>Ga0105048_10018956_pt1 | contig 10559 bp, 9 predicted proteins | sample MAT05_FD_78382 | JGI IMG/M metagenome (GOLD analysis project Ga0105048, IMG submission 78382) | Freshwater microbial communities from Lake Fryxell liftoff mats and glacier meltwater in Antarctica - MAT-05 | ecosystem: Environmental > Aquatic > Freshwater > Ice > Liftoff microbial mat | place...
ACTCCTCCTCGACCTTGTCGATTTCGAGGCCAGTGAGCTGGTACAGGCGCAACTCCAGGATGGAATCCACCTGACGCTCCGTCAGCGAGTACTTGCCGTCGACCAAGCGCCCGTCGGACCGCAGGAAGACTCCCCACTTTTCGACCTGGTCTTTGGTCCAACCGAAATCGAGCAGCTTGCCCCGGGCTTCCTCGCGATTCTTGGAGTTGCGGATGACCCGGATGAAATCGTCGAGGTTGCGCAGGGCGCAGATGTAGCCCTCGAGGATCTCGGCCCGTTCCTCGGCCTTGCGCAACTGGAAGCGGGTACGACGAAGGATCACCTCGCGGCGATGCTCCACGTAACAATTGATGAGGTCCTTGAGATTGAGCGTCTTCGGCCGGCCACGATCGATGGCGAGGGCATTGACCGAGAAGCTGGTCTCGAGCTGGGTGTGCTTGTAGAGGTTGTTGATCACCACCTTGGGGATGGCATCCCGCTTCAGCTCGATGACCACCCGGGTGTTCTCGTCGGATTCATCGCGGATGGCGGTGATCTCGGTGAAGCCCGGGGTGCGCTCGTTGACGAGGTCGGCGATCTTCTCGACCATTGTGGCGCGGTTGACGTTGTACGGGATCTCCGTGACGACCAATTGTTCACGGTTCCCCTTCAACTGTTCGATGCCCACCTTGCCGCGAATCCGGACCGAACCGCGACCGGTGGTGAAATAGAGCTTGATCCCCTCCATCCCACAGATGGTGCAACCCGTGGGGAAATCCGGCCCCTTCATGAACCGCATCAACTGCGGAATGGTGATCCCCGGATCGTCGATCTGCGCGCAGATGGCATCGATGGTCTCGCCCAGGTTGTGGGGAGCCATGTTGGTGGCCATGCCGACGGCGATGCCGGTGCCGCCGTTGACGAGCAGATTGGGAAAGGCCGCCGGGAAGACCACCGGCTCGTGCATCGACTCATCGTAGTTGGGAGCGAAATCGACGGTGTCCTGATCCATGTCCTGCATCAGGACAGCCCCGAGGTGCGTCAACCGCGCCTCAGTGTACCGCATGGCTGCGGGGGGATCGCCTTCGACGGAACCGAAGTTGCCCTGACCATCCACCAACCGTTCGCGCATGGCCCACGGCTGGGCCATGTGCACCATCGTGGAGTACACGGCCTGGTCGCCGTGCGGATGATAGTTACCGATCGTCTCGCCCACGATGCGCGCGCACTTCAGATGCTTGCGGTTGGGCATGACCCCCAGATCATGCATGGCGAACAGCGTGCGGCGCTGGGACGGCTTCAGGCCGTCACGGACGTCCGGCAGAGCCCGTGAAATGATCACGGACATCGAGTAGTCGAGGAACGAGTTCTTGATCTCGTCCGCGACATTGATCTTTCCGATCTTCTCGTTGGCGGCGTAGGCCGGGATCGAGGCGTTGCCGGGTGGGATGATTTCGTCGGCCATGGATTCGAAGGAAGGTGGAACGGATGAAAGTGCGGGAGTCGGGATCTGGCGGTGAGCCCGGGATCAGACGTCGAGATTGCGGACGTTGAGGGCGTTGTCCTCGATGAACTGGCGTCGAGGTTCAACCTCCTCCCCCATGAGCCGGGAAAACATCGCCTCCGCCTCCACCGCGTCGGTCAGGTCGATGCGCAGGAGCTTGCGGCCCGCAGGGTTCATCGTGGTTTCAAACAGCTGCTTGGGATTCATCTCGCCCAGTCCCTTGAATCGCTTGATCTCGATGCCGCGTTTGCCGACTTCGGTCACGCTTGCGAGGATCTCCGAAATTGAGAACAGCGGACGCACCAGCTGGCGCTCGCCCTCCCCTTCGATCAGTTCGAACAACGGCTTGTCCTGTGCCGAGTAGTGCTCAATGGCAAAACCCTTCTTCGCGAGACGGGAGAGCAGTTCATGGATGGCGTGGCTCTCGAACAGAGCTTCGTGCCGTGCGCGCCGGGAGGGCCCATCCTTTCGGGACGCCGGCGTCAACTTCTCCGGAGGCTCCGTGGCGATCGTAACGGCAGTGGCCGCACCCACGCTCAGTTCCAGATCCGCATTGGCCACCGAAAAGGCGGAGTACTGCTCGTCGGTGAGGAAATAGTGGAGCGTCTCCACATTCCCAGCACGGACCACAACGAGGTGGCGCGGCAGGTCGCCCGTCTTGTGGTCACGGGCGTCAATGTACGCCTCGAAGTCTCCGCCCTTGCGTCGGATGCCGGCGGCCAGTTTCTCGAGCGACTGCAACAGTTCCAGAATCTCCGCCAACTGTTTCGGCGCAAGTTCCTTGGAGTCCGCCAGGTTTCTCAGACGGACATCCTCGGTCCCCAGCTGGATCAGGATCCGGTTCAGCGCGGCGTCGTCGTCCACGTACTCGACGCGCTTGCGACGGGTGAGCTGGTAGAGCGGCGGTTGGGCGATGTAGACGAACCCCTGTTTGATCAATTGCGGCATCTGCCGATAGAAGAAGGTCAGCAGCAGGGTCCGGATGTGCGACCCGTCCACATCGGCGTCCGTCATCACGATGATCTTGTGATAGCGGAGCTTCTCGAGGTTGAAGGTTCCCTCCCCTTCCCCGTCACCAATGCCGGTTCCGACCGCGGTGATCATGGTCCGGATTTCGGTGTTCTGCAGCACCTTGTCCAACCGGGCCTTCTCCACGTTGATCAGCTTGCCGCGGATGGGAAGGATCGCCTGGAACTTCCGGTCGCGCCCCTGCTTGGCGGAGCCACCTGCCGAGTCACCTTCGACGATGTACAACTCGGTGTTGGCTGGGTCGCGGTCGGAGCAATCGGCGAGCTTGCCCGGAAGGCCGCCGCCCGTGAGGGCCGTCTTTCGCACGGCTTCGCGGGCCTTGCGGGCGGCTTCGCGGGCGCGGGCGGCGTTGAGGGACTTTTCGACGATCCGCTTGGCCACTGGCGGATTGTCGTCAAAATAGTTCATCAACCCCTCGTACGCGGCGGAGCCCACAATGGAATCCACCTCAGGGGAGATGAGTTTGACCTTGGTCTGCGACTCGAACTTGGGATCGGAGTGCTTGACCGAGATGATCGCCGTGAGGCCTTCACGGACATCGTCCCCGGTGATCTGAGGATCCTTGTCCTTGAGAAGGTTGTTGGCCTTCGAATACTGGTTGATCGCCCGGGTCAGCGCACTGCGGAACCCGGTCAGGTGGGTACCGCCATCCGGATTGTGGATGGTGTTGGTGTAGCACAGCACCTGATCATTGAAGCTGTCGTTGTACTGCAGGACCGCTTCCAGATGGACCTCCACCGGCTTCTCCGAGGTGGTCATCTCGGTCTGTCTGAGGATGGAAATCGGCTTGGGATGGAGCACGACCCGGCCCTTGTTCAACTGCCGGACAAACTCCTCCACGCCGTCCTTGAAGAAGAAGGTTTCCGGCTTCGGCTCCGTCGCGCGTTCATCCAGGAAAACGATCTGCAATCCCGAGTTGAGGAAGGCCAACTCCCGCAAACGCTCGGAAATGCGGTCGACCTTGAACTCCGTGCTGTCGCGGAAAATCTCGGCGTCCGGCTTGAACGTGATGAGGGTACCGGTGCCCTTGGCCTTCCCGATGACGTCGAGTTTCTTGACCGTCTTGCCGCGTTCGAAGGCCATGTGATGGACCTTGCCATCCCGGGAGACCTCGACCTCAAACCATTCGGAGACGGCGTTGACGCACTTGGCTCCGACCCCGTGAGTGCCTCCGGAGAACTTGTAGCCACCCTGACCATACTTACCGCCCGAGTGCAGGGTGGTCAGGACCATTTCCACGCCAGGGATCTTGTACTGGGGATGGATGTCGACCGGAATGCCGCGGCCGTCGTCCCGGATGGAGATCGATCCATCACTGTGGATGGTAACGTCGATGTGGTTGCAATGGCCTGCCAGATGTTCGTCCACCGAATTGTCCAGCACCTCGGAAACGCAATGGTGCAAGGCACGCTCATCGGTGCCGCCGATATACATTCCGGGCTTCTTCCGCACCGCCTCAAGACCCTCCAATTTTCCCAGCTTGGATGAATCGTAATCCGACCCGGAGTTTTTCGTGGAATCTGACATGTGAAAAGCGTTGCCCCCGGGCGCTGCCGGGAGGGTGTTTCGAATGGGAAAAGACTATCAGTCGGGCCGGATGCGACAATGCCAAACTAGGCCTGCGGATTGAGGAAACCCAACTGGATGGGGTCCAACCATGTTCCCATCCCCACGGCTTGTGGGGACGCCCGGATGCGTTGCGCGTGGGACGCTGTGACTTCCACCTGAACGTCGGAACTCCGATCCACAGTCTACGGCTTCGCCGGAGCGGGCTTCTCAGCCCGAACAATCACCAGCCAAGCATCGTCCCAACTGTCCTTCGAATCGCCTGCGTAGATGATCAGCTTGCCGGCGGCCAGATCCTTGAGGGACATCGTTCGATTGGCGACCTGCTTCACCTCGCCTCCAGCCTTGATGCTGTGCATCCGAACCTCCAACTGTCCGTCCGGCAACTCCTTGAGTTCCACAGCGCAATGCTCGCTGAGAGTGACCTTTTTCGCCTCTTTCGACCCGACCGAGGCGGACTCCGATTTGACGACGAAGTAGTTCTTCCACCGCAACTGCCTGAGCCGCTCCCGAACATCCGGCTCCAGCTCCTTCATCTCCGAAGCAGGGGCTTTAGGCTCATCAGTGCCCCATACCAATTGAACCTGATACTTTGATTCCGCGGCGCAGCCTGAGAGTGTGACCAGCAGGAAAAGAACGAACCACCGGATGGTTCGAGATAGGGTCGTCATGGAAGGGCGGTTGACTGAGGAAAGATGTAAGTCGTTGAAAATCAAGACTAGTTAATCCAGTGGATCGTGACCCCGTCGGCATCGGACCGGAAAGTCATGCTGACGGTATCTTCCGACACGCCGCCCGCTGCGAATTCAGCGACTGAAGCATCCCATCGGGGCAAGGCGACCATGACGGCCACAGCAGCGACACCCAAGGCCGGCGCCAGCCATCGCAACCACTGGACCGCGCTGGAAGCCTCACGATTGCTGCGGGCCTCCCTCGCTTCGACGGCGGCGATGCGCTTCTGGATCTGGGACCAGTAGAACTCACGGGACTCCGGAACCTGAGCGATCGGTTCATGGGTCCGCACCAGATCGCTGAGTTGGCGCAGTCCCTGCACCAGGGAGCGGGCGTCCGCATCGTTGGCCAGCACACGTTCCACTTCTGCCCGGTGCTTGGCATCCAGTTCGCCATCCACATAGGCCTGAAGGTCCAGGGTGAACTCGGTAGTTTTCATTCGGATCGTTCTCGCTTGAGGCTTTGAAGGAGCGACGCCAGGCGCCGCCGTGCATAAAAGAGCCGGGACATGACCGTCCCGATGGAGATCCCAACACGCTTGGCGATCTCTTTGTACTCCAGACCTTCGAACTCGTGCAGGACCAGCACAGCCCGGTGGGCATCGGTCAGCTTGCCCATCGCTTCATCAATTCGACGTCGAACCTCTTCAGATTCAAGGCCCTCAGTTGGATTATTCTCCACCACCGGCATCTGCCGCTCAACGCCACCGGATTCCTCCTGCATCTCCTCGATGGACTCGGCTCGGGTGCGTTTCTGGCGACGGATCTGATCCAGACAGAGATTGATCACGATCCGCGTCATCCAGGTCGCAAAGGAGCTCTCTCCCTGAAACTGATGGAGACGTTGCCAAGACTTGACCCAGGCTTCCTGGGACAGGTCGACGGCGTCCACCTCATTGCGCATCATGATCATAGCCCGGGCATAGATCTTGTCCCGGTGCCGGTGAATCAACTCTTCAAACGCTTCAGTATCGCCGTCCTTGGCCCAAGCCACCAACTGCTCATCTGCTGCGGAAGGATAATCTGATTTCAACGACATGGCATGGACGGGACTGGCTGGAAACTATTCAGCTTCCTTCCAACCCGGTTTCACCGTTTTGAAACATTGCCACATCTCGTTCAAAATTGATGCTTCTGAAACGTTACAGTGCCCCTTTTGAACTGGGAATCTCACCGGCAATCCGGGGGTCGTGCTGACAGGCAAAGTCCACCGCACGGGCGAAGGCCTTGAAGAGGCACTCGACGACATGATGCGGTTCCTCCCCGTAGAGGAGTTCCAGATGAAGGTTGCAGCGAGCTTCGTTGGTGAACCCTTGAAAGAATTCCCGCGCCAGACCGAACCGGAAGGACGACGACATGTCCTGCTGCCGGTCCTGGGTGGGAATGCGGCGGAGGGAATGCTGATCCAGCCCCTTCCACACCAGGTACGGGCGCCCACTGAAATCGATCACGCATCGACCGAGACACTCATCCATCGGAACGAATGCCTCGCCAGTGAAGGAGTTCCTGGGATCGAACCCGGTCCCGTAGCGTCGGATGCCCCGCTTTTCGCCTAGCGCCTCGCGGAATGCCTGACCCAGCGCAATGCCGCAGTCCTCGACGGTGTGATGCGCATCGACTTCCAGATCTCCCTTGCAAGTCAGCTTCAGGTCGCAGGTGGAGTGCTTGGCAAAGAGCGTCAGCATGTGATCAAAAAAGGGCACTCCGGTGCGCACCTTCGATGTGCCGCGTCCATCGACGACGAGCTCAAGTTGGATCGCGGTCTCCTTGGTCACGCGCTTCAGGCGCGCCCGACGTTCAATCATGTGGGCACGGGGTAGCGCAGGTGCGTCCGAAAGGCCACTGGTTTCTTGTCGGGACGCAGGAACATCAAGCGATCGAGCCCCGGATCCGGCATGGCTCGACCGCAGGCGAACAACCATGGGCAAGCGCTTGGGGAGGCATTCAAAAGGCCGGCGGCGATCATGGCGCGGGGGACGCGTGCGGCCTCCAGTCGAGGAATCTGAGTCGGACACTCCGACGGCCTGCGTACTCGTTCAGTTCAGGAACCGCCACGATATCGAAATCTCCGGTGGGAACCGGACGGGTGCCCGCACTCCACCAGACGCAGTCGACGGTCGTCCGCCCGTCGGTGAGCTGAAACCGCCAGTGCTTCTGTTCCTTGCCCATCCGTTGAGGCGGGCGGGCGTGACGCAACCCGGGGATCCGCACCTGCACGGCGGGATTCCCCTGACCGAACGGTTCAAGCCGGGCCAACTCGACCACCGCCGCCTCGTCCAGCTCGGACAAGGGAGCGGTTGCATCGATGCGCAGGCCGGGAATGAGCTGATCTGAAGTCAGCGAGGCCTGGGCGATGCGATTGAGGCGGTCACGGAGTTCATCGACGCGTCCAGGCTCTACCGTCACCCCCGCGGCCATGGCGTGGCCTCCATGCTTCACCAGCAGGTCCTCGCAACTCCGCAAGGCCGCCGCGAGGTCGAACCCGGCAATGCTCCGACCCGATCCACGCCATTCCGCACCATCCCCCCCGATAATCAGGGTGGGCCGATGGAATTCGCGAAGGACCCGCGAAGCGACGATTCCGACAACGCCGATGTGCCACAGCAATTGGGCTTCCACGATGACGAAGTCACGTTCGGGATTGAACCGTGAGCGCACCAGGGCGATGGCGTCCTCGGCCATCTTGCGTTCAATGGTCTGGCGTTCGCGATTGCAGGCATCGAGCGCTTCGGCAAGCGACTGCGCCTGGGCGGCATCGTCGGTGAGAAGCAGGTCGAGCGCCTGACGGGCGGAATCCAGCCTTCCGGCCGCATTCAGCCGTGGCCCCAACTGGAAGCCGATCTGATCGACCCGAATCGTGTCTGCCACGCCGGCAACGTGCTTGAGGGCCACGAGCCCGGTGCGGGTCGAGCCGGCCAGCCTCTGGATCCCCACGCTGGCCAGGATCCGATTTTCACCGATCAACGGAACCAGGTCCGCGATGGTCCCGAGAGCCACCAGGTCCAGCGAGGCGCGCAGGTCGTACTGGGCAAAACCAGGCAGCCCGCGTTCCCGACCGGTCTTGAGCAGGGCGTGACCCAGCTTGAAGGCGAGCCCGGCGGAGCACAGCTCCTGATCCGATGCCCCCATCTGCGGGTTCACCAAAGCCACAGGCTCTGCCGGGGAATCGCCCGGTTGATGATGGTCGAGGACCACCACATCGATTCCCCGGTCACGAAGCCACTGGACCGGACCCCGGGCGGTTGAACCGCAATCGACGGCAAGAAGGAGCCCGATAGGGCCCCGGGCATGGCAGTTTTCCACCGCCAGCTGGGTCAGCCCATAGCCCTCGGTGAAGCGGTCCGGCAGGTACTGCGACACCTGCCATCCGAGAGTACCGAGCAACCCGCTTAGCAGGGCCGTGGAAGTCACTCCGTCCACGTCGTAATCGCCGAAGATCACGACGGGTTCCCCGCGCTCGCGGGCCTTCAACAGGCGGGCGACCGCGAGATCCATCTGCGGAAGCCGGAAGGGATCCGCCAAATCCCGCAATCGCGGGTCCAGGAAACGGCGGGCCTCGACCGGGTCGCTGAGCCCACGATCCACGAGGCAGGCAGAGGTCAGTTCGCTGACCTCCAGCGCCTCCCGGAGCAAGCGCACTTCGAGGGGACGCGGGGGTGGAATTTCCCAGCGGTACTTCATGAGAAACGGGGGGTGCCACTGGAGATCCAACTCCAGGCAGCTTGGATCAGGGCAGCGCCGCCGATGAGGGAGGCCACCACGTAAAGGGAGGCGAAAAAGGCGACGAGGTAGGCCGCCAACACCAGGCGTCCGTCCCGTTCCATGAGGCAGGCGGAAAGCAGGATGATGGCGTAGCCCGGCAGGGAGTTGGTGAAAGGGACCGGGATGGGCAGCAGGAGGAGCGCGGCAAGGAAAGTCAGGAGCACCGCGTGAGTCCGTCGGACCGCACGCCCACCCAACCAGCCCCCCCGCCGGGGTCGCACGGCTTTCTCGATCCATCGGACGAAGGGCCGGCTGGCCCGGAGCACCTGCTTCAGTCGCTCGGCGGAGACGGTTCTCCGCCCCAGCCACAAGGGGAGGCGGAGACTGGATCCACCCAGGCCGGTGAGGGCAATCCAGGCGATGACCATCCCGATGACCGTGCTGACACCGGGAAGCGGTACCGGCGTCGTAAACGGGAGGCAGAGGAAGATGAGCAGGAGGTAGCCCCCCCGGTCCCCGGTACGATCCACGATCTCCTGAAGGCTGAGCAGGCCATCTGGCCCGTCGACGAGCTCCTTTAGCAGGGTCGAAAGCGGTACTTCCTCCTGAGAGAAGGAACCTGTGCCCACCGGATTCATGAGGGAGGCGTGTCGATTCCATCCCGCCAGGCGGTAATCATCGAGGCCGCCATGGAGACCAGAATGATCCCTATGACCGCGGCCAGCGAGAGATTGGTGAGCTGGTTGCCCAGCCATGCTTCGAGCCAGTGTTCCAAGAGCATCTTCACGCCGATCACGACCAGGACCAACGCCAGTCCGTACTTGAGGTAACGGAAGTAGCCCATGGCGCTCGCCAGCACGAAGTAAAGGGAGCGCAGCCCGAGGATGGCAAAGACGTTGGACGTGAAGATCAGAAAGGATTCGTTGGTGATCCCAAAGATCGCTGGAATGGAGTCCAGTGCGAAGACGACATCGGTGGTTTCAACCACGATCAGGACGAGGAATAGGGGGGTGAAGCGGAGTTTCCCCGCCACACGGGTCACGAATTTCTCGCCATCAAAGGAATTGGTGAAGGGGAGCAGCTTCCGGGACAGGCGCACCACCGCCCGCTTTTCAAGGCCGACCTCGCCCTCGTCGCCGCCAGCGAAAGCCATCTTGGCACCCGTGAACACGAGGAACGCGCCCATGACGTACAGGATCCAGTGGAAACGCTCTACCAACTCGCTGCCGGCCCAGATCATGACTCCCCGCATCGCCAGTGCCCCGAGAATTCCCCAGAACAGCACCCGGTGCTGCCACGCCCGTGGGACGCGGAAGTAGGAAAAGACCAACGCGATCACGAACACGTTGTCCATGGAGAGCGACAACTCCACCAAGTACCCGGTGACGAACCGGGTGGTCCATACCGGAGTCCAGGCTGGAACCAATTGCGGCCCGACCCAGAAGGCGAACGCCATCGCCGCACACACCCACACCGTCGTCCAGATCAGGGCCTCGCGGAATCGCACCTCGCGGCTCTCTCGATGGAACAACCCCAAATCAATCCCCAGGGCAATCACCACAAACGCGGAAAAGGCGGCCCAATAGCCCAGCGGAATGCCGCTGCCGGCGGTGACGGCAAGGAGTGACATCGGTCGTACGGAAGAATTCGAAGCGGCGGAAAGACCACCTCACGCTTCAACGCGAGGGAGCCGCCTCGGCAATGCAGTACAACGCCTTGTGGGTGCGCAGGAAGATCTGGCCGTCCGACAACGCGAGCGTGGAATTGGAAAGCTCGCCAACCGGGTTCGAGCCCAGTCGCTCGAACTTGGGCGAAGCACGGAGGATGTGGGTGTCCCCGGAACGGTTCACCACGTACAACCGATCCCCCGCCAGCACCATCGAGGCCCAGGTCGCCCCGTCGCCTCCGGTGGTTGGCAACCGCTCTTCCCAAACCATCTCACCGGTATCGAGCCGGACACACTGGGCAAAACCATCTGTCGAACTCAGGTAAACATGCCCATCACGGATGATGGGTGAGCCGATCCGATGCTTTTTGGCGCGCCGTTC
>Ga0105048_10018958_pt1 | contig 10559 bp, 10 predicted proteins | sample MAT05_FD_78382 | JGI IMG/M metagenome (GOLD analysis project Ga0105048, IMG submission 78382) | Freshwater microbial communities from Lake Fryxell liftoff mats and glacier meltwater in Antarctica - MAT-05 | ecosystem: Environmental > Aquatic > Freshwater > Ice > Liftoff microbial mat | place...
TGGGAATGGGGGCCGTGTTGATGAATGGGGTAGTGGTGGGCGCGCAAAGCATCATTGGAGCGCGAGCGTTGTTGACGGAAGGACTACAGGTGCCGGCCGGTTCGCTTGTGTACGGTGCGCCGGCCAAGGTGGTCAGTCAGTTGGGAGAAGTCGAGCGGCAGGCAATCAAGGCGTGGGCGGAGAAATACTGTGGAATTGCCGCCAATTACTTGTCGGCTTTGAGCTGACTCGTCTGGGTGGGCGATGGCTGCGAGGAAAACTGCACTTGATCGCCTTCCTGAGTGAGGCTGCGTTCGATCGAGCCGGCGGGCAATTCGAGCACATAGACTGATTTTCTGACGACGCAGGTGCGGAAGGGCGGGATTGCTTTCACCGCGCGGATCACCCGGAGATCTTGGTCCAGAAAAAGGACATCAATGGGAAACCGCATCCCAATAGTGTGAATGCCGTAGCATTTGTCGAGGAGCAGTCCTTCGCCCGGTTCAAAGCGGCTGCGATTCAGCAGGCCGATCATCCGTTTGAAAACGGTATCGGCCAAGTGACAGCGGTCACTGAGCGATGTTTTTCTGGTGGTGTTGACGAGAACCATCGGTTACCGACCCGTTACAGGTTGCGCATGATCGAAATGAGCGCCGGCCCGAGAATGACAACGAAGAGGGCGGGGAAAATAAACAAGACCAGTGGAAACACCATTTTGACCGGTGCTTTCATCGCCATTTCTTGCACCCGTTGACGGTGTCGGATACGGATAGACTCGGCTTGCACACGGAGGGTGTTCGTGATGCTGCCGCCGAGGCGGCTGGCATGCACCACGGCCGTAATGAAGATTTTAAGTTCGTCCACGCCGGCGCGATTGCCCAAGTCCTCCAGCGCTTCCAAGCGTGGTTTGCCCAAGCGGATCTCATTAAGCGTCTTGGAGAATTCCTCGGCCAACGGTCCTTTGATCCGGCGCATCGTGTACCCCACGGCAGAGTCAAAGCCCATGCCCGCTTCCACGCTGATGGAAAGCAGGTCAATGGAGTAGGGGAGGGTGATGAGGATGGCTTGTTGGCGTTCACGAATTTTCTGGCCGACGATGAAGCGCGGGAAGATATACCCCGCAACTAGCGCGATAAGCAGATAAAGAATATTGAGCGGGTCGTTGAAGTTCACGCCACTATCGCCGGAATTGCTTCCGAGTGTGAAGAGAAGTGCCAGCAGCAAGAGTACAAACAACGCAGCGCAAAACCAGCTCAGCCCTTGAAATTGAGCCGCAGTCACGCGCGGATATAACCCCGCCATCACCAGTTTCTTGTGATTGCCTTCCGCAACCTCCGACGGAGTATAGCCACGAAACATTCGCGCAACGGCGTCCCCCAACGGCAAAACCACGCGCTGTAAAAACGGCTTTTGCAACTCTTCGTTGAGCGTTTGTGGTTGTTCTTCCTGCACGCGCTCGATGCGCTGCGCAACGGCGTATTTGGAGCTGCTCCGGTAAACAAAAACTCCCAGCAGCACGAAGACCGCGATTACCAAACCAACGATGAGGATTTCGATACCCATGGCTAAACCTTAATCGAGATAATTTTCCAAATGATGTAACCGCCGATAAGCTGCCAAATAAATGCGCCGATGAACAGGAGGATGCCCAACGGGATTTTCCAAGCACCCAACGGATAGAGGGGCGGCCCCACAATGACGTTGAAGTAATCAGGGCTGCTCAACCAGATGAGGATGCCAACGATGATGGGCAGGCTACCCACAAAGAGACCCGACATCCGCCCTTGGGCGGTAAGCACTTTGATGTCGCCTTGAATCCGAATGCGCTCGCGAATCGTCTCAGCCACCTTTTGCATGATCTCAGTCAAATTTCCGCCCACTTCTTTCTGCACGAGATAGGCGCTGATAACGATGTCCAAGTCCGCGCTATTGACGCGGCGACCGAGATTTTGCATGGCCTCATCGACTGTAGCACCGAGATTCACTTCACGGAGCGTGCGATAGAGTTCTTTTGAAATGGGGTCACTCATTTCCTTGGCGACGAGTTCCAACCCTTTGAGAAAACTGTAGCCGCTGCGGAGGGAATTGGTGAGCAGCATCAGCGCGTCCGCCAATTGTTTGACGAACTTTGTGCGGCGTTTGTTCTGATGCACGCGCATGAAAACGACGGGCAGGAAAAAACCTAGCACGGCCAGGAACAGGCCGCCTTCAAAATGCCCGAGCAGGTAATAGCCAATCACCAAGCCAACCCCTGCGAGCACAAAACGCGAGAGAATGTATTCCGACGGCCGCATCGGCACGTCGGATCGCGCAAGTTCTTCCTCCAGCCGCTGGAAATAGCCGCGCCCAACGAGGGAGCTTACGAGTCGTCCCACCGCGGAAGTTTGATTGGTATCCGACTTGGCTGCGATCGCAGCCTCTTCTTCGATGGGAACGTACGTGCGAACACGATCTTCAATTACAGTCCGCCGGCGACGGGAAAACTGCAGAATTCCGTAAGCCAGCAGCAAAATCGTCAAACCGGCAAAAATGACGATCAGCGTGATCGGCTGCATTAGCGACCCTCTCCGGCGGTTTTACGGAAAATCTCCGGTGGCATATGAATCCCAGCGTGCGCGAACCGTTCCATAAACCGCGGAACCATCCCGGTTGGCTGCATGGAGCCCAAGACTTTGCCGCCTTCGGCAACTCCTTTTTGTGAAAAGGCAAAGATGTCCTGCATGACAATGATGTTGCCTTCCATCCCCTGCACTTCGTTTACGCTGATAACTTTGCGGCTACCATCGCTGAGCCGGCCGACCTGAACGATCAAGTGCACGGCGGCCGCAACTTGTTCCCGAATTGCGCGCGAAGGCAAATCCATGCCGGACATCATCACCATCGTTTCCAACCGGGCCACGGCATCGCGCGGGGTGTTGGCGTGAACGGTGGAAAGGGAGCCATCGTGGCCGGTATTCATTGCCTGCAACATGTCGAGCGCTTCGCCGCCACGGACTTCACCCACCACGATCCGATCAGGGCGCATCCGCAAACAGTTGCGAACCAGATCACGAATCTTTACTTCGCCTTTACCTTCGATATTCGGCGGGCGCGACTCCAGCCGCACCACGTGAGGTTGATGTAATTTTAATTCCGCCGCGTCTTCAACCGTCACCACGCGTTCGCCTTCGGGAATGAAGGAAGACAGCACGTTAAGCAACGTGGTCTTGCCGGAGCCTGAACCGCCGGACACGAGGATGTTCAGCTTGATTTTCACGCAGGCTGCCAAGAAGGCCGCCATTTGCTGCGTCAGAGTTCCAAAGCCGATCAAATCCTCCACGGTGTACGGATCAACCGAAAACTTACGAATGGTGAGCACCGGGCCGTTGAGTGAGAGCGGTGAAATGATGGCGTTCACGCGGGAACCATCGGGGAGACGCGCGTCCACCATCGGGCTGGATTCATCCACCCGGCGTCCCAAAGGCGTGACGATTTTATCCACGACATGGCGAATGTGTTCACTGTCCCGAAACTGAATGTCGGTCAACTCCAGTTTACCAAAACGCTCGCAGTAAACTTGATCGTACCGGTTAACCATGACTTCGGTGACCGTGGGGTCGCGCAACAGGGGTTCAATTGGGCCAAACCCGAGAATTTCGTCGGCAATATCCGACACCAGCCGGTTGCGCATCTGGCGCGAGTAGGGGACTTTTTCCGCCCGGAGTTTCTCCTCAACGAGTTCCTCCACGCGGCTTCGCAAAAGGACTTCGTCGCCTTTTTCGAGCAGTTTCTGATCAATATTCTGCACCAGATACGCCAATATGGCGTTCTTGGATTCGATATAAAGCTGCGAACTGATTTCTGGATTGCTAGTGGCGGTTGACATCAGCGTTCGCGCCCCTTTCTTGGTTACACAATCGAGTTGCCATCTAGTGCATGAACGAGAACCACCGCGCGCCGGACTTCTTCTTCGGCGCTTCCGTGTTCAACGGCACAAGAATATCCGCTAACGAAATCAATGTTTTCGAAACCGGCTTGGTCGGATTGCTGGCTGTAAATGGCTGGCCCAAATTCACGGACGATCCAACCAGGGTTTCATCATTCGGAATTCTAATCGCGACCGGAAACTCAAGAATCGTCTCGATCTCCGACGGCGAAATTTCTTTCGAAATGGTCGTCCGATTGATGACCACCTGAATCTTTTCCTTAGGATAATTGGCAGCGAGCAGATTCTTCAAGTAGTGCTTGCCGTCGCGCAGCCGGGGTAGATCGGTCCCGACGACAACCAGAATCGTGTCTGACGAATCCATCGCGGCCAGTGTGGATTCCAGATTGGCATAGCCGGTGTCCACGATGGTACACTCGTAATGATCACGCAACGCGTCCAGAATGCTCTGGACGATGTAACGCGAGAGGGCGGTGCCATCGAATTGTCCGGTCATCGGCGCGGCCACCACTGACACGCCGCTGGCGTGTTTGGTGATCACGCTGTCCACCACATCATGATCAATTCCGCCAAAACCCGGCAGCAAATCACCGAGTGTTCGGCGCGGCGTCAAGTCCATCAACATCGCCAAGTCGCCACCCCAGAGATTCAAATCCACCAGCGCAATTCGCTCACTCCGGGTGGCAAGGGCAACGGCGAGATTCGTGGCGATCACGCTCTTGCCGCAGCCGCCGCGCGGGCCGGTGATGGTAATAATCTTGTTCCGCACCTTCTCGGCCTGCGGCGCGGCGGCGGTCGCGTCGCCGCGCTTGGCAGATTGCTCTCGCGAAGACGCCACCTTGCGGAGTTCTTCCACAAGTTTGCCAGCATCTAAAGGGCGGGTGACAAACTCGCGAATTCCTGCCCGCAACATCCGGTGCCAAACTTCCTCATTCTCTTTGCCTTGAAGAATGAGAATCACGCTGGTGTTCGGCTGGTCGCTGGTCAGCTGCTCGGCGGCGTCCAACCCGCTGATGACCGGCAGATCCCGGCTAATCAGCGCGATGTCTGGACGATGCTTGGCAACCAGATCCAGCAGCTCTTTGCCGTCCCGCGCTTCGGCGACGATATGAAAATCGTCTTCGCTTCCGATCGCTTTCTTGATCAGGTCGCGATCCGACGCTTCCTTTTCAGCGATGATGATGTTGATGGTGCGAGGCATTACAATCTCAGGAGGGGATTAGTTTTGCGTTGGCCGGGCCGTGTCGAAGTTCTGGCTCGGGGCGCTGCCGGCGGCTGCGGGAGCGACGGCTTCAGCAGCCGGTGCTGGTGCTGCTTTGACAGACTTGGCGGCGGGTTCTGGCTTGAGCTTCAATTCATCCACTTCCAGGGGCTTCTGCCAGTTCGGATCCGCCTTTTCGGGTTGGCGCAATTCTGCATCGGCCTCTTTCTCGTGCCACTTCTTCATGGCGGGCATCGTCGTCGCATCCAATGCGTCGCCGTCAATGTCCTTTACAACCGACGGCGTCACGAAGATCAGCAATTCGCTCTGGTTGGCCTGGTAGTCCTTGCTGCGGAAGAGGACACCCAACACCGGCACATCGCCCAGCCACGGTATTTTGCGAACCGCGTCCCGGAGGCGTTGATTGCTCAACAAGCCACCGATCACGATGGTTTGACCATCTTTCACCTGCAAATGCGTTTCCGCACGGCGCGTCCGGAAAGAGGGCACGCCAGACACTGTGATGTCGCCATTCACATCGCTGACTTCTGCCAGAATGTGGGTGGCAATATTGCCTTCGCTATCCACGGTCGGCTTGACCTTCATGCGCACGCCGAATTCTTTGAACTCGACCGTCGAGGTGTTAGCGAGTGTTTGCACAATCGGCACCTCACCGCCGGAGAGGAACGAAGCTTCTTTGCCGCTCAGGGTCACCAGAGTAGGTTCGGAGAGGATGCGGGCCGCATCTTTCTGTGCCAACAACCGCAACCGCGCTTCGATCGCGAGCGGAATTGTAGCCGCGCCGATGGTCTGCGCGCCGCTGGTGACGGGATCCAAGAAACCATGTCCAGCGGCATCCGATCCCGCGCCGGGACCTTCGCTGATGCTGCCACGGCCGTAGGCGTAACGGACTTCACCGTTGGGGCCAAAAAATTGGATGCCCAGTTTCTTGATAACTTCCGTCCGAACCTCGATCAATCGGGTGCGAATCTTGATCTGGCGGGGAGCGGTGACCTCAATGAGATTCACGACATTCGCTTTGTACGCGGCCGCGATCTTGAGCGCGCGCTCGGCTTGCTGCTCATTCTCGACCTTGCCCTCAAGCACGACAGAGTCACCGACTTCGCGAACGCTAATATTGTGTCCCAGCGCTTCGTGAATCGAGCGGACGCCGGCACTGAGGTTCACTTCGACACGATACAGCTCGGTCGGTTTCCCGTCCGAGTGAACGATTGTCAAGGTGGTCACCCCGGCTTTCTTGCCGATCACGCTGATTTCGGTCTCGGACAACGGGGTAACGTCGGCAATCGTTTCGTCCGCAATGGCGATCTTGGACACGTCTTTGATGGCGAGCGGAACTGATTCGCCGACGTTGACTTGGACATTCAGGGCTGCGTGGGCAAAGGTGCTCAAGAGTATGGCTGCGCAATACAACCCGATCCCTCCCAGCAGTCGCCGCAACGAACGGTTTTGAGTCATTTTCATGTTGTTTTCCTTTCTCGTACTATTTGGCTTTGTCGGCTATTCCGCTGGAACGACTTGCTCCTTGGTGCCGCGGAGAATTTTAAGCTCAGGCCGTGACCGCGCTGGAGGCGGGGTGATCACAACCGGGGGGCGTCCTTCACTAGTTGGCGTATTGAACTCCATCCGCCCTCGCAGAATATCGCTCGTCCGGGTGCCCGGACTGGCGACGATTGTTTCCTCTTCCACAGGCCGCAACGTACAACGCAACACACCGGCGCGGTCAGCGGCGGCAATCAACTCGGCGTCTTCCGGGGCGACGGCGAGCGTGATGGACGTGATGGCCCCCTGTTCCGAGTCGGCGTTAGTGTTCCCTTTATCAACGGCCAACACCGCGACATTTTGCAAAATCATCTGGGTGGTTTCCTGGCGGTTCACAGGGTCGGTATAAGTGGCGAGAATATCCACGCGGTCGCCGGGCTTGATGGTCGCGCCGACACCCTTGATTTCATCCACGCCGATGGCAATCGCCCGCTTACCCGGCGGGATATCGAACGCCAAACTTGGTCCCTGACCTTCCTTGGCTAAATCGGCCAAGCGGATCTGCTCCAAGGAACGCACTCGATCAATCGTCATTCGCCCTTCCACCTCTTCGAGCTTTCGAGCCGTGTTCGGGGCGACCATGTTCTGAGGGATGCGCTCAACCTTGATCATATCGCGGGTGACTTTCTTCCGCGCGGGTATATCCACCGACGCGACAACCACATCAACACGATTAGCGTCGGCCCCTTTTTGCAGGTCACGCATGTAATACCAAACCAAATAAGCTGTAATTAGCCCCAAAATCACAGCCACAACAATAATCCCGCTTGCTCCGGGTCTTTTAGCCATTTATAGCCTCCTTTTTTGACCTTAATACTTCGCTCTTAGCATCCTCTGATGTCCATTAGCAAAACGCAAGCCATTACTTTTCGACAAGCGACAAGTCGCCACCAATCTGAAAAGAAGTGAAAAACTCCAATATAATTGCACATTCTGACGGACGGACCCCCCGGCGACGAACAAAATGAATTCTCAACTTTGCGAGCGATGGACGGAACTGCTCGCTCCGGGATGGCCAATCAGGGCCATGCGGTAACCCCAGTGGCGTTCCATCTCGAAAACTGGTAATCCCGCCCTGATCGCGAGGTCGCGCAGCTCACCGATTGTGAACGCCCGCTCACACGAGGCCGGTGCATCGTATTGAGCGATCGGATTCTGAATAATCGTCCGCGCCATTAGTTTACTGCCCCAGATGGCCAGCCAATGCCGGCGCAGATCGTTGATCACATAGCCGGTGCGGGCGATTTCATGGATCCGGCGGAGGATGGTGACAACGTCGGTCTCGGCAAAATGGTGGAGCGTCAGCGAGTTCAGCACAATATCGTAGCTGCCAGCACCATACGGCAGGGCGAGGAGATTATGGTGGGCGAACTCAATCTCGGGATAGCCGGCCGACCATTCGCGGGCGATGGCGAGGATCTCCTCATTTCCATCCACGGCGGTAATTTCCACTTTAATCCGCTGCCGGCGCGCCCACTGGACGATGGCGCGGGGAACGTCGGCTGCGCCGGTCGCCAGATCGAGGATGGTGAGCACCGGCTTTTGCCAGCGCCGGAGGTATTGCAGCGGAATCTGGTGTCCCCCGAGTTGCCGGTTGATGTTGGCGAGCACGCGCAAGTCGGCCCGGAGCAGCGCGGGATCGTTGCCGCGCCGATCCATGATTTCGGGGACAGCCGGGTCGAACCGCCGCGGTGGCGCGCGCCAACTCATCGCATCGCCAGCAACGCGAACATGCGCCCGGTCTGCCCGTGTTCCGCGCGATAGCTGAAGTACCGATTAAGATGGCAAGCGGTGCAGGTGCGTGGGTTGTGGATGTCGGTGACGCCGGCGACGCGAAATTGGGATTCGATGGCGTGCCACAGATCCATTTCGTAGTGGCAGGGGCCGATGCTCGGGCTGATCAACACGCGACAATCATGAGGTTGGGTTCCGAACTGGCGCGTCATCGCGGCCAAGGTCTGCCCGGCAATGTTGGCGAGGGTGCCCTTTTTCCCAGAGTGGATCAGCCCGATGCCCCGGGCTTTGCAATCCACGACATAAATCGCCGCGCAGTCAGCGCAACGGACAACCAATGGCAGTTTTCGGACATTGGTAATGAGGGCGTCAGCCCCGGTGATATTGGTGGGGCAATCCGCCACCGCAACGCCGGCTCCGTGTGGCTGATCCGCCCGAACATACCCGGCGTAGCCGAGATGCGTCGCCAGCCGGGATTCGTAATCGGCCGCGCGCGTGTCGGCGGTGGTGCGTTGGGTGAAGGCGTGGTGGAGGAAATCGAGTTCCGTCAGGGGCGCGAAAGTTTCGAGGTTCATTCCGCTTTGACGGTGGTGCCGGTGGCGCGTTCGAGGGTGGCGAGGGCGACGTTGTACTCGAAAAGCGCTTGGACTTCATTGGACGAAGCGTCGGTGTGGGCGGTGCGGGCGCTGAGGACGTCGAGTTGGGTGCCGCTGCCGGCGCGGAATCTCGCTTCGGCCAGCCGCAGGCTTTCCGTGGCTTGCTCGACAGTTTTGCGCTGTGCGTCCAGCAATTCGAGGGCTTGTTGGTAATCGTAGAAAGCTTGGCGGACTTCGAGTTCGATCCCACGCCGGGTGTCGGCATAATCGAGTTCCGCTTGGCTAAGTTCAGCGCGGGCTTGTTCCACTTTGCCGCGCGTGGCGAGGCCGTCGAAGATGTTCCAGCGGGCGCGCGCGCCGGCATTCCAGCCGTGGACGGTGTCATCAACCTGGTCGGAGAATGTCGTGTCGCGGATACCATAGACGGCAAAGGCCGAGATTTCCGGGAAGTAGCCGGCGCGGGCGACGGTGACATTTTGACGGCGCAGGGCGGCTTGTTTCTCGGCGATTTGGAGTTCGGGGCGGTGGGCGACGGCGGTGGTCAAGGCGGGCGGCAGTTGCCACTCCCGGTAGTCGCTGGTGAGTTCGCCGGCAAAGCGGAAGTCGGTGTCGCGAGTCGTCCCGTCACCGCTGTAGGCGAGGAGGCGACCGAGTTGAACCTTGTTGATGCGGAGCGCGTTGCGGGCGCGGATGAGGGGCGGTTTGGCGTTGGCCACTTCCACTTCAGCGCGCAGGACGTTGAATTGAGGGACCGCGCCGACATCGAAGCGGTGCTTCACGTCGGCCAGTTGTTGTTCGAGCAGTTTGAGGGATTCTTCGCGGACGGTGACGAGTTGGGTGTTGAGGAGGATTTCGTAAAATGCGCGCCGCACTTGGAGGACGACATCGGCCACAGCGGCGTTGTAATTCAACACGGCAATCTGATCGGACAGTTTTGCGGCGCGCAAGGCGGCGCGGACTCGGCCGCCGGAGTAGAGTGTTTGGGTCAATTCCACATTGGCGCTCCACGGCCGGCGTTGGTTGTCGAAGGGCGGGGTGCTGCCCGAGAAGGACTCAACAGCCCGTTGATCAATCTCGCGGTACTCGCCGGTGGCGGCGAGGTTGGGGACGGCTTGGGCGCGGGTTTCCACGATGATGCCGTGGGTGCGCCGCAATTCTTGTTGGGCTTTGAGAATGGTGACGTTTTGTTTGAGCGCGAATTCGAGGCACTCTGCGAGCGTGAGCGTGAGGGGGGAATTCGCGGTGACGAGGGCGCCGGTTTCAGCACGGGTAACAGGACCGGCGAGGACGAGGACAGACAGAACGATTAGCGGAAGACCGACGGAAAAACGGTTTGGGCGGGGCCGGGCTTGAGTAGTTCGTCGAAGGACTGGGGGTTGCATCGGTAGTTTTGTAGAGCGTTCTTTTTGGTTTCTTGTGCTAACTGCATCTGTTTAGCATTTACGAAGACTTGCACAAGCCCAAGATATGCGGCGCACATGTGGTTGGCAACCAATTGGCAATCCACATTGAGCCGGGGTTGGCCTTGGGTGAAGACGACTGCGCAGCCTTCGCGGTCGAA
>Ga0105048_10018960_pt1 | contig 10559 bp, 5 predicted proteins | sample MAT05_FD_78382 | JGI IMG/M metagenome (GOLD analysis project Ga0105048, IMG submission 78382) | Freshwater microbial communities from Lake Fryxell liftoff mats and glacier meltwater in Antarctica - MAT-05 | ecosystem: Environmental > Aquatic > Freshwater > Ice > Liftoff microbial mat | place...
CGGATCGATCTGCAGGGCCCAGCGCGAGACCTGCTGCAGGTCGGTGTCGCGCGGGCGAAGCCAGGCGCTGTGGTGTGCTTCCTCGACCGGCCGGTCGTAGTCGTAGCGGGTCTCGTGGCGCACCGACAGCTGGCGTGGACCTGGCGGCAGTGCCGGGGGTCGAGGGGGCCCGGGCAGCAACGCGACCGGCCTGGGCAAACCGTCGGCACCGCGTGTCTGGGATTGGGAATGGGATTGGGATTGGGATTGGGACTGGGACCGAGAAAACGCCGCCCACCCGCCACCCGGCGATGCGCTCGGATCGCTCATTGCCAGACCCGCCGGTCCGGCGCCTCGACATGGGCGAACAGGTGGCGACCGATCTCGTCCGACAGGCCGCGGGCGTCAGCGCAGCACTGCTGCAAGGTGTCGATCAGCACGGTGTGGCGGCCCGCGGGGTCGGTGGTTGCCAGGCGGGCAAACGGCCAGTCCTCGGGCAGGATGAACTCGGCGGTGGCCTGCTGCGCCCAGGGGGCGTCGTGCCGGGCCAGCTTGCGCAGGCGTTCGCGCAGGGTGCGGGCCACCCAGGCCAGCGAGCGCGGGTTGTCGGTGTCCATCACCAGCAGGTGCAGCAACGGCAGCACCTCGCGCCGGGCCTGAAACTGGGCGCGGTAGGTGATCACGCTGTCGAACAGGTTGAGCAACAACGCAAAGCCGTCGTCGGCCTCGTGCACCCGGTGCTCGAAGCCCAGCGCCAGCGCGTGCGACAGCATGTGCAGGCGCTCGATCTGGCGTCCCACGCTGAGCAGGCGCCAGCCGTCGTCGCGCGTCATGCGGTCGGTCTGGGCGCCGGTGATGGCGGCCAGGTGGGTGGCAGCGCGGGCCAGCACGCCCAGCACGTCGGGCACCGGTGCATGGCTGTCGCCCCGGTCCAGCACGTCGGCCAGGTGCTGGGCAAAGTGGTCGTCCACCTCGTGGATCAGCTTCCAGTGCTCGGGCGACAAGCGCTCGCGCAGGGCCTGCGCGCACTGGCGCAGGCTGTGCAGGCTGTGGCTGACGCTGCGGGTGTGGCTGCGGGTGGGGTTGGCGCTGCCGGGCTGATCGGCGCGCAGGCCGTGCAGCAGTGCACGTTCAAACACCCGGGGCGACTTGATCGGCCCGGGCACCCCCTGGGCCACCAGGCCGTGGTACTGGGCCAGATCACCCAGCAGCCGCAACGCGGGCTCGCTGGCATCGTGCATCGTCTCCAGCGTGATGCGCACCAGACGGGCGGCGTTTTCTGCGCGCTCGGTGTAGCGGCCCAGCCAGTACAGGTTCTCGGCCGCCCGGCTGCTGACGCTGCGGTGCCAGCTGGTCAGCTCGGCGGCGGTCAGCGGCTTGGGCAGCAGCGAGCTGTCGTCCACCGCGCCGCGGGCAATCACCCAGGTGTCCACGCTGGCGCTGCCATGCTGCATGCTCAGCCAGGGGTCATGTGCGCTGCGCGGCGGGTCACCGGGCTTGTCGCCGGGCCTGTCACTGTCGCGGCCTGAGACCCGGGTCAACGCACCGGGCAGCACACGCCAGCCGCCCGCACCGTCGGCCAGCGCAAACACCCGTATCACCGCGCTGCGTGGCAGCAACTGGCCATCGGCCCAGACCGGGGTTTCACCCGGCCGCACCCGGGCCTGCAGGGTGTAGGCGGCGGGGTCGGCGTCGATGCGGCTGACCAGTGCGGTGCGGTCGGCCGGGCTGAGGTAGGCCGCCACCAAGGGGCCAAACCCGCTGTCCGGGAAGGTGGGCGCCACCACGAAGTCGGCCAGCCGGTCGCGCTGCGCGGCCCAGACTGCCGGCTCGCCGCACCACCAGCTGGTGGAGGCCGGCAACAACAGCGGTTCACGCAGCAGTCGCTCGGCCACGGCGGGCCAGAAGGCGGCCATGCCAGGGCTTTCCAGAAAGCCGGCGCCGGGTGGATTGGCCATCACCACCTCGCCCGCACGCAGCGCCTGCATCAGGCCGGGCACGCCGAGCGCGGAATCCGCGCGCAGCTCCAGCGGGTCGAGAAACTCGTCGTCCACCCGGCGCAGCAACACATGCACCTGCTCGAGCCCGTGCAGGCTCTTCAAGAACAGCCGGTTGCCCCGCACCGTCAGGTCCGAGCCTTCCACCAGCGTGATGCCCAGGTAGCGCGCCAGAAAAACCTGCTCGAAGTAGGTTTCGTTCAGCGGGCCGGGCGTCAACAGCACGATGCGGCTGCGCTCGCCGGCCGGGCTGGCACGCATCAAGCCGTCCAGCAGCGAGCGGAAGCTGGCGGCCAGGCGCTGCACCCGCAACGCCGCAAACTGGTCATGGAACATCGGACCGACGATCAGCCGGTTCTCCAGCAGATAGCCCAGGCCGGACGGCGCCTGCACCCGCTGCGCCAACACCGAGAAGCTGCCGTTGGGCCGGCGCTTCAGATCAAAAGCAGCCATGTGCAGCCGCGCCTGCCCGGCTTGGCCAGCCTGCCACAAACCGTGCGCCGGCCGCAGGTAATGCGGATGGGCAAACACCATCGACGCCGGCAACAGCGCGTCACGCAGCAGGGTCTGCGGGCCGTAGATGTCGGCCAGCACGTGCTCCATCAGGCGAGCGCGCTGCACCACGCCGGCTTCGATGCGGGCCCAGTCGTCGGCGTTGATCAGTGCGGGCAGCAGCTCCAGCGGCCAGGGCCGGCTTTGCTCGTCGGCGTCGGCATAGACGTTGTAGGTGGCGCCGTCCTCGCGTACCCGCTGGCGCACCCGGGCCTGGCGCGCAGCCAGATCGCCCCAGCCGTCGAGCCCCAGGCTGCTGAAAAAGGTCTGCCAGGGGACCGCAAGAGGCAGCGCCGCCGCGCCGGCAATGGCGCCGGCATTGACGCCGGGCGCGCCGCGGAACTCATCAAAATGTCCGGGTGTGGCACGGCGCGCCACACCCGCGGCCAGGGCAGCGGTATCGGGCTGGTCGTCGTCGGCGAGCAGACTGCTTTGCATGGGTGAATCATGCCCTGACGTCGGGGGCTCAGGCATCGGGCCCTTCCCCGCCTTGACGCGAGACCGTCAAACCGTGCGCAAGTCCAGCGTGAACGGAAACTCCAGGCTGCGCTGGGGCTGGCCCACGGCCATGCGACCCGGCGTGTGGCCGATGGTGAAAAAGCGCGCCAGCCGGCGGCTCTCGGCCTCGAAGGCGTTGATGGGGAAGCTGGCGTAGCTCAGGCCGCCCGGGTGCGCCACGTGGTACTGGCAGCCGCCCAGCGAGCGGTTCATCCAGCGGTCCACCAGGTCGAAGGTCAGCGGCACATCGGTGCCGATGCTGGGGTGCAGCGCGGTGGGCGGCAGCCAGGCGCGGTAGCGCACGCCGCAGACGTACTCGCCCACCCGGCCGGTGGGTTGCAGCGGCACCGGCACACCGTTGCAGGTGACGACATGGCGCGGGTTGATCAGCCCGGTGACCTTGACCTCGATGCGCTCGACCGACGAGTCGACATAGCGCACCGTGCCCGACGACGAGCCTTCTTCGCCCATCACATGCCAGGGCTCGAGCGCGCTGCGCAGCTGCAGCTGAACACCTTCGGCGGCAAGATCACCGACCTTGGGGAAGCGGAACTCGAAGTGCGGCGCAAACCAGTCGGCCTCGAAGCCGAAGCCAGTGGCTTTCATCTCTTCGATCACATGCTCGAAGTCCTGCCAGACGAAGGTGGGCAGCAAGAACCGGTCATGCAGCTCGGTGCCCCAGCGCACCAGCTCGGCGCGGTAGGGCTGGGTCCAGAAACGCGAGACCAGCGCCCGCAGCAGCAACTGCTGCACGATGCTCATGCGGGCATGCGGCGGCATCTCGAAGGCGCGCAACTCCAGCAGGCCAAGGCGGCCGGTGGCGCTGTCGGGTGAATACAGCTTGTCGATGCAGAACTCGCTGCGGTGGGTGTTGCCGGTCAGGTCGACCAGGATGTTGCGCAACGTGCGGTCGACCAGCCAGGGCGGCATCCATGCGCCCCCACGCTCGCCACCTGGCTCGCTGCCCCCCGCGGGGGCTCCGGCGCCTTGGGGCGGGCCAGCGGCGCCGGGCTGGCCATAGCCCTGCTTGTACTTCTCGATCTCGGCCAAGGCGATTTCCAGCTCGTAGAGCTGGTCGTTGCGGGCCTCGTCGATGCGCGGCGCCTGGCTGGTCGGGCCGATGAACAGGCCCGAGAAAAGATAGCTCAAACTCGGGTGGTTGTGCCAGAAGGCCAGCAGGCTGCCCAGCACATCGGGCCGGCGCAAGAAAGGTGAGTCGGCCGGGCTGGCACCGCCCATCACAAAGTGGTTGCCACCGCCGGTGCCGGTGTGGCGGCCGTCGAGCATGAACTTCTCGGACGACAGGCGCGACTTCCAGGCCGCGTCGTACAAAAACTCGGTGTGCTCGACCAGGTCGTCCCAGTTGTGCGCCGGGTGGATGTTGACCTCGATCACACCCGGGTCGGGCGTGACGGCCAGGATCTTCAGGCGCGGGTCGCGGGGCGGCGGGTAGCCCTCCAGCACGACCTTGACTTTTTGCGCGGCGGCGGTGGCTTCAACCGCGGCCAGCAGCTCCAGGTAGTCCTCGAGCTTTTCGAGCGGCGGCATGAAGACATACAACACGCCGCTGGCCTTGCCTTGACTTTCAGCCTTGGGGCCGTTCGAGCGGCGCGGGTCACGCACCTCGACCACCAGCGCGGTGCGCGTGATCCAGTGCGCCGACTCGCCCTGCGCCGGTGCGCGCATGGGGTCCGCCTTGACCGCTGCTGCGGCGGTGGCCGCACGGTTGGCTGCCAGCGCGGCGCTGGCGCCGGCCTTGCCCACCTCGAGCACTTTGGCCTGCAGCGACACCGTGCCGCCCTCGGCGAAGCCGCCGCCGATCACATGCGCGGCATATTGGCTGCGGATCACCGCCGCGGCCGGCAGTGCATCGCGCGGTGAAAACGGATCGGACTCGATGTGGAACGGGTAGTCGGTGGCCTTGACCCAGGGCAGCGAGTCCAGCGGCAGGCGCCAGCCCATCGGTGAATCACCCGGATGCAGGTACATGCGCTCGTCGCGAAAGAACCAGGGCCCGGTCTGCCAGTGCACACCGGCCGCTGCATCGGCCCCGGCCTTCTTGATCGGCAGCGCATAGCCCACCGGGTGGTCCAGCCCCTGGGTGAAGATGCGGCGCAGGCGGATGCGCTCGACCTCGTCATCGAGCTTGGCATCAAACGGATCAACGTTGACCGGCAGCCGGCGCTCGCGCCAAAGGTGGTACCAGGTGTCCTCGAACCCGGTTTGCACATGGGCGTCGCTGACGCCAAGCCGCTCGGTCAGGCCGGTGAGGAAGGTGCGGGCGTCGGCGGGGGTGTAGGCATGGGCTTCGCGTTCGTCGGCAAACAGCGAGGGGTCGTGCCAGCAGGGTTCACCGTCGCCGCGCCAGCAGATCGACAAGGCCCAGCGGGGCAGTTGCTCGCCCGGGTACCACTTGCCCTGGCCGTAATGCAAAAAGCCGCCCACGCCGTAGTGGTCACGCAGCCGGGTGACCAGGTCTTGCGCAAACATGCGCTTGGTCGGGCCCAGCGCGTCGGTGTTCCATTCAGCGCCGTCGCGGTCGTCCACCGCCACGAAGGTGGGCTCGCCGCCCATCGTCAGGCGCACGTCGTCGGCGGTCAGTTGCCCGTCCACCGCGGCGCCCAGCGCCAGCACGTCGGCCCACTGCGCCTCGGTGTAGGGCTTGGTGACGCGGGGCGACTCGAAGATGCGCGACACGGTCATCGAGTGCTCGAACTCGACCTCGCACTCGTCGATGGCACCGCTGACCGGTGCCGCGCTGCCCGGCGTGGGCGTGCAGGCCACGGGGATGTGGCCCTCGCCGGCCATCAGGCCGGAGGTCGGGTCCAGCCCGACCCAGCCGGCGCCGGGCAAAAACACCTCGCACCAGGCGTGCAGGTCGGTGAAGTCCACCTCGGTGCCGCTGGGGCCGTCGAGCGCCTTGACGTCGGATTTGAGCTGGATCAGGTAGCCCGAGACAAAGCGTGCCGCCAGCCCCAGGTGGCGCAGCGCCTGCACCAGCAACCAGCCGGTGTCGCGGCACGAGCCCGATTTGAGCGTCAGCGTCTGCTCGGGTGTCTGCACCCCCGGCTCCATGCGGATGACGTAGCCGATGTCGCCTTGCAGGCGCTGGTTGATGCCGACCAGGAAGTCGATGGTGCGGCGCTCAGTCAGGTCGATGCTGGCGACAAACCTGGCCAGCGCGGGCGTGGCGGCTTCCGTCACCAGGTAGGGCTGCAACTCCAGCTTGAGCGCGTCGTCGTACTTGAACGGGTAGGTCTCGGCCTCGGGCTCCAGAAAGAAGTCGAACGGGTTGTAGACCGACATCTCGGCCACCAGATCGACCGTGACCTTGAACTCGGTCATCGGCTCGGGGAACACCAGCCGCGCCAAATAGTTGGCAAACGCATCCTGCTGCCAGTTGACGAAGTGGCCCTCGGGCTCGACGTTTAGCGAGTAACTCAGGATCTTGGTTCGGCAGTGCGGCGCCGGACGCAGGCGCACGATGTGCGGCCCCATGTTGACCAGCCGGTCGTACTTGTAGTGGGTGACGTGGTTCAGGGCAACGTGGATGGACACGGGGTTCCTTCAGGGGCCTTCATGGGACTTCATGGGCAAACAAATGCTGCGGCGCGGCATTTTCTCTTGGCTGCGGTCAAAAACCGGCAGCCACTCAGGCCGGAACCAGAAAATCCTGGCTGATGCCCGCACCGATGGCGTTGACGCGGTCCAGGAACTGGGTCAGGAAGGCATGCAGGCCGGTGGCCAGGATCTCGTCGATGCGGCCAAATTGCAGGTCGGCGCGCAAGCGGCCGGCGCGGCGCCGGGTCTCGGCGCTGGGCTCGTTGGCCACCAGGTCGAGGTTGGCCACCAGCTCGTTCATGCAGGCGGCGAGCGAGCGTGGCATGTCCGGGCGCAGCATCAGCAGTTCGGCCACCTTGTCGGGCCGGATCACGTTGCGGTAGACCTTGCGGTAGATCTCGAAGGCGCTGACCGAGCGCAGGATCGCGCTCCAGTGGTAAAAATCCACCTCGGGTGCAGCGTCGTCGGCCCAGGCGCCAAAGTAGTCGCCGGCCAGCGCGTGAAACTTGACGTCCAGCAGGCGTGCCGTGTTGTCGGCCCGCTCCAAAAAAGTGCCGATGCGGATGAAATGCAGCGACTCGTCCTGCAGCATCGTGCCTACCGACACACCGCGGCTCAGGTGCGAGCGGAACTTGACCCACTCGAACAGCGCCGCCGGATCACGCTCGAAGGTGTCGTCGGCCAGCATGCGGTTGAACTCCAGCCAGGTCTGGTTGGTGGTCTCCCACAGCTCGGTGGTGAGCTTGCCGCGCACCGCGCGGGCGTTTTCACGCGCAGCGCCCAGGCAGGACAGGATGGACGACGGGTTGCTGTTGTCGCGCACCATGAACTGCATCACGTTGTCGGCATTGACCACATCGTGCTTCTTGCCAAACGCATCCGTCAGCTCCGAGATGCCCAGCACGCCGGCCCAGCCCTGCTCGGCCCGGTCGGCCGACTGCGGCAACAGCGAGGTCTGGTAGTTGACGTCCAGCATCCGGGCGGTGTTTTCAGCCCGCTCCATGTAGCGCGACATCCAGAACAGGTGGTCAGCGGTTCTTGACAACATCAGCATTGCTCCATCTGGCCGAAAACCCCGCAACGCGCAGTCGCGCGCAGCGGTACTGTGGCTTCGCCACAAGCGCTTTGCGCTTGATCGGCCCGCTTCATGGTGCGCGACATCCAGAACAGGTGGTCGGCGGTTCTTGACAGCATTTTCTTTTTTCTCCTATCAGCCTTGGCGCTGCGACATGACCACCGGCTCGACAACCGTCGCAATTTCGGGGTCAGCCTCCAGCACCCAGGTGTCCTTGGTGCCACCGCCCTGGCTGCTGTTGACCACCAGCGAGCCCTCTTTCAAGGCGACCCGGGTCAGGCCGCCCGGCACCGTCTGCACGCTGTTGCCCGACAAGACAAACGGCCGCAGGTCGATGTGGCGCGGTGCGATGCCGCTCTCGACAAACGTCGGGGTGGTGGACAGCGCCAGCGTCGGCTGGGCGATGTAGTTGCTGGGCCGCGCCAGCAGCTGGGCGCGGAAGTCCTCGATCTCTGCCTGGGTGGACGCCGGCCCGACCAGCATGCCGTAGCCGCCGGCGCCGTGCACCTCCTTGACCACCAGCTCGTCCAGGTGGTCCAGCACGTACTTCAGGTCGTCGGACTCTCGGCAGACGTAGGTGGGCACGTTTTCCAGGATGGGTTTTTCGCCGAGGTAGAACTCGATCATCTTGGGCACATAGGGGTAGATCGACTTGTCGTCGGCCACACCCGTACCGATGGCATTGCACAGGCTGATGTTGCCCTTGCGGTAGACATCGAGCAGGCCGGCACAGCCCAGCGTGCTGTCGGGCCGGAAGGCCTTCGGGTCGAGAAAGTCGTCGTCCACCCGGCGGTACACCACGTCCACCCGGCGCGGCCCCTGGGTGGTGCGCATGTAGACGAACATGTCCTTGACAAACAAGTCCTGGCCCTCGACCAGCTCCACCCCCATTTGCTGCGCCAGAAAGGCGTGCTCGAAATAGGCACTGTTGTACATGCCGGGCGTGAGCACCACCACGGTGGGCTCATTGACCGAGGGCGGCGCCACCGCGCGCAGCGTCTCCAGCAGCAAGTCGGGGTAGTGGGCAACCGGGGCGATGCGGTGCTGGGCAAACAGCTCGGGGAACAGACGCATCATCATCTTGCGGTTTTCCAGCATGTAGCTCACGCCGCTGGGCACCCGCAGGTTGTCTTCGAGCACGTAGTAGGTGCCGCTGCCGTCAGGCTGGGCGGCGCGCACGATGTCGATGCCCGCGATGTGCGAGTAGATCTGCCCCGGCAGGTCCACGCCCATCATCTCGGGCCGGAACTGCGCGTTGTTCAGGATCTGGTCAGCCGGCACGATGCCGGCCTTGAGGATGTCCTGGTCATGGTAGACATCGTGCAGGAAGCGGTTCAGCGCCGTCACCCGCTGGGCCAGGCCCTGTTGCATGCGCGCCCATTCGTCAGCGGGGATGATGCGCGGGATCAGGTCGAACGGGATCAGCCGCTCGGTGCCTGCGCCGTCCTCGTCCTTGGCGCCGTAGACGGCAAAGGTGATGCCGACGCGGCGGAAGATCATCTCGGCTTCATCTCGCCGCGCCGCCATCTGTTCGGGCGGTTGCTGCTGCAGCCAGCGGTCGAAGCCGCTGTAGTGCGCACGTACGGTGCCAGCGGCTGCCAGCATTTCGTCAAAAGTGGGTTTCATCGTGAGTGGGCTCCTGGCCTCTCAGGGTTAGCAACAATCGCACCACCCTCGGGCGCGGTCCAATGCCAGTAGCGGCGGCGCACATCTCGGGTGCAGGCGCCCACGCCATCGTGCCACAGCCACGCACCGCATTGGTCGCTGCGCACCACTTCGATGCCGCGATCAACATAGCGCTGCATCACATCGGGCGCGGGATGGCCATAGCGGCTGCGGTAGCCGGCCTGCACCACCGCAGTGCGTGGTTGCACGGCATCGATGAATTCGGCACTGGACGAGGTGCGGCTGCCGTGGTGCGGCACCAGCAACACGGTGCTGGCCAGTGTTGACCCGCCGCCCGCATACAAGCGCTGCAGCAGCGCAGCCTCTTGCGGCGCCTCGATGTCACCGGTCAGCAACATGCTGCGGCCTGTGCTGTCGGCGACGCGCAGCACGCAACTCAGGGCGTTGGATTTGCGGGCGTCGGCGTGCTCTTGCGGCGTGGGGTGCAACCATTCAAAGGCCACGCCGTCCCAGGTCCAGCGCTGGCCGGCATCACAACGGGACGCCGGCACGCCCAGCCGCGCCGCCTGCGCCAACAGCGGATGGCCGGCCTCCAGCGAGCTTTGAAGTGCCGCCACCGGTTGCCCCGCCAGCAGGCTGGCCGCACCGCCGACATGGTCGATGTCGCGGTGGCTGAGCACCAGCAGGTCGATGCGGCGCTCGCCCCGGGCGCCCAGCAGCGGCAACAGCACCCGCAGGCCGGCGTCGTTGTCCCGGCTGTACTGCGGCCCGGTGTCGTAGACCAGCAGGTGGTGCCGGGTGCGCACCAGCACTGCCGTGCCCTGGCCGATGTCGGCAGCCAGCACATCGAACCCACCCGCCGCTGGACGGACCAGCGGCGGCCACAGCAGCGGCAGGACCAGCGGCAGGGCCAGCCAACGCAGCGCCCAGGGCACGGGCAGCAAGCCCAGCACGGCGCCCAACAGCCCGCAGGCCACCGCCCAGGCTGGCGCCGCGGGTGCCTGGTACACCGCCCATGGCCACTGCGCCAGCAGGCCAAGACCCCAGACCATGGCCTGCACGACCGCGGCGGCCAGCGTCCAGGCCCAGGGCACCAGGATGCCCAGCAGTGCCAGCGGCGTGATGACCAGGGTGACCAGCGGAATCGCCAACAGGTTGGCCAGGCCGCCCACCAGGCTGAGCTGCTGGAAAAACACCACCGACAACGGCGCCAGGCCGAAGGTGGCCACAAGTTGGGCACGCAGGTGACCGTGAAGATGGCCCTGCAGCCG
>Ga0105048_10018961_pt1 | contig 10558 bp, 8 predicted proteins | sample MAT05_FD_78382 | JGI IMG/M metagenome (GOLD analysis project Ga0105048, IMG submission 78382) | Freshwater microbial communities from Lake Fryxell liftoff mats and glacier meltwater in Antarctica - MAT-05 | ecosystem: Environmental > Aquatic > Freshwater > Ice > Liftoff microbial mat | place...
AGCGGGCCTCACCCCTCGACCGGCCGGCGACGCCCTCACCCCCCGACCGGCCGGCGATGCCCTCACCTCCCGACCGGCCGGCGACGCCCTCACCCCCCGACCGGCCGGCGATGCCCTCACCTCCCGACCGGCCGGCGACGCCCTCACCCCCCGACCCCCTCTCCCGCAAGCGGGAGAGGGGGAGTAAGCAGGCGGGCTGGTGCACGTTGCGATTCCGCTGGCGGGATTCAATCTGTCGGGCGGCGTGAAGTCGTTGGTCGGGGTGGCAAACACCCTAGCCGCACGCGGGCACGCCGTCCGGTTCCTGGTGCCCGACTACGCCGCCGTGCCACCAACGCCGCTGCACCACGGGGTGCGCGTTCACGTTCTCAAAGGCGGCCCGTCCTGCCTACCGGCCCCAGTCCGCAAGCTGGTACATCTCGCGCGGCTGGCACTCGAAGCAACGGCCGGTGCCGATGTCTGCCTCGCGAACTACTTCACGACGGCGTACGTTGCGCTGGCCTCAAAGTGGCTGCGCGGCGGTAGCACGGTCCTGGCGTACAACGTGCGCGGCTACGAGCCGCTCAGCCACGGCATGAACGCCGACGCCAGCGCACCGAGTCGGCTGGTGCGGGCGGCGCTGGCCTGGGGCAGCTACCGACTGCCGCTCCAGAAGATCTGCACGACGAACTGGCTCCGCGAGCAGACCGGCGACCCGAGCGCCTACGTCGTGGGGCACGGCATCGACCTGGACGTGTTCCAGGCGCGGCCAGCGCGGCCAGCCCCGCCAGATAGCAAGCGCGTCGTGGTCGGGACCATCGGGCGGCTGGGCGAGGCGAAGGGGTACCCGGATTTTCTGCGTGCTCTCGATCTGTTGCCGGCCAGCCTGCCCATCGAGATTCGAGTGGCGGCGCCGGACGATGTCGAACTGCCGACGCGCTTCCCGGTCGTCGTGGAGCACCCGCAGCCTGAGCGCGAGATGGCCGAGTTCTATGCGGCCTGCGACCTATTCGTCTTCTCGTCGCGCGGCGAGGGCTTCGGGTTGCCGGCCCTGGAGGCTATGGCGGTCGGCTGCCCGGTCATCACCACCGACTCAGGGGGCGTGCGGCAGTTCGCCACCGACGACGAAAATTGCCTGATGACCCCGCCCACCGATGCTCCGGCCCTGGCCCGTGCCGTCGAGTCGCTGGCCGGCGACCCGGCGCGAAGGGCGGCCCTCCGCGCGGCCGGCCTCCGCACGGCGGCTGGCTACAGCCAGGACGCCGTACTCGACCGCTTCTGCCGCTACCTCGAACAACTCGCCTCGCCCCTGCGAGGTTAGCATGTCGCGGATTCGGTCAGCGCCTCCCCTCGCCCACGCATGGGAGAGGGGCCGGGGGTGAGGGTCTTCAGCGCGCGGTAGCGGCGTACGCCCCGTGTAACGCCCGCTGGCGCACGCGGCGCGTCGAGCGACCAAGTTCGGCCGTTCGCTGGAGCGTCTCCAGGAAGCGCGGCGCGTGCGTCGTCAGCGAGTATTTCTCCTCAACGGTCGTGCGGCCCGCCTCGCCCATCTGGCGCCGCAGGGTCGGGTTCTCGACCAGCAGCGACAGCTTCGTGATCCACTCCTCGGTGGTCGTCGCCAGCAGGCCGTTCTGCCCGTCCTGCACGATGTCCGTCGTCATGCCGACCGGCGAGCAGACCGGCGGGACGCCGCACGCCATGTACAGCAGTGCCTTGAAGCCGCACTTGCCGCGCGTCCACTCGGTATCCGGCATCGGCATGATGCCGATGTCGAAACCGTGCAAGTCTTCAAGCTCGCGGCCCAGGCTCCAGCGGCGCACCGTCAAGTTCGGCGAGACCGGCGGCACGTAGCTGCCCCCGATGGCCTGGATCTCAACGTGCGGGTAGCGCCGCGTGACCTCGGCCAGTGCATCTCCGACCATCCGCAGGTACGGCGCAGTCGTGTTGCTGCCCTGCCACCCGATGATGACCTTCTTGTCGCTGCCAGGGCGAGCGTCGCGGCGCGGCACGAAACGGCTGGTATCCACCGGCGTCGGGATCACCACGATGTTGCGGTTGTAGTCCGACGCGTACGCCTTCAGGTTCTCGTTGCCAGCAATGACCGTCGTGGACAGGTTGATGATCCGCGCCGTCTTGCTCGGGCGCTTCAGCAGCCCGACCGTGCGGCTCGTCAGACCGGTGTTCAGCAGGTAGATGGCGTCGTCGAAATCGAAGACCAGGGGCGCGCCGGTCGCCGCCAGTTTCTCTTCAATGAACGGCCCGCCGACCGGGAACGACTCGCGGTGCACAAACACCACGTCAGCGTTGGCGGCACGCTGGATGTCCATGAAGCGGCTCAGGGTACTCAACCCGAGCGATGCCACCTTGCGGATCATGCTGCCCGGCGCATGGCGGATGTTGTACAGGTCGCTCGACATGAACGGCCGTAGCTCAATCTCGACGCCGTGCTTTTCGAGGTACGGAAAGTACTGCTCGACGCGCAGCCGGTTGGAGGGGGCTTCAGTCGGGTAGGGAACGACGAAGAGCGTCTTCACGGATAGTTCCTGTGCTTCCTGTGCATGCTCGTCAGCGCGCGATCATGAGGCAACCTGCGCCCGGCCCCACACGACCGTCCGCTCCAGCCCCTCTTCAAAGGTGGTCGATGGTTCGTAGCCAAGCAGCCGCCGGGCCTTCTCGATGTCGGCCAGCGAGTGCTTCACGTCGCCGGCGCGCGGCGGACCAAACGTCGGCTGGATGCTGGTGCCGAGGATCGTGTTCAGGCTGTTCACGAGGTCGAGCAGCGTGTAGCGCTGCCCGCACGCCACGTTGAACACTTCGCCGCCAACGCCAGGGGCTGAGGCCGCCCGCAAGTTGGCCTGCACCACGTTGTCGATGTAGGTGAAATCGCGTGACTGGGTGCCGTCACCGTGGATGTGCGGAGCCTTGCCGCGCGCCATCAGCGAGATAAAGAGCGGGATCACCGCCGCGTAGTCGGAGGTGGGGTCTTGCCGGGGGCCAAAGACGTTGAAGTAGCGCAACGCTACCGTCTCCAGCCCGTACAGGTGGTGAAACACCTTCAAATAATGCTCGCCGGTCAGCTTGGTGACGGCGTAGGGTGAGAGCGGACCCGGCAGCATTGTCTCGACCTTCGGCAGCGTCGGCGTGTCGCCGTACACCGACGACGACGAGGCGAAGACCACTCGCTGCACGCCAGCGTCACGCGCGGCGATTAGCACGTTCAGGGTGCCGCCGATGTTCGCCTCGTTGCTGGTGATCGGGTCTTTCAGCGAACGCGCCACCGACGGCACCGCCGCCTGGTGCAGCACCCGCTCAACGCCTTTCATCGCGACCCGCAGCGCGTCGGCGTCGCGGATGTCCGCGTTAACGACCTCGACATCCGGCAGGTCGGCAAGGTTCTCCTCGCGGCCCGTCAGGAACGTATCAAGGACCCTGACCTCGTCGCCCCGCTCGACAATCGCGCGGGTGAGACTCGATCCGATGAAGCCGGCCCCGCCGGTCACAAGAAATCGTGTCACGTCAAGCCACCGCCCGCGCCGTCGCTGCTGCGACCGGCCGCGTCCGCCGAGATTGCCACCAGGACCAGGCCCACAGGCCGCCCATTGCGGCCAGCGGGAACGCCGCCGGGAACAGCATCACCCGATGCCGATAGATCGTGCCGACGTTCCCCTCGATCACGCTGAAGACGAAGACCAGTCCGCCAGTGAAGACCACCGGCAGGAAGAACTCCCGCCACCGTGTCCGACGATACACGGCCAGCGCCACCAGTGTCAGCACCTGCGCGGCGTACCACCCGACCGTCTCCGGGATGACTACGAGATCGCGCAGGCGCGTGCCGGCCCACAGGAACGGTGCCCACAACACGTACGGCAACACGATGGGGATGTTCCGCAGCTGCACCGCCAATCCGCCTTCATAGCGGTTCAGCCGGCCGCTCAGCTCAATGCCCGAATCTGCCACGCCAGCGCCGAAGCTGCGGCTGCTGTCAAGCGCCTCAAGCCGCTTGTCAGTCAGGTAGCGCAGGCCGAGCCACTGATTGCCCTGGTTCATGCCCACCATGATGACGAGGACGGCTGCCCAGAGCGTCAAGCCCACGGCAAGCCGCCGCTTCCATGGCGCGCGGTTCACCAGGAAGAAGGTGATCGGCACCAGCCAGCCGAAGGCATAGAAGACGTAGAGCCGCAAGTTCTCCATCAGGGCGAACGCGACCAGCAGGCCGACGGCTGCGACCAGACCCGGCACCCGTGCGAAGCGGATCGTCAGGAACATGATGGTCGCGATCAGCACCACGACCATGATGTCCTTGAGGTTCAGTACCGACCACAGGATCATTGACGGCCAGAAGGCAGTCGCAAGCGCCACCAGCCGACCGGCGCGTTCTCCGCCCAACTCCCGCCCCAGCGCGTACATTGGCACGATGCCGATAGCCCCGATGAAACAGTTCATCAGCTTGGGTGCCATCACCGCAATGGCACCGGCTTCGGGCTTCGACAGCGACAGCAACCCGCCCGGCGTGACCGCCTGGACGTAGAGGTACAGCCACGCCACCACGTAGGTGTAGAGCCGCAACAGGTACTCTTCGCTGCGCTCAATGCCGCCGGCCGTGCCGCCCCAGTACTCAAGGAGGCTGTAGGCGACCTTGTGGTACGCCCGGTCATCCTCGAAGAGGAAGCCGACCCAGGACGTGACGATGCCGTCCTTCGTTTTGGTGGTCGTGATGAGGTACGGGTGCGCGACAACGGCGGCGATCAGGCGCACCGCGAACGCCGAGAAGAAGAGCGTCAGCAGGTAGCGGCGCTCGTTCCCCTTGAAGAACAGCATGATGACGGCCGGCCCGAGCAGCAGCCCAAGCAAGGCAATCGGCAGCATCTGGTACTCGCCGCGCCGCGCCAGGATGCCGAATGCCACCAGGCTCACCAGGATGCTGATGCCCCTGATGCCGTTGTGGATCAGGTCCGCGCGCTGCCAGCGGCTGTCCGACGTTAGCGGCGTTGCCCTCACGCTCACGTCGCTCTCCCGTCCTGGAAAATGGTGCGTCGAGCCTGAGAAGACCGCGCCAAGCCGGGCAGAAGTGTACCCGTTGCGGCCAGTTGCGCGGCACCCATCACGGGGCAGCCTGCACCCGGGGGAGTCCCCTCACCCCGGACACCGCACCCGACGCGCGGAGGTCGGCCCTCACCCCCTGCCCCCCTCTCCCGCAAGCGGGAGAGGGGGAACCTCGCTGCTCCTTGCCGGATTCTCTGCGTGTTGACACGCAAGTCACTCATCGCCTCCCCTCGCCCGCGCACGGGAGAGGGGCAGGGGGCCGTGGGGATCAAGGGGCCCCATGGTGGGCTGTTGAGGGCAGCACGGCGGGCGTTGGGCTTTCGGGCTGTCACGGGGCGGCCCGCCCGAGCAGCCGGTCGTAGACGGCTTCCGTTCGCGCGACCATCGTGCCAAGCTGTAGCTCGCGCTCGACGCGGGTGCGGCCGGCCCGGCCCATCGCTGCCGCACGGTCAGGGTCGCGCAACAGCCGCACAATAGCCCCGGCCAGCGCGGCGGGGTCGCCAGGCGGCACCAGGAGGCCCGTCTCGCCATTGACCACGATCTCAGGGATCGGGCCGACCGCCGACGCGACGACCGGTCGGCCGGCGGCCATCGCTTCGACCAGCACCAACCCGAAGCCCTCCCACAACGATGGCAACACGAACACGTCGAGGTCGGCCATCACCTGCGGGATGTCGGCGCGGAACCCTTCGAAGCGCACGAGGTCGGCGACGCCGCGCTCGGTGGCGTTGGCGCGCAGTTCAGCGGCCGTGCTCAATTCCTCGTGCCCGATCAGCCGCGCCACGACGTTCGGGAACGCGTCCCGCACCGCCGGCAGCGCGTCGAAAAGAACGCGGTGCCCCTTCTGCGGAGCCAAGCGGGCCACCACGCCGATGGTCGGGCGCTTCAGCGGGTCGCCGTCCGCGCGGCGCGATGGCGGCACCGCGCTCGGATCGTACGGTGACGGGTCGATGCCGTAGTGGATGCGCTCGATCTTGTCGGCGGGCAGGCCGGCGTTGGTGCGGAGGAAGTCAGCCACGGCGTCCGAGATCGCTATGATGCGGTCCAGGCCGCGCGCCGACAGCTTCGCCAGTGGGGCGTAACGCGGGCTGGTGTAGAACTCATCGACATTGTGGACGCTGCGGATGACCACGGGTGCCAGTCCTAGCACCCGCCCGCACAGGGTCGAGGCAAGCTCGGTCCTAAACGAGTGGGCGTGGACGATGTCGAACTGTCCGCGCCTCAGCAGTCGCCCGAACCGCCAGACGGCCGCCGGATCGGTGCGGCGGGTGGCGCGCAGGTCGATGGTCCGGACGCCGGCCGCCCTGAACATCGGCAACATCGGCGCGGCCTCGTCCGGCTCGGCCTCGAAGCAGGCCAGCCACGGCTCGCATCGCGCACGGTCGAGATTAGTCAGCAGCGCCAGCACGTGCTGTTCGCAGCCGCCGATGGTGCCGCCTGAGATCACGTGCAGCACACGCGCCGGTCGCTCAGGCCTCACAGTGCAGCGGCCCAACACGCCAGGTTGCCGGCAACGCAGGTCGTCACACCCGAACCGCCAGTTCGCGATAGCTAATCAACTCGACGTTCAGGTCATCGAGCAGCGAGCGCAGCCCGTCATGGGCCAGCACCCGAACCTCTTCCTCGCGCCAGCGCGCCGCCATCTGCCCGCCATCGAGCATCTCCTCTAGACGACTGTCGCTGAATCCTGGATGCACCATCAGCTCGGTGGTCCCCGGCTCAAGGTCGCGCAAGTCCCGCGCGAGGCCGCCAGTCAGGTCGTTGGGGTAGCGGCGCAGGCAGCTAAACGTCGAAAGAAAGTGGTCGGTGGTCTGGACGCGGTGCCGCTTCAGGAACGTCCGGTACCGGTGCGCCAGCGCCGACATGACATGGTTCTTCCAGAACGCCTCGCTCTTGAGATAGTTCCGGTACGCCGCGCCATCGGAGAACATGTCGAAGTCCATGTGCTCCTGCTGCAAGCGGATCGGCAGCTTGTAGATCCGCGCAATCGGCACCACGACCTTGAAGAACAGGTCAGGGTACATGTAGACGCTCTCGTGGCTGTCGATGTGGCTCGGCTCGATGCCCGCCGCAATCACCTTGTCGATCTGCGCGCGGAACTCCTCGTACACCTGAATCATGCTGATGGTGCCGAGGATCAGCCGTTGCAGGAACGGTTTACGCCGGAAGAAGTAGCCGTTCTCGTCAACCAGCGTGTGCACGCGATCCTGCGGCAGGATCGGCATGCCGTGGGTCAGATTCAGGTGAACGCCGATGGCGAGATTCGGGTACTTCTTCGAGAGCGCAACAGCGTGATCGAACGCCCAGAAGTTCGCCACCATGGTGGTACTCGTCACGATGCCGTGGGCGTGAACCTCTACGATGCCCTCGTTGATGCCCTCGGTCAGGCCCAGTTCATCCGCGTTTACGATCAGCGATCGTCGCATGTTCTATCCGTTCGGGAAGCATTGGAAGCAGTCGCGCCAGCCACTCGACGCTTCGGGTTGAAAGCCCCTGGTGAACTGGCAGTACGAGGATACGGTCGCGTAGCCACGCGGCGTCAGGGTTCTGTTCCAGATCGACGCTCGCCGGCAGATGCTCCCAGTACGTTCGCACGTTGACGCCGAGTTGTAGCAGGCGGTCCCGCCAATGGTCGCGGTCTTCGGCCACTAGCGGCAAGCCCAGCGGGCAAACGCCAGCCGGCAACTCGTCGAAGAGCGGCTGCGCCCAGGAGAGGGTACGGCAAACCGTCAACAACCGCCCGTAATGCTGACGACGGCGGGCGACGACCAGGGCAGCATCGGCACGTTGCAGCAGCCGCCACGCCAGCGCCGAGCCGGCCTTAACCGCGACCGGGCCGGCGCTTACCTGGGTGTGCATACTGCGGCGCAAGCCCGGCCGCTGAAGCAGCGCCAGCCGTGGCGACCAGCCGATTGCCTGCTCCATCGACCCGAGCGCCCGGTACGCCAGCCTCACGACCGAACGGGGAACTGATGGCCGCGTTTCGGGTCGCTCAGGCACGAGGTCTGGCCGGTTCGCCGACAGCAGCCCGCCGTCCGGCAGCGGCAGCGACTTCCAGGGACTGAAGATGGCAAGGTCGCCGTACGACCCGAGCGGCCGGTCGCCGAGCCGGCTGTAGAGCGCGTGGGCGCAATCTTCGATCAGGGCTACGCCACGCCTCGCGCACAGTTCGCGGACAGCCTCGACCGGACCGGGGAAGCCGAGGTAGTGGATCAGCACGACGGCCTTCGTCTCCGGCCGGATCGCCGCCTCAAGCCTCGCAAGGTCCGGCCTAAGGCGACGGCTGACGGGGTAGTACGTCGGCCGTGCCCCGACCGTTTCCACCGTCGTCACCACCGACTCGCAGAGGTAGGCCGGCAGCAGCACCTCGTCGCCCGGCCCGACGCCAATCGCCCGTAAGCCAGCCAAGAGCGCCGCCCGGCCGCTCGCAAAGAACAACCCGGCCGGTTGAACTCCCGACGCAGGTGCAGGCTGCAGCAGTCCAACGAGGTCCGAGAACGTCAGTGGCGGATCGGGCGCAAGGTAGGGCATCAGCGGAGCAACCCGAAGTGGGCGCGACCCGGCGCACGAGGAGTGCCCCCCACCCCCGACCCCACACGAACGACGAGGCCCCTCAACTGCGGTTGGATCCCCGTGTCCCCCGCAAGCGGGAGAGGGGAGGAGATCGGGTGTGCGGCGCCTACCAGTGGTTTCGACGGGGCCGATACAAGGTGGTTCCTCCTCTCCCGCTTGCCGGGGAGGGGGTCAGGGGGTGGGGGGTGAACCACGCACCTGATGCGCATTATTCCGCCGGCCCGGCTGGCTCGCCGGCCTGCGATGGCACCGCAGTCCGGCTCAGCAGCGTCCTGGCGCGACCGAGCCAGTGCCGGCGTGCACGCTGGAGCAGCGGCGACGACCGCGCTCGCCGTCTGGCCTTCTGCGCCCCGACCAGCGCCGCGAAGGCCGCCTGTCCCCGCAGTGTCGGCGCTCCCACCACGACGTTGACTGTCTCGCGGTCCTCGGACGCCCAGCGGGCTTTGTACGTCTCGTCGCCAAGCATGAAGTCGAACCGCTTCAGGCCCAGGCTGTACGCGCGCTGCACCAGATGCGACAGCAACAGCGTGCTCGGAGCCAGAGCGGCGAGCGACGGCTCCCAGGCCGGGACGTAGTAGTAGTAGGTGTCACGGTCGATGAACCCGAGGCTGCCGGCAATGGCCCGCCCGCCGACCTCCAGCAACGTCAGGTCGAGCAGGCCACGGGCGGCGTACTTGGCGCAGGCGTCGGCGTAGAAGCGGCGGGCACTGGCAGACGACGAGAAGATGGTGGCGGTATGCTGCCCGTGCCAGCGCCGCGCGTGCAGCGCCGTCAGGATCGCCAGCGCCCGGCGGACCTCGCTGGGGCGGGTAGCCGTGCGGAACTCGACGGCTCCCTGTTCACCGAGCCGCCGCAGCCGCGAGCGCAGGTTGTATCGGAAGCGGCCCGGTCGGGTCTTCAGATAGTCGTCCCAGGTGCCATCAAGCACGATGCCCGGTCGCGTGTAGCCCGTCAAGACCGCGTGACGCATCCCGCGTGCCGCCGCCGCGTCAACCAGCTCCCCGACGGTCGCGGACTCGGCTGGGAAGCCGCGTAGATCGAGGGCGTCCCAGGCACCGCTGCGCTGCATCAGCCCATCGGCCAGCGTCGCCAACGCGGCCTCACGACGGTCGGAATCCGGCGGCAACAGCACGTCGAAGTAGTCGGACACGCCCAGCCCGAGCGGTCGCAGAACCGCCATGCCTCCGACCCACGCCCGTTCAATCGGGGCCAGCGCGATCACCTCGCCAGCATCCTCGACGGCGAACAGCAGCGGCTGTCCCGTGCCCAGGTGCTGACACCACGTCTGGAGCCATTCCGGCGTCAGGAACAGGCCTTCCGTGGGCGCAGCGCAACGGAGCCGCTCCCAGACGGCAGCGGCGCGCTCGTCGGCCGGCCACTCCACGCGCATCATTCGCACTGGTAAATCGCCTCGTAGCGCGCGGCCATCCGCTCCACCGTGTAGCACTCATGAACTCGCGCCCGGCCGTTCGCGCCCAGACGGGTCTGCAACGCCGGCTCCCCCAACAGCGTCAGCGCCCGACCGGCCACCTCGTCCAGGTCGAACGGGTTGACCAGGAACCCCGTTTCGCCGTCCACGATGGCCTCCGGGGTGCCGCCCAGGCGCGTCGCGATGACCGGCAGTCCCAGTGCCATTGATTCGAGGTTCACGGTGGGGAACGGATCCAGGTAGGTGGAGAGGTTGAGGAACGCGGTGGACGCCGCGAGGCAGTCCAGGTACGCCGACGGGTCGAGGAAGCCGGGGAAGCTCACGCGGTCGCTCAGGCCGTGACTGGCGACCCGCTGTTCTAGCAGGTCGCGGAACTCACCCTTGCTGCCCAGGATCACGAGGCGCACGGTCGGATGCGCGGCGGCGACCTTCGCGAAGGCGTCCACGGCCTGGTTCTGCCCCTTGAAGAAGTGGAGCCGGCCGCCGGTAATCAGGATCGGGTCGTCCGCCCAGCCGTGGCGCTGACGGGCACGC
>Ga0105048_10018962_pt1 | contig 10558 bp, 6 predicted proteins | sample MAT05_FD_78382 | JGI IMG/M metagenome (GOLD analysis project Ga0105048, IMG submission 78382) | Freshwater microbial communities from Lake Fryxell liftoff mats and glacier meltwater in Antarctica - MAT-05 | ecosystem: Environmental > Aquatic > Freshwater > Ice > Liftoff microbial mat | place...
GTTTTACGTTAACCAATGCAACAGCTACCATGACGGGTGCGTACAGTGTCACAGCAACCTATTCAGGAGCCTGTTTGGGGACGTCAACCAGCTCGGGGTATGTAGAGATTGGGATTAATGTACCGTCTATAATTACGTCACGAACACTGAATAGCCCTAATTATCCCACAACTCTAACAGCTTCAGGCTGTAGAGGTTATGAAGAGCAGGTAATTTGGTCAACCGGAGTTGGAGGCAATACGATCATTGTCGCACCCGCCCAGAGCATGACGTACAGCGCGGTGTGTCGGCTAATCAACGGCGGGTGTGGTGGAGCACCGTCCAACGTAGTTTCGGTGACGGTAACGAATGCCCCGCCCGTCGATCTACGGCTGTCTATGCTGGTCAGCACCCGGACGCCGGAGGTTAATAAGCCCGTTCGTGTAACGGTTCTGGTTGAGAATCGTAGCAATCAGGATGCTACCAATGTGCAGTGGCGGTGCCGGTTACCGAGTTATCTTTCTTTTGTGGCGCAGGAGCCGGGTGTTGTACATGCTGCTGGTGTTGTCACTGGAAACCCAGCAATAATTGCTGATAATAGTACCCTGCCGTTTTCCTTTACGGTAATGCCTACAATCAACGCTAGGTACCGGCTGGCGAGTCAGATCAGTATGGCCGATAACCCCGACCCGGAAGCTACGCCCAACTACGGCACCAATAGCGGTCAGAAATACGTGGCCTGGGCTGATTTTCGGACTACGGGAGCCGCTATTGATACTACCCTGTCATCGCCCGAACCGAACCCGGCCCGGCTACCACCCGTAGCATCCAATCAGCCAACGGTGGCAGCAGGATTCAGTGATCTGTCGCTCGGCATTCAGACCAGTACGCTGACACCCGCCCTCAACGGGGAGATTACGGTAACGGTCAGGATTGCGTCGCAGGGCTATTATTTTGAGGAGCGGGCGCAGGTTCGCTGTCAGTTGCCAGTGGGAATGTCGTTCGTAAGCAGCAGCGATTTCACCGCATCGGGCAACGTACTGACCTCGACAAGCCGGACGGTGTATACCTACGGCCCTACGTCCCTGACATTCCGGGCGCGGGTAAATCAGCCGGGACAGGCCACCATACAGGCCGAAATTTTCAGTATGGGCCGTCCCGATCCCGACTCTACGCCCGATAACGGCTACGACAACGGCGAAGACGACACGGCACAGGTTAGTTTGCGAACGCTTATGCAGTAGGGTGCATCGCACCGACTCTTGACCAGCCTACTCTACCACTACCCGCACTACCGTCCGGCGCGAATCGGCATCGGCGCGGAGCAGGTAACTCCCGGCAGCGATACCCGTTAGTGGCCACTCAGCCTGTTTTTTACCAGTGAACGCCGGGAGTTGCTGTTGCCACACGGCCCGGCCCGCTGCATCCAGCAAGTACAGCCCCAGCGCCGAACGGCCTGCCTGTTCGAGTTCAACGCGCAACTGACCACGTACCGGATTCGGCGCGATGCGCACCACAAAGTCGGCAACGGGTTCGGGCGTGGTAGTCAGCACAAAATCAATGATGTTGGACGGGGGCGATGCGCAGCCGCTGGTGGTAATAACGGCGTAGTACTGCCCGCTCTCGAAGGGTGTCAGGATGGGGCGCGTGGCGTTGGGAACGGGCCGGGCGGGATCGGTACCCTGCCGCACAAACCACTGAATCCCCGCCGTATTATCGACCAGTAACGCCCCGCCCGATTGCTGAACAACGGGTTTGTCGGGCAGGAGAGCCGTGGCCCGAATGGTGACGAACACGGTGCTGGCGGTGCAGCGGTTGCTGTCGGTAACGCTGACGGTATAGGTGCCTTCGATCAGGCCGGTTTGGGTGGCGGTACGGCTCCGCAGCGTGTCTTTGGCTTCGGTAATCCAGTAATACGTGAACGGTCTGGCACCGCCCGTTACCTGCACGGCTGCTTCACCTTCTTTCCCACCCGCGCAGGGCGTATTTTTGATGGTTCCGGTCGTCAGCGTAAGCGCGTTGGCGTTGGTCACAATGGTACTTACCGTATCGGCACAGCCCACCTCATCAATCACGCGCAGCCGGTAGGTATTGGGGCGCAGGCCCGCAATGCGGGGGGTGGGCTGGGCCGTTTGACCAAGTACCTGATACTGTCGCACCGTGCCGCTGCCGCCCGTGCTGGTCAGGGTAATCGCACCTGTAGGGCAAACACAACACGAGGCCGGTACCGGCACCGCCTGAACCTTGAGGGCATCGGCCTGGCCCACCGTTACCGATGTCACTTCGGTGCAGCCGTTGGCATCTGTCCCTACGATGGAGTATGCGCCCACCCCAACGCCCGTAAAGACATTGCTGGCCTGCGCCGTTTGCGCGGTGGTGAGCCGGTAGGTGGGTGCGCCGGTACCACCCGAAGCCGACGCCGTAATAGTGCCACTACTGGGACCAAAGCAGTTGACCGGCCTCGACACGGCACTGAGCCGGAACGGCGCGGGCTGGGTAACAGCCACCGATGCGTTGGTTAGGCACCCGTTGGCGTCGCGCACGGTGATGTTGTAGGTACTGGCCGAAAGCCCCGTAAACCGCGATCCGGTCTGAAACGCATTGGTCCCAAGCTGGTACTGGTACCCGCCCGTCCCACCCAACGCACCAACCGCGATGCTGCCATCTACCGACCCGGCGCAGCGCGTGGGCTGGGGCGTCAGCGTCACCTGAAACGCCGGGGGCTGGGTAATCTTTACTGACTCGAAGTACACGCAGTCGAGCCGGTCCGCTACGCCGATGGTATAAGTCGAATCACCTTTGAGGTCGAAGAACGTACCGTTATTGCGGGGGGCGTTGTTGAGAAAAAAACGATAGGTACCGTTGCCCCCCGACGGTACGGCGATAATGCCCCCGTCTGACCCACCCGTACATTTGGCTCCTGCCGCCGTGATACTGAGCGTCAGGGCGTCCGGCTGCCTCACCTGCGCGGTGGTTTGCGCCGTACAGCCCCGCGCATCGCGAACAGCAACGGGATACGTGCCCGCCGTCAGCCCCGTGTAGGCACTGGCGGTCTGAAACGTGGTGGTATTGAACTGATACTGAAAGGCCCCCGTGCCACCGGTAGCGTTGATGGTTGCGCGCCCGTCGGTACCCCGGTTGCAGGAAACCGGACCCACCGTAGCCGAGATCGAAATAGGCGGATTAACCTGAATAGTTGTTGTGGCCGAGGTGCTAACGGTATTGGTAACCAGAGCCGTTGTGCTGACAATGGCCGTGCCACTCGTAGCGGTGCCACTCGTAGCGGTTCCGCTCACGGCAGTTGTTGTTACGACCGAACTGCTGGTTATACGGCACACAACCTGATAGGTTACTGTCTGCGTAGGCAACACGGCCACCACCACGCCGGTTTGAGCTGTTGACCATATCAACGCACCTCCGGCAGGGCAACCCACTGCTGTCAGCGTAACACTGACCCCCGAGCAGGCTGTTGCTGCACTGGGCGCAATAGTCAGCGGTGGGGTAGTCTGGGCAACCACCGGTCGGGCCATCAACAGTATCAGACCTGCAAGCAGGATACCAACAGATTTTGCATAGACAAGCTGGGGGCTGCGGTAGTAAGCAGTCAGATACAGGCAGAAGTGATTGGTCATAGTCTGAGTGGATTGGAACCGTTAAAAGTGGCGGACTAATTTAGGGACGTATCGCTTACGTTCATCCCACTATTTAGTCAGCGGGGGTATTCTTGAGACCTTTGGCTATCGTTTCCGTCAACGCCCTGACCCTGTATAACGCCATATAAACTGCCCACTATCGCCGGGGGCCCAATAAGGCCGGGGTTTCTTTTTCTGGCAGCCCCCCCAAATAATCGTTGGCACACTGACGGTATCATCATCTCCGTTCATCACAATTCAGCCATTTCACCATAGCCTATTCGTCGTTTTTGCCCATCTTCGCCTTTTATGACGCTGTCAACACAGACGGGTCAGCTCATCAACGGGACTCTCCCAGAACCAGATTTTATGAATAGACGAGATTTTATGCAGTTGTCCGGCATGGGCGTAGGCGGGCTGATGGTCGGCTCAGTACCTGTGCTGGGCCATGCCGTATCGCCCGGTTACCTGCTTGATCGGGCTGGTGCAGGGTCGGCTGCGGACGTAGCTATGAAGAAACGCATGGCCGACATTGCCCTCAATGCCGCCAGGAGCAAAGGGGCGAGTTATACCGATGTCAGAATTGGGCGGTATTTGCAGCAGTATTTATTTACCCGCGAGCAGAAAGTACAAAATGTGGTCAGTGCCGAAAGCTACGGCGTCGGTATCCGGGTCATTGCCAACGGCACCTGGGGCTTTGCGGCCACGAGCAACGTAACACCCGACGGTATTGCCCGCTGCGCCGAAACAGCAGTGGCCATAGCCAAAGCCAACTCAAAACTGCAAAAGGAACCGGTTGTGCTGGCTCCACAAAAGGGCGTTGGCGAGGTGACGTGGAAAACACCGCTGACCAAAAATGCCTTTACCGTACCCGTTGGCGAGAAAGTCGATCTGCTGATGAAGGTCAACAGCGAAGCGGTGAAAAACGGCGCGGCCTTCGTCACATCGAACCTGTTCTTCGTAAATGAACAGAAGTACTTTGCCTCCACCGACGGGTCGTACATCGATCAGGATATTCACCGTATCTGGCCCACGTTTACGGTATCGGCCATTGACCGGGCCACCGGCAAGTTCAAAACCCGCGACGCGCTCTCCTCGCCAATGGGCATGGGCTACGAGTATCTGGACGGGCTGGATTCCGAAAAAATCAAGGCGCCCAACAACCTCGTCGGCTACCGTAACTCGTATGATATGGTGGAAGATGCCACGCTGGGCGCGAAACAGGTAAAAGAAAAAATCGGAGCCAAAAGCGTACAATCCGGCAAGTACGACCTCGTGCTGGACCCTAACCACCTCGGCCTGACCATCCACGAATCGGTTGGCCACCCACTCGAACTCGACCGCGTCCTGGGCTACGAAGCCAACTACGCCGGCACCAGTTTCGCCACGCTCGACAAGTGGAAAACCGGCACATTCAATTACGGCAGTAAACTCGTCAATATCATAGCCGACAAAACCCAGCCGCACACGCTCGGTAAAGTAGGCTACGACGATGAAGGCGTTCCGGCCAAACAATGGCCGCTCATCAAAGACGGCATTCTGGTCGATTACCAGGCCATCCGCGATCAGGCCGCCATTCTGGGGCAAACCGAATCGGACGGGTGCTGCTACGCCGACAATTGGGACTCGGTGCAGTTTCAGCGGATGCCGAACGTATCGCTCCAGGCGGGCACCGAAAAACGCTCGGTGTTTGATATGATCAAGGGCGTTGAGAAGGGCATTTACATTATCGGGCGGGGGTCGTACTCCATCGATCAGCAGCGGTACAACTTCCAGTTTGGCGGGCAATTGTTCTACGAAATCAAGAACGGCGAACTCGTCGGAATGCTTGACGACGTAGCGTACCAAAGCAACACCCAGGAATTCTGGAACTCCTGCGCCCAGCTTTGCGATCAGGACGACTACCGCACCTTCGGCAGCTTCTTCGACGGAAAAGGCCAGCCCAGCCAGGTCAGTGCCGTCTCGCACGGCAGTGCCACCACCCGCTTTAACGGGGTGAATGTGATCAATACCGGTAGAAAGATTTAAGAAAAAGTTGGGACACAAAGATGCACCAAGAAGACACAGAGTTACACGGAGAAAAAAGAGATTCGCATCAGCCTCCGTGAAACTCCCGCTTCGGCGTACCGGTGTCTCCTTCGTGTAACTCTGTGTCCCAAAAAAACATAACTAAAATGCTCACACAAGCAGAAGCCAAACGAATTATTGACAAAGTGCTTTCCTATGCGAAAGCCGACGAAACCGCAGTAAGCCTGTCCGGCAGTCGCACGGGAAACATCCGGTACGCCCGCAACTCGGTCTCGACATCGGGCGAATCGGATAATATGAGTCTCGGCGTAACCTCGGTCTTCGGCAAGAAGTCCGGCTCGGCCACCATTAACGAGTTCGACGATGCGTCGCTCGAAAAGACGGTCCGGCGGGCCGAGGAAATTGCCCAGCTTGCGCCCGAAAACTCCGAATACATGCCGATGTTAGGGCCGCAGACGTACCTGAAGTCAAACACATTTTCGGAGAGTACGGCCAAAATTGACCCGGAGTTTCGGGCCAAAGCAGCCGGCGACAGCATCATGCCCTGCCGCGAAAAAAACCTGATTGCAGCGGGCTACATGGAAGACACAAGCGGCTTTTCAGCCATCGGTAACAGCAAAGGTCTCTTTGGCTATAATCAGGGGACGGGCGTTGACTTCTCCATTACGGTCCGCACCGAAGACGGCAAGGGATCAGGCTACGCGGCCCGCGACATAAACGATGTGAGTAAACTCAGCACCAAAGCCGCCACCGAAGTAGCCATGCAGAAAGCAATGGCGTCGTCAACGGCGCGGGCACTGGAGCCGGGTAAGTACACCGTCATTCTGGAGCCAACGGCCTCGGTCGAGCTGTTGCAAAACATGATGGGCAACATGGACGGGCGCAACGCCGACGAAGGCCGGTCGTTTCTGAGCAAGAAAGGCGGTGGCACCCGGCTGGGCGAAAAACTCTTCGATGAGCGCGTTACGATCATCACCGACCCAACCAATCCTGAACTGCCGCTGTCGCCGTTTGGTGGCGGGGGTGGCCGTTTTGGTGGTGGCGGGAGCGACGGACGCCCGCAGGAAAAGATTGCCTGGATCGAGAACGGAGTGGTCAAGAACATGTACTACTCGCGTTTCTGGGCTGATAAAAAAGGCGTGAAGGCCGTACCCTCGCCGGGCGGTATTATCATGATGGGCGGTACGCAATCTCTGGCCGATCTGATCAAAAGCACCGACAAAGGTATTCTCGTCACGCGGCTGTGGTACATCCGCGCCGTGGACCCACAAACGCTGCTCTACACCGGCCTGACCCGCGACGGTACGTTTTACATCGAGAACGGGCAGATCAAGTTTCCGGTCAAGAACTTCCGCTTCAACGAAAGCCCGGTCATCATGCTCAACAACCTCGAAGCCCTCGGCAAACCCGTGCGGGCGGGTGGCCATCTGATCCCGCCGATGAAGATTCGGGACTTTACGTTTACTTCATTGTCTGACGCTGTTTAAGAAAGGGTGGGACACAGAGATGCACAAAGGAGACACAGAGATACACAAAGAAAAAAGAGAGAGTAAGAGAGATATAACTCCCTTTGCTCTCAAAATCTCTGTGCAACTCTGTGTCTTTTCCGTGTAACTCTGTGTCCCAAAAAAACATAACTAAAATGCAGCATGAAACCCGGAGATATACGGAGAATGAGTTAGCAACTATTGTGATCGGCAAAGCCATTGACGTTCATAAAGTATTAGGACCGGGGTTGTTAGAATCAGCGTATCAGGAGTGCCTGCACTACGAATTGCAGGAAGCTGGATTATACGTTGAACGAGAAGTAACGATGCCTATTTTCTACAAAGGCATCCAGCTTGAACACGGCTACCGAATTGATTTGCTGGTTGAAGAAAAGCTGGTGATCGAACTCAAAACAGTTGATGAACTGATCCCAATTCACGAAGCCCAGATTCTGACATATCTCAAATTCGGCAACTTCAAACTGGGTCTCCTCATCAACTTTCGGGTAAAAATGCTCCGCGAAGGCCTCAAACGTTACTCAAATTTCTCTATTTAACTCTCCTTTCTTCTCTGTGAATCTCTGTGTCTCCTCCGTGTGACTCTGTGTCCCCAAAAAAACCATGAATAGAAGAGAATTTAACCAATACATGTCTCTCGGTGCCGCCGGTATCCTCCTGCCCACCCTGCCCGCTTTTTCCCGCAACATCGCCCCCGAAGCCCTGCTCGAAACGGGAATGGACGTGATTGCCAAGAAACGCCTGGCCGATGCCGCCCTCAATGCGGCCAAAAGTAAAGGCGCAACCTATACCGACGTCCGCATTGGCCGGTACCTGAACCAGTTTGTCGTTACGCGCGAAGACAAGGTGCAGAACATTGTCAATACCGAAAGCTACGGCGTAGGTGTCCGCGTTATTGCTGACGGCTGCTGGGGATTTGCCGCCGTGGTCGATGCCAAAAGCGAAGCCGACATGGCCAAAGCCGCCGACAAAGCCGTAGCCATTGCCAAAGCCAACGCCAAACTGATGAAAGAGCCAGTGCAACTGGCCGCGCAAAAAGGCTACGGCGAAGTAAGCTGGAAAGCACCCATCAAGCGGAATGCCTTCGAGGTACCGATCAAAGAAAAGGTCGATCTGCTGATGGACGTAAACGCTGCGGCCCTCAAAAATGGCGCAAACTACGTTAACTCGGTGCTGTTCATGGTGAACGAGCAGAAGTACATCGCCACCACCGACGGTACGTATGCCGATCAGGACATTCACCGGATATGGCCCACCTTTGGCGTCACCGCTATTGATGCCAAAACGGGAAAATTTGAAACCCGCCAGTCGCTCAGTTCGCCCGTTGGCATGGGGTATGAGTATTTGCAGGCCAATCCGTCAGACAAGGTAACGGGCATCACCACCCGCTACGGCATGGGCTACGACATGCTCGAAGACGTAACGGCAGCTGCCCAGCAGGCCCGCGCCAAACACACCGCCAAATCCGTCGAAGCAGGCAAGTACGACCTCGTGCTGGATCCCAGCCACCTCTGGCTCACCATCCACGAATCCGTTGGTCACCCGCTCGAACTCGACCGCGTTTTGGGCTACGAAGCCAACTTTGCCGGCACCAGTTTCGCTACGCTGGATAAGTGGAAGACGAAAGATTTTAAGTACGGTAGCCCGCAGGTAACGCTCGTGGCCGACAAAACGCAGGCCGGTTCGCTGGGCGCGGTGGGCTACGACGACGAGGGCGTACAAACCGGCAAGTGGGATTTGGTAAAGGACGGCGTTCTTGTCAACTACCAGGCCATCCGCGACCAGGTGCATATCATCGACGAAGCACATTCGCAGGGGTGCTGCTACGCCGATAGCTGGAGTTCGGTGCAGTTTCAGCGCATGGCCAACGTATCGCTGGAGCCAGGCAAAACGCCCCTGTCGGTGCAGAACATGATTAAAGACGTCAAAAAAGGAATTTATATCATTGGCGATGGCTCGTTCAGTATCGACCAGCAGCGGTATAATTTCCAGTTTGGCGGGCAGTTGTACTACGAAATCAAAGACGGGCAGATTGCCGGGATGCTTAAAGACGTGGCCTACCAGAGTAACACCCAGGAATTCTGGAACTCGTGCGTAGCCGTTTGCGATGAAAGCGATTACCGGCTCGGCGGCAGCTTCTTCGACGGAAAGGGCCAGCCCAGTCAGAGCAGTGCGGTCTCGCACGGCAGCAGCACCACCCGCTTCAACGGCGTGAATGTGATTAATACCGGTAGAAAGATTTAAAGAAAGGTGGGACACAGAGACACACAAAGGAGACACGGAGATTCACAGAGAAAATTTTTCTTTGTTCTCCCTTTTTCTCTGTGAATCTCCGTGTCTCCTCCGTGCATCTCTGTGTCCCAAAAAAACTCATGGCAGTTATACTCACCGAAGCAGAAGCCAGGGCCCTGCTCACCAAAGTCCTCGCCTTTTCCAAAGCGGACGAGTGCGAAGTAAATTTATCGGGCAATGAAAGCGGCAACGTGCGCTACGCCCGCAACGAAGTCAGTACCAGCGGCTCGCTGACGAACCAGAACCTCGCCGTGCAATCGGCGTTTGGTAAGAAAGTGGGCACGGCTACTATTGACGAGTTTGATGATGCATCGCTCGAAAAAGTCGTGCGCAGGTCTGAAGAACTGGCCCAGCTCGCGCCCGAAAACCCCGAATACGTGGGTGTTCTCGGTCCGCAGACGTACCTCAAATCGAGCGGCTTTTTCGACTCGACGGCCAATATCACACCCGATGTCCGCGCCGGTGCCGTGATCAAAAGCCTGCAACTAACCCGCGATGCCAAACTGACCGGAGCCGGATTCCTGAACGATCAGCACGGCTACGAGGCCATGATGAACTCGAAGGGTTTGTTTGCCTACTACCCCAGCAGCAACGTCAACTTCTCGCTCACCGTCCGCACCGACGATGGCAAAGGATCGGGCTACGTAGCGCGGGGATACAGCGATTTCGGCAAACTCAACATGGCGGATGCCACCAGCGTTGCCATCCTGAAAGCACGCGATTCGGCAGCGGCCCGCGCGCTGGAACCGGGCAAATACACCGTTATTCTGGAACCGACAGCCGCAGCGGTGTTGCTCGAAAACATCTTCTTCGACATGGATGCCCGCTCTGCCGACGAAGGCCGGTCGTACTTTAGCAAAACCGGCGGTAAAAGCCGAATTGGCGATAAAATCGTGGATGAGCGCGTCACGATCTACTCAGACCCCACGAACCCCGACCTACCCGCGTCTCCGTGGGCGGGCGATGGGCAAGCGCAGGAAAAAACGATGTGGATCGAGAAGGGTGTGGTCAAGAACCTGGCGTATTCGCGGTACTGGGCACAAAAGCAGGGCAAGAAAGCCACGCCGTTCCCCAACAACGTAATGATGATGGGTGGCAACCAATCGCTCGATGCCATGATAA
>Ga0105048_10018963_pt1 | contig 10558 bp, 9 predicted proteins | sample MAT05_FD_78382 | JGI IMG/M metagenome (GOLD analysis project Ga0105048, IMG submission 78382) | Freshwater microbial communities from Lake Fryxell liftoff mats and glacier meltwater in Antarctica - MAT-05 | ecosystem: Environmental > Aquatic > Freshwater > Ice > Liftoff microbial mat | place...
GACTTTGGTCTTCCGGATTGCTGGTTGAAAAGGCCTGAATACCAATCCATAAACTACAAGCCCATAGGCTGGTAATTGACTTTACAAATTGCCAAAGCTTAATGCTTTTTTCTGTTCTAAGCTTATTTAAAGTTTGATTTAGCACTGGTGTAAAAAAAATGGGCTGCATATATTGCAGCCCTATCCGTTACCTATTAATGGAGATTATCTATTCGCCATCAAAGGTTATGTCAACCCTTCTATTAAGTGATGCACCATCATTAGCTTCTTCATTAGTTGTTAGTGGATCTGCTTTTCCAAGAGTTTTAATTTTCATCCTTTCACCTGAAATTCCCTTTTTAGCGAGGTAACTTTTTACAGCCTCTGCTCTTTCAGATGAAAGTTTGATATTATATTCATCAGAGCCTTTTGAATCTGTGTGGCCTCCAATCGCAATTTTCATCTTCGGATTTTTTGTCATCATATCAACAAGTCGATTTAACTCCGCAAATGATTCTTTACCCAGGTCGGATTTGTTGTATTCAAAAAATATATTGTTAAGCGCAATCTGTGTACCTCTTTTGATTGGAATAAGGTACAAATCCTGAGTAATGGTTTGAGCCTCCTGCAAATCAGTTGCATCAATACTTTGATTTACTGACATATACCCATCAGACTGAGCTAGGTACCCATATTTTGCCCCAATTGGGACTGCAATCTTATAATTGCCTGTAGCAGGATCTGAGTCGTTAATGCCAAGAGCTTTATTCTGAGTTAAATTTTCATATACAATTTTTGCCCGAACGGGTTTTTTAGAAAATTTGTCTAAAACCCGTCCTGAAATTTCAATGACAGGAAGCGGCTTAAATAAATCAGGAATTCTAAGTCTGTACAGATCCAATTGGCCGTTTGATTGTTTTCCACTCGAAGAGAAATAGGCAAAATCTCCATTGGCAGGTAAGGTAAAAAAAATGTCAGACTGGCCCGTATTGATGTTTTTACCTAAATTAGTTGGCTTTGACCATTTGGTCCAACTGTCGTCAAGCCGTCTGCTCATATAAATGTCATCACTTCCATATCCGGAAAATCCATCAGAACTGAAAAACAGTGTTTTATCATCAGCTGCTAAGAATGGTGCAGACTCATTTCCAACACTATTCAGAGTTTTGCCGGTATGAACAGGCTTGCTCCAGCTGCTATCTTCCTGTAAAAAGCTTACATATAAGTCAGAACCATCGCCGCCAAGTGCTTCCTCAGCTCTGATAGCCATCAACATTACCTTCCTGTTTTGACATAAATAATAACTGGCTTTTTTATATTCGTTAACGTAACTGTTGATTTTGAGAGCCCTGGGTTTGCTCCAGCCTTCCGGCGTAATGGTTACCATGGAAACGCCCTCTTCCATTGTATTTTTCTTGTCCATTTTATAAATGTTGCCCAATAGTACATTTTTTCCATCCGGAGTTATTGAACACATAAAATTTGGCTTATCATTGTTGATAGGCGATCCAAGATTTTTTGCTATACCCCATTCACCCGCCTTTTCATCCCAATCAGAAAACCAAATGTCTTCAGCATCCTTTTTACCTCCAATATTATTAGGGTCAAATTGCCGGCCAAAGTAAAGTCGTTTGCCATCGGGAGAAATAATAGGATTTACTTCATCATAAGGGCTATTTATTTTTTCAGTCAACCTCTCTGTTCCGACATTTGGATTAATCCTTTTGCTGTCATTAATTTTTACTTCAATCGGTTCTTTCCCATCAGAAATTGCTACAAAGTCAATGCTACAAAATCCTGGAACTTTATCGCAGTCCATTTCAATTTTAATGGCTTTGATAGGCCATGGAGATTTTTCTTCAAGAAAAATATGCAACAATCTTGAATCCTGACGTAAGGGCTTAGGCGTGAATTGATTGATTAAATGCTCTTTACCATTTGGTTCAATAGCTATTACTTTGGAAATAGAACCCGGGTTGTAGCATTCACCAATAGCAATTTGCTCTATTTCAATTTCCTTTTCAAACCCAACAGTTATATAATGCTGCCCAGTTTGCCTTTTAGGACTCCAGGCAAATGGATTGTCTCCACCTACTGGCAAGGCATTTGGTTCGCCCAGTATCTGCTGGCTGGAATACAATTCAAAACTATATTCGGATGAAAAACCAAGGATTTTGCTGGCATATAAAATTTCCTGTTGTTGGGTTTGCGCTGTAGCGAAGGATACAATTGTAACAAGGAACCCAATTATACTGTATTTCATTTTGTTAAACCATAAACTTTAAGGCCCCGAAAGGTAATTGGCAAAATTGCAATTTTGATGATAATTATTTAAAATTTATCCAAAACATAATAAAACAGAGTGTTTTAGGGTAAAGGTTTTGTAAATTCTCACTTTCACCCCCTTATTATAAACCTATTACCCGAACTTCTACTCTCCTATTCACTTTTCGGGCTTCGCTTATTTCTGTAGTTGTTTTAGGCTTCTCACCGCCAAACGCTTTTAATTTAATTCTTTTTTTCTCAATCCCTTTTTGGGTTAACCAAGCTTTTACTTCTTCTATTCGTTTTTTAGCGAGATTCATGCTTTTCCTGCTATTGCCATAATTATCAGTGTGGCCCTCCAGCCGTACTTTAATAGTCGGATTTTCGGAAAGCATATTATATAGGCGTGAAAGTTCTGGAAAAGATTGAGGCCTCAATTGAAAGCTGGTAACATCAAATAGGATTTTGTCAAATGGCAAAACCTCATTTAAAGCGATTGGGATCAATTCAAAATTCCTTATCAACGTTTCCGTTTTTGCCAAAGAATCGCTTAAAAGGTTGAACGTACATTGCTCACTTACAAAACCTTCAGCAGAAACAAGGCATAAGTATTCTCCCCTTTCAAACAGGTTGGCTCTATATCCCCTTTTGCCAGATTGAGAAATTACGGTTAAAGCCGCATCTGGTTGCTTTTCAAAAACCAACTTAGCCTCCATTTTTTGCCTGGTTTGGTAATGTATGACCTCTCCATTAACAAGGCATTTATTCGTTTGACCAGATGAAAAAAAAGTGGCAGAGAAATTGGCAATTATAAAAAAGATAATAAATTTTGATGAATGAATATTTTCAAAATCAAACTTCATTACAGGCTATAAAAATTGGTTCAAATCACCTAGCCCTTGTCTGATTACTTCAAATTCGTCCGTTTCGCAAAGCACAATGGTCGAAGCAACATTATGACCCGAACCTCCGTCAATTACAATATCAACAAGGTTTTCAAATCGTTCAAAAATAAGCTCTGGATCAGTGCTATATTCAAGAATATCATCATCGTCTACTATAGAGGAGGTCAGAATAGGATGGCCTAGTTCTTTCACCAGCAGGCGAGGAATATTGTTATCAGGTATTCTGATCCCAATAGTTTTTCGCTTGTTGTTGAGCAACTTAGGCACTTCATTGGTTGCCGGAAGTACAAATGTGAAAGGCCCTGGCAGCGCTCTTTTCATTACTTTATATACCGCATTCGAAACCTTGGCATAATTGGCTAAATGGCTCATATCATGGCAGATAAATGCGAAATTTGCTCTCTCTGGTTTGATGTTTTTTATTTTGGCAATCTTTTCTATTGCCTTTGGTTGGCTTATATCACAGCCTATTCCATATACGGTATCTGTTGGATAAATTACCAATCCACCAGCTTTCAAAACCGCTACTATTTCCTCAATCCTCCTTGGATCCGGATTGTCAGGGTACAATTTTATGAGTTTAGCTGCCAATTATTTAACTTTTTTTGTTGGTAAATTTATAAAAACAAAATAATTAAAACCCACACTTGTTTTGCCGGAGTAAAATCCATAACCTGGCACTGAGTAAGGCTGGTAACCTTCTGCTTTGGCATGTAAACGTCCTTTCAGGCGGACTTCAAAGCCCATTAAAACCATGCCAAAAATTTTTGCACGAATGGCAGTTACAAATTCAGCCCAGATAACAGTGCTGTTTCTTTTCTCCAAATCCTGCACCATTTCAACCTGCGAATACGCGTCAATCATTTTAACTTCTGTGGGTTGAAAACCAAATGAACTCGCAGCCAGTCGTCCACCAAGGGATAATATATTATCGCTTTCTGCAAATACGTTTTTGCCATACCCAATGGATATATATGGCCCCGAACTAATCGGCTTGTAGGCTTCTAGTTTCTGGCTATGGTTTGCATATCCAATGTGGCATTCAAAAATGTGTTGTTTAAAATTAACATCAACTGAGCCTTCCAAGCCTTTAAAATCATTTCTTGTTGCAGATAAGAACAATCTTGACAGGTCGAACCCGATTCTGATTTTTGGAATAACCGGACTTAGTTTACTTGCAGAGTCTTTCACGTATGTGCTATCTCGCTGTGCCATAGAGCTGAAAGTCAATAGAATAACGAAGCTAAAACTAAAAAAATATCTGAACATGATTTTTGGCAGCGGTATCTATCCTGTTATATACAATTTCAAATTTTTTAAACTTTTTACCTCCAAACGGTTGAACAGATGAAATATTGTAAAAATATTTGTAACCGCACTCCTGAGAAATAAAAGAAGGAGAGCTAACCAAATTTACCTGGATCGAATCTTTTGCATTTGTGTCAAGAAAGGATAGAATTAAGTATTTGGAATTCAATGGTATATCAAATTTAATTGCATCCAACGGAGGTTTCAGACCGATTAAAGTTTTATTGGAATCAAGTATAATTTTTCCAGTCTCATTTTTTATAACAATGCTGTTGAAAGGGAAAGGTCGTTTTACATCCTTTACTACACTATCAAAATAAAACGCCAGGCCAAACTGTACACTTTGTTTTGAAATACAGGGTAGTTCATCACACCCAAACAGGTTAAACGACAAAAAAATGACAAGAAGATAAAATGGAAACCGACTTTTCAAACCTAACTTTTCCAAAAATTAAATTACAAAATTGACATTAAATCAAGGATAATCTATTTTTTTACAATCATTCACCAGGCATTTATAACGGTCAGGAAATCAACATCAGGAAAGTGATTGGCATAAGGTCTGAAAAGAAATGAGATAAATATGAGGTCGATTTCTTTTTACAATGCGAATTTCAATTTTTTTCCTTCTATAAAAGCACCAATGCTATCCATGGTCGTATCAGCAATATTGGTAAGCGCATTGCTTGTGAGAAAGGCTTGATGGCTGGTTATCAACACATTTGGAAAAGTCATTAATCTAGAGAGTTCATCGTCTGCTATTAGATCAGATGAATGGTCTATAAAAAATATTCCTTCCTCTTCTTCATAAACATCCAAACCCAAAGCACCAATTTTGCCAGATTTTAATCCCTTTATGACACTGGCTGTGTTAACCAAACCCCCTCTACTTGTGTTGATTAAATAGACCCCCTGTTTCATTTTATCTACACTTTCCTGGTTAATTATATATTTGGTTTCAGGATTTAGGGGTAAGTGTAAAGATATAATGTCTGAATTTGAAAATATGGAATCCAGAGATGTGTACAAAACCCCTGCATCCTTTAGCTCAATTGATGGATTAGGATCATAAGCAAAAACCTTTGCCCCAAAGCCAAGCATAATTGTGGAAAAAACCAATCCTATTTTCCCTGTACCGACCACACCCACAATTTTATCATGTATGTCAAAACCAGTAAGGCCGTCTAATGAAAAGTTGCCTCCCCGCACTCTATTGTACGCTTTATGCGTTTTTCGATTTAACGTCATTAGCAGGGCCACCGCGTGTTCGGCCACTGAGTTTGGTGAATATGCAGGCACCCTTACAATTGAAATTCCACAGTTTTTAGCCGCTTCCATATCTACATTGTTGAAACCAGCGCATCGTAAAGCAATCAATTTTAAGCCTTTGGTAGCCAAATTTTTTATTACATCCGCGTTCAATTTGTCATTTACAAAGCAGCAAATCACTTCAGAACCTTCCGCTAGTTTCATATTTTCAAAGCTCAAGGTTTCTGGAAAATAATAAACCTCCCCGTCTAAAAAGCTATAAAAGGGTTTTTCAAATGCTCTGAAAGAAAAGAATGATATTTTCATAGATTAAGGTTTTTGGTTCAAAAATTCAAATGCAAACAAATACTAATGAGGAGTATTTGTTAATCCGAATACTTGGGTTTTTTAATTGTTTTAACTTTATTATGTTTGCAAAAATACCAAATTCCATGGACAAGTTTAGCTATATTTCCAATGCCCACGGCGACTACATCGAAGGGCTATATGAAACCTTCAAATCAAACCCAGCCGATCTGGATCCTCAGTGGCAAAAGTTTTTTGAAGGTTTTGAGTTTTCAAAAACATTTTCTGATGGTGCTCAGGCAAATGCAATTCCAACTTCTCTTACCACAAAATCGGTAAATCCGGTTGGGGATGTTTCTAAAGAAATTTCAGTGGCTTCCTTAATAGAGGCATATAGAAACAGAGGTCATCTTCTGGCAAATACAAATCCTGTAAGAAAACGAAAAGATAGAAAACCTTTGCTTGCTCTTTCTGATTTCGGATTAACAGATGCAGATTTAGGCTCAGTTTTTCAGGCGGCTCAGTTGATTGATATGCAAGGAAGTACACTTGCCCAGGTCATAGGAAAGCTAGTAAAAATATATCAATCCAGCATTGGTTTTGAAACAGGATATATCAGAGATGTAGAACAGCAAAAGTGGTTAAAACAAAAAATTGAAAAGGAGTGGCCTGAATTTTCGCCTAGCCATGATCAAAAGAAGCGCATTTTTAAAAAATTAAATGAAGCAGTGGTTTTTGAAAATTTCCTGCATACAAAATATGTAGGACAAAAACGATTTTCATTAGAAGGTGGGGAAACCTCAATTCCTGTTCTGGATTTTATTTTTAATTCCGGCGCTGCTTTAAATGTTCAGGAATTTGTAATAGGCATGGCGCACAGAGGCCGGCTCAACGTACTTGCCAATTCTATGGGCAAAACCTACGAACAAATTTTTTCAGAATTTGAAGGATCTTCCGTTCCAGACTTAACTATGGGAGATGGCGATGTGAAATACCACATGGGTTATACCTCTGATCAAACTACCATGGAGGGGCATCCGGTTCATTTATAACTATGCCCAAATCCTTCTCATCTTGAGGCAGTTAATCCTACTACACTTGGTTTTGTAAGGGCTAAAATGGCCATGCAATTTGACAACGATTCCAAGAAAATTTTACCGATTCTTATTCATGGCGATTCAGCCAATGCTGGTCAGGGCATAGTGTATGAGGTAACGCAAATGGCGAAGTTGCCTGGGTATTCGGTGGGTGGTACAGTGCATATTGTGATTAATAATCAGGTTGGATTTACCACCGATTTTGATGACGCACGGTCATCTTCATATTGCACTGATCTGGCAAAAATAATAGAAGCACCCGTTTTGCATGTAAATGGAGATGATCCGGAAGCAGCCGTTTTTTCGGCCATTCTTGCCGCTGAATACAGGCAAAAGTTTGGATCAGACGTGGTTATAGATCTTGTTTGCTACAGAAGACACGGGCACAATGAAAGCGATGAGCCAAAATTTACACAGCCTTCATTGTACAATATCATTGCAAAGCATCCCAATCCAAGAGAAGTATATAAAAAACAGCTTATTGAAAGAGGGGATGTGGATGCCGATCTTGCAGAAAAGATGGATAAAGAGTTTAGAGATCTTTTGCAGGAGCGGCTCAATATGGTAAAACAAACCCCATTGCCATATTCTACACAAAAACTTGATAATGAATGGCTAGCACTACGAAAATCTAATCCTGAAGATTTTGATAATTCTCCTGATACAGGGGTCTCCAAAGAAATTCTTGAAAAAATAGGAAAAGCTTTGGTAAAACTACCGGAAGGATTTAAGCCTGTAAAGCAAATTGAGAAGGTTCAAAAAGAACGTGAAGAAATGGTTTTTGAATCAGGCCAAATCAATTGGGCTGTAGCAGAATTGATGGCCTATGGTTCTATTTTGATGGAAAATAAAATTGTCAGAGTTTCTGGACAGGATGTGCAGAGAGGGACTTTTTCGCATAGGCATGCGGTTCTAAGAGATTCGGTTACAAATCTACCTTATAATTCATTAAATTTTATAGGAGAAGGTCAGGCTCACTTAAGTATATATAATTCATTATTATCTGAATATGCAGTTTTGGGATTTGAATATGGATATTCCACAGCAAATCCACACGCCCTTATTGTGTGGGAAGCGCAGTTTGGTGACTTTGCCAATGGTGCTCAAGTAATGATAGATCAGTTTATCGCTAGTTCTGAGTCAAAATGGCGGCAAATGCACGGATTGGTATTACTTCTTCCACATGGATATGAAGGGCAGGGACCAGAACATTCGAGTGCTAGGCCAGAAAGATTTTTACAATTGGCTGGAGAATACAATATGATTGTTGCAAACATAACCCAGCCTGCCAACTTTTTTCATGCAATGCGAAGACAATTGGCTTGGCCGTTTAGAAAGCCTTTGATAGTAATGTCACCAAAATCATTGTTAAGGCATCCAAAAGTAGTTTCTGATATTAAGGAATTAACTGAAGGATCTTTCCAGGAAGTAATTGCAGATACGTTTGTAGATCCAAAAAAGGTGAAGAAAGCATTGCTTTGTTCTGGCAAAATATATTTCGATTTATTGGAAAGACAACAAACTGAAAAACGAAAAGATGTGGCCATTATCCGCTTGGAACAATTGTTTCCATTTCCAGCGAAAAAATTGAACGAAATATTATCACAGTTCAAAAATTCTGCTTTGGTTTGGGTGCAGGAAGAACCAGAAAACATGGGTGCCTGGAGTTTTATTTTAAGGCAGTTGCGCAATCAAAACATACAGGTACTTGCCAGAAAGGAATCTGCATCACCAGCGGTTGGATATTCAAAAGTTCATGTTCAAGAACAATTGCAAATCATAGATTCTGCCTTTTCATAAATAACACACCAAACAACATAAGTTAAATATTAATATACAATGAGTGTAGAAGTAAAAGTCCCAAGTGTTGGGGAGTCCATCACCGAAGTAACCATTGCAAACATTTTAAAAAAGGAAGGAGAATTTGTCAATCAGGACGAAATAATCTGCGAACTGGAATCTGATAAAGCCACATTTGAATTGGCTGCACCTCAGGCTGGAATTGTGCATTGGAAAGTTGGTTCAGGCGAAACTGTTGCCATTGGAAATTTGGTTTGTGAGATAGAGGGTGCAGAGGCAAAAATTCCTGAAGTAGCTACCAAAACCATAGAATCTGCCATCCAATCTGCAACAAGTGGGCAGGTTTTTGATGTTAAAATTCCTACGGTTGGCGAGTCTATTACAGAGGTTACCATTGCTTCGTGGAGTAAAAAGAATGGAGATCTTGTAAATTTGAATGATATTCTTTGCGAGATAGAATCGGATAAAGCTACTTTTGAACTGCCCGCTGAGGCAGCTGGTATTTTGCAAATCAAAACTGAAAAAGGTGCTACCATTCCAATTGGTACGGTGGTTGCCTCCATTTTGGTTGGAAGTTCTGTTTCTCCTGCTACTACCTCCTCTCCTTCAACTCCTTCAACTCCTTCAACTCCTTCAATAGCTCCAGTTGTTGAAAATACAAAAGCAAATAGTGCCATTACGCCATTAGCTGCCGCAATTTTGGCTGACAAAGGCATAAATCGGGCCCTAGTTTCGGGTAGTGGTGAAGGTGGGAAAGTAACCAAAGAGGATGCTTTGAAAGCAAATACTGAAAAACCAACAGCGACTCAGGCACCACAAACCACTGTTCCTAGTGCAGCTACTACATCGGGAAGTAGAGTTTCAAGAAGGGAGAAGCTTTCTTCTCTCCGCAAAACAGTTGCCCGCCGTCTTGTAGCAGTTAAAAATGAAACGGCCATGCTGACAACTTTTAACGAAGTGGATATGAAGCCAATTATGGATTTGCGCAATAAATACAAAGATAAGTTTAAGGAGAAACATGCAGTAGGTTTGGGTTTTATGTCCTTCTTTACCAAAGCAGTGTGCGTGGCTCTTACTGAGTTTCCTTCGGTAAATGCCATGATAGATGGCGATGAAATAATCTTCAACGATTTTGCAGATATTTCAATTGCCGTTTCGGCTCCAAAAGGACTGGTTGTCCCGGTGGTTAGAAATGCTGAGAAAATGAACTTTGCAGAAATTGAAAAGGAAATTCTGCGGTTGGCTGCCAAAGCAAGAGAAAATAAATTGTCAATTGAAGATATGACTGGGGGCACTTTTACCATCACCAACGGCGGGGTATTTGGTTCTATGATGAGCACACCCATTATTAATGCACCCCAATCTGCAATATTAGGGATGCACAACATTATCGAGCGGGCTGTGGTGGTAAATGGGGAGATTGTAGTTCGACCTGTTATGTATGTGGCCTTAAGCTATGACCATAGGATAATTGACGGTAGGGAATCAGTTGGCTTCCTTGTTCGGGTTAAACAATTGCTGGAAGATCCAATGCGCTTGTTGCTTGATGTGTAAATATTTCTCCTACCTTACGATTTAAATTTTGCCATTGGCTCAAATAATAATATGAAAAACACCTTCGGTTTTCTTCTTGTAACCTTTTTGTTCCCA
>Ga0105048_10018964_pt1 | contig 10558 bp, 7 predicted proteins | sample MAT05_FD_78382 | JGI IMG/M metagenome (GOLD analysis project Ga0105048, IMG submission 78382) | Freshwater microbial communities from Lake Fryxell liftoff mats and glacier meltwater in Antarctica - MAT-05 | ecosystem: Environmental > Aquatic > Freshwater > Ice > Liftoff microbial mat | place...
TTCTCCTTATTGTTAGTGAATTGGAGGTGCATTTTCAATGCTTGGGTATGATCTTGCTGGCGAATGACTGAGCCAGGATCTTGCCATCCCGCACGACAAAAGTGTCCGTGGCAAACTCATACACGTTATCAACAGTCTCCGCCGTCCACACAATATAAGCATGCTCGCCTTCGACAAACTGTTGCTTCATGCTGAACGCAGATCCAGGTTTGCCAAACTCCGCGATCATCGCCTGGAACAACGGTCGAATTGCGTCAATACCCCTGAACGCTCCCTCTGGCTTAGTTTTAGCAACGGACGAAAAATGGTCGTTAAGGCTGAAAAGCCTTCCCTGTCTAGTTTTTAGAAACCACTTTGATTGGATGCCTATTAGTTAAAACTGTCCCATTTTCAGGCTGAAATGGGACAGTCCGAATCACAAGCAACGATTTTGCGCCATTACAGGCTTCTCAGCAATGATCGACCAGACATCGTAAATGGGACAGTTCACTCCAACGGCTCACTAACGACCAGAATTTTTCCGCTGCTACAACTAAGCCGTAAAGGGTCATGATTATCGTCCTTTTCAGTAGTTGTTGAAGATGTAGCTGTACCTGGACTCACTCCTCATTCTCGAGTCATGGCGTGGAATGCTGTCGCTTAATCAGCCGAGCGCCATTTGCAAACCAGCTTGTTGTCAACCATTTCCCAGGTTGCATATAGCCTTGCTCTGCTGAGTTTGTTTACAGCGGGTGCAACGGATTGTACGTCTGTGGAATCTACGTCGATCGATTGAGTCGTTGTGGAATGATCAGTGGAAACCATCATGATTCTCCTTGTAAGGGTTAGGTTATTCGGTGTGATCAACCGTCCAGTGCAAGGCGAGTCGTCTGTTCAAACAGCGTTGTTCTCCTCCCGCAAGGGGTGATATCGCACACTCTGGGCATCTTGAACCAGTCATTCAAGACTTGGGATCGTGGATTAAATAAAATCGACAAATTGTTTGGCAGTAGGGGCGCATGGCCGTACGCCCCTATGGGAAAGGCCGAAGTGATGAAATTCTTGTTCCTGAGAACGTTAGAAGGTATTGCTGACCGTTCCGTCCATCGCCAGATCCACGACATTTAAGACAGCACAAGCTGCTAAGGCGTGACCTGTCCTGATCTGTGATCTGGTTTGTGATTTCAAAGCTTAGTTGGCTGGACATCGTGATCCCAATTAGGCGGTTGAGTGCCAAATGTACCGCTGTCATCTCGTTGTCTAAACTACCGACCAGAGAAGCGAGATGACTCATAGTCGTTTTTGCACATGCCAGGGTGCGGATCTGCACTTCCCTGCTCTGGCTGGCAATGCACTCACAGATAGAAACCCATGAGCGTCCAAGTCGGCAGCATTCTTGTAGGCAACGTGATCGCTCTCATCAGCTTGTTGCGATCGTTCTGCAAACTGTGTGCCTCACTGTCTAACAGGTTCTAGCCAATGAAGCGTAGAGGGCATATTTTGGATTGTCGGATCTCTCGTATGGGTTGTCATCGTTATCGCTTGTCCTGATTGATTGAAACGCGATCGGTTTCAAAGTCATTTAAGTTGCATCAATCAATTCTTAAAGAAATTGATCAATGTTGTATTGAGCTTTGATATGTAGACCTTAGTGCTTCGCCTATCGAAAGCCCTTCACCCGATCGCATGAGGGATATAAAGGGTATGAACATTCATCTATGGCAGTTCTAAAGCAGTTGGTCTCTTTCAGGTGTTAGTTAAGCAGGCATGAACTTTGCCCAATGAATTTCGCGCGATTGGGACAGGTTTTTACTGAAGTCAAGTCATCATAGGCGATTGAGACCTTAAATTCGTCGCTGTAGAACCGTAGTCCGGTGCTTGCGATAACTCGCGATCGCGGAGAGCACCGCACCAGGCAGTAGGATCAGTAAGCTACCAAGGGCAGTCGATAGCAAAATATCTTGCTGAGTGAGGCTATGGTGCGTAGAAAGAATTGCTCTCTGAGTACTGATTCTCTGAATGCTTGAACCGCCTTGTATTTAGCCCCCTGTCGGGATTTGATAGCGCCAGTTGATCGCACGGGGCTGCACAGAGAGAGAAGCCGCAGAGAGATTTATAGACGGAATGTCAGTCTGGACTGTTCTGGCTAATTGGTAGCGCCAGTTGATGGCACGAGGGTGACAAACCGCCTTAGCGTGAATTGCGGTACGGGTATAAGAGTGACCGCGATAGAGCAGTTGCATTGGTGTTCTCCAAATTTAGAGCTGAACTTTGATATTGCAACCTTAGTTCTTTACTCATGGCAAATTGTTCACCCGATCGCGTGAGAGATCTAAAGGGTATGAACGTTTATCTATGCCTCTTGCGCTGCTCAGGTAGTCCAGTATCAAACGATGGATAGAGCGTCAATAGATAGAAGCTCATAAGTTGCTTGGCAAAGAAACTTGTGGGAAGATTACGGAATACAAAATATCTCCGCAAAATTTACCAGGTCTCATGTAGGAACACTCGTCATTTGGCTGTGTAATTGATGGACATAGAGCAAGGACTTGAGGTCGCAAATAAGCTTGTTTTAACAAAAGTAAGGCGACGCCTCAGTCCAGTTGAAGCAGCGATTTTGCGTGGCTCCTGGCATGGGCAAACCTACGAAGAGATTGCCAGTAGTGCGAGTTATGCTGCCAGCTATTTGAAGCGGTATGCGGGGCCGAAACTCTGGCAGTTGCTCTCGGATGTGCTGGGTGAGGCGGTGAGCAAGACCAACTTTCAGGCTTCGCTGGAGTTTCATTGCCAGCGAGAAAGTGAGAGGGTTCCAGAAGCAGGAGCCAGAAAACCAGAGAACAAGCAAGAAGCCGAAAAGCAAATCAGTGAGGATCGAGCGGAGTCTTTCGTTGCTTCTCCCTACATTGATTGGGGCGAAGCCACGGACGTTTCCACCTTCTATGGTCGTCTACCAGAACGGTTGCTTTTGCACCAGTGGATCAACGGCGAATCACCCTCAGCCAGTCAACGCTGTCGCTTGATTTGTTTACTGGGCATGGGTGGCCTTGGCAAAACGACCCTATCGATCAAACTGGCACAGGAACTTGTAGCGAGTGAGAGCGCGGCTGAGCCTTTATCCCCTCCTACCCCTATGCCCTACGGGCACGCTCCGCGCACACCCCATCACCGTTCGGCTGAGCGCTCACGCCGAAGCCCCATCACCCCGTTGCCCTCCTTCCAATTCGTCATCTGGAGATCGCTCCGTAATGCACCACTCCTGATCGATCTGCTCGCAGACCTGATCCCGCTCCTTTCTCGCCAGCAAGATATTGACCTACCCAAAAGCACTTCGGCACAAATCACGCGCTTGATCCAATACTTACAACAGGATCGCTGCTTGCTGGTGTTAGACAATGTAGAGTCCATTCTCCAGAGTGGACAGGCTGTCGGCAGTTATCGATTGGGGTATGAAGCCTATGGGGAATTGTTTCAGCGGGTGGGCGCAACGGAGCATCGCAGTTGTTTGCTGCTGACCAGCCGAGAAAAACCCGCAGAGGTAGCGACGCTGGAGGGCGATGGGGTGCCGGTGCGATCGCTACAACTAACTGGACTAACCGCAACGGACAGTGATGGCATTCTCGCAGCTAAGGGGGTGGTGGGCAGTGCCGCCGATCGCGACAAACTGATCGAACATTACCGAGGAAATCCCCTAGCGTTGAAGATTGTTGCAACATCAATTCGTGACCTGTTTGGTGGGGACATTGCCGAATTTTTAGCCCAGGGCACCGTCGTTTTTAATGGGCTGCGTCGCTTGCTAGATGGGCAAATGGAACGCCTGTCAGCCTTGGAACAGCAAGTGATGAACTGGTTGGCGATCAACCGTGAATGGACAACGATTGATCAGCTTCATGCCGATATCATTCCCACGGCGTCTAAGGCACAATCGCTGGAGGTATTGGAGGGATTAGGACGGCGATCGCTGATCGAGATTGCTGCACGAACCCTGAGGGAACAGCAGAGTTCGCAAAACGCCGCTCGCATCCCTTCCAGATTTACCCAACAGCCAGCGGTGATGGAATATGTAACGGAACATTTAATTGAAACTGCCGTTGCAGCGCTCAAGGGTGAGCAGCCTTTCCATATGCTTAGTTACTATGCCCTTACTAAAGCCAGCGCCAGTGACTATGTTCGTGAAAGCCAAATCCGGCTGATTCTAGAACCGATCGCCACGCAATTACGCAGTTCATTTCGTTCCGCTCCTGCCCTCAGCCAACAACTCCAGCAACGGTTGTGGCAACTGCAAACCACCCCTGAAATTTATCCCGGTTATGCCGCAGCCAACCTGCTGAGTGTGTTGAATTACCTCCGCGTTGATCTGAGGGGGTGGGATTTTTCCCATCTACCCATCTGGCAGGCGTATCTTCAGGAAACCCCACTGCACCAGGTAAACTTTCATGGGTGCGATTTTACCGGGTCTGTGTTCGCTCCAACCCTTAGTAGTGTGGTGAACGTTGCCTTCAGCCCCGACGGTCATTTGATGGCTAGCGCCGATGTGGATGGCAGCATTCACCTTTGGGATGTGGCTTCTGGGCAACCGAAACTGAGTTGGCAGGCGCACAACAATTTTGCCTGGGGGTTATCGTTCAGTCCCGATAGCCAAACGATCGCCAGCGGTAGCGTTCACGACTCCCTGGTCAAACTCTGGGATGTACAGACAGGACACCTGTTGCACCAGCCATTGCAAATCGTCAAGATGAGTTGGACAGTGAAGTTTAGTCCCGATGGCAAACGGCTGGCAATCGGACAAGAAGAGGGCTTTCTGGAACTGTGGGATGTCGAGACGGTAACGCGTCTGGCCTTTCTAGAAGGGCACTCTGGCATTACTCAGTCTGTTGCTTTCAGCCCCGACAGTCAATGGCTGCTCAGTGGTGGCGATGATCGTACAGTACGGCTCTGGGATCTTTCCACCTTTAGTGAAAAGCGTCAGTTTCATGGACATCACCGCACTATATGGTCTGTAGCCTTTAGTCCCGATGGTCAGCGTATTGCCAGTGCAAGTTGGGATAAAACTGTGAGACTGTGGCACCTGGCAACCGGAGAATCCCTCTACTTTCAGGGACATACAGACCACGTCTGGTATGTGACCTTTAGCCCGGATGGTTCGCTGCTGGCGACCGCTGGACAGGATCAAACAATTCGTCTTTGGCATTCGCAAACTGGGCAACCCATACGAACGTTGCTGGGGCACCAGGCATCTGTGTCAGCGATCGCCTTCAGCCCTGATGGTAAAACACTATTGAGCGGCAGCGCCGATAGTGCGCAGAAAGTGTGGGACGTGACCACCGGACAGTCCTTGAAAACCTGGCAGGGGAAGACCAGCCGCATCTGGTCTGTTGCGTTTAGCCCTGACGGTCAGCACCTGATCAGCGGCAGCGCCACAGATTTACTGGTCAGACTCTGGAACCACCAGGATGGCACCTGCCTGAAAACTTTTAACGAGCATACTCATTGGGTTTGGGATGTGACGTTTAGCAGCGATGGCAAAACCTTTGCTAGTAGTAGTTCTGATGGCCTGATTAAACTCTGGGATGTGCAAACACAGCAGTGCATCAACACGCTACCTTGCCACACTAGCTGTGTGTTTGGGACGGCGATCAGTCCAGACGGATGTATCCTGGTCAGCGCCAGTAATGACTCTACAATTAAGCTCTGGGATATCCATACCGGAACTCATTTGCATACCCTGATTGGACATGCCTATCCAGTGTGGCATGTCACTTTTAGCCCAGATGGGCACTGGTTAGCCAGCATCGCCAAAGATGGCATTGTGCGACTGTGGCAGGTGGAAACAGGCAACTGTGTACAGGTTTTTGATCAGCATGACCTGCTAGGGTTTGAAGTGGAATTTTGTGCCGATGGTCAAACGCTACTCGGCATAGGAAGGGACAACAGCATTAAGCAGTGGGAGCTTGACACCGGTCAATGTCTGCAAAGTTTGCAAGGGCATACGGCACTGGTGCGATCGCTCGCCGTTCGTCCTCCTTTAACCGACAGTCCGCAACTTCTCGCCAGCGGTAGCGCCGACCATTCGGTTCGCCTGTGGGATCTCAATGCTGGAAAATGCTTAAACGTCTTGCAAGGTCATACGGATATCATCACTTCAGTGGCGTTTGGGTATGCTGTCACAGGACGCTCTTTGCTTGCCAGTGGCAGCACCGATGAAACGATTCGACTATGGGATGTGAAAACGGGTGAATGCCTGCGAGTGCTAAAGAACGATCGCATCTACGAAGGTATCAACATCCAGGGAGTGACAGGCTTAAGCGACGGGCAAAAAGCGGTATTGAAACAGTTGGGTGCGGTTGAATGGATGTAGAGCAAGAACTTGAGGTCACAAACAAGCTTGTTTTAGCAAAAGTAAGGCGACGCTTCAGTCCAGTTGAGGTTTCAATCCTAAGTGGCTCCTGGCAGGGGCAAACCTACGAAGAAATTGCCAGTAGGCGTTCCCGTAGCAATCGGACCAAAAACAACGCTAAGGAATTTGTGGACGGCATGAACGGCATGAACACATCGATAAGTAGGGTAAGCTGTTATGCATTTAAATTTTCGAGTCGATCTAAGCTAGCAAGGGGTTTTAGCCTCCTGAATACCCAGTTTGAATGATTAACAGCTTAAATCAGTTAAAAAGCTTACTACAAAGGGCTTGGACTCGTTTTGGACTAGCTAGTACAGCCAAGGGGCAGATTACAAACGTAATCTCACGGATTGCAAGTGGCTGAAACCCTTATGCTCTGGTTGCCCTGCTGCGTCCGGGGCAGTTAACCTAGTGGCTTCAGCAAAGGTGCAAGGGTATAGAGGTTGACCCAAGCAACCTCACTCACGTTAGTCCACACCTTGCAGCTGACTTTGCAGCTCAAACAACAACAGCTCCCAATCAGCCTGAGCCAGACCCGCTTCCGGTTGCTCAAACAGCTCCAGCACAAAGCGGGGTCATTGAAGCGAAGCTGCAACCAGGTGCAATGAGAACTAAAGCGAAGCCAGAAACAGCGTAAATTCGTTAACCAGTAAAGGAAAATGAGGGCTATGACGATGTTTTTTAGTTCAAACTTACTATCCTAAATTCCTTGCTCTGTAACAGTTTCAGCCTCATTGCACTTCGTCGTAGCTTCGCTTCAATCAGCCCAGTTTGACAAACGGAGGCTAATTCTGTTGAGTCTTTTTCCTTCCACCTACCAGTAATGCGATCGCTGTCCTTCAAGCCTTCGAACTACTGCTGTCCAACCGGAACATGAACGAAACCGATCGCTTTGTTGAACGCTAATGGTCCGCTAAATTAGAGCGCAAAAAATCGGAGCGCTGGCAGGCTGGGGAGGAAGAAATAACCGCCTCCCCGCACCGTGACAAAGCGGGGCAGGTGGTTCACCCGTTCGCGAATTGGCTGGCGGGGAATCGTCATTACTCCCGATCCATCGTTGTCTCCCGAAATGGGATCTTTATCGTTGTATAGCCCGTTGAATTTGGGATTGTTACTCCAAGTCTGTTGAATAAATTCAAACTGTCGCTCAATGTTGACATTTACCCCAAAGAAGTGCAGCCCACGCGGTTGTCCATCTTCGGCAATGTCCAGGGGGACGGTATTCTGATCCAGTGCTTCCAGGGGGAACAGCGGTTCTCCGTAGATCGATCCCCGCCGGAGAATGCGGTGTCGCCGTGCGGTTTTGAAGGACTCGGCTGGAGAGCCATCGAGGGAGTCGCGGGGGTTGGTGCGGCGAATATGGGATGCGATCGGACAGGCGAATCCGCCCGCATCCTCAGGCATGTACTGGAATTGGTTTGCATTCTCAATGGATGGATCATCCTGAGTGGGAGCCAAGACCAAGGGTGTACCACTGGGCCAGCGCCCGACAAACTTGGCAGCCAGTAACAACATATCGCTGGCAGCGGGGCACCCCGTGGCATCCTGCCCCTGTTGAGCCATAAACTGCCAGAATCCTGCCACATCCTGAGCCAGTTTGCGATACACCAGGTAGGTGCCATGTCGTCCCAAATCTTTTAACGTGGAGGCTCCGGTCGCCGCATCGGGGATAACGAGATCGGGCAAGAGATCGGTGGGATCCTGGGTTCGGGGTACGGTGGGCGGTGACGGCAGCAAACCATACTCGTTGGCATAGCCCAGGATAAACTCGCCCGTGCGGATGACATTTTCCGGGGCGGTAGGTTTGTCGCCGATACCCTCGATCTGAGGTTGGGAGATGGCATCGTGAAAGCCAAAATGCTCCTTTTGATGGGGCGGTCGGAAGCCATATTCGGTGGCGATCGCCCTCACTCCTGCTCCTGCTGGCAGCAGGTCGCTGAGGTACTGTTGGATCTGCTCCCCATTCAATCCATGCAGGATCAGCACTAGGTGGATTTCAGGCTTTTGGGGACCGCCAACGTCCCAATGTTCGGGAGCACTGGTGCCCGTATCGCCCAATAACTCAGACCGTTTGGGGGTGACCATGCCCTCAATAAATTCACGCGCAAAGGTATTGAGAATTTCGGGAGCAAGCCCGATCGACTGCAATCCGGCATAGCTCCAGGCCAAATTGACTGCAATTTCCGGTTTAGCTTTGGTGCCATCCGGCCGAATCGCCCAGGGCTGTGCAGTTGTGATGGTAGGAATCAAACGGCTCAACCAGACTTTGGACTGAGCCGCATTGTGGATTTGCAAAAATTGATAGGCCACAGCAGGCAAATGCCCATAGCCACTCAGAATCATGCCCTGAATATCGGACCGAGCCGCGAGTGTGAGATCTGGCATAGTCGTTTTGGCTAGCGCTTGGCGCTGCTAGGCTAGAGGATTTTGGCTTTTGGATTGGCTATAGAAGTTCTAGCCACTGTTCGACGGTTTCTCGGTTGAAGTCGGCGGCAAGGGTTTGGCTGATGCGGCGATCGCGGAGGATGTTTTTGACGGTGGCTTGGGGATAGGCACAGTAGAACACCTGGGAGGGCAATTGGTGGTCGCGGACATATTTGCGGAAAGAAACAATGTCTTGGGCACCGCCGGGGGGATAGTTGACGGAATTATTCCAGATAGCGTTCAAGCCAAAGTTACCTTTATCAACAAAATCACCGATGTAGTTCTCCCAGGAACCGTCGTAGTTGCTGATGAACAGCAGCCGTTTGCCGCCATCGATAATCACCCAGCGGGCAAAATGAATCGTGCGAATGTCTAACAGTTCGCCGGGGGGAAAGACGTATTTGGCCGCCAAGTCAATCAGCAGCAGCATCAGTTGCAAGCGCAGTAAGCGACTAGGCTGAATATCGGTGATGATGTTCATTTGGTTTTGAACAATCCGGTCTTCGACCGCTTCCAGTGCCTGGGTTTTGTCAGTGTCGAGACCACTATAGCTACCGAGAGTCTGGGGTTGAGTTGGCTGTCCCAGAGGTTTGACGAAGAAGATGGCGATCGCGATCAGGGTTGTGCGGATGGCATCAGCGATCGCTTCGACTCCAGCACCCACCGCCGCCATCACCTGCATCCCCCTTCGCCCGATCGCTTTCCACCAGGGAATCGCTTTGGGCACCTGGGCAAGCTGGTCTAAAAAGGGGTTAATGCTGGGATAGTCTAACCACTGGGCTACGGCGGGCAAATCGAGGACGTTCTGCATCTGCTCTCGCAGGGCAATGGCATTGCGGATGGTCTGGACGGTGGCAGTCCGCAAGGCGATGAAAAATGCCTGGGGTTGGTAGGTGTGCTCCTGGATGAAGGGGAGGAGATTTGCCTGTCCAGTGTAACCTTCACAGCGACCCCAGATTTGATCGAGTCCAGGAGCGATCGCTACCAATTCCTCCAAGAATGCTTCCAACTCGCCATCATAATTACAGGCAAACAATAAGCGACTGCCACCGCGATCGGTGTCCGGCAGAATCGCCCAACGAGCAAAATGAACGAGCCGACTCTCCGTCCAGCGCACGTAGGAATTGGTCCGAATATGACTGCCAATCTCCGCTAGCAGGCTGTGCAGAGCGACCGCCTCCCCGGATTTAATCCTGACAATCACAGTTAGTGCTTTAGGTGCCATTCATTCTCCGTATTGACCCTAGAAAACCCATCATGAATCTGTGTGCTGATGTCTTCCGAGCTGATGCTCCTGTTGGGAGTCAGGAAAAGGGGAACAGAGCTGCTTAAAGCCACATAATATAGTCCTGTCGGGCATACAAGACTATCCAGTAGGCACACGTGCATAGAAGTGTTACAGGGCATGGCTTAGGAGCATCGGGTGTGAGCGCTTTAATTGAAGTTTTTGAGCAATCTATCTAGAGGGTATCACGCGAGATTGGGCACGCTAAGAAATCAAAAGTCATCCCTTCGGTGATTTTCGGCATGGGCCACGCTTACGGGAAATGGTGCGCCTGTTCGCTGAGCATCCTGAAGCGCGCGCGCCGCAGGCGAGTGGGAGTGCCGTAGCAGGGCAGAGTATTGGGGTCTGAGGTTCAGTGGAACGAAAAACAGGGTTAAGAGGACAATTTGCATAGCCAAATGAAAATTGGGCAAGCTGGCGCGCCAATGTTCGCGTCTAAGTAGAGTCTTGAAAGCTCTGTAGGGATGAGCTTTCAA
>Ga0105048_10018967_pt1 | contig 10558 bp, 6 predicted proteins | sample MAT05_FD_78382 | JGI IMG/M metagenome (GOLD analysis project Ga0105048, IMG submission 78382) | Freshwater microbial communities from Lake Fryxell liftoff mats and glacier meltwater in Antarctica - MAT-05 | ecosystem: Environmental > Aquatic > Freshwater > Ice > Liftoff microbial mat | place...
GACGATGGAGCAGGTGTGCCGGGTGCGGAACGAGCGGACGGCGGCCTGGCTCCGCCGCCGGTGCGGGGTGGGGGCGGAAGCCCGGACGCGGGCGGCCGTCCGCTACCACCAGGCCCGGAACGCCGCCGCGCACCGGTCACGGCTCAGGTATCGGAAGCGGAAGACGAAAGAGCTACTTGCGCTGTAGTGCTAACCAATAGAGGCGCGCCGCAATTGCGCTCGAAATCGACCTTAACCCGTTGTCCAGCAAGCGTTTGTCGTCAGCGGAACCAGATTGTCCGAAGTCGTTTCCCATAAAGCGTTTGCGGCTATTGCGGCTGAACTCTAATGGACATGCGGCAACCATTCCACGAAGTGTAATCGCTTCGTTCGCAGATGATGAATGAGGTCGGTTCGCGGGGTCTCATCCCGCGTCATCCGCGTTCCGATTTCATCTCCCTCACTTCCGCGCCGGCGCGAGCAGCTCCTCAGCCTTCTCCGGGCGGGCGGTCGCGGCCTGGGCGACCCCGCCGAAGAACATCAAGAGTTGTTCCGCCCCTTCCTGGGCGAGCTTCGGGGCGGTCGGGCCGATCAGCCGTAGTACCAGCGTCGCGGCCCGGCTGTCGGTCTGCAAGAACACTTGCACCGAAGGCGTGATCGCCGCCTTCCCGTCGGCCGTCGGCCGGTTCGGGTGGGACATCACCACCACCGCCTTGATCGGGACCGTCGGCGTCACCGGCGACGGCTTCACCTTCCCGGTCGCGTACCACACTAGCCCGTCGGGGAACCGGCCGACCGCCTGCCAGACGAGTTCGCTCCCGTCGCCGTCGGCCCAGGTGAACGTCCCGTTCCCGGCGTCGGCGATCTCGACGCACGGCACCTTCAACCGCCGCCACGCCAGCGCCACCCGGTCCGGGTGGGCGAGCAACCAGTCGTACAGGGCGGGCGGACAGATGAGGTCGTCGGCCGTCGCGCGCGTCGAGATCGTCGGCTTGCGGACGACGGCGAGGACGGCGTCGCGGAACCTCGGCTCGACTACGTCGGCGAGGGCAACGCGGGGCGGGCCGGCCCCCATCGGGAGTGCGGGCATCCCCGGCGGCGCGGCCGCCGCGCACGCCATCGCCACGACGCTCCCGAACACCACCCCGCGGGTCCGGCCGGCTCCGGTCATGGGGGACACCTCGTCGTGGTGGGCGGCCGATCGTGCCGCGAGGTATGAATCGTTCGGCGCGGGACGGCGGCATGAAGAATTCCAGTTGCCACGACGCCTTGCCCTTGCCCCGCCCCCCGCCGCCGGGCTAGAGTCTCCCGCTTCTCGGGACGGTCGGAAGCTGCGCTCGGAGGGCCGCACAATGAGCCGGGGACGCGGGCGGACGTGGGCGGGGCGAACGGCGGGGGTTGGCTTCCTCGCCCTCGTCGCGGCCGGGGTGTACGTCGGGTCCGACGGGACCGGATTGCGGGTGCGGTACATCAACCACCGGCTGGCGACCGCCGCGACCGACGAGGAACGCGCGGGGTGGGCCGACGCCCTCGCCGCCCGAGGCGACGCCGGGCTGCCGGCCCTCGTCGAACTCGTCCGGGTCGGCGACCCGCCGGCGCGGGCCGCGGCGTTCGCCGCCCTCGACCGCCACCTCGCCGCCCTGCCCGACGCCGACCCGCGGGCGGTCGCGCTGGCCGGCCGCCTCCTCGACGCCTTCGCCACGGCCGACCCCGCCGGCCGCGTGGCGCTGCTGGAATTCCTGCCGACGCTGGTGAAGTGCGGGGGAGCGGCGCATGCCGCCAAGTGCCGGGACGCGGCGGCCGCCGGGTTGAAGATGCCGGCGGTCGGGAACCGCCTGGCCGCGATCCGGGTGGCGATGCACCCGCAGGTGCGGTTGCGGGCCGACGTGCTGCCGCTGCTCGACGCCCCGGAAGCGGAGGTCCGCCGGGCGGCCCTGTTCGCGGTCGGGCCGGCGACCGACGCCGACCCGGTGATCGGCGACGAGGAGCTGTTCCACTGGCTACACGACCTGGACGGCGGGGTGCGGGCCGTCTGCCTCGACGCGCTGGCGAGCCGCGGGCGGACCGACGCCGAGATCGCCCTCGGCCGCCGCCTCGCCGACCCCGCGGCCGGCGAGCGGTTGAAGTTGCTCCTCGACCTCCGCCACGACGACGACGTGGCCGACCCCGAACCGTGGCTGGAGCGCCTCGGCCGCGACCCCGACCCGGGGGTGCGGGCCGGGGCGGCGCGGGTGGCGGTCGAACTCGCCGACGAGCGGCGGGTGCCGGCCCCGGTGTGGGTCGGCCGCCTCGCCGACGCCGACCCAGATGCGACCGTCCGCCGCGTCGCCCACTTCTACCGCTCCCAACCACGGGCCCGCCCCGACGACGTGCGGCCGGCGGGCGGGCCGTAAATGAGCGTGAAACGATGGATGGGTAAACTTTTGGGGTAAAAAGGGTCGATTCTCAACTCTTCCGCGACCCAGTCAATCAAAAAAAGCGAAATCCGGCGCAATTCGCCGGAATGCTCCTTGACGACTCATCTTACCCGGTTTTACAGTGAATTGGTTTGACAAGGCGCGGGAAACCGCGGCCGGAGGTGTCGTGCCCGGACACCAAATGGCGTCGAGCGGGTTGACCCTTGTGGCTGTGGAACGGAGGACCGGGCGGTTCGACCCACCCGCCTTACCCAGATTCACGGAAAGATAGGCACCAATGCTCGTGCTGTCCAGAAAAAAAGACGAGTCGATCGTCATCAACAACGACATCGTGATTACGGTGGTCGAAATCCGCGGCGACAAGGTCCGCCTCGGGATCGCCGCCCCGCGCGACGTGCCCGTCCACCGCGAAGAGGTGTACGAGGCAATCCACGGGATCAAACCCGCCGTGCCCGCGGCGGTGAAGGCGGCCGACGCCGCCCCCTGACCGCCCCCTCGAACCACCCGCCCACGCGGGTGGTCGGCCGCGCCACGTCACTTCTTGCTCAAATCCTTGAACTTGATCTCCCGGAACGTGACCGTCATCGGCCCACCGGCGTGCAACTGGAACGCGATCACGCCCTCGGCCGGGGCCGGGTTCTTGCCGCCGTTGTCGGGGAAGTCCGCGTCGATCGTCACCTCGCCGTTCACCGTGATCTTGACGTGGTTGCCGACCACCAGAATCGAGTAGTCGTTGAACTCCTTCGCCTTCGACACGTCCTTCGGTGCCTTCTTGAGCCACCCGCCGACGCGCTCGCCGTAGAGGCTGCCCCAATAGCCGGCCCCGATGTCCGCCTGCGGGCCGCCGACGACGAACTTCTTCGGATCGACCACGGCGCTGCGGATTTGCACCCCGCTGTTCCCCTTGCCGTCCTTCAACTCGGCCTGGAACGTCAGCTCGAAGTCGCCGTACTTCTTCTTGCTGACGTAGAAGGTGTTGAACCCGGGGTCTTTCTCGGCCGCGCCGACGACCGACCGGCCCTTCGCGTCGAGCTTCCAGTATTCGAGGCCTTCCCAGTTGGCCGGGTCGAGGAAGGCGGCGGTGTCGTCGGCCTTCTTGTCCTCGGCCCGAACCGGGCCGGCCGCGAGGACGAGAACGGCGGCGAACGGGGCCGCGAGAATGAGGCGGGAGAGACGCATAGGTGGGGTTCCGTGAGCGGGGGACCGGACGGTGACATGGTGACGTGCCGGCGGGCGAATGGCAAGGGGCTACCGGGCGAAAGCCTTCCCGTTGCAACGGCGGGCCGGAGTCCGTAACCTTCCACCGCTCTCCCCGCCCGCCGCCCGCCCCGCCCGGAGGCCCGTCCCGTGTCGTCACCCGCCCCCGGCGCTCCCGCCGGCCTCGCCCCCGTTACCCGCGCCCTGGTCCTGGTCGTCGCCGCCGTCGGGTTCTTCTTCGACACCTACGAACTGCTCATGTTCCCGGTCATCGCCGGGCCGGCGCTCTCCGAGTTGTTGAAGGTGCCGGCCGACAACCCGCTCGTCCGCGACTGGCTCGGGCGGATGCTTTGGATCGCGGCCGTCTGCGGCGGTCTTTTCGGCCTGCTCGGCGGGGTGTTGATCGACCGCCTCGGGCGGAAGCGGGTGATGGTCGGGAGCATCCTGCTCTACTCGTTCAGCCCGGTCGCGGCCGCGTTCAGCACCGAACTCTGGGTGCTCATCCTGTTCCGCTGCACGACCTTCATCGGGGTGTGCGTCGAGATGGTGGCGGCCATCACCTGGCTGGCCGAATTGTTCGAGGACAAGAAGACCCGCCAGCGGGCGATCGGGTGGACGCTGGCGTTCGCGTCGGTCGGCGGGCTGTTCGTGTCGCTGGTGAACAAGTTCGCGGTCGAGAACGCGGCCACCCTACCCGCCCTGCCAGTCTCCGACGGGTTCGACGCCCACGCCCCCTGGCGGTACACGCTCCTCACCGGCCTGATTCCGGGCGTGCTGATCGCCCTGCTCCTGCCGTTCGTCCCCGAGTCGCGGGTGTGGGCCGCGAAGAAGCGGGCCGGCACCCTGATCCGGCCGAAGCTCGGCGAGCTGTTCGCCCCCGCCCTGCTCCGGACCACGCTCGTCTCGACCCTGTTGTCGGCGTGCGGGTACGCGGCGGCGTTCGGGGCGCTCCAGCTCACCCCGGCGCAGATCGTCCCCGGCCTGCCCGAGTTCTCCGCCCCGCGCGCCGAGGCGTTGAAGGAATCGAAGCGACTGGAGGAGAAGCAGAAGGACTTGGAGGCGCAGACCGACCCCGAGTCGAAGGCGAGTGGGAAGAAGATGCTGGAGCCGGCGGTCGCGGCGAACAAGAAGCAGCTCGGCGAGCTGAAGAAGGCGGCCCAGAGCCGCGGGGCGACGGTGCAGTTCTGGCAGGAACTCGGCGGGTTGACCGGGCGCATCCTCCTCGCCCTGCTCGTCGTCTACCTCGCCGGCCGGTTCCTCCTGTGGCTGTTCATCGTCCCCGGCCTGGTCGTCTTCCCGGTCACGTATTACGTCTTCTTCCCGAACCAGCCCGACCTGTTCGTGGTCGGCATCTTCCTGTGCGGGCTGTGTACGGTGGCGCAGTTCAGCTTCTTCGGCGAGTACCTGCCGAAGGCGTTCCCGGTCCACTTGCGCGGCACCGGCGGGAGCTTCGCCCTGAACGTCGGCGGGCGGATGCTCGGCACCTCGGCCGCGTTCCTGACGACGAATCTCGTCGCCCCGGCGATGGCGGGGGCGACGCAGTTCGAGAAGGTGGCGGCGGCCGCGGCGGTGGTCGGCGGCGGGGCGTACCTGCTCGCCCTGCTACTGTCGTTCTTCCTGCCCGACGTGAAGGACCACGACGCGGCGTGACGGGGGCGAGGGTTACACCTTTCCCCGTCCCATTACGTTCGGGCGACCGGCACCAAAGCCCACCCGTCGCAACGGGTGGGCTTTTTAACGGTTGTGCCGGTCCGTATTGACCCAATTTTCGCCCGTTCTTAGAGTGGACACTTGGCGCGGTCCGGTTCGCCCCGCGAACGGACCGCGCCCCGTCACGCGACCCGGGACGCCCCCCGGCCGGAGGTTGGACCCCAGATGGCGACGCTAACCAAGTTGGAACCGAGCATCCTGGAGCGGATCGGGGACAAGTTTACCTCGTTCACCGAAGGGGTGATGGGCCTCGTCACCCGCGTCATCGGCGGGTCGTCGAGCGAGCGCGTCACCAAGGGGTTCGGGTACTACCGGACGAAGGGGGCCGACACGCACGCCGTCGTCCCCGGGTCGATGCTGGCCAGGGTGAACGACCTCGAACCGAAGATGCAGGCCCTCTCGGACGACGACCTGCGCGGGCTGAGCACGACCTACCGCGAGCGGCTCAAGGGCGGGGCGACGCCCGACGACCTGCTCCCCGAGGCGTTCGCCGCCTGCCGCGAGGCCGCCCGCCGCACCAAGAGCATGCGCCACTACGACGTGCAGATCGTCGGCGGGGCGGTCCTGCACGGGTACAAGACCGGCCTCGGGGCGATCGCCGAGATGGTCACGGGCGAGGGCAAGACGCTCGTCGCCACCCTCGGGGCGTTCCTCAACGCCCTGGAGCAGAAGGGCGTCCACGTCATCACCGTGAACGACTACCTCGCCCGCCGCGACTGCGAGTGGATGCTGCCCATCTACAACGCCCTGGGCGTCAGCGCGGCGTACATCCAGAGCGACATGGAGCCGGAGGCCCGCCGCGCGGCCTACGAGTGCGACATCACCTACGGCACCAACAGCGAGTTCGGGTTCGACTACCTCCGCGACAACATGAAGATCGCCCGCCACGACGACGGCGGGTTTTACCCGTACTACCGCCAAGTCCAGCGGATCCCCCTCAACTACGCGATCATCGACGAGGTGGACAACATTCTCATCGACGAGGCCCGCACGCCGCTGATTATCAGCGGCCCGGCGTTCTCGGACGCCAAGCGGTTCGCCGAGGCCGACAAGGTCGCCCGCGCCCTCACCGACATGGAGCGGAAGGCACGGTTCGAGCTGCGCGACACCGGCGTCGTGGTCGTCAGCGGCACCGAGGGCGACAACCTGCCGACCCTGTCGCCCCCGGACCCGGCGAAGGTGGACCCGCAGAACCCGCCGCCCCGGGGCGTCTACTTCGAGATCAAGGAGAAGGAGCGGACCTGCCACCTGACCGACGCCGGGGTCCGCGAGGCCGAGCAGCTGGCCGGGGTCGAGAGCTTCTACACGGCCGGGAACATGGAGTGGCCGCACCTGATGGACAACGCCCTCCGGGCGTACCACCTGTACCGCCGCGACCGCGACTACATGATCGCCGCCGACCCGCGCGAGAACAACCAGCTCGGCGTCATCATCATCGACACCGGGACCGGCCGGGCGATGTTCGGCCGGCAGTGGTCGGACGGGCTGCACCAGGCCGTCGAGGCCAAGCACCAGCGCGAGGGCGTGCAGATCAAGCAGGAGACCCAGACCCTCGCCACCGTCACCCTGCAAAATTACTTCCGCCTCTACAAGAAGCTCGCCGGGATGACCGGGACGGCGATGACCGAGGCCAACGAGTTCTGGAAGATCTACAAGCTCGACGTGGTCGCCATCCCGACCAACATGGGGATGAAGCGGGTGAACGCCCGCGACCTCGTGTACCGGACCGACGGGGAGAAGTGGACGGCCGTGATCGGCGAGATCGAGGAGGTCCACAAGAGCGGCCGGCCGATCCTCATCGGCACCACCGACGTGGCCAAGAGCGAGAAGCTGGCCGGCATGTTGAAGCGCCGCGGGATCAAGCACGAGCTCCTCAACGCCAAGCCCGAGAACGTGGCCCGCGAGGCCGAGATCGTCGCCCAGGCCGGGCGGATCAAGTCGGTCACGATCTCGACCAACATGGCCGGCCGCGGCACCGACATCATCCTCGGCGGCAACCCCGAAACCCTCGCCTGGGCGCGGCTCAAGCAGGTCAAGGACGACGACGGGCGGCCGACGTACCCGACCCGCCTCGAAATCCCGAACGACGTGTGGCGCGCCACCATCGCGGACATTGAGGCGAAGGAGAAGATGAAGGAAGAGGGCCGCAAGGTGGCCGAGATGGGCGGGCTGCACATCGTCGGGACCGAGCGGCACGAGAGCCGGCGGATCGACAACCAGCTCCGCGGCCGGGCCGGGCGGCAGGGCGACCCGGGGTCGAGCCGGTTCTACCTCTCCCTGCAAGACGACCTGATGCGGATGTTCGCCGGCGAGTGGGTGTCCGGCATCCTCACCCGGCTCGGCATGCAGGAGGGCGAGGCGATCGAGTCCGGGATGGTCACGCGGCGGATCGAGAAGGCCCAGAAGAAGGTCGAGGAGTACCACTTCGAGCAGCGCAAGAACCTGCTCGAGTACGACGAGGTGATGGACTTCCAGCGGAAGAAGGTGTACGGCACCCGGCAGGAAGTCCTCGACGGGAAGAACCCGCGGGCGCTCATCCTCGACATGATCGACGAGCAGGCGGTCGCCGCCGTCGACCGCTTCCTCGCCGACGACTACGGGGCGGCCAGCTTCGCCGAGTTCGCGTCGAACCGCCTCGGCGTGGACTTCGCCCCGGCCGACTTCCGCGGCGGGTACGACGACTCCCGCAAGGCCGCCCAGGAGAAGGCGCTGCAGATGGTCCCGACGGTCATCCAGGAGTTGACCGAGGAGAGCCTCAACCCGGACGAAGACCCGAAGGACTGGAAGTGGGCCGAGATGAGCCGGGCGCTGAACGCCCGGTACGGCCTCAAGACGACCGAGCGCGACCTGAAGAAGTTCCCGCCGGCGCAACTGACCGAGGCGCTCGTGAAGGACGCCGAGGCCGCGGTCCGGGCGGTCGATCTGACCGACGGCCGGCGGTTCCTGGCTCGCACTTACGGGGCCGAGGCGCTGGCCGAGTGGGCGCGGCAGAAGGCCGGGTTGAAGCTCGCGGCCGAGGAGATCGCCGCCCGCCCGAACGCCGACCTGAAAGTCTTCCTGGTCCAAAAGGTCCGCGAGGCGTACCGGCACAAAGACCTGGAATTCCCGGTCCACGTGGCGATGCAGAACTACATGTCCGACCGCCCCCAGTCGGGCGGCGGGCAGCGGTTCGACCGCGACGGCCTGTACCAGTGGGCGAAGGGGCGGCTCGGGACGGCCCTGGCGGCGAAGGCCGGGGCGACCCCGGCCGGCGACGAGGTCGGGTTCTTCGCCGCCGCCCAGCGGGCGATCGAGACCGAGGGCCTGACCGAGGAGTTCATCCGCACCGAACCGCGCAGCCGGCTGCGGGAGAAGTTGCAGGAGCTGGCGGCGAAGGCGCTGCCGGGCGGCGACGCCGACGCCCTCGACGCCAAACTCGACGACGTGTTCAGCGGGGCCGGGGCCGCCGAGGCCGAGGACGCCCGCGAACTCGCCGACTGGGCGCGGGCCGACCTCGGGGTGGCGCTCGACCCGGCCCGGCTCGCCGGCACGACCCGCGACGCCGCCCGCCACTCGGTGCTGAACGCCTACGACGCCAAGTATCGGCCGGAGATGCACGCGGTCGAGCGCAGCCTGGTGCTGGAGCAGCTCGACAGCGCGTGGAAGTCGCACCTGCTTTCGATGGACAACCTGCGGAGCGGGGTCGGCCTGCGCGGGTACGCCCAGGAAGACCCGAAGATCGTGTACAAGCAGGAGGGGATGCGCGAGTTCGATCTGATGTGGGTCGGCATCCAGGACCGGGTGACGGAGGCCGTCTTCCGGATGGAGGAGGTGGGCGACGAGGACGCCCAGATGGCGCTGTGGGCGGGTGCCCGGGCGACGCAATCCGCGGCGCTGTCGGCGGCCCAATCGCGCTCCGCCGAGGCCGACGCCCAGTCGCAGCAGACGAACGCCGGCGGGGAGGTGAAGAAGGTCGAGCCGATCCGCAACCTGGGGGCGAAGGTCGGCCGCAACGACCCGTGCCCGTGCGGGAGTGGGAAGAAGTACAAGAACTGCCACATGAAGCTGGAGGCCGGGAAGAAGTGAGCGGGCGCGGGTGTGAGTGATTGGTTGTAGTCTTCACTCACACTCTCACACGCCACCGGCAACGGATTCCCATGCTCCTCGACCTCGCGTACCTCGCCGCCCTCATCTTCCTCTCGCCGTGGCTGGCGTGGCGGGCGGTCGCCACCGGCCGCTACCGCCGCGGCCTCGCCGCCAAGCTGTTCGGCCGCGTCGCCGTTGCGAACCGTGGCCGCCAGCCTGCCGCGTGGTTCCACGCCGTCAGCGTCGGCGAAGTCCACCTGCTCGGCACGCTCGTTCCGGCGTTCCGGGCGCGGCACCCCGGCTGGCTCGTCGTCGTCTCGTCCACGACCGACACCGGCCTCGCCGAGGCTCGCGCCCGGTTCGCCGACCTGCCCGTCGTCGCGTGGCCGCTCGACTTCTCGTGGGCGGTCGGGGCGGCGCTCGACGCGGTGCGGCCGGCGATCGTCGTGCTGGCCGAGAGCGAGCTGTGGCCGAACTTCCTCGCGGCGGCGAAGCGGCGCGGCGTGCCGGTCGTGGTCGTGAACGCCCGGATGAGTCCGCGGAGCTTCCGCCGCCTCAGCCGCGTCGCCGGCGTCGCCCGGCGGGTGCTGTTCGACAAGGTGAGCGGATTCGCGGTGCAGGCGGAGGAATACACGCAGCGGTTCCGCCGCCTCGGGGTGCCCGCGGTCCGGCTCGTTACCACCGGGTCGATCAAGTACGACGGCGCGAGCGGCGAGCGCGACACGCCCAAGTCGCGCGAGTTGGCGCGCCTGTTCGCGTGTCGCCGCGACGCGGAGCGGGGCGCGCTCGTCTGGCTCGCCGGCAGCACGCACGCCCCTGAAGAATCGATCATTCTCGAGGTATTCGCCCGCCTCCGCATTCGCTTCCCGCAACTGCACCTGATTCTCGTCCCACGCCACCCGGACCGTTTCGAGGAGGTCGCCCGCTTGATCGAGCGCTCCGGGCTGCCGGCCGCCCGCCGCAGTCGCGTCATTACACCGCTCGCGGAGATGCCGGCGGTCGTGCTGCTCGACACCGTCGGCGAACTCGGGGCGGCGTGGGGGCTGGCGGACGTGGGGTTCACCGGCGGGAGCCTCGACGGCCGTCGCGGGGGGCAGAGCATGATCGAGCCGGCCGGATACGGGGTGCCGTGCGCGTTCGGCCCGCACGTCTGGAATTTCAAGGACGCGGCGCGGCGATTGGTGGAAGTC
>Ga0105048_10018968_pt1 | contig 10557 bp, 8 predicted proteins | sample MAT05_FD_78382 | JGI IMG/M metagenome (GOLD analysis project Ga0105048, IMG submission 78382) | Freshwater microbial communities from Lake Fryxell liftoff mats and glacier meltwater in Antarctica - MAT-05 | ecosystem: Environmental > Aquatic > Freshwater > Ice > Liftoff microbial mat | place...
CGACCGGGCTTCGGCGGGCCACCCGGCCGCCGGCATAGGCCACCCGGCCGCCGGCGGCGGATCGACCGGGCTTCGGCGGGCCACCCGGCCGCCGGCATAGGCCACCCGGCCGCCGGCGGCGGATCGACCGGGCTTCGGCGGGCCGCCGAGGCGTCGGTAGACTCCCGGTCGCCCGCTCCTCACCCGAGTCCATTCCGTAGCCCAGGATGTCCCCGGTCCGGGCCGCAGGGCTGGTATCATCCGGATGTCCTGACGAGCCGGCGCGACCATCGCCCGACACGCCAGAGGAGGGAACACATCGCCAGAGTCGGCGTTGCCGGTCCTGTGAGGCCGGCACGCACTCGGAGTCGGGTCGCACTCCCCGCGTGGGGGGGACAAGGGCGCCGTATATCCAGGTCCCAGTCATCTGTGGCTGGGGCTTTTCTCTGCCAAGGAGGCGCCTGATGCCTGCCACCATCGTCGTCGGTCTCCAGTGGGGCGACGAAGGCAAGGGAAAGACCACCGACCTCCTTGCCCAGTCGGTCTCGCTCGTCGTGCGCTACCAGGGCGGCGATAACGCCGGCCATACCGTGGTCATCGGGGACGAGGTGTTCAAGCTCCATCTCGTGCCCAGCGGGGTGTTGCATCCGCACATCACGCCGGTCATCGGGAACGGGGTGGTGGTCAACCCGCGCACGCTGCTGACCGAGATGGCGATGCTCACCGAGCGGGGCATCGACGCCTCGCGCATCCGGGTGAGCCGCGCCGCGCACGTGATCATGCCGTACCACGTGGCCATCGATGGCGCGACCGAGACCCGGCTCGCCGGCGAGGGACTGGGCACCACGCGTCGGGGTATCGGACCCGCCTACGCCGACCGTGCGTGGCGGCTGGGCATCCGGATGGGGGACCTGCTCGATCCCGTGGTCCTGCGCAACCGCCTGGAGCGGGTGCTGCCGGAGCGGAACGCCATCCTCGTCGACACCTACGGCCTGCCACCGTTCGACCTCGAGACCATCCTCGTTGAGGCGACCGACTGGGGCGAGCAGCTACGTGACCACATCGTGGACACCACGAACCTGGTCCAGGACGCCCTCGATCGGGACGAGCACGTGCTGCTGGAAGGCGCCCAGGGCACGCTCCTGGACCTCGACCACGGCACGTATCCGTACGTCACGTCCAGCAACCCCATCGCCGGCGGTGCCTGCACGGGCGCCGGTGTGGGGCCGCTCCAGATCAGCCAGGTCATCGGCGTCATGAAGGCGTACTCGACACGCGTGGGCACGGGTCCGTTCCCGACGGAACTGGACGACGAGACCGGCCGCCACCTCTTGGAGAAGGGCCGCGAGTTCGGCACCACGACGGGGCGCAAGCGGCGCTGCGGCTGGTTCGACGCCGCGACCCTGCGCTACGCGGTCTCGGTCAACAGCATCAGCAGCATCATGGTCAACAAGCTGGACATCCTGTCCGGGCTGGACGAGATCAAGCTGTGCACCGGCTACGAGCTCGATGGGCTGCCGGTCCGCTGGCCCATCCCCCTTGCGGACCTGGAACGTGCCGAACCGATCTATGTCACGTTCCCCGGCTGGCAGGAAGAGATCCACGATGTGCGCCGATTCGAGGACCTGCCGGCCGCGGCGGCGGCCTATATCGATGCCCTGGAGCAGCTGGCTGGGGTGCCCATCACCATCGTGAGCGTCGGCCCGGAGCGCACGCAGGTCATGGAACGCACTGCCCGGGTGACTGCCATGGGCCGTCGCGCCGCGACCCCGGTCGGGCCCTGAGCGTGACCCGCCGAGTGCTCGTGGTGGGCTCCGGCGGTCGGGAGCACGCACTCTGCTGGCGGCTCGCCCGGGATGGCGGCCTCGAGCGACTGCTGGTCGCGCCGGGCAACCCGGGCATGGTCGACGTGGCCACGGTCGTACCCGTGAGTGCCACGGACATCGCTGGTCTGGCGGCGCTCGTGGAGCGCGAGGCGATCGACCTCGTGGTCATCGGACCGGAGGCGCCGCTGGTGGCAGGCCTGGCCGATGCGCTGCGTGCTGCTGGCGTGGCCGTCGTGGGGCCGGATGCCGCAGCGGCTCGGCTGGAGGGCAGCAAGGCGTTCTGTCGGGAGATCGCCAACGCTGCCGGCGTGCGCATCGCGGTCGGGGGCACGTTCCAGGACGTCGACGTTGCCCTGGACTTCGCACGTGCCCGGGCGGGCAGGGTCGTCGTCAAGGCGGATGGCCTCGCGGCAGGGAAGGGGGTCACGATGTGTGACGACCTCGCCGCAGCAGAGCGCGCGATCCGGGCCTGCCTCGTCGAAGGCGCATTTGGTGATGCAGGTCGACGCATCGTGATCGAGGAGGTCCTGGTGGGCCGCGAGGTCAGCGTCATCGCGCTATGCGACGAGAGCGGCATCCGGGCCCTGCCGGCGGCCCGTGACCACAAGCGACTGGGCGACGACGACAGTGGCCCCAACACGGGTGGCATGGGCGCCATCTCGCCCGTGGATGCGCCCGGGGACGACGCGGTCATGCGCATCCTGGACACGGTCCATGCGCCCATCCTGGGCGAACTGGCCAAGCGGGGTGCCCCATTCCGGGGCGTGCTGTTCGCGGGCCTGATGCTCACGTCGGATGGCCCCGTCCTCCAGGAATGCAACGTCCGCTTCGGTGACCCCGAGACGCAGGCTACCTTGCCGCGTCTGGCCACGCCGCTGCTGCCGCTGCTGGTAGCCACCGCCGAGGGCCGGCTTGCTGAGGCGGCTGCGGACGCGGGCATCGATGGAGCGCTGCTGCCGGTCCAGGACGCAGCTGCCACGGCGGTCGTCATCGCCGCGTACGGCTACCCGGCGGCGCCCCGGACCGGTGATCCCATCAGGGGCATATCTGACGCACGCGCCCAGGGCGGCATCGTGTTCTGCGCCGGTGTCGCAGGGACGCCCGATGCGCTGGTCACTGCCGGTGGTCGGGTACTCGTCGTGGTGGGCCAGGGGCCGACCCACGACGCGGCCACCGATCACGCCTACCGGGCCGTGGATCGCATCGACATCGCGGGCATGCAGGTCCGGCGGGACATCGGTCGGACGCCCGCGGTCGCGGCGGGGGCGCGCCCATGATCCCGCGCTACTCGCTGCCCGCCATGGCGGACCTGTGGACCGACCAGGCCCGCTTCGAGGCCCTGCTGCGGGTGGAGCTGGCCGTGCTGCGCGTGCTGGCCGACCAGGGATCGGTGCCAGCCGAGGCCGTGGAGGCGATCGCGACCCGCGGGCGCGTGGACGTCGAGCGCATCGCGGAGCTGGAGCGGACCACGGACCACGACGTCATCGCGTTCGTGAGCCAGGTCGCCGAGACCGTCGGCGACGAGGGCCGTTGGCTGCACTTCGGGCTGACCAGCAGTGATGTCGTGGATACCGGTCTGGCGCTCCAGTGCCGGGCGGCGGGTGGACTGCTCATCGGCGCCCTGGATGACGCCATCGAGACGCTCGTGGTTCGTGCCCGTGAGCATGCCCGGACGCTCCAGATGGGGCGTACCCACTCGGTCCACGCGGAACCCATCACCTTCGGATTGAAGCTGGCGTCGTGGGCGTTCGAGCTCGATCGTGACCGGACACGCCTCCGTCACGCGACCGACGACCTCTCCACGGGCAAGATCTCGGGTCCCGTCGGTACCTATTCCCAGCTGGGTCCGGACGTGGAAGCGGCAGCGCTCGCGTCGTTGGGGCTCGCTCCGGACCCGGTGAGCACCCAGATCGTGCAACGTGACCGGCACGCCGCGTTCCTGGCTGCCATCGCCATCACCGGCGGCTCCATCGAGCGTTTCGCGACCGAGGTCCGCAACCTGCAACACACGGAGATAGCCGAGCTCCAGGAGCCGTTCCGCCAGGGCCAGAAGGGTTCCAGCGCGATGCCCCACAAGCGCAACCCGATCCTGTCCGAGCGCCTCGCGGGCCTGGCACGTGTGCTCCGCGGCTTTGCCGTGGCGGGCTTGGAGGACCAGGCGTTGTGGCACGAGCGGGACATCAGCCACTCGTCCGTGGAGCGCATCGTGCTGCCAGGCGCCACGACCTTGCTGCACTACATGCTGGTCAGGTTCCGGGGTCTCGTGGCGGGCCTCGTGGTGCGGCCCGACCGGATGCAGGAGAACATCGACCGTGGACTGGGCCTCCATGCGTCCAGCCGGCTGCTGACGGCGCTCGTCGAGGACGGCGGCCTCTCCCGCGAGGCTGCCTACGCCATCATCCAGCGGACCGCGATGCGGGCGGCCGACGAGCGGCGTTCGTTCCGGGACCTGATGACGGCCGACCCGGATGTGAGCGCTGTGCTCACCGCTGATCGGCTGGCCGCAAGCTTCGACGACGAGCGTGCCCTGCGCCACGCGGCAACGATCCTGGCGCGCCTGGACACCCTGGTGCCTGCCGGTGGTTGACGTGGCCGACCGCTCGTTCCTGCGCTCGGGCAAGGTGCGCGACCTGTATGCACTGGACGCCGAGCGGCTACTGCTGGTCGCGTCCGATCGCATCTCTGCGTTCGACGTGGTGCTGCCGACGGTCGTGCCGGACAAGGGCCGCGTGCTCACGGGCCTGTCCCGATTCTGGTTCGGCATGACGCGTACGCTGGTGCCCGATCACCTGCTGGGCACGGCGCCCGGATCCCTGCCGGACGCATGGGCGGGTGCGGCGACCGACCTCCGGGGGCGGATCATGATCTGTCGTCGGGTCGCACCGCTGCCCGCGGAGCTCATCGTGCGGGGCTATCTCTCGGGCAGTGGCTGGCTGGATTACCAGCGCACCGGCGCCGTGTCCGGCGTCGCGCTGCCGGCGGGCCTGCGCGAGAGCGACCGCCTGCCAGAGCCGGTGTTCACGCCATCCACCAAGGCCGAGACGGGTCACGACCAGAACATCGACTTCGACACCCTCGTGTCCCTGGTCGGTGGCGCCGTGGCCGAACGGGCCCGGGACATCGCACTGGGCGTCTACCGCCTGGGTGCTGCGCATGCCGAGCAGCAGGGGATCCTGCTCGCGGACACCAAGATGGAGCTGGGCATCGCACCTGCCGCCCACGGGGCCGAAGCCGCGCACGGGGCCGACGCCGCGCACGGGGCCGACGCCGCCCACGGGGACGACGCCGCGCCCGCCGAGCGGCTGCTGCTCATCGACGAGGTCATGACCCCCGACTCCAGCCGCTTCTGGTCCGCCGACGATTGGCAGCCGGGCCGTGCACAGGCATCCTTCGACAAGCAGTTCGTGCGCGACTGGCTGCTACGCCAGGACTGGGACCGGACGCCGCCCGCACCCGAGCTGCCCGCCGACGTCGTGGCCGGGACCCGTGCCCGATATATCGAGGCGTTCGAGCGCTTGACCGCCACCTCCTTCGAGACCTACCTGGCCACCGACAGCCTCACGAACACCGCGGGAGACACCCACCGATGAGCACCTTCCGATACGCCGTGTCCGTGATGCCCCGCGACGGGATCCTCGATCCGCAGGGTCGCGCCGTCGAGACGAGCCTGCCGCACCTGGGTGTGTCGGCGGTGCATGGCGTGCGGGTCGGACGACGTGTGGAGCTGGACGTGGATGCCACGGACGACGCCGCAGCCCGGGTCATCGTGGAGCGGCTGGCGACGGAGCTGTTCGCCAACCCGCTCATCGAGGCGTTCGAGGTGGAGCTGCTCACGGGCGCGGCCGCCGGATCGATGGCATGAGGGTCGGCGTGGTGGTCTTCCCGGGCTCCAACTGCGACCGCGACGCGCTGTATGCGGCGACGCTCGTGGGTGCCGAGTCATACCCCATCTGGCATGAGTCGGCCGACCTGCGCGGCGCCGACCTGGTCATCCTGCCTGGTGGCTTCGCCTATGGCGACTACCTCCGGGCGGGCGCGCTGGCGCGGTTCAGCCCCGTGATGGGCGCGGTCCGCGAGCACGCCGCGAAGGGCGGCCTGCTGCTGGGTATCTGCAACGGTTTCCAGGTGTTGGCCGAGGCCGGCCTGGTGCCCGGCGCCCTGCTGCGCAATGCGAGCCTCCGCTTCGAGCATCGCTGGGTGCGCCTGGCGGTCGAACGGCATGACACGCCGTTCACGCGCGCCATCCCGCTGGGCACGCAGCTGCGAATGCCCATCGCCCACGGCGAGGGCAACTACTTCCTGCCCGAGGCGGATCTCGATGCCCTGGAAGCCAGCCGGGGCGTGGTCTTCCGATACACCACACCCGAGGGCAATCCCAACGGCTCGGCGCGGGACATCGCGGGTGTCCTGGACGCACGCGGCACGACCTGCGGCCTGATGCCGCACCCGGAGCGCGCCGCGGAACGCATCCTCGGCTCGGACGACGGGTTGCTGCTCCTCCGCTCGGTGGTGGAGAGTGTCGCGGCCAGCACGGAACGTCAGCCGGTGGCGGTGCACGCGTGACAATTCCTGCCGCGACAGTCGACGCCGTCCCACTCCATCGCGCCCTGGGTGTCACGGACGGCGAGCTGGAGGCCATACAGGTCAAGCTCGGCCGGTCTCCCAACGACCTGGAGCTGGCCATGTTCTCGGTGATGTGGAGCGAGCACTGCTCCTACAAGTCGTCCAAGCCGCTGCTGGCCACGCTGCCGACAAGCGGCAGTGATGTCGTGGCGGGACCCGGCGAGAACGCGGGCGTGGTGCGCATCGGGGACGGCCTTGCGGTCGCGTTCAAGCTCGAGTCGCACAACCATCCGAGCGCCGTGGAGCCGTACCAGGGTGCGGCCACGGGTGTCGGCGGCATCCTGCGTGACATCTTCACCATGGGCGCCCGCCCGGTGGCCATCCTCGACGCCCTCAAGTTCGGTGACCCGAGCCAGGATCGCACCCGATACCTCGTCCGGGGCGTGGTCCGAGGCGTCAGCGGCTATGGCAACTGCGTGGGCGTGCCAACGGTCGGCGGCGAGCTCGTGTTCCATCCCAGCTATGCCGGCAACCCACTGGTCAACGTGATGGCCGTGGGCGTCATGGAAGAGCGTCACCTGACCCGCGCCGTAGCGCCTGGCCCGGGGAACCTCGCCGTGCTGTTCGGTTCCAGCACCGGCCGCGACGGCATCGGTGGTGCCTCGGTGCTGGCCAGTGCCACGTTCGGCGAAGCGTCCGCGACCAAACGTCCCAGCGTCCAGGTGGGCGACCCGTTCGCGGAGAAGCTGCTCATCGAGGCGAGCCTGGAACTCATCGAGCGGGGCCTCGTGGAAGGCCTCCAGGACCTGGGGGCCGCGGGCATCACCTGCGCCGTCTCGGAGACGGCCGACCGCGCCGGTACCGGCATCCGGGTGGATCTCGACGCCATCCCGCGACGCGAATCGGACATGGAGCCCTTCGAGGTGATGATCTCCGAGTCGCAGGAACGGATGCTCGCCATCGTCACGGCTGAGCAGCTGCCGCACGTGCTCGAGGTCTGCGCCCGCTGGGACCTGCCGGCAGCGGTCATCGGCCGGGTCACGGACGACGGCCTCATCACCATCGTCACCGGCGGCCTGGACGCTTCCGGTGCGCCCGCAGCGGGTGCGCGAGAGCTCGCCCGCATCCCGGCCGCGGCGCTGACCAGCGAGGCCATCATCCATCAGCGGGTCGCCGCCGCGCCCGTCCGACGCCGTCCGACGCCGGTCCCCGACGACGCGCCCGACGCGATACCGGACTCCAGCCCCGGCCTGCCGGAACGGGGCATGGACCCGGGGGCGGTACTCCAGGCGCTGCTGGGCCACCCGGACCTCTGCTCGCGGGCCTGGGTGACGCGCCAGTACGACGCCACGGTGGGTGCCGACACGGTCGATGGCAGCGAGCACGGAGCCGCGGTCATCCGGGTCAGGGGCACCACCAAGGGCCTGGTCATGGCCACCGATGCTGCTGAGCGCGTCGGCCTGCTCGACCCGTGGCTGGGTGCCGCGTTCGCGGTCGCTGAGTGCACCCTGAACGTTGCCGTGACCGGCGCCCACGCCCTGGGTGTCACCAACTGCCTGAATTACGGTGATCCGGAGCGGCCGGAGGCGTTCTGGCAGCTCCAGGAAGGCGTCCGAGGCCTGGGTGACGCGTGCCGCGCGCTCGGCCTGCCCATCACGGGTGGCAACGTCAGCCTCTACAACGAGTCCGCCGCGACCGCCATCGCGCCAACCTGCCAGGTGGGCATCGTGGGGCTCCTGGAGGACATCGGCCGACGGGTCGGGCCGGTGCCCGGTGGCGCGGGTGAGATGGTGGCCCTGCTGGGAGCGGCCACGCACGGCCTGGCAGGGTCCATCTACGTGGACATCGCGGGACCGGGTCCCGATGACCGCCTGCCGACGCTCGACCTGGCGGCACACGCCGCGCTCCTGCGACTGTTGCCGGCGGCCGCCGAGCAGGGTCTCCTACGCGCCGCCCAGGACGTGAGCGGTGGCGGCCTGGCGGTCGCGCTCGCGGAGATGTGCCTGTGGTCAGGGGTCGGCGCGGACCTGACCCTGGGCGTTGGCGCGGAGCCGGCGTCCGACCTGTTCGGCGAAGGTCCCAGCCGCGTGGCGGTGACCCTGGCCCCGGCTGACTGGGACGCGCTGGCGACGTTGGCCGCGGCGGCGGGCGTGCCGCTCCAGGCGCTCGGCGAGACAGGCGGGGATAGTCTCCGCATCCGGCTCGTGGCACAGGGTGTCGCGAGCACCTCGGATGAGCGCGGTGCGGGTATCGCGGACGACCTCGACACTTCCCTCGATGTCCTGCGCGATGCCTGGGACCACGGCCTGCCGCGTGCCCTCGGTGACGATGCATGGCGACCCGAACCCCACGCTCGGGAGGGCTGACACGATGTGTGGAGTCGTCGGCATCCACGCTCCGGGCCAGGAGGCGGCACCGCTCGCGGCGCTGGCTCTGTTCGCGCTCCAGCACCGGGGCCAGGAATCGGCCGGCGTGGCGGTCAGCGACCGTGACGGGGTGATGGTGTACAAGGACCTGGGCCTCGTCTCCCAGGTCCTGGACGAGACCCACATCGCGTCGCTCCAGGGCGACCTGGCCATCTCCCACTGCCGCTACTCGACGACGGGCTCCACCCTCTGGGAGAACAGCCAGCCGACATTTCGGCTGGGTCCCCGGCGGACCGTGGCCATCGGCCACAACGGCAACCTCGTCAACACGCGGGCGCTGCTGGAGGAGCTGCCGGGTGGCCGCAGCCGGCTCGTGGGCACGACCGATACCGAGGTACTCACGGCACTCCTCGCCGACGAGCCGGGCGCGGACCTGGTGGAGGCGCTCGTGAGCCTGCTGCCGCGTGTCGCGGGTGCGTACTCGCTGGTGGTCATGGACGAGGGACGCGTCATCGGGGCGCGCGATCCATACGGCTTCCGGCCGCTCGTCCTGGGTCGCCTGCCACTGGACGCCATCGTGGCCGACGCGGTGCCGCTCTCACCGGGTCACGCCGAGGAAGCGTCCACGCCACTGCCCTGGGATGCCCAGGACACGTCCGTGCCTGGCCGGCCGCGCAGTCGGGGCTGGGTCCTCGCGTCCGAGACCGCCGCCCTCGACGTGTTGGGGGCTGAGTACGTGCGCGACGTGGAGCCAGGCGAGATCGTGGTCCTGGGTGAGGCAGCCGGTCCCCGCTCGATCAGGTTCGCCGAGGGCAAGGAACGGCTGTGCGTGTTCGAGCTCATCTACTTCGCGCGGCCGGATTCGTACATGCTCGGCCGCAACCTGTACGAGGCACGCCGCCGGATGGGCGAGGTCCTGGCGCGTGAGGCGCCAACGGACGCGGACCTGGTGATGCCCGTGCCGGATACCGGTGCGCCCGCGGCAGCCGGCTATGCCGAGGCGTCCGGCATCCCGTATCGAGAGGGGATGGTCAAGAACCGGTACGCCGGCCGGACCTTCATCCAACCCAGCCAGTCCATGCGCCAACGGGGCGTCAACATGAAGCTGAGCGTGCTCCGGGAGCAGGTCCGGGGTAAGCGCCTGGTCGTCGTGGACGACTCCATCGTGCGGGGCACGACCACCCGCCAGATCGTGTCCCTGCTGCGCAAGGCGGGTGCCGCGGAGGTCCACCTGCGCATCAGCGCGCCGCCCATCTTTCACCCCTGCTTCTACGGCATCGACACCTCCATCGAGACGGAGCTCATCGCCAGCCGCATGGATGTCGAAGGCATCCGGGCGTTCGTGGGCGCCGACTCGCTCACGTTCCTGTCCATCGGTGGTGTGCTGGATGCCATCGACCTGCCCCGATCGCGCTTCTGCTTCGCCTGCTTCGATGGCGACTACCCGGTGCCGGTGCCGTATGACGTTGCGTCCCACAAGTTCGTGCTGGAGCACGAAGCACTCCCCACGGTATGAGCGATGACCCGATGACCCACGGCCGGAGCGGCGCCGCGGCGGCATACGCGGCGGCGGGCGTGGATGTCGCCGCCGGCGACCGCGCGGTCGAGCTGTTGCGCGGCAGGATCTCGGCCGCAGGCGCGGCGGGCCTCGACCTGCTGGGCGGCCTGGGCGGTTTTGGCGCCGCGCTGGAGCTGCCGGCGGGTTACGCCCGGCCCGTGCTCGTGAGCGCCACCGACGGCGTCGGCACCAAGACGGAGATCGCTCGCGAGCTCGGCCGCCTGAACACCATCGGTCGCGACCTGGTCGCGATGTGCGCCGACGA
>Ga0105048_10018970_pt1 | contig 10556 bp, 9 predicted proteins | sample MAT05_FD_78382 | JGI IMG/M metagenome (GOLD analysis project Ga0105048, IMG submission 78382) | Freshwater microbial communities from Lake Fryxell liftoff mats and glacier meltwater in Antarctica - MAT-05 | ecosystem: Environmental > Aquatic > Freshwater > Ice > Liftoff microbial mat | place...
AGCAGCTTGTCTTCCGCGGCGGCGAGCTCGCGTCCGAGCACACGCCCATCACCATCGGCATCGAGCGTCTCGACACGTGCCAGGTCCTGGAGTGCCACGTCCCAGCGCGCATGCAGTGTGTAGCCATCGCCCGACGGGGTCGGCAGGTCGAACACGACGAACCCCTCCGACGGCTGATGAGCGTCGCCGTTTTCGACGAAGCCAACGACGGCGGTGAACGCGATGAGCATCGCTACGACGGGTCGCGGCAATAGCGATGTCGTCATCGGATCGCCTCGAGCGCCTGCACGAGCGGGGTCAATGCCGCGTCGACAAGGCCCGTCGCGCGCATGTGATCGAGGACCGGACGGGCACGCTGCGGCTGGCGCGCGGCGACCGCGGCCATTGCGTGTGTTCAGCGCGCGGCAGCATCCCGCGTGACGAGGCTGCCACCCCTACTTACGCCACCCCTCTCGAAACGGATCGGAGATGAACGTTCTTGGACGAAATTGCCCGCCGGTAGCGCCCTTCGCGCAATTATCTTCAGCCAATCGTGTCGGTCACACCCCGCGCTTTGTGCCGGTAGGCGCCACGCGATGCGCATGCTAGGAGCCGTCGCGTGCTGCCGCCTGCCTTCGTCGACCGTCTCACCCAGCTCGTCCCGGCCGATCGGCTGGCGGGCGTGCTCGCCTCCTTCGGGCTCGACAAGCCGACCGGTATCTGGCTCAACCCGCTCCGCGCCGATCCGGCGGCGACCCTGGCCGAGCTTGCCGCCGCGTTCCCCGCCGGCCGTCTGGCGCCCCTCATCGACAACGCCGTCGTCGCGTACGACATCGCTACGGCGCTGCTTGCGCGCACGCCCGCCGTGCTCGAAGGCCGCGCCTACCTCATCAATCCGTCGAGCCTCATCCCGCCGGCCGTGCTCGCACCCGGGCCCGCCGACGCGGTGCTCGATCTGTGCGCGGCGCCTGGCGGCAAGACGCTCCAGCTCGCAGCGCGCCTCGCCTCGCCATCGCCTGCGCCCGCGCTCCCCGGCCACCTCGCGGCCGTCGAAGCTGTCAAACCCCGCTTCTTCAAACTCCAGGGCATCCTCCAGCGCTATGGCGCGCTCGCGAAGCCCAATGGCCTCGAAGTCCGCCTTTTCATGAAGGACGGCCGCGACGTCGGTGGCGCCGTTCCCGAGCGCTTCGACAAGATCCTGCTCGACGCCCCGTGCAGCTCCGAGGCCCGCTTCGACGCCGATGACGACGCATCCTCCAGGCACTGGGGCCCACAAAAGATCGCCGAGTGCGCCTTCAAGCAGCGTGGCCTCCTGCGCTCGGCGCTCGCCGCGCTCAAGGTCGGCGGCCGGCTCGTCTACTGCACCTGCAGCTTCGCGCCCGAAGAGAACGAGGCCGTCGTCAACGACCTCCTGGGCGAGCTCGACGGCGCCGTGATCGCTGTCCCATCACCGTTACCCGCGCTCGCGGACGGCCAGACAATCCCCGCGGTCCCAGGCCGCGATGGGCTCGACGTCGCCTGGCGCATCCTGCCGGATGCCCTCTGGGATGGCTTTTTCCTCGTGCAGCTCGAGAAGATTTCATCCATTCTATCAGACACTTCTAGCGAATCGCGAAACCACTCGCGTCGCCCGCGCCGGCCTGATAGAAGGCGCCATTCTTAAACCGGACCACGAAAGGAGTCTCGCAATGCGGTTGGGCAACTCACACAAGATGATGTGCGTCGGTCTCGCGCTCGGCGCGTTCACATTCGCCTGCGACGATGGCGCCGCCACGGGCGACGGCTCATTCGACGAGAACGCGGCCAACCCGCTGCTCGAGTCGGGCGCCACCCCCGGCAAGTCCGACACCCAGTATTTCAACCCCGACGGCATCGAGGTCGAGGTCGACATCGAGGCCGACATCGACGCGCCCGACTACAAGAAGGCCGATGGCCCGGCCGTGCTGGGGCAGTTCGCGCTGACCTACCTGCGCGAGAACGGCGAAATCTACCTCGAGTCGCTGGCCGAACAATCGACGAGCGACACGCGCGTCGAGTGGCAGGTCGACGGCGCCTGGAAGACCGCGCGCGAGGCCTCGTCGGTCGCCAAGTCGAAGCTCACCCACTTCCGCATCCGCGGCATCAACGCGGTGCTCCTGCACGCGGCCGCGAACGGCGTGAACGTCGGCTCCCTCTTCGAGGTTCCGGTCCCGACCAAGCCCTTCTCGATCATGGCCGACGCCGGTGCCGCCTGCGCCAAAAAAGACGACCACATGGGTCTCGACCAGTCGATCTACTGGTACCTCTGGAACCCGGACCTCGCCGGCTGCAAGGTCGCGACCCAGAAGATGAAGGTGACCGTCTCGAAGATGTTGCCCTCGAAAGTGACCTACCCCGAGTACGACAAGCTCACCGCCGACGGCAAAGTCACGATGGTCGTGCTCTTCGGCCTCATCGGTGATGACCTCGCGAAGACCGACAGCGGCTACCGCGCGTTCGAGCAGATGAGCCGCTGGCTCGTGCAGGGCGGCTTCAAGGACGCGACCGCGCCCGTTGGCAAGCGTTTCCAGAAGACCGTCAATGGCATTTTGGTCGAGGTCGACCTCTACTCGCCGTACGACTTCGCGGGTCTCTCGGACTACGAGCACTTCCCCAACTTCCAAAAGGCCCTGTCGGAGCACGAGGTCATCGCCTACGACGGCCACTCGATGCTCGGCGCCTCCGACTTCTGGGAGCGCCCGAGCTACCCGAGCTTCTACCAGGTCTTCCTCTACGGCGGTTGCCTCGGCTACGAGTACTACATCGCCCCCATCCTTCTGAAGAAGGGCGGCTGGGACAATCTCGACATCCTGTCGTCCGTGGTCGAAGTCACGGCCAACGCCAACGCGTTCGCCGGCCCGTTCCTGGCAAAGCTGCTCTACGCGCTCGACAACCAGTACAAGGTCTCGTGGAAGGACATCCTGGGCGCCATCCGCACCCGCGTCGGCGACTCGACCTTCGGCATGAGTGGCGTGCGCGACAACTGCTTTTCGCCCGGCGGCTCGCTCTGCGGTGGCACGACGCCTACCCCGGGCGCCAACTCGTGGAGCAGCGAGCCGAACGCGGCCATCCCCGACAACAACCCGGCCGGCGTCTCCTCGACCCTCGACGTCACCACGACCGGGACGCTGAAGTCGCTCTCGGTGCAGGTCACCATCGACCACAGCTACATCGGCGACGTCACCGTCACGCTCCAGAAGGACGGCGTCAGCGCCAAGCTGTACGAAGGTGCAGGCGTCGGCGGCAGCGGCCTCGATGAGACGTTCACTGTCACGGCCTTCCAGGGCAAGGCCCTCGAGGGTGCCTGGAAGCTGGTCGTCGTCGACTCGGCCCAAGTCGATACCGGCACGCTCCAGAACTGGTCCCTCACGGCCGAGCTCCAGTAGCCCGTCCGCACGGTCTTCAACGGCAAGGTGGAGTGCCCCGATGTCTGCGCGAGGATGCGCTTCATTGACACCCACCGTCGGCCCGTCGAAGCTCGACCTGTGACCATCGACCACCAGGCCCTGCGGCATGAGCTTGCGCGCGGCGTCGCCCGGAACCTCGTCGCCCGCCATGGTGACGCGCTGGTATCGGTCGTGCTCTTCGGGTCGGTCGCGCGCGGCACCGCCAAGGAGAACTCGGACATCGATCTGGTCCTGGTGTTCCGTGACCCGCCCCGCAGTCGCGACGGACGCTTTCGCTTGTTCTGGGACGCGCTCGGCGCCCTCGAGGATCGGCGCGTCGAGCTCGCTCGCGTGGGCATCGGCGTCGACTGGAGCCCGATTGTGCTGTCAGTCGCGGAGGCCAGACATCGCTCGCGCCTCTACCTGGATCTCGTCGACGAAGCCGAGTTGCTCGTCGACCATGACGGCTTCTTTCAGGCGGTGCTGGACGACATGCGCGCTCGCCTCATTGAGATCGGCGCCACGAAGACCACCTATCCCGATGGGAGCGGCTGCTGGGATCTCAACCCGCTGCGCCTCCCGCTGTCGCAGGTGATCTTGTGAGTGCTGACGTCATGGCGCGCGGCTATCTCGCGATCGCGCGCGTGCGCATCTCGGCGTTCCAACTGTGCCTCTGAGCCGTCGCCCGCTCAGTAGGCGCGCGCGAACATGATCCGCTGCTGGCCCGGCTTGCCGGTGAAGATGCAGGCGCCGAGCTCCTCGTTGTCGTCGACTGGGATGCAGCGCGCCGACACCTTGAGCTCCTTCAGGCGATCGGCGTAGGCCGGGTCGTCGGCCGCGAATGCGTAAACGAAGCCGCCGGGCTGGTCCTCGGCGAAGAACGCCTCGAGCTCGGCGACGCTGCTGACGCGTACGCTCGCCGCCTCGCGGAACGCGAGTGCCCGCTGATAGAGCACGTCCTGGATCTCGCTCAACAACGCCGCGACATTCGCGACGAAGGCGCCGCGCGACATCGCCAGCTTGTCCTTGGGGCCCTTGTCGCGGCGACCCATGAACACCGCGTCGTTCGCGATGTCGCGCGGACCGACCTCGATGCGCACCGGCACGCCCTTCTTGATGTGCTCCCAGGTGCGCTCGCCGCCGTTCATGTCGCGCGCGTCGATCATCACCCGCACCGGCGCGTCGTCGTAGCGCTGCGCCTTGAGCTCGGTCTCGAGCGCCTTGCAGTACGCGAGCACGGCCGCCTGCTCCTCGTCCTTTCGCCAGATCGGCACGATGACGACGTGCTTGGGTGCCAGACGCGGCGGGATGACCATGCCGTCGTCGTCCGCGTGGGTCATGATCAAGGCGCCGATCAAGCGCGTCGACACCCCCCACGAGGTCGTCCAGCAGTGCTCGATGGCGCCCGTCTTGCTCTGGAACTTGATGTCCTGGGCCTTCGCGAAGTTCTGCCCGAGGAAGTGCGAAGTCCCGGCCTGAAGGGCCTTGTTGTCCTGCATCATCGCTTCGATCGTGTAGGTATCGACGGCGCCCGGGAAGCGCTCGCCGGCGGTCTTTGCGCCCGGCACGACCGGCATCGCCATGAAGTCGCGCGCGAACGTCGCGTACACGCCGAGCATCTTCTTGGTCTCTTCCATCGCCTCGGCGGCGGTCCCGTGACAGGTGTGCCCTTCTTGCCAAAGGAACTCGGTGGTGCGCAGGAACATGCGCGTCCGCAGTTCCCAACGCACGACGTTGGCCCACTGATTGATGAGCAGCGGCAGGTCGCGATAGCTCTGTACCCACTGCGCGAACATCGCGCCGATGATCATCTCCGACGTCGGCCGCACGATGAGCGGCTCCTCGAGCTCGCCCGCGGGCACCAGCGTGCCGTCGGGACCGGCCTCGAGGCGATGGTGCGTGACGACCGCGCACTCCTTGGCGAAGCCGTCGACGTGCTGGGCTTCCTTCTGGAGAAAGCTGAGCGGGATGAACAACGGGAAGTACGCGTTGACGTGGCCGGTGTCCTTGAACATCCCGTCCAACACCTTCTGGATGTTCTCCCAGAGCGCGTAGCCCCACGGCTTTATCACCATGCACCCGCGCACTGGCGACACCTCCGCCATGTCGGCCGCTTTGATGACCTGCTGGTACCACTCGGGGTAGTCCGCCGCGCGGGTCGGGGTGATCGCCGTCTTCGCCTGAGCCTGGGGATTCGCCATGTTCGTGCCCTTCTCGCAATGTCGAGGGCGTCACTTACAGGGAATCGCGCTGCGCGTCAGTAGCGACTTGGCCTCCGCGGCAGACGAAGCCGTGGCGAGCTGTGCAATCAGTCTCAGTCAGTACGGCTCGAACGGCGGCCGCGCGTGCTGCACGAAGCTCGTCACGCTCGGGCGCTCCCACTGGCTGCGCGCGTAGTCACTCAGCGTGTCCGGCACATGGTCGCCGTTGAGCAACAGCCGGTGCAGCACGAACCCGAGATCCGCATCCGCTATCGACCACGACGAGAAGAGGCTCGTCGACCCGAACGGCACGAGCCGCGACGCGACCTCGATGAGCTTCTCGGCCGCGGCCTGGCCCTTGTTCGAGAGGCCCTTCTTGGCCCGCTCGTAGAACATCGTCGTGGTCGATCGCTCCTCACGCAGCGCCATCAGATCGCTCCGGATCCACGCCATCACCTGGCGGGCGCGGGCGCGCTCCTCAGGCATCGCGGGGAACAGGCGAGGCCCATCGAACGCCTCGTCGATGTATTCGGTGATGGCGCTCGACTCCGCCAGCGCGAAGTCACCATGGACCAGCATCGGCACCCGCCCGGTCACCGATCGCCGCATGTACTCGGGGTCCTGGTGCTCGCCGTCGCCCAGCGAGACCTCTTTGACGTCGAACGAGACGCCCTTTTCTTCGAGCGCGACGTACGCCGTGAACGCGTAGGGACTTATCCAGAACCTGTCGACGTAAAGCGTGCATTGCGCCATGGAGTCCTCCTGTTCAGCCCGATATCGCGCTCAGCGTCCGATCCAGTCGGTCGCATAGCTCCCGTCCACTGCCACGTCTTCGGGTCCGTTGCGATAGTGCTCGGTGATAAAGCTCTGCAACGCAGCCTGATTTACCGCATCCACGCAGCTCGCCTGCCACGTCCATTCCCACGCGACGACGGCGACACCCGTGCCAAGTCCCGGATAGGGCGTCAAGACCCAACGGAATGGCCCCGAGTCGTCCGCCGGCAGTGCCTTTGCGAGCGTCCGCAACGTGTCGACGACCGGGCTTGCCACACACGGGTCGTAGAGGAACGCGATGCCACCATGCTCGAGGTTGTGCAGCCAGCGCTGCGGCGGCAGGTACGAGTATTCGCCCCAGCGCCCCCATGCCGGTCGATGGTCGCCCGAGGATGGCGGCGAGTCTGCGTACACGATCGGCGTGCCGTCCGGGACGTGCTCCTGTCCCCGATTCGCGACCTGCACGATGACGGGCTCACCGCAGCCGCCCGGCACCGGCACCGCGGCCGCCTTGCAGGCCGGATCCTGGCGATCGGGATCGAGCGCGTCGGCGCTGTCGACATCGCTCACTGAGGCGTCGCCGAGCCCGGGCTCGTCGCTCAGACAGCCGCCGGCGAGCCCAGCACCTGCCAACACCCCAGCCACGAGCAGCGTCCGCACGGCCGAGGCGACTCGCGGTTGGATCGCCCGCCGCGACGTGTCACCATGCGCGCCATGCGCGGACGCCCCGAAGACAAGCTCTCGTTGCCCGACCCGGATGCTCCAAAATCCCTCGACCGCGTCTCGCTCGGGCGCGCGGTTCAAGCCTTGCGTCATCTCGATCATTTTCACACCATCGACGTCATCCGGGACCCACGCGTCAGCTTCGCGCACCGGGACGCCATCGAATCGCCCGACTTCGGGGATCGTGTCGAGGACTGGATGCGCCGCGAAGCACTCTTCCTCGGTTTGCGCGGGCCGCTGCCCGGGCATGCGCAACGTGGCGCGCGCTGGGGCTGGCAGATCGCCGCGGCCGACTTGACCGAGAGCAAAGGCGGTGAGCCCGGGTCGCTTCATCGCAAGCCCCGCTGAGTCACGGCGGTCTGGCCGGCGAGGTGACCCCAACGCTCGAGATTGTTGACGGTGTCGAGCAGCGCGCGCTCGACGCTGCGAAAGGTCAGCCCGAGGTCGCGCTTGATCTTGCGGTTGTCGAGCTCCGGACGGCGGCCGAGGTTCGTGCGCAGGTAGGTGCCGACGGCGCGCAGCTGAAACCAACTCCCAAGGCGCACGAGCGCGCTCCCGAAGGCGCCCGACAGGTCACGCTTGGGCACGCGGTAGCGCTGATCGAGGCGCGCCTCCTTCAGCACCTTCACGACGTCGCGCATGTGCAGCGTCTGGGCCGCGCAGATATAGCGTCCACGCGCCTTGGGCGTCGTCATCGCGAGCACGTGCGCAAGTGCTACATCGCGCACATCGACGAAGCCCCACGCGATATCGATGATCCCCGGGAACCCCTTCGACGTGAGCACGTCGCGCACGACCTCGTTCGACTGGTTCAGCGACGCGGTGAGCGAGGGGCCGATCACCATGAATGGGTTGATGGCGACCAGCGAGAAGCCGGGCTTCTCCCGCTCCATGAAGTCCCACGCCGCCCGCTCAGCCAGGGCCTTCGAGTAGTAGTAGGGGTTGCGCTGGAGCGACGACTTCGTGTTCCAGTCGGCCTCAGTCAGCTTCTTCGTCGGGTCGGGCTCATCGGTCAACGCGGCGACCGACGACGTCAGCACGACCCGCTTCACGGCCGCCCGCTGTGCGGCCCCGAGCACCTCCAGCGTGCCGTTCAGCGCCGGCTCGACGAGGTCTTTCCGCGGGTCCTTCACGACGATTCGGTACGGGCTCGCCGTGTGCATCACACATCTGGCGCCGCGCATCGCCGCATCGAACGACCCCGGCTCGGTGAGGTCGGCCGTGACCAGCTCGAGCCGCTCGCGTCCCGGCAGCTTCGCTTCAGCGAACGCCGCCTGCGCACGCGCAACATCGCGCACCGTGCCGCGCACCCGATATCCCTGGCCAAGCAGCTCACGCACCAATTGCGCGGCGATGAAACCCGTCGCCCCAGTCACGCACACAAGCTCGTCAGATGCAGCAGTCATCGTCGCCCCAAGACTGACCGGAGGCGTACCATGGGCCCCACGACTTGCCCACCACCCGGACCCGACCACACCCGACCACGTGCCGAGCCCGATCCCATCGGATGCGCTCCGCCGCGTGAAGTCGATCGTCGGCCGGGCGACTGCCGCGCGGGCAAGGCAGCCTCTTGCGACTACGGGCATCCTCGCCATCGACCCCCTGTTCGCGTTGCTCGCCCGGCACAGAGGTGCGAGAAGGTCGCGAAGCTCAAACCGTGTCGGATGGCGAAGGAGACAAATCGTGAGGCAAAGAGCGCCTGAAGGAAGCCCGGAGCCGTACTCGTCGTACGGCGCACAAGCGACCGAAGGCGCGACGCTGCATCACGGTTCGGATCCGAAGCCAGGCGACACTGTTTAGGTGACAGCGAGACTGGCGACTGAGGTCTATACCGGTGGGAGGGCTCGCACATGATGAAGTAGCAGCGCTGTACGAGGCCTATGGTCATCTCGTACGCCGGCGCTGCGGCCTGACGCTGCGAGATGCAGCGCTGGCGGACGACGCCCTCCAGGAGGTCTTCTTGAAAGCGCTGCGCTATGGGTCCGAGGTGAAGTCGGCGGCCTCGCCGCTGGCCTGGCTCTATCGCGTCGCCGACAACTGCTGCTACACGTTGCGAAAGAAGATCACGGCACCGAGCCCGCCGCCCGCGGCCGAGCCCTCGTGGCACCCGGTGCACCACCTCGAGGCGAGGAACGGCGTGCTCGCGGCGTTGGCCGGCCTGCCCGAGCGCGACGTGCGCGTCGCCATGCTCGCCTTCGTCGACGGCCTCAGCCAGGGCGAGATCGCCGACGAGGTCGGGTCGTCGCGACAGACCGTCAACCGCAAGCTGCAAGAGATCCGCGAGCGAGCCCTGGTGCGACTGCGAGGCGACGATGACTGAAGCGCACCCGAGCCCGCTGCAGTTGGACGAGCTGCACGCCGGCAAGGACGACGCGACGGTCGCCGCGCACGTCGCAAGCTGTCGTGCATGCGCCGACTATGTCGCTGCGCTGGCGCGCGAACGCGAGGCGCTACAGGCCGAGTGGCCGTCGCAGGTGTTCATGCGTCGCCTCGCCGCGCGCGCGGCAGCCAAGCCCCGCTGGCCACGCTGGTCACGCTGGCTCGTCGCCATCCCGGTCATGGCAGCCGCCGCGGTGGCGCTGCTGGTCGGGCTGCAACCCGCGTCGTTCGACACCGTGCGTTTGAAGGGTGGGGGCTCCGTAGCGCTGGCGCTGATCGCGTTGCGCGACGGCGTGCAAGAGCGCAACGCCCCTGCCTTCACCATGCGACCGGGCGACCAACTGCGCATCGAGCTGACCCTGACCGAGCGCCGCGTCATCAGCGTCGGCGTGCTCGAAGACACGGGTGGCTTCCTGCCACTCGTCGAAGCCGCGACCCTCGATGCGGGCCTGCACGTTCTCGAGCCGGCGTTGCGCGTGGATAGTCACCCGACCGCCAGCACCGTGATCGCCGGATCGCCTGACGCCGTGCAGCGCGCCATCACGACGCGCGATCTCTTGGCCGTGGTCACCTTGCGCCTGAACGCGCAGCCATGACGCGCGCGCTGCTGACGGTCCTGCTCGTCGTGCTGGCCGGCCGTGCCGCCGCGGCCAAGCCGGTGCGGATCCTGGTCGCCGCCGGCGAGAACGCGGGCCTCGCGAGCGAGCCGATGCTGCGGCACGCGGCCGAGGATGCGCAAAAGGTCGTCGCGGTGATGGTCGCGCTCGGCTCGGTCGCTCCTGCCAACGCCCTCTTGCTGCGCGACCGCGGCGCCGCCGCCCTGCAAAAAGCCCTCGAGCGCGCTGGCACACTCGCGCGCGCGGCCGGCCCCGACGTGGAGCTGTTCGTCTACTTCAGCGGGCATGGTGACGCCGACCACCTGCACCTCAGCGGCGAGCGGCTCCTCGTGAGCGCGCTCGAGCGCATGGTCGCCGCGGTGCCGGCGCGGCTACACGTGGTGATCCTCGACGCCTGCCGTTCGGGGGATGGTCGCCGCAAAGGCCTCGTCCCCGAGCCGGCCTTCGCGCTCTCGGTGACGAGCGCTGCCGGCACGCGC
>Ga0105048_10018973_pt1 | contig 10556 bp, 8 predicted proteins | sample MAT05_FD_78382 | JGI IMG/M metagenome (GOLD analysis project Ga0105048, IMG submission 78382) | Freshwater microbial communities from Lake Fryxell liftoff mats and glacier meltwater in Antarctica - MAT-05 | ecosystem: Environmental > Aquatic > Freshwater > Ice > Liftoff microbial mat | place...
ATCGGTGCCGACGCCGTCGTCGTGGCCGCGTTCGACCATGAACGGGCGAGGAGCAATCAAGAATGCCATTTCCGCATAGTTGAATGTGTTGCCGAGGTCGAACTCATACATTTCATATTCACGGGTCCACATGTAACTGCGGTCGAGATCGACCGAGACATTTTTGCCAACCCACTCGTTGAAGTCTCCAGCACAGATCGAAAGGCAGTAACGCTTCTCGACCGCGGGGACGCGCATTGCAGTCTTGCCGCCGTAACTCAGCCCGTAAAATGCGATCTTTTTTGAATCCACAGTCGGTAAGGTTTCCAGCCAGTCGATCGTGCGCTGATGTTGGGCGATGATAAAACTGAACAGCGAGAGTTTCAGGGGATTCGCTTTGCGCTGGATTTGACGAAAGTGGTTTTCGAAGATGTAGGGGTTCTGAGGAGCGTAAACGATGTAGCCCTTATTTGCGAGGGCGGCCCCGAACGAGTTGTAATATTTGGTCTTCTCCTTCGGATTGCAAACATCCTGCGGCCGGCCTTCAAGGCCATGTTGGCAAACCACCACGGGGCGTTTCTCACCGGGTTTCATGTCCTTTGGCATCAGTAAAATTCCCGAGGCGATCACGTCCGGATACACGTCGAGGACAACTTCGTAACCGGTGAATTTCGGCTCATCGTAAATTTGCCGGGTACGTGGGTTCAAAGCCATCGTCGAATCGGGCAGCTTGCCGATGACTTCTTCGTGGAAATACTTGCGGTACCACTCGGTGGATTGCTCCCATTTTTCCGGAGTGCTCGAATCGGCTTTCTTCCAGAAGTCTTTGCGAATGGCGTCGGAGTCTCGCCAGAGTTTTTGGGTGTACGTGACGAGTTGCTCGAACTGGCGTTTTTGGCGGAGTGTGGGGTCAACCGGTTTTCCGTGGTGGGTGAACTCCAACTGCTTTTTGAAGGGTGGGTCGTCGAGCGAGGGTGCGTTGAGAAACTGCGAGAGTTCGAACGGAACCTGGCGGAGGAGTTTGCCGTTCGTCGCTGCCGTGGCGAACGTCACTGCAAAATTGTGTTGGGTCGTCAGCTTTTCCGCTCGGAGATTCTCGGCCTTGCTCGCTTTCGAATCCGCGTGTGGAATGACACCCGGGGCCGCGCCGCTGCGGCCGGATTTTGCGGGCTGAGGACCCGTCCAGGTGGGGGTCTCGTTCACTTCCACGATCAGGCGTTTATGAAGCGTATTCCCGTTGGGGACCGCGAGTAACACTGAGAAAAATTGAGCGGCGATCTCGGCGTCGCCGAATTCTGTCAAGAGCCCCCAGACGTTTCGGTCGATCGGTTCCTCGGCAAGTGACTCGCGCGGTCCAAACGCGCCATTGACGGAGGTGATGGCCACGCGGTCGTCAAGTGCCCCGGCGTAGAATGCAATACGCCCGCCGTCGCCGTGGCCCATCAAACCAATTCGATGGACTAGGTTCGGCCCTTTCGGGGCAGCGCTTGCCAGCCAATCCACGGCCGCGAGCACTTTCTGGATCTCGAATCCGATGAGCGTTCGGCCCATTTCGTAGGCCATCCGGTAAACGAACTCGCGATGGGGCAAGTTCGTGGCACGATTCAATCGGGCATTTCCAGAGTAGTCGTCTTTGCGGTCGATCAAGACCGGAACGAGAACGCGGCAATGATTTTCCGCGAGTCGACGAGCAAATTGAGCTTCGGGGGGGACGCCCTCGACGAGTCCGACGATCTGTTCCGGAGTGTATAAAGCGTCCGGAATCGCCACGACGCTCATGGCTGGCTTGCCATCTTTGGGTTCAATCAAAAGGCCTTCGCCATCAATACCCGGCAAGACCGCCCAGCGGACAACATAGACCTTATACAAATCGGTTTCCGCCACGAGCGAAGGCTGCTCCGGCCCACCAACGTATTCCAGTTTTGGGGCTAAACGGGAATCGTTCACACCAAGCGATTTTTTCAACCGCTCGCGATTCGGCTCAATCGATTTCGCATACTTTTCTGGCGTGGTGAGATCCGTTTTCCACAGGGCTTTGCGTTTGTTGACGGATTCATTCGTCGTGCGATCCATGTGTTTGTGAATCCCATCGACCATCACCCGGGCAAGGTCGCCTTTTTCTTCGAGGGGTTTGGTGTTGGACAATGGCTCGGCAGAACGAACCACGGAGACACTGAGGACACAGAGCAAAGAAACACAGAGAGGATATTTTAACATGAAGTGTGCATCCTGTAGGGTGGGCTCTGCCCACCAACGGAGAGGGTGGCATGTCAATATGGAATGGCATGATGCATATGGCAGGCATGGTGGGCAGAGCCCACCCTACTAAAACAATTCATGAACCGGATTGCCGGGATACACAGGAACGGGCGTTCCATCCGGCCCGGGGATGGTGGCATTCGGTGCGATGCCAAGGGCGTGATAGATCGTGGCGACGAACTCTTGCGGCGTCACTGGGCGATCCTTGGGTTCGGTACCGATCGCGTCGGAAGCTCCGATGACGCGGCCACCTTGGACGCCGCCGCCGGCTAAGAGCGCGGTCCAGCACCCGGCCCAATGGTCGCGGCCGCCGTTGGAATTGAGCTTCGGTGTGCGGCCGAATTCGCCGGTGGCGACGACGAGAGTTTGCTCCAGTGTCCCCATTTCTTCGAGGTAATCCAGCAGGAGCGTGAAGCCAGCATCGAACATCGGAGCCACGGTCGATTTGTAATCATTGAGGTCCGTGGCGAGTGAACCGCGATCGGCATGGCAATACCAGGACACCTTATCGAAGACCGTGTCGTACATATTCATGGTCACGAAGTGCGTGCCATTCGATGCCGAATGTGCGGCTTGCAATAAATCTTCATAGAAATCCGGATTGTTATCATTCCAGGTCTGATACATCGGCGTCTGCGAACTGAGCCATCCCTCACCTTGGCCGTGGCTCACGTTGACGCCCGTTGAAACCTCCTGATAGGGCGAAACGATCCAATCGAAGGGGTTGTACTCCTCCGTTTGGCGCAGGTGCCCGACCACGGCCCCCAAGCTCGGCCTCTCAGGACCATCGCGAAACAAATGCCCCGTGTTCAACAGTTGAAACCCCGTCTCGTGAATCGGCGGGGCGGTGTGGTGCATTCCCCGGAGCAGGCTAAAGCGATGGGCATTCGCCGCCATTTTCGGGAAGAGTTCCGAGAACTGCACCCCGGGAACTGTGGTGCGAATCGGAGAAAAAGGCCCGCGGATATTGCTCGCAGCGTCCGGTTTCGGATCCCAGGTATCGAGTTGACTCGGGCCGCCAACGAGGTTGATGAAAATGCACGATTTCGCCGGTGACTTGCGAATTGGCACTTCGGCTCGTGCGGGCTTCGTCAGTTCCGGCAGACCGATCGCGGCCGCGGCGATGGCTCCGGTTTTGAGAAATTCACGGCGCGTGGGAATGTTCTTCATTGCGATCCCCGGGTGGGTTTTGCCCCATCGTACCGGGGTGCGAAGTGGACGCAACTAAAAACGAATCGACGATCCGTCAGGAATTCACTTCTTCTTCGCGTTAAAGCCTTTCCCCGCAATCTCGAAGTAGTGGCCAATCACGGCACCCCAGATGCTCAGTTCGTCCCACTCCCACACGGGCAACCCGCCGATCCAGAGGCCGGCCATTTCGTCGGTGGAGTTTTCCCCGAGCGTGATGCGCTTCAGCGGGGTGTTCGGGTTTCGTGGATTACTGGACGAGTTGTCGAAAACGAATTCGGATTTCAGAACGGTGCCTTTCGGCAGCCGGAACGACTTGTCATACATGTAGGTGTCTTGCCAGTTGAAATCCCAGTCGTCGATCTTCAGCATTTCGCGGGTCTTGCCGTCGGGCGTCTCAGCCCAGACGCGGACTTTTTTGCCGATGAGGTGCATGTGGGCCCAGATGCCGCGGAATTCGTAATCGACGGGAAGCTTGAACGAATCGGTCACGGTGTAGTCGCTTTTCCCTGCGGGAATGTCGATATCTTCGGACCCCATGAGCAAGCCGCCGACGTTGCGGGCGGGTTTTTTATCGGTGAAGTAGAGGCCGACGGTCGTGGTGTCGCTCTCCTCTTTGCCCGTGGGGTGATAGTGCATTTGCAGAACGAAATCGACGCCTTTTTTTAGGGTGATCGCGGAATCGGTGGGGAAGAACCGCGGCGTTGCCCCGGGGACGTATCCGGGCGTGAACCCAGCAGGGAGGAACCCCGGGCCACCGTTGCCGGCGTAGCCGTTGCCGCCGTGTTTGGCGTTCATTCGCTTCGCCGTGCCGCTGCTGTCGAGGATGCCGACGGCATGGTGGGCGACCCGCCGATTGCTCGGTAATACTTCGATTCCGCGGAGGTAGGTTTCCTTCTTGAGGTCGAGCGGGAAGACGAAGTGCATGTAACTATCGTTCCCTTCGGCGGGCACGGTGAACGCCTTGGGCACGGTCAGCACGAGGTCGGGGGTGCCGAGCTGCCAGCCGTCTTTGAACGTCGGTTTCGGCGGCAAGTCTTTCGGATCGCCTTCGGGGGCTCCAGCCTCGGCCCATAATTTCAGCGTGGCGATCTGCTTGTCGTTCAGAACCCGGGCGTCGCGAAACTCGCCGTGGCCCGGCATCGGCTTCCACGGCGGCATGATTTTCGAACTCGTTGCTATCGCAATCTGCTTGGCCCGTTTCTTGGCATCCTCATACGTCAACAAGGAGAACGGCCCGACCTGATCGGGGCGATGGCAACCGGCACACTGCTGGAACAAAATCGGGGCAACATCTTTCGCATACGTCGGCTCGATCTCGGCCGAATTCCCAGTGAACGCGAAAGTTCCAAGCAGCCCGACGACGAATGCAATCCGCACGCCATTCATGACACGACCCCGTGGGAAAGACTTATCGGGGAGTACCACGCAAATCGCCGTTCGGTTTCACACCGAGCGCTGTTTCAAAAGCGGCTTGTTCAAAATCGGATCCCGCTCGGTAAACGGCCCGGGTGAAAGATCGTTCGACAAACACCGGGCATACATTTCGAACTTCGCATCGAGGTCGTCGGCGTTGTGCAGGATCAACACTTCCGGAATCGCGGGCAGCCGCACGGAACCCCACTCGGGTTTGGTGAGGTGACTGAGCAAAATGTGTTCGAGTAAGAGCAAGAGTTCGGGGTCGAGCCCTTCGATCTCGCGGGCTTTCTCTCGAACGAGGTCGCGGGCCAGGAGTTGATGGCCGAGGAGCGCACCGGGAATCGTTTGCTCCGGATCGACACCGGGGATCGCGGGAGTGAGTTCATTCAATCGTCCCATGTCGTGCAGTACAGCCCCGGCCGCGACGAGGTCGCGATTGAGCGGCGGATTCAACTTCGGGAACCGGAGGATGTACCACTCGGCCAGCAACAGGGCCGTGTGCAGCACCGAGGTCGTGTGCTCGAGCCAGCCGCCGGGGAACGGGTAGTAGTGCCGGGCCGATGCGGGGAGGCTTTTGAGTGACAGTGCGTTGTCATCCAGCAGGTCGAGGACGAGTTTTTTGAGCGGTTCGTTTTGAAGCTCTTTTTCGACCGTTAAACGAAGCTCCGTGAACATTTCTTCGGGGTCGAACTGCGAGAACGGAATCAGGTCGCTCTCGCGGAAACCGTCCTTGCGATCCTCATCGTTGATCGGGCGAATTTGAATCAGGTCGAACTTCGGGCCGTAGCGTTCGTGTTCGGAGAACGTGCCGCGGAGTTTGTAGAACTGCCCGACTTGCCAGTCTTTTGCGTCGTCGAACAGCACATTGTCGGACCACACGGCAGCGCTGACCGTGCGCTGGCGATCCTTGAATTTAGAGTTGACGAACGTCTTGCCGTCGCGGGTGATGGTGAGCGTTTTGTCCGAGAGGATCGCGAAGCAGTCGGCGAGTTGACCGGGTTCGATTTGGTGGAGCGAGAGGAGCGGTGGTTTGGGTTTGGCCATGATTATTATCCGTGGCGATCGAGTTCAGCCCACAGTTCAGCAACTGGGATAGCGAATCCGGGAAGAACGCTGCCACCATCCAGAATATCCGACGTTGTCAGATCTTGGTATTGGTTGATCGCGGTGTAGACTCTCAGCGAACTGACCGAAGGATCGAATTCCCAATAAAGCCGAACTCCGGAGCGGAAGTATTCGCCGCGTTTGCGGGCCATTTCGGCCTTCGTGTTACTCGGCGAGATCACCTCGACGACCAGATTTGGGGCCAATCGGGGGAATGGTTCTTTTGGACGACGACCATCAAGGAGACTCGTCCAGGCGAAAAACGATACATCAGGCCCACGGACTGGACCATCGGGGAGTTCGACGAAGCCATCGCCAGGTGTTGCATACCCGAGGTTTTTTTCTCGTGCAAAATTGGAGATCAACAGAAAAATCCAACCGCCGAAAAAGGATTCCTCCTGTCCCATCGGCTTCTCCACAAGCGTCCCGTCGACGAGTTCGCAACCGGCGTTTTCGGGTTTGAGCAAATCCGCAATCGTGGCGGTACCGGGATAAGGAGTAGAGCGAACCCGCTCGGGGGGAATATCGCCTAATTGCCGAAGTAATTCGGCAATCGAAGGCGTCGGTGGATCGAAGACGGAAATCATGAGTCATCATCCCCTACGTGATATTCAGCCCACAGGTCTTTCATGGGGATCGAGAAACCTTGGAGTATATCGCCGCCTTCAAGGACGTCGTCTTCGCTCAAATCGCGAAACTGATCTCGCGAAGTGTAAACTCTTGCGAAGTCGATCAATGGATCGAATTCCCAATAGAGGCGAACCCCAGCGTCGAAATACTCCGCTCGCTTTCGTTCCATCTCGGCTTTGGTGTTGCTCGGTGACAAAACCTCAACAACGAGGTCGGGAGCTAATCGCGGAAGCACTCCCTTCGGTCGAACACGGTTTTTCAGACTCGACCACGCGATGAATGAAATGTCAGGGCCTCGAATTGGTCCGTCGGGAAGTTCGATGAAGCCCTGCTCGCCGATACAATACCCTAGTCTTTTAGAGCGAGCATATGTGTTCAAGATGGCGAGCAACCATGCGCCGAAAATGTTGGCCTCGTGTCCCATCGCCTTCTCCACGAGCGTCCCGTCGACTAGTTCGCAACGTGCGTTTTCGGGCTTGAGCAAATCCTCAATCGTGGCGGTACCGGGATAGGGAATGGAACGAACCCGTTCGGGGGGAATATCGCCTAATTGCCGAAGCAAGTCGGCGATGGAGTGTCTCGGTGGTTCGTCAAGGAGCGTCATATCACTCACGCTTTTTTCGTGTTCCCGCGTCGATCCAGTTCTTTCCAGAGTTGAGCGACGCTCAATGAAAACCCTGGGATCACTTCACCACCATCCAAAGAATCGGTATCAGACAAGTCCTCGAACACTTCAAAAGATCGGTAAACGCGTACAGTTCGCAAGCGGGGTTCAATCTCCCAAACGAGCCGGACTCCGGATTGAAAATATTCGCCTCGCTTCCGGGCAATTTCACTTCGTGTGTTACTGCGACTGATTACTTCAACCGCGAGATCGGGCACCACATTCGGAACGGGGTCGTCGGGCACTTCTGCATTTGGAAGTCGATTCCAGGACACGAATGCGACATCCGGCAACCGGACGATGCCACTGATCAACTCCCACGGTCCGTCGCCTTGCGTCACCATTCCGAGGTTATGCAAACGGACGTACGGGCTCAAAATGTCGCGGATGAAACCGGCTAAATACGATTTCTTAACTCCCACGGCCTTCTCCACGAGAGTTCCGTCCACGAGTTCGCAACAGGCGTTTTCGGGCCTCAGTAAATCCTCAATCGTGGCCGAACCTGGGCTGAGTTGAGAACGAACTCTATCTGGCGGAATATCGCCAAGTCTTCGGCAGAGGTCGCCCATTAATTCAATCGCGGGTTCTGTGGTCGTGTTCATAGGATTAATTTACCACGCAACACTCCACAAAACAACAACGCCCACCCTGCAGCCAGGTGGGCGTTGCCATTCAAATTCCAACCCATTCAAGCGCTCTTCTTTTCCGTCCCAATCTCAGGCGAGGTGAACAGCGCTCGCTTGCGGCGGATAATGTCCGACGTGACCACGTGCCGGCCTTTGCGTTCCATGTCGGGCAGTTCGTACATCACATCCAGCATGATGTCTTCGACGATCGAACGCAGGCCGCGGGCTCCGGTTTCGCGGGTCTTGGCCAGGCGGGCGATCTCTTTCAAAGCGTCCGGTTCAAAGTCGAGTTCGGCGCCTTCCATCTCGAAGAGCTTCTGATACTGGCGAACCAACGCGTTCTTCGGCTCGGTGAGGATTTGCATGAGCGCCGCTTCGTCGAGCGGGTCGAGCGGGGCCAGCACTGGCAAGCGGCCGATGAACTCGGGAATGAGGCCAAACGTGGTCAGGTCATCCGCGGTGACTTGGGCGAGCAACTCGCCGACCGAGCGGTCTCGTTGATCGGTCGCGGCACCGAAGCCGATGGTTTTCTTGCCGATCCGCTTTGAGATGATGTCTTCGAGACCAACGAACGTTCCGCCGACAATGAACAGGATGTTCGACGTGTCGACTTGAATGTACTGTTGTTCGGGGTGCTTGCGGCCACCTTGCGGGGGGACATTCGAAACGGTGCCTTCGAGCATCTTCAAGAGGGCTTGTTGAACGCCCTCACCCGAAACATCGCGGGTGATGCTGACGTTTTGGCTCGTCTTGGCAATCTTGTCGATTTCGTCGATGTAGATGATGCCGCGCTGGGCGGCTTCGATATCGAAGTCGGCAGCGTGCAGCAGTTTCAGCAGTAAGTTTTCGACGTCTTCGCCAACGTAACCAGCTTCGGTGAGTGTAGTCGCGTCGCCGATGGCGAACGGAACGTCGAGCACCTTGGCGAGCGTGCGAGCCAAGAGAGTCTTACCGCTACCGGTCGGGCCGATGAGCAGGATGTTCGACTTCTCAATTTCGACTTCGTTCTTATTCGAGTCGCCGAGGCTCAACCGCTTGTAGTGGTTGTGAACCGCGACCGACAGAACTTTCTTGGCCCGCTGCTGCCCGATGACGTAAGCGTCGAGCTTTTCCTTGATGCTGCGCGGCGACGGCGTGTTCGCGTTCGCGGCGGTTTTGCCCGATCCGCGGCGCTTCCGTTCCTGCTCGATGATCGACTGGCAGAGGTCGATGCATTCGCCGCAGATGTAAACGTCGCCGGGTCCCTCAACGAGGGGGCCAACGTCCCGGTGGCTGCGCCGGCAGAACGAACAGTATGCATTGCGATTTCGTCCCGCGGCGCCCGGAGGTTTGCGGCCTCCGCCGTCGCCCGTGGTTCGCTCGGCCATTCGGGCTCCCCGAAGATCTTTGATGAATGTGGATGGATCGTTCGCCCGGCGTCGTCAGTCCGCCCAACTATACCGTCAGTCTTTTAGGATCCCTAGTGCAGTCCGGTCAAACCGGGCACTCGGGATTCCGTCTTCGTGTCGTCCGTGCGGATTCTACTCGGCACGAGCGTTACAGAATTCAGGAAATCTCCAGTTCGTCGGGCCCAGCCTTCTGCGGTGGGCCCTCCGAACCGTTACGGGTTTCCTGAACCCCCGGGTTTGTCTCCGTGCCTTGGGGACCCACGCCCGTTTTCGCAGCATTCGCAGCAGCGGGGTTCTTCACCGCGACTTCGAGTTTCATCTGAGTCGCAACGCGGTCGCGAATTTTGCGATACTCCGCCTCGGTCAATTCGCCACGGTCGTATAGCCGCCGGTAGTGGGTGAGCGTTTCGGTGGATTCGAGCGCACGAGCGTCGCGCCGCTTCCGCCAGTTGTCGGTGATGAGAAGCACGAGGGCCCCCCCGAAGAGAATTCCCACGAGCAGGGCAATCGTGAGGAAGAACTCCATTGTGGCGAACGGGTTCGCGGCCCAGAGGGCGAATTGAGCGTCGGTGATGCTGGGGAAACCGGTCATCGTGCCCTCCTAGCCCTGGTGTAGTTAGTGTCACCCAGGCCCAACCGGTGCCAAGATTATAACCGGGAAAATCGCGGCGTCGATTGCGAGTCGCAAAGTTTCGGAATTCCGTGTGTTAGCCGCTTGCGGCTTTGCGCTCTCCGCCAAGCCGCAAGCGGCGATTCAATTGGAAAGGCCGACCGATTGAATCGACTATTCCGCCAGAGCGCGAGCTGTCAGTTGGTCCGTCAATCCATTGTCGAACGACGTCGGTTTCGATCGTGCCGGGGTGACATCTAGACGAAGAATGGGTTAACTTTCCTTCTGGAACTGGATTGATTGGGCGATGAGCCTCGCTTGACGGGTCCGTCCGGAGAGCTACAATCCAGAGTGCACCAACGGATTGGTGCGACGACTTCGAACGGCTCCCAGAGCCCTGGCATTGTCTGAGGTTTCCCGCCCCACTCGACGCAGCGTTCTTCGAACGATTCGGCCTTCGTACCACCGCGAAGACCTCGCTCGGCCTGCAACTATTGAGTATCTGGGGACAATTCGGGACCTTGACCTCGCCATGGCCGACAGCGGAATCGCGAGAACCGGCACCCCACCCCCCGCCCCCGCCCGCCAGTCGGAGTAACCGATTGCGTTCGAGGCCGGACGACGATAGGCCCGCACAGGTGCCCCGTGCCGCCCGTTTCGGTGGAACTCAAAAAACAGGTCAAAGCGTC
>Ga0105048_10018977_pt1 | contig 10555 bp, 8 predicted proteins | sample MAT05_FD_78382 | JGI IMG/M metagenome (GOLD analysis project Ga0105048, IMG submission 78382) | Freshwater microbial communities from Lake Fryxell liftoff mats and glacier meltwater in Antarctica - MAT-05 | ecosystem: Environmental > Aquatic > Freshwater > Ice > Liftoff microbial mat | place...
ACCTCGGGATCGTCCATGGCTTGACGGAGGGCGGCCGAGACCGTGTCGGCGCCCATCGACGAGGAGCCCATCAGCGGATCGGAGGCGCTTTTGCCGGAAGTAATGGCGCCCACGCCGTAGATGAGCGCAACGCGGGGGCCGGAGTCATTCTGTTTCTTGGCGTTACTGGCGTACTTACTCAGGAAAAGTAACTTGGCGCCGGCGCCGGCCTTTTTCTTGGCTGCGGCGTAGGCTTGGTCACGGTAAGCGAGTTCGTCGACTAAGTGGTTGGCGACGGACTCGGGGCCGAAGTGGGGGGCATGGTCGATGAGGTCCTTAACTTTTTCCGTGGACATGCCGCGGCCTTCGGCGATGCCTTTTACGATCTGGTTGAATAGGCTGCCCACGAGTTTGTCGGTGGCTTCAAGGTGCGCCGGCGTGAATTTCTTTTCCATATAATATTCGCGGACGTTCTTATACTCGTAGCGGCCTTCGAAGTGGGGCTGGACGCCAAGCTTGTCGAGTGTGCCGCGGATGAATTGCTGGTCGGCGAAGATGCCGGTGATGGCAACTTCGCCGGAGGGGAGCAGGAAGAGACGGTCAAAGGTAGCGGCGAGATAGTAATTGCCGAGGCCGCCAAAGCTTTCCGAGTAACCATAGACGAATTTCTTTTTGGCGCGGAATTTGAGAATCGCTTCGCGGAGATCCTGCATGGTGGCGATGCCCACGGGCGCGGCGCCCAGGTTGATGAGCAGGCCGGAGACATTGGCATCGGCGCCGGCTGCGTCCAGGGCGTCGAGATAGTCACGCAAGGCGAGTGAGTTGCCGCGGCCGGTGAAGGCCTGTAAGGGATCCTCACTCGACTCTTCCGGAACGGAGCCGAGCGACCATTCGAGCACCAACGGCCCGGAGTACGATTTGGCGCCGCGGAAATAGCGCCCCGCCAAGGCGGCGACGGCGAGAACCAAAATGAAGATGAGGAAAATACCGCGAAGACCAGTGAATAACTTACGCATCAGGAAGCTCTCCTGCTTTGAGCATAAGCCACCGGCAGGGGTTAGGCGGGATTGGCGGCGAGGAAATCATCGGGGTCTTCCTCGTCCGGGCCAACGGAGGGCAGATGTTTCTGCGCGGCGCGGTAGGCGCGGCCGAAGACGCGGGACATTTCGAGGCAGGCTAGGTCCGGATAGATCTTGAAAAAGGAATCGCGCAAGGAGGTGGAGCTTAAATCCTGGCAGACACTGGCGAGATTGGCGGCGGTGTTTTGGACGCAGGGGCGGCATTCAAGGCCGGCGAGGCGGCAGCTATCGGGCTTGGGTAAGTCCTGATCGCCGACTTCACGTAGTTTGGGGACCCGTCCGGGGCCAGTTTGACAAATTAGCATGCTTCTCCCGCAGGTCTCCGAGGTGACAGATCGAACTCTAATCTAGCGCGTTTTGCCCAAAAAACACTGGCCTTGATGCGGGCTCGGCGTACCTCTTATGGGGGGATACGGCCAGTTCTGTGGTGGAGCTTACGGAACGCCGTTTCAGCTTGAAACGTGGGCGATCGAGGGTGGCGAGGGCGAGCAGGAGGACGACCCAAAGCGCCATGGGGAAGCGGGCCATGGGATAGTCGACCAGCGCGTGCAGGCCGGCGATTGGCAGGCCCAGGAGCCACGGAGAGCGCATCGATTGGCGGCAGGCGTACAGGTAACCGGCCAGCAGCAGCAAAGGCATGAAGAGGCCGCCTTCTACCCCCCATTCGAGCCAGTCGTTATGCGCGTGGTCGACGAATTCGCCCGCGTCGAAGGTGGCTGTTTCGGGATAAGCGCGAGAGAACGTGCCCAGTCCATGGCCCCACCAGGGCTGGCGCCGCCAGAGTGCGACGGAACTGCTCCAAATCTGGTCGCGGTAGAGTAATGGCTCCGAGTCGCGGAGTTTGTGCCAAAGGGCATCGCCGCTCCAGACGGAGGTGGCGACAGAGAAGATCACCAGGGCGAGCACCAGCGCGCTTTTGGCCCAGCGGCCGCGGCCGGCGAGGGCCCAAAGGAGCACCAGTTCAAGCGTTACCAGCGCGAGGGCGGCGCGGGATCCGCTGGCCGAGGCCGCCGCCAGGATCGCAACCACCGCCCACCAGAAACGCGGTTTGCCGGCGGCGACCCAGACGGCGGGGGCGAGCATCAGCTCGCACCAGACGGCGAAGTGATTCTGGTTGATCCAGGGCCCTAGAACTTCGTGGCCCGATGTCTGCCAGAGCCAGTAGACCCGGCCGCCGGCGGTGGCCCACATCAGCAGCGAGAGCAGCGCGAAGAGGCCGGCCCCTAGCGTGAGCAGCTCAAGAAACTTCGCGCGGACTCCCGAGAGAGCGAGTTGGGCGGTGAAGCACCAGGCGGCGAGCGCCAGCCAGCGCATCGCCATGAGCGCGGTGGCCGAGCTTTCGAGCGTTTGGCCGGTGAGAAGTTGAAGGCCTCCCAAAGCGGCAACCGCGGCCAAGCCGGTGGCGACCCAGGGCGTCGCGCGAAATCGCCCGGGGGGCGAAGACCAGATGGCGCAGGCGGCCAGCAAGAAAACCAGGCCCGCGAGGAGGAGTTCCCAGGCGGGGTCGCGCCGAAAGACGGTGAGCGTGGCAAACCACAGGCAGGCGAATAGGCCCCATGCGGTGCGGCTCATGGGCGAGCGCTCCAGCGGACTTCGTGAATCACAAGCGGTTCGCGCCAGGGCGGCCGGCCCGGGGGGCGGTAGTATTCGAGCGACAAGGTGGCCATCTGGGCCTGAGCGAGCGGGCTGGTTAGGGGACGCCCGGTGCGCTCATCGAGCAACCGGGCGCGCAGCCAGCCGGGGGCCGTGGCCTGGATCTCCACCGTCGGCAGTGGGCCGGCCGGCAGCAGCACCCGCTGATGGATCAGGGCGGCGTGATTGGGAGGATGGGGGCCCATCTCGACTCGCCAGCCTTGGCCGGTAAGGCCCATTTCGAGGGTCGGCGCCGGTGGACGCCGCCAATCGAAGCCCAAGCCCAGCGGCGCGGTACGAAAGCGCGGATTCATGATCTGGCGGCCCGCCTCGGAGGCGCCATCCACGTGCAGGAATTTGCGTTCTACCAGCGCAAGCCAAACGGCCACTCCGGCGGCGAACTCGCGCCGGTCGAGTTCAAGGTCGGTGAGGGCAAGCCCCAGGTGGGTTCGTTCGGTGGCGGTGGCCACTCGGCCCGCGTTCGCCCGGCTTTCGGAAGCCAGCGGAAGCCGCAGCAGCCGGGCAAGCGCCGCGCGGGCGGAGGCGAGTTCGCCCTGTTCCATGAGGAAGAGAGTGGTGTAGAAGAGCACGGGCGCCGAGTCCGGGATGATCTGGGAGAGCAGAAACTGGCCATCGGGGCGCAGCCGCCAGACGGTGTCGAGCAAGGCACCCCGGTCGCCATGGCTCATTCGGAAGCAACGGCGCGCCGCGTCCCAGGGATCGCCCGCTTCAGGGTGCCGGGCGAGGAACTCAAGTTGGGACCATTGCGCCCGGTAACGGGAGTCTTCGGTGGCCACCAGGGCGAAGCCGTCGCGGGCGCGGGCCAGGTCGCCACGCCATTCGGCAATTAGTGCCAGCCGCATTCGGGCGGGCGTATCGCGGGGCGATAGTTCCACGATCCGCTGGAGCCAGTGCTGCTCCTGGTCCGGCTGACGGGCGGCCATCTCCCGGGCATAGTCCGGCCAGTGGCGCAGGAGGAGGGCGGGCCCGGTGAGGAATTGGAAGCTATAGGCCGCCAGTAGACAGCCGGAAGCGAGGCCGGTGGCCAGGAGGGCGAGGAGGAAACGAAGCCAGGGAGAAGAAGCGCGGAGGCGCATACTTATTCGTCGGTGGAAGCGGAAGCGGCCAATAGTACGCAAAGAACTTATTCCCGGGTATTTGTACTTACTCCCTCTCCAGTGCGGGAATCCGGTCGAAAATTAGTAAGTGGATTGGAAACGCGCTCCGGCTGCCGTTTGGCACGTAGTATGACGTTTGTCTCACAAAATTTATTTATTGAGTTAGTTAAGAAGAAACTCGAGATAGGATCACACAGCATGGAACTGAAGAATCTAAGTCAAGCGACGGCGTTGGGCATGGCGATCACGCTGACGGCGGCGCAAACCGTGGCGCTGGCGGCACCCCCAGCCAGGGAAGTGGCCGTCACGCAACAGGCGGCCAAGCAACAGGCCGTCACGCAACAGGCCGTCACGCAACAGGCCGTCACGCAACAGGCCGTCACGCGGATGATCGGCACGGCGGTTAGCGCGGGCAATTTTGTGTTGAACGAGCGTACGATGCCGGGTAGCGGCAGCGTGCCAAACGGGGCGGCGATGGCCACCTCAGCGACGGGATCGACGCTGCACCTGGACGGTGGGGTGCGCCTGGATCTGGCGCCGCACTCGAAGGGTCATGTGTACCAGGATCGTCTGGTGCTCGAAGCGGGCGAAGCGTCGACCGAGGGTCGTTACCGCGTGGAGACGAGCGAACTGCGGGTGGACCCGGCCGTGGGTGCGCGCTCGGCGGTGAGCTATGAGGCGGACGGCCGTTTGAAGGTCTCAGCCGGCAATGGCGCGGTGCGGGTGAGCCACCGGTCGGGCTTACTGCTGGCGCAGGTGTTGCCCGGGCGGAGCGTGTTGCTGGCACCGCGGGCCGGTGGGTCAGCCAATGCGATGTCGCTGGTGGGCATGATTGAGAAACGGGAGAGCGGCTTGTACCTCACGGATGAGACGGCCGGAATCACGGTAAAGCTGCAGGGCGGGGAACTGGATAAGTTCGTCGGTAAGAAGGTCCGGGTGGCGGGCAAAACCGACCAGCAGGCGCCGCGAATCGAGGGCGTGGCAGCGACAGTGAATGTCGATCGCGTACAACCCGTGGGTAGCAGCTCGGCCAAGAAGAAGGGCGGCGCAGCGGGCGCCGCCGGTGGAGCGACGGCGGCCGCAGCAGGCTTATCCACGACGGTAATCGTGGTGGGCGGAATTGCCGTGGCGGGCGCGGTGGCCGGTACGTCGGTGGCGGTAAGTCGCAGCGGCCGGAGTATCACGGGCGGCGGCGGCTTTTCTCCCACCACGATCGAACCGCCAGCGAGCCGCTAGGCTTGTTTGTTGGAAGGGCAAAGGGAGCGCTGCGGCGCTCCCTTTTTTCGCCTTCCGCATGTTCGTCTTTTCTTCTCTTTGGGCCGAGCCGACCCCTCATCTGGAGTTGGTTTTGGTAAACTGGGAACAAGTTGCAGGGTCTGACCCTGCAGGGGTGGCATTACTCTCTCAGACGGTTTTTGTTCGGCCGTCGATCGCTTTAGCGATTCGTAGAGCGGCCCCCTAAAGAGAGAAGAAAACTATGATGAACAACCTGGTACGAAAATCCGTGCTGGTGGCTGGACTTTGTGGCTTTGCCGCCTCGGCCGTACCTCTGAACCAAGACGCGAGTTTCGAACCTCAGCCCGATGCGCGACTGGCCAAGCTGCGCCGTTTCTTTATCTTGCGGGCGAGTCCAATTTCCCATTTAGCCGAAGATTTTCTTCAAGCCTCCGACCGGCATGGCCTGGATTGGCGTTTATTGCCTTCGATCGCGATCGTGGAATCGAGCGGCGGAAAGTATTACCCGAACAACAATATCTTCGGCTGGGACAACGGGAGCACGCACTTCGCTTCTATCCAGCGGAGCATCGACGTGGTGGGGGCGCAAATCGCCAAGATCCGCTTTTACCGGGGCAAGGACTTGAACGGCTTCTTGCGAGTCTATAACCCGGTCGGTGATTACCCGAGCCGGGTGAAGAAAGTGATCCGGTCGCTCGATCCGCAGTTCCGAGATTCGCGGCGTATCCTTCTGCCGCGTCCCGCGCTGACGCCGGAAACCATCTAAATCCAAAGGAAAACGGGCCCGGCAGGAAGCTGGGCCCGTTTTTTTTTCGATACGCTGGCTTAGATCAGATGCACTTGGAGATCAGGTCCTTGATTTTGGCCTGCTCGCCGGTATCGGGGTTTTTAGTGAGGGCGAGTTCAAGCGACTTGCGGGCATTGGGTTTGTCGCCCTTCTGAAAGAGTGCCATGCCCAGGTGATAGTGATAGGTGGATTTCTCCGGGAAGCGCTGAATCAGTTCGCGGAAGATAGAGACGGCGTTGTCGCTCAGGTTCTTCTTGATGTAGATCCACCCTAGGGTGTCGTTGACGTCGGGGTGATTGGGCAGCTTCTGCTTGGCGCGATTGGCGTAGGACAGGGCCTGATCGAGGTTGTTGCCTTCTTCGGCCATGAGGTAGGCCACGTTATTGAGCGCAATGGGGTTATCGGGCTCAATCGACATGATTTTCTCATAGATGGGGCGGGCTTCCTTCAGGTTACCCTGTGCCTCAAGGACCGTTGCTTGGCGCACATAGGAGCCCACGTCATTGGGGGAGATTTCTCGCGCTTTGGCGTAGGAGGCCAACGCACCGTTCATATCACCCTTGAATCGGAGCACGTCGCCCAGGCGGATATGGAGGTCAGCCGATTTGGGGCTCTTGCTGATTAACTGGCGGAATTCGGTTTCGGCGATATCGAGTTTATTGGCTCGGCCGGCGGTGTTGGCGTAGACGATGCGAAGGTCAGTGCGGTCAGGTGCCTTGCCGATTTCGGTGCGCAGGAGGGTGAGGGCGGCGTCAAACTGCTGCTGCGCGGTGAGGACTTCGATCAGGCCGGCCAAGCTACGGGGATCGGTGGGGGAACTGGCGTAGAAGGACCGGAACAGCGTTTCGGCCTGCGGGTAGTTTTTCTCCGCCAAGCTGAGCATGCCGAGCTGGAACTGAGCGTCGGGGAGGTTGGGGCTCTGCTTGAGGAGCGATTCGAGATCGGTACGGGCCTGGGAGAATTCGCGCATGCCGATGAGAGCGGACGTCTTCAGCAGCCGGGCACCCATGTTGTTGGCATCGAACTGCAACACCTGGTTCGATGTTTGGACCGCATTTTGGAAGTCCTGCTTGGAGATGTAAACCTGGGCGAGGGCGAGTTTGGCAATCAAATAGTCCGGACGGTACTTAATGGCTTCGAGCAACTGAACCCGGGCACCGTCGAGATCGCCTTTGGCGAGCAAGGCACGGGCCAGGTTGAAGCGCAGCACGGGGTTTTCCGGGGTGCGGGCCACCACCGATTGCAGATCGTTGACCGCGGATAGAATTTCTTCCCGCGTACCGGCCTGAAGCTTCAGCGAAGCGCGCATGGCCAGCGCGTCGTTGTCGCCCGAATCTTCCTTGAGGATCGACTCCACCAACTGGGTGGCTTCGGTCTTTTTGCCCTGCAACACCATCGTTTCGACAATCTTCTTCTGGTAGGCGTGCTTCTCCTTGGGCTGATCCTTGGCGCCTAACTCGTATTGACGAATCGCGCTATCGAGATCCTTGGTGCGAAAGAAGAACTCACCCACCATGAGATGGCGATTGGGGAAGGTTTTGGGGTCGTTCAGAATCCGGTTGAGGGTATTCTGCATGTCCTCGCGGCGGTTGTTGACGTAGTAATGACCGGCCAGGGTCAGATAGTGGGAGACGGTCTTGGGGTCGTTTTCTAATTGCAGCTTCAGGAGGGCTTCGGCATCCTCCACGCGCTTCTGCTGGCTTAGGCGCGTGTAAAGCACGTTGTAGATGGGGGTGTAGGTCTTATTTTGAGCAATCAGGCCGCGGGCGAGTTTTTCGGCCTCGTCCCAGCGGTCGTTGGCGCCGAGGGTCTGTACCAGGACCAGGACGAGGTCCGGTTGATTGGGCTTCGCGGCGTTGGCCTTCTCAAAAAACTCGAGCGCTCCTTTGGCGTCTTGTTTAGTCAGCGCGATGTAGCCGTTTAAACGCAGGCCGTCATAGGAATTCGGGTTGGCGATGGTGAGTTTCTTGGCCAGGTCCTCAATTTCTTTGATGAATTCCTTGGGCTTGTTCGGGTTCACCGCGTAAAAGGTGAGATAGATTTCGGCCAGGCGGGCCGGGGCGTCCAGATTCTTGGGGTCCAGTTCGACGGCGCGTTGGAGGGCCCGCATGGCGTCGACCGGACGGCCGAGTTTCAATTCCGAGAGGCCGAGCCGATAGTGGGCCTCGCCAAACCGCATGTCCTTCTGCAAGGCACGACGGTACATGATGGAGGCTTCTTTGTACTTGCCGTTGGTGAAATATTTGTTGCCGCTGTCGAGGTACTTCTTGCGCAAGTAGCCGACGTCATTGGAACAGGCGGTGATCAGGGCAAGGATCAGGCCAACGGACGCCATCTTCCAGGCGCGCTTAGCGATAGTCATGGAGTTCTCCGAATCAAATCTTCCCTTTATCATAGCGCGCTTCCTTCCGGTGCGAAAGTAGTCGTAGTACCCCTAGATCCGACGACGTAAGGATGAGGCTAAGCGCTTCGATCCTGTTGGCTAATCAAGGTTTTTGGTACTAGGACAACTGCAGCAGTCCGAGCAGCGGAGGCAGTGGTCGCATTGGTGCAAATCGCAGCAATCCTTGGTGCAATAGACGCAGATGCGGGCGGAGGGCTCGCTGCAAATCGAGCATTGGAAGCGGAGGCCGGATTTCTCCTGGCCCTCGAACCGGGGACTTTCAAGTGGTACATTCGTCATGGGTTCTTGGCCTTGTCTGGGCTGGCTTTGGGCACTGGGCTGGCTTTTGGTTTGGAGACGGGAGTCACGCGCGGCGGCAGACTGCGGCAGGTTTGCGCTTCTTTTTCGAGCAGTTCCCGCTCCTGTTCGCGCATCGCCACCAGTTCCTTCACATATTGTCGCAGACGTTCGCGGGAGGAGGCGGTTTCGTTGGTGAGGCTGGTGAGCAGGTCAGCGACGGCGGGGTTATGGTAGCGGCGGATGCCGTCGGAGAGCGAGAGTACCTGGCTTTCGAGCGACTGGAGGCGGAAGTAGACGTCGAGGGCGAGGGTCATGCGTTCGGGTTGGCGAGAAAGAGTGGCCACCACTTGGGCCGTGTATTGAATCTGCGCCAGGATAGACTTCTGCTGGGCAACGTAGGCTTCGGGCGCGCCTTCCCACTTTTGAGGCTCAATCTTGCTGACCAGTTGCGCGAGGCGCTCGGTTTGGCTAACGAGGTCAGCGAGTTGCTTCCGGACTTCCCATTCAGGCGGCAAGCCGGAGGCTGGGGAGGCTGCCGGGTCCGGCTGCGCCAGCAGGCGGGCGGCGCTTAGGCTCAACGCAAAACAAAGTCGTCGGAGGTTCACTCGTCTCCAGTTTCTCACGGCTAGAGGAATAGTTTCGCCCGGTGATAGCATCAATACAGATAATTCACATGCACGAAGTCATTATTCTTGGATCCGGATGCGCGGGAAACACCGCGGCGATTTATGCGGGGCGCGCGAACCTGAAGCCGCTGGTGGTGATGGGCCACGAACCCGGCGGGCAGCTTTCGATCACCACGGAGGTGGAGAATTTCCCCGGCTTTCCGACGGGCGAAATGGGCCCGGTATTGGTAGAAAACATGAAGAAGCAGGCCGAGCGCTTCGGCGCCGAGTTCCGCTACGGCACGGTGACGGAAGCCGATCTTTCGAAGCGGCCCTTCCGGCTTTTGGTTGACGGCGAGTGGGTGGAGGCGCGCACGCTGATCGTGGCGACCGGCGCTTCGGCCCGTTGGCTGGGCCTCGAAAGCGAACAAAAGCTGATCGGCTACGGGGTGAGTTCCTGCGCCACCTGCGACGGTTTCTTCTATCGCGACAAAGAGATCATGGTGGTGGGCGGCGGCGACTCGGCCATGGAAGAGGCAAACTTTCTGACGCGCTTTGGACGTCAAGTGACGCTGGTGCATCGCCGCGACAGCTTCCGGGCTTCCAAAATCATGATTGAGCGCGTGCAGGCCAATCCGAAGATCAAGATTCTGCTCAATACCGTGGTGGACGAAATACAAGATGTGAGCGCCAAGAGCGTGACCGGCGTGAAGCTCCGTAATCTGGTGACCGGTGAGAGTTGGCAGCAGCCGGTGGACGGCTTTTTCGTGGCGATCGGGCATATTCCGAATACCAAGCCTTTCGTGGGTCAACTGGACCTGGACGAAGACGGCTACATCCTTTCGCACGGCGGCGCGCGTACCAATATCAGCGGCGTCTTCCATGCGGGCGACGTGCAGGACCGGATCTATCGCCAAGCCATCACCGCCTCCGGCGCCGGCTGCATGGCCGCGATCGAGGCGGAGCGTTTCTTAGAGGCTGAGGGGCACTAAACTGGGAGGGTGACCTTCCGCTTTCTCACCCTTCTCCCGTTTTTCTCGCTTCTGGGCTTCGCGGCCGAAATCCGCGCGGGGCACTCACACAAAGGCGAACCCTTCGATTCCGGACCGCGCACCAAGCCGGTTGTGATGACCCAGATCGGCGTGACGCACTTTCCGATTACGCATAAAAATCCCGAAGTGCAAAAGTGGTTCGACCAAGGTAATACACTCCTTCACTCGTTCTCTGACTTTGAGGCGGAGCGTTCGTTCCGCTGGTGCGCGAAGCTCGAGCCCGAAAATGCCATGTGCTACTGGGGGCTCGCCCGGGCCGCCGGAGATGAGCGCAGCGAAGCCTTCATTCTCGAAGCCGCCAAGCGCAAGGCCGGAGTAAGTGAACGCGAACGGCTCTACATTGAGGCGTTGGTGGCCCGCGACCATACCGATCGTCTGCGTGAT
>Ga0105048_10018979_pt1 | contig 10554 bp, 9 predicted proteins | sample MAT05_FD_78382 | JGI IMG/M metagenome (GOLD analysis project Ga0105048, IMG submission 78382) | Freshwater microbial communities from Lake Fryxell liftoff mats and glacier meltwater in Antarctica - MAT-05 | ecosystem: Environmental > Aquatic > Freshwater > Ice > Liftoff microbial mat | place...
CGTACCCGCAAGGGCCCGCGCAAAGCCATTCGTTTGGCGAAATAAAAGTTTAGAGTGAAGGAATCAGCATGGTAAAACCAACCGCTGCAACACGCGTACGCAAGAAAGTAAAAAAGAATGTGTCGGAAGGCATCGCGCACATTCACGCGTCGTTCAACAACACGATCATCACCATCACCGACCGCTCAGGCAATGCCTTGTCGTGGGCGACATCGGGTGGCGCTGGTTTCAAGGGCTCACGCAAGTCCACACCCTTTGCCGCACAGGTTGCTGCAGAGTCTGCCGGCAAAGCTGCGCAGGAATGTGGTATCAAGAACCTTGAGGTACGCATCAAAGGCCCGGGGCCGGGACGCGAATCTGCCGTCCGTGCGTTGAACGCGCTGGGAATTAAAATTTTGTCGATCGCTGACGTGACGCCGGTACCACACAATGGTTGCCGCCCACCCAAGCGTCGCCGCATGTAATCGCCAAGGAGAATAAAACGTGGCTCGTTATCTTGGTCCTAAATGCAAGCTCTCCCGTCGTGAGGGCACCGATCTTTTTCTGAAGAGCGCCCGTCGTCCGCTCGACTCAAAGTGCAAACTTGAGTCGCGCCCCGGACAGCATGGCGCAAAGCAGAACCGTGTGTCCGAATACGGCACACAATTGCGCGAAAAGCAAAAAATCCGTCGTATGTACGGTGTGCTAGAGCGTCAGTTCCGCACCTATTTCGCAGAGGCCGCCCGCCGCAAGGGTGCAACCGGTGAAAATCTGTTGCAACTGCTTGAGTCGCGTCTGGATAACGCTGTCTACCGCATGGGCTTTGGCTCGACCCGTGCAGAGGCGCGCCAGCTGGTTTCGCACTGTGCGGTGCAGGTTAACGGCAAGGCGGTCAATATTCCGTCGTATCTGCTAAAGCCTAACGACGTAGTCGCTCTCAAGGAAAAAGCGCAGAAACAATTGCGCGTGCAGGATTCCCTGAAGCTTGCCGAATCCAGCGGATTCCCTAGCTGGGTGGAAGTGGACGCGAAGAAATTTAGCGCCGTGTTCAAAGCCCTCCCGGATCGCGCCGAATTTGCTGCCGACATCAACGAGCAACTCGTCGTCGAACTGTATTCCAAGTAATTCGTCTTTCTGGCGCGCCATGCTTGTCATGGTGCGCCATCACTTTTTATAGAGGCACTCGTCAATGCAAAGCAATGCCACGACTTTTCTGAAGCCGCGCATCATCGACGTCCAAAACATCTCGCCAGCACACGCCAAAGTGGTGATGGAGCCGTTCGAGCGTGGCTATGGCCACACCCTCGGCAACGCGCTTCGTCGCATCTTGCTCTCTTCGATGCCTGGCTACGCGCCGACCGAAGTGAAGATCGCCGGCGTACTCCACGAGTACTCCACGCTGGAAGGCGTGCAGGAAGATGTGGTTGATATTCTGCTGAACCTCAAGGGTTTGGTGATGAAGTTGCACAACCGCAACGATGTTACGCTGAAGCTCAAAAAAGCGACTGCAGGCGCCGTCACCGGTGCCGATATCGAGCAGACGCACGATGTTGAAATCCTGAATCCAGAGCACGTCATTGCGCATCTGACTGCCGGCGGCAAAATCGATATGCAGATCAAAGTTGAAAAAGGCCGTGGCTACGTTGCCGCGACCGCGCGCCGTACCGATCAAGATACGCGTTCGGCCGGGTCGATCCTGCTGGATGCGTCTTACTCGCCAGTGCGCCGCGTGAGCTATGCGGTTGAAAGCGCCCGTGTTGAGCAGCGTACCGATCTTGATCGTCTGGTTATGGACATCGAAACCAATGGTGCCATCGAGCCGGAAGAGGCAGTCCGTTACGCCGCCCGCGTGTTGGTCGATCAACTGTCCGTCTTCGCCGATCTGCAAGGTACGCCAATGCAGGCTGAAGAAGCCAAAATGCCGCAGATCGATCCGATCCTGTTGCAGCCGGTGGATGACCTTGAACTCACAGTACGCTCCGCCAATTGCCTCAAGGCTGAGAACATTTACTACATCGGCGATCTCATTCAGCGTACAGAAAACGAGCTGTTGAAGACACCGAATCTGGGTCGCAAGTCACTGAACGAAATCAAGGAAGTACTTGCAAGCAAAGGCCTCACGCTCGGCATGAAGCTCGAGAACTGGCCAGTTGCAGGCATCACAAAGTAAGTTGTACCTGGTGCTGACGCGGTGCCACACCGCGCCAGCATCAGCCTGTAGTTTTTTTCAAACCCATAACGATAACAAGGCCGGCTCAAATTATTTGAGCAAAACGGCCAAGAGACTATTAAGGAAATTACCATGAGACATCGTCACGGATTAAAGAAACTCAACAAAACGTCGTCGCATCGCCTGGCGATGTTTCGCAACATGACCAACTCGCTTTTGCTGCACGAAGTCATCAAGACCACGCTGCCAAAAGCCAAAGCGTTGCGTAAAGTATTTGAGCCCATCATCACTTTGGGCAAAGAGCCAACCCTGGCCAATCGTCGTCTGGCGTTCAACCGCCTGCGTGATCGCGACATGGTCACCAAATTGTTCGACGTACTCGGCCCGCGCTACAAGAGTCGCGCCGGCGGATACATGCGGATTTTGAAGTTTGGCTTTCGCGTTGGCGACAATGCGCCGATGGCGTTGATTGAGCTGGTGGACCGTCCGGAAGTTACCGCCGCGCCGACCGCAGAAACGACTGGCGAATAAAATAACATTTGCCGATTGATTGCAATAAAAAGCCGGGCTTGCCCGGCTTTTTTGTTGCAAGCTGATTCTCGTCCATTGCTTCATCCTGGGCGCGTGCGGCGGCGACTTCATTGGTCCGGGATTTTGGCCATAACGGGTAAAGAAGCCGCTCCAGTTGAACGGTTCTTGATTTCGCTGCGCGGGTCTTCTCAACAATGACCTGGCGTCATTCGGGCTCTTCCACACTGTATCCACGTGCGCGCAACTTCGCCACGTAGCCGTCAGCTGAAACAATCCGACCAATCGGCAGTACAGCGAGTGCGACTTTATTGTTCTTGATTGCTGCCTCTGCCGCATTCAGCCACATGTTCTCGATCTGCGAAAGCAGGTCTTGCGTTCCCAGAGTCTTCATGAAAGACGCTTTCTGGATGGCGGCCTCGCAGGCCGCGCGTTGATCTTTTATCGGAAGGCTTCGAATGGCATTGATGTCGCCCGTCGCCCAGGCATTGGCGCGAACCCGCATGGACGCCAAATCAGTCTCGATGCGCTCTACGGTCTTGGCGAAACAATCGACGTCGGCCAGCCGCGTTGATCGAAGCTCTTTCAGCGCGGCTCGCGGGTCGCTCACAGTAGGCTCGTAACGAACCTGCGTAATTTTGACTTTGTGCTTGCTGGCCGCGGCGCGAATCACCGGCCACACCGGGCTGGCAGTGGTTAGTCCTGATTTGTTGATCGCTTTGTTGTAAAGCTCGAGCGCCACAAACATTGGCCGCCAGCTCTCAATATTCTTTTCCTCGTCGTTGATCGTGTACGAGTCAATGTATTTATCACGCAGTATCAGCCAGCGGGCGTGCAAATCGGCCGGGACCAGATCCTTCAGGGTCGCGTTATCGGGATTCTTCCGGAGTTGAAGGGCCGATGGCAGCAACGTCAACATTGTGAAATAGCCGATCTGTTTCGCAGAGACCCCCGCTGATGGCTCACTCAATATTTCCGTTGATTGTGCGATGACTGCTTCCAGGCCCTTGGACCGCCAAGTCATCTTCTGCAAGACCGGCGTTTGCGTGCCAAGGATCCACAGCGTGTGATCGCCCTTGGTCACTTTCCACAATCCGGGGCCAGGTTGCTCGCCGCTAACGACAATTTGATCAAGAACAACCGCAGGTGCCGCAACACTCGCCGTCGGCGACACCTCGGACGCTGCAAATGCTGTATTCAGGCCCATGAATGGCAAGCTGGCCAGGGAAGCGATGAGTATTGGACGAATATGCAAATGAAACTCCGCTTAACGAAAAAGTTGGACCACTAACTGACTTCGCGACTGTTGCGAAGTTCCTGAAGCACTTGATCGGCGCATCGCATGGCGGCTTTCGGTGATGCCGCAAGTTGGCGCACGGTTCCGTCACTATCTGTTACTCACTTAGCCACGCCGAATCACACTGCTATCATATTCGCATGAAACTTCCCGTCTCAAAACTACCGCACGTCGGCACAACCATTTTCACTACGATGTCCGCACTGGCTCAGGAGGTTGGGGCTGTCAACCTTGGCCAGGGCTTCCCGGATTTCGCTTGTGATCCGCGATTGGTGGAATTGATGTCTGAAGCCATGCGCGCGGGCCATAATCAATATCCACCAATGGCCGGCATCCTGCCTTTGCGCGAGCGAATTGCGGAAAAAGTGCTCGACATCTATGGCCACCAATACGATGCAGTCACCGAAGTCACCGTCACCGCCGGCGCCACGCAGGCGATACAAACAGCGCTAACCGCCATCGTGCACGCCGGTGATGAAGTCATCATTTTCGAACCCGTCTACGACAGTTACGAACCGGTCATCCGCTTGAACGGCGGCGTTCCCGTCTTTGCGACATTGAAGTTTCCAGACTACAGACCAGACTGGCAGCAGGTGCGTGCGCTCATCACGCCGCGGACGCGAGCTATCATGATCAACACGCCGCACAATCCTACCGCCACCTGCTGGCCAAAGGAGGACATGGAGGCGCTCAGCGAATTACTGCGCGATACGGATATATACCTCATCAGCGATGAGGTCTACGAACACATGATGTATGACGGCGCTTCACACCAGAGCGCCGCGCGATTTCCGGCGTTGGCTGAGCGCGCGTTTGTCATCTCCTCGTTCGGCAAAACCTATCACGTAACCGGCTGGAAAATCGCCTATTGCCTCGCTCCCAAGGCGCTGACGGCCGAGTTTCGCAAAGCCCACCAGTTCATCGTGTTCACGGTACATACGCCATCGCAACATGCGATTGCCAATTACATGACGCTCGGCACGCATAACGAGCTATCCAGTTTCTACCAGCACAAACGGGATTTTTTCCTGTCGCACATAAAGGGCTCCCGTTTCAATTGGCAGCCATCGCGTGGCACTTATTTTGTATCGGCGCAATACGCGCATCTGCCTGAATTCTCAGCGATGCCAGATGCCGAGTTTGCCCAGCATCTCACGAAGAATTTTGGCGTGGCGTGCATTCCCGTATCCGCGTTCTATCATGCCGCGAATGATCAGAAACTAGTGCGCTTCTGCTTTGCCAAGCGTGAAGCAACATTGGCAGAGGCGGCAGAACGTCTGATGAAGGTCTAAGCCTGGCGCGCCCTCCAGGGCAAAAAGGCTCTAACAGACTCGACAATGCTTGTTCTTTGCCACAAAGTTCCGCAACCTCGCTGCCAGCCGCGTACGGGTGTCGCCAATAAGCCGGCGGCTCAGAGGATGAGGATAACCCGATAGTCATTGACATTGGTACGTGTCGGCCCCGTCACAATCAGATCGTCCAGCGGCGCGAAAAACCCAAAAGCGTCATTCGCCGCCAGTTGCGCCTTCGCCTGCAAACCACCCAGCCGCGCGCGGTACATCGAGCTGGGTTCGAGGTAGGCACCGGCATTGTCTTCGGAGCCATCAATGCCATCGGTGTCGCAGGCAATGGCAAAAATATTTTCGCGTTCATCCAGATCAATGGCCAAAGACAACAGAAATTCACTACAGCGGCCACCGCGACCAACACCCGCATTGCGCAGTGTGACGGTACATTCACCGCCGGAAATGATCGCCACCGGGGGTTTGAACGGATGGTGATGCTGCTGAATCTGCCGGGCGAGGGCGGCATGCACTTTGGCTACATCGCGGGCCTCACCGGTCACGCTGTCGCCCAGAATCATCGGTGTTACGCCGCGCTGCTGAAAGAAAGCGGCAGCGCGCGAAAGGCTCGCGTGTGGCGTGGCGATTACCCGGTTCTCAACGCGCTCAAAAATGGCATCGCCGGGCTTCAAGGTTTCCTCAATGTCGCCGCGAGCGCCGTTGGACAGGTGCCGGATGACCGACAGCGGCGGCACCACGCGGTAAGCGGTGAGAATATCGAGAGCATCCTGATAAGTCGACGGATCCGGTGCGGTCGGGCCCGACGCAATGGCTGATGGATCGTCGCCCGTGACGTCAGAAATGATCAGCGCCAAGACCTGCGCCTTGGTCGCGGCCGCCAGTCGACCGCCCTGAATCGCGGACAAGTGCTTTCGCACCACATTCATTTCCTGAATCGGTGCACCACAGGCCAGCAACGCGCCGGTCACGGCCTTCAAATCCGCCATCGTGATAGCCGCCACTGGTAACGACAGCAGGCTCGAGCCACCACCGGACACCAGCACCAGCAGCAGATCGTCGCTGCCGAGCGACTCGGCAAGCGCCAGAATTTCTTTGGCTGCGGCCTCGCCAGCTTCATCCGGCACGGGGTGACCCGCTTCCAGCACGCGAATGCGTGTGGCTACACCATCGACATTGGCGTAGCCGTGGGCGTAACGGGTAATGACCATGCCTTCCAGCGGCGCATCTGCGGGCCATGCGGTATCCACGGCCCTCGCCATGGCTGCTGCGGCCTTGCCCGCACCGACCACCAGCGTCCTGCCCTTGGGCGGCGCTGGCAGATGTGCGGGAACGATGACCAGCGGATCCGCAGCCGACAACGCTGCACGGAAACTATCGATCAATAACTCACGTGGGTTCATCGAGACTATTTTCGCGCGGCGGCTCGCTTCGGGGCTACACCCAAAAGCGGCGCGAGATATCGACCTGTAAAACTCTGCGGCATCAATGCCAGGTCTTCGGGCGTACCCTGACCAACGATTTCACCGCCGCCGTCACCACCCTCTGGGCCAAGATCGATCAGCCAGTCCGCAGTCTTGATGACGTCCAGATTGTGCTCAATCACCACTACCGTATTGCCTTGATCGCGTAGTCTGTGCAGCACCTTCAGCAGCAGATCGATGTCGTGGAAGTGCAGGCCCGTTGTCGGCTCATCGAGGATGAACAGCGTCTTTCCTGTATCGCGTTTGGACAATTCAAGCGACAACTTTACGCGTTGTGCTTCACCGCCCGAAAGCGTCGTTGCGCTCTGCCCAAGACGAATATAGCCAAGGCCGACATCGAGAAGCGTGTTCAATTTGCGCGCAACCACCGGCACCGGCTTGAAAAACTCAAACGCGATTTCAACAGTCATGTCCAGCACTTCGTGGATGTTCTTGCCTTTGTAACGAACGTCCAGCGTCTCGCGGTTGTAGCGTTTGCCGAAACACACGTCGCAGGGTACATACACATCCGGCAGGAAGTGCATTTCAACCTTGATGACACCATCACCCTCGCAGGCTTCGCAGCGACCGCCTTTGACGTTGAATGAAAAGCGTCCCGGCCCGTAGCCGCGCGCGCGCGACTCCGGTACACCCGCGAAGAGGTCACGTATCGGCGTAAACAGACCGGTGTACGTGGCCGGATTGGAGCGCGGCGTGCGACCGATAGGCGACTGATCAACGTTGATCACCTTGTCAAAGTGATCGAGCCCCTCAATGGATTCGAACGGCGCAGGCTCATCCATTGATGCATAGATGTGATGCGAAACCGTTTTATACAGCGTGTCGTTAATCAGTGTCGATTTGCCCGAACCGGAAACGCCGGTAATGCAAACGAATGCGCCCACCGGCAAATCGAGGGTGACGTTTTTAAGATTGTTGCCCGATGCGCCCTTGATGCGCAACACTTTTTTCAGATCCACCTTGCCGCGCTGCTTGGGCACCGCAATCTGCTTCTTGCCGGAAAGATATTGGCCCGTCAGCGACTGCGAGGCGCGCTTGATTTCTTCCGGCGTGCCCTGTGCAACAACCTGGCCCCCATGCACACCGGCACCCGGCCCCATGTCGACCACATGGTCAGCCATGTTGATGGCGTCCTCGTCGTGTTCGACCACGATGACCGAGTTACCCAGATCGCGCAGACGCTTTAATGTTTCCAGCAAGCGCTCGTTGTCGCGCTGGTGCAAGCCGATTGAAGGCTCATCGAGTACGTACATCACGCCCGTCAGGCCAGACCCAATCTGTGACGCCAGACGGATTCGCTGCGCTTCACCGCCAGACAAGGTATCGGCCGAACGAACCAGCGAAAGATAATCCAGACCGACGTTATTGAGGAAGGTGAGACGGCTGGAAATTTCCTTCAGGATACGATCTGCAATCGCCATTTTCTGCGGAGGTAATCTCACGTTGTCGAACCACTTGAACGAATCTTTCAGCGACATCGCGGAAAGCTCAAAAATGGTGCGCTCGCCAACTTTCACATTGCGCGCCTCGATGCGCAGGCGCGTGCCTTCGCATTCCGGGCAGACTTTGGTCGAGATGTACTTGGCCAACTCTTCACGCACAGCCATTGAATCGGTTTCACGATGACGCCGTTCGAGGCTGGGCACGATGCCCTCGAAGGTTTCCTCGCGCAGGATCGGCTTGCCGCGCTCACCGGGGTACTTGAACGCGATCCTGGTCTTACCGGAACCAAACAGAATCAACTGCTGGGTCTGGGCATCAAGTTGATCGAAGGGCTTGTCGATATCGAATTGATAATGTGCCGCAAGGCCGACCAGAATCTGAAAGTAGAACTGGTTACGGCGATCCCAGCCCCTGATGGCGCCGCCCGCGAGCGATAGTCCGGGATAGGCCACGATGCGCTTCGGATCGAAGAAAGTGATCTGTCCGAGTCCATCACACTTCTGGCAGGCACCCATCGGGTTATTAAACGAAAACAGGCGCGGCTCCATTTCGGATAGCGAGTAGTCGCAGACCGGGCACGCAAACTTTGACGAAAACAGCGTCTCCTTGCTCGTATCCATGTTGACCGCGACGACTTTGGCACCACCCACACGCAAACTGGTTTCGAACGACTCGGCCAGCCGCTGCTTGGCATCTTCCGCTACCTTCAACCGATCAACGACAACCTCGATGGTGTGCTTCTTCATCTTGTCGAGTTTCGGGAACGCATCGATCTCGATGACCTTGCCGTTCACGCGTAGACGCACGAAACCCTGCGCACGGAACTCTTCAATCATATCCACATGCTCGCCCTTGCGGTTCACCACCACGGGCGCGAGCAACATCAGCTTGGTGCCTTCGGGATAGCCAAGCACGGTGTCCACCATCTGCGAGACGGTTTGGGCTTCCAGCGGCAGTTTGTGTTCCGGGCAATACGGTGTGCCAGCGCGGGCGAATAACAGGCGCAGGTAGTCGTGGATTTCAGTTACGGTTCCCACGGTCGAACGGGGGTTATGCGAGGTCGCTTTCTGCTCGATCGATATTGCTGGGGAAAGGCCCTCGATCAAATCGACATCCGGCTTTTCCATCAACTGCAGAAATTGCCGCGCGTAGGTGGATAGCGACTCCACGTAGCGGCGCTGACCCTCCGCGTAAAGCGTATCGAAAGCGAGTGAAGATTTTCCAGAACCGGACAAACCGGTGATTACGACCAGTGAATGTCGCGGCAAATCGAGGCTGATGTTCTTGAGATTGTGGGTGCGGGCACCGCGTATCTTGATAAATTCCATGAATCTCTTATGAGGAAGACGAGCTAAAGCATTGACGCGTATGGCAATGAAATACCGGCCACGCAGACAAGCCAGGAAACAAAAGGGCAACCGTGTATTTTACCGAATTCATGAGTCGCCCCGCACCTGTTTTTTCGCGCACAATAGCGGGGCGGTGCAAGAAAAATACGCACCGTAATCACGTGGGGAGCGGCAAGCCTCTCCTCCAAAATCAATCGTTACAGGAAGGAAATTCTCATGGCATCAGTCAATAAAGTCATTCTGGTCGGCAACCTCGGACGCGATCCGGAAACACGTTACATGCCCGACGGCGGCGCGATCACCAATATTTCCATTGCCACGACATCGACGTGGAAAGACAAAAGCGGCGAAAAGCAGGAGGCCACCGAATGGCACCGCATTTCGTTCTTCGGCAAGCTCGCCGAAATCGCCGGTGAATATCTGAAAAAAGGCTCACAGGTATATGTTGAGGGCAAGCTGCGCACTCGCAAGTGGCAAGACAAGGATGGACAGGATAAATACACAACCGAAGTGATTGCAGATGCGATGCAAATGCTCGGTGGGCGGCAGGGTATGGGCGGTGATGCGGGCGGTGGCGGCGATTATGCGAAAGCGTCGAGTGGTGGTCCTTCCGGTCCGTCTTCAGGTGCGGCATCCAAACCGGCTGGCGGCGCTAAGGGTGGTGCGGCGAAATTTGATGATATGGACGACGATATTCCGTTCTGAGGGCAGTTTGTACGATTAGAAATGAATTAGTCGGGGGTGCGAGAAATACAAGCTTCCGCTCGCCCCCCGGCCCTTTATAGGTATTCGCACTCGAACGGCAGAGGACGCCAGGGAAGACTGCGCTACTTGACCACGAGGCATCTGCAGTCTTTGGCACTTTATTCAGAAAAGGAAATGCCATGATGACCAAGATTCAGATTGAATTGCCCGACGCTACCGCACAAGCTGCGCAGGCTGCTGGATTGCTGACGCCGCAGGCGTTGGATCGTTTGCTGTCGAATGCGCTGCGCAGACAGCA
>Ga0105048_10018981_pt1 | contig 10553 bp, 11 predicted proteins | sample MAT05_FD_78382 | JGI IMG/M metagenome (GOLD analysis project Ga0105048, IMG submission 78382) | Freshwater microbial communities from Lake Fryxell liftoff mats and glacier meltwater in Antarctica - MAT-05 | ecosystem: Environmental > Aquatic > Freshwater > Ice > Liftoff microbial mat | place...
TCCGGTGTCTTCAGTGCCTTTCGGCGGTGGGTCCTTCTCGGACACACCTGTGGACATCGAAAGCCACGATCCGCGATGTTCGGTCTTCAGTGCCTTTCGGCGGTGGGTCCTTCTCGGACATGGGCTTGTTGAACTGATGCGCAAACACAACGACATGTCTTCAGTGCCTTTCGGCGGTGGGTCCTTCTCGGACTCCGGCGATCAAAGCTGTTGTGGCTGTGGGGTTCAAGCCTGAGGCAGGTCGCGGGGTGGAATTTCGGGGCGGGATCGGCCTGCCTGACAACAGGGAGTGGGGCGGGTTCTGCGGGGAACTCACTGAGGCCCAATCCTTTGCCGCTTGGGTTGCGAGCCGGGTGTTTTGGGGGATGGAAGGCTCGCGACCCATCCGGATCCGGTTCGTGGCGGGGGGGACATCTGATTCACACCAGGTAGCAGACGACCTTCTCCGAACAAACCATGGTGCCCGCAGACAAGGTTTCCTTGGCGCATCGGGCATCGATCTTGTAAGCGACCACGCGGTCTTGGTCGTCGTCGATGAGATCCAGGAGTTTCAGCCAGAATGTCTCGAAGTTCGACTCCTCCAGTCGGCATTCGAAAATGGAGTATTGGACGCGGACGCCGTAGTCCTCGCAAAGCTTGGCGACGCGGGCCAGGCGTTTGGCATCGGAGATGTCATAGGCGACGATGCTCAACATTTCACCGGCTCCGGGTGGGGAGGATGCATACGGAAGTTGGGGAAAGGCCTGAAGCCACCAGTCATTCACAAGTCAGTTGATGAGGAAGGGCTCGAAGCGAGCGGGGTCTTCGAGGGCGGCCTTAAAACCGACCGCTTGTTGTTCGAGTTGCTGGCGGAGGGTGGACCGGTGCCCGACGGCTTCGCTCATGAACTGACGTTCCATGCGACGTTCGTATTGGAGGAAGAACCGTTTCCGGCCCTCGTCGTTGAGGTAGATGCCGCCGTTCTTGGGTTCGAAATGGTCGGCACCCAGGATCTGGTGGGTGAAGAGATCGAGGGCCAGGGCCTCGACCAGGGCTGAGCGGAATGGCTCGATCAGGTCGAGGGCCAGGCTCCAGCGTCCATCCTCGGTGGTATGGAGCAGACCGAGGGCGGGGTCGAGCCCATGGGCATGGATGAAGGCCACGGCTTCCTGGTGAAGAAGAGTGGCGCCGAAACTGATGCAGGCGTTCACGGGATTCAGCGGGGGCCGACGGGATCGCCGTTCGAACGGGAATGCTTCCGGCAGGAACGCCGCCCAGGCCTGGAAATAGCGAGCGGATGAGGCGCCTTCGTGGCCGCGCAGTTCGTCGATGGACGTGCTGCGGGCCACATGGCCAAAGAGTTGATCGAGCCAGGTGAGGTCGGCGCGAATGGAGTCGCCCCAGGAGTCGCCCGGAGTTGTCTCCGTGCGCCGTTCCCGGCCGGCGAGCAGGCGCTGGAGCACCCGGCGTTGGTTGTAGAGTTTGGCCGTGACGATGCGCCCGGCCATGGCCAGGGCAAAAGCGGGTTCTCGGGTGCGCTCGTATTGGCGGAGCCGGGAGAGTCCATGGTGGTTGGCTGCGGGGAGGAAGCCGCCCAGGAATTGGCCATTCCAACCCAGCAGGCTGATGGGGATGCCTTCGCGAAGCAGAGCCGCCATCGCCTGGGAGGTGAATTGCACGGATTCCACCGCGATGACGCGGTCGAGGTCCCGCATGGGAATCTCGCGGAGAACCTCTTCGATTCCGGAGCCGTCGGCGGGGCGTCCGCGGACTTCAAGTCGTTCGCGGACGAGGCTGACGCGGGAATGGGGCTGGGTGAAGCAGGCGGTGGGCATGATCGGTGGTCGGTCGGGTCCGGCGGCAGTCGGTGGGAATCGCGGCTCAGCGTTCCTCGGGGACGGATCCCCACCGGCTGCGGCCTGAACTCTTCCGAAGTGCAGACAGTTTGACTGAAAAGCTGGCGTGCCGGTTGGTGTGAGACGTCACGGGACGTCACCCGCGCAGGTGGATCATGGGACCGGGGACGGAGAGGGAGAAACGGCCGGGACCCGCAGGCAGGCACTCCGAAAGGTGGAAAGCTTGTCCGCCTGCCTTGCGCAACTTGGCGCGAAGCGAGGAGAGGGCGCGGCGGAGTTCATCCTCTTCCATGGGGGCACCAATGGAATCGAGGTGCCGCCAATCCGAGAAATTGTCGTCGGGGGCCGAAAGGATGAGCGATTTTTGAAACGCCTTCAGGGGGTCTATCGCTTCCTTCTGCGAGCCGAGAATGGGATCGCCGCGCTTGGCGCGATCCGCGAGGAATCGCAGGACGAGGTATTCCCTGGGAGCGAGGCGGATGGGCAGGCCGTTGACGTCGATGTCCGGGCGGGATGGATCGAGGGTGAGACGGATATCCTCGCCAGCCGCGTGGCGGACATGTTCCCGGCAGGAATCGACGAGGCGAAGAAAGCTCCCCGCGGGTTTGCCGAGTTCGCGCTTGAAGAGGTTGCGGAGGGGCACGAACGGGACATCGGCGAGTTGAATGAGGGCTTCGGAGGGATGGACCGAAGCGCCGCCTCGCAGGGGAAGCTCGCCGCCAGGCTGGGTGGGGAAGAAGAATTCGGGAACTTGTTCGAAGGGCGAGTTGACCAGGACGTGGGTGAGTCGGTCGGTCTCACGGCCGGCCAGGGTGAGGCAGGCGTATAGGAGGGCGCCCATGGTCTTTCGCCCGCCAGCTACGGAGGCGATGAGTTGGGTATCAGGGTTTTCGACGATCTGACGGACCTGATCGAGGAGGAAGTCGGCGGTGGCCTCGTTTTCGGAGGGGGTGCGGATATCGGCGAGTTCCTGGGAACGCCCGGTGTGCGGGTCGGGGGCGGTGATGACGCGGAGGTCGTCGGGGGTGGTGCCGAAGCGGAGGCGTCCGTCGAGTTCGAAGCCGAGTTCGGCGAGGGCGAGGCGGAAGGTGTCCCAGGCTGAGTGACCGCCGAAGCGTGGTCGCGGGCTGAAGAGATCCTCCTGGATCCGACGGCGGCCTTCGACGGTGGTGACGGCGATGATGCGGCGGGGGAGGACGGGATCGGGTTCGTGGGCAAGGGCCCAGAGGGTTTCGGTGATGACGGCGGGGGACATGCCGACGACGGCGAGGAGGATGGGGTCGGGGTTGGCTTGGGTGGGGACGGTGGGTGGGCTGGGGACTTCGCGAGGTGGGGGCGGGCGACGGGTTGGAGGCATACGTCAGTGTGTGCAGACGGAGGATGGGAGGGAAGGGTTTGGGACGTCCTGAGACGTGGTGGGCGCGAGGGGGGAGAGAACAACCACGGGAGGGACGGAAGGCAGGGAAGGCGGGAGTGAGTTGCAGACGGAGGCCTGGTCACCCTCCGGAGGATGCCCACCGCATCTCCAAGAGCTTCCCTTCCGTGGGTTCCGAGCTTTCCGTGGTCGGAACTGTCGTCCTGAGGATGAAAGGGGGTTGGCCATCGAGAGCGTGAACCGACAGCGGGACGGTGAACCCTGGCGCTACACGGGCTTTCCGCAGCACTGTTTGAATTTGCGGCCGCTGCCGCAGGGGCAGGGGTCGTTGCGGCCGGTTTTGGGCGATGCGCGGACGAAGGTTGACGGGGCGTGTGGGATTCCGGTCCACGCAAGGGGAAACCATCAACGGCGGGTTTCCGGCGGGACGGGGTGGATCTGTGCACGCAGATCCTGGAAGAGTCGGTCCTTCAGGATGACCGGCAACCGTCGACTGGCGGCAAACTCCTGGGCCTGAATGGGGAGCGGCGACCGGCGCACGCAAATGGCTCTCCCGAGGAGTCCTGCGGCTTCGCTGGCGATCAGGAGGTCCTCCTTCAAGGGCTTGAGGTCGCGCTCCCGCAGTTCTTCGGCCAGTTGGGCGAGCAGACCCTCAAGGCGGGGTGTGACCGTGATTTGGCTGAGCAGTTCGGTGCGCAGTCGATCGATGCGTGTCCCGGCCTCGAGACGATCCTTGCAGTCGACCACCCACAGCTTGCCGGCCCAGTTGAAGACCAGGTCCAGTTCGCCTTCCTCGCGACCGGAGCCGCGCAGGACGCGGGGGGAGAGCCGGACGCTCCGCTGGACCGTAGGCACTCCGAGCTTCAACAGAGCAACCGCGACCGCGTACTCAAGGCCATCGCCGGCGCGATCCTCCGCCTCAGCAAGGTCCCAGGAAAGGAAGTGGCGGAAGTCATGTTGGCGGGCCAGCAGGTGTGGGAACTCGATCTCCGGGAGGCTGATGCCGCGCGGGTTCAGCGCGAGGCGTTGTCCCGGACTGATGATTTCGGCGGCATCGATTTGGCACCGGAACAGGGCGAGAGCGTCCACGTTCCGTGCGAGATGCGGGTCCAGTCGGAAGTCCGGCTGTGGTTCAAGGTTGAGGCCGACAGGAAGAAAGGGGAACACGCGCAGGTCTCGTTCCAGGTAAAAGCAGGGAACGCTGGCGAGACGGCACCATTCGGCTGCAGCCATGGCCATGAGTTTGTTGCCGCCGCTTAAGTGGACCTGGGCGTTGGAGCCATCGAGGGAACGTTCCTCGGACACGTCGGCGAAGGCATCCACGACATCGGTGAAGCGGTCATGCGGGACCGGGTGCAGCTCGACGTCTGGTGATGAGAGGCCGGTAAGCGCCGCGGATTGGAAGAACCGTCGCAATCGTTCGGCAGGGCGGCGGGATTCCGCTTCATCGGGAGAGTGAAAGAGGATGAGCCGGGACGGGCGCGTATGCAGGACCGCCAGGACCTGGGGCCAGATTTGTTTTGAGGCGAGGGAGAGGAGGGTCATGCGCTCCGGTCGTGGGAAGGGCTGAGGGCGATTGGCAGAAAAGCGGAGGCGGGTGCACCCGTCAAAGCAGCCAACGAGCATCGAGCGGGGGTATTGGGTTCGCTTCACGGCTGAGGTCAAATCCGAGGAACTCCGATGCCAGGGTCTTCATCTGATCAAACCCGTCGGGTCCGAGGGGCTGAATTCCATGGGCGAGGATGCTGTGGTTGCGCTTGGAGGTGGCGCCGCGCCAGCGGCTTTTTAGGCCGAGAGCGATATCCTGGGTCACCTTCGAGCCGTACGGGTGGTCAAGGAGTGCGAGGGCTTGAAACAAGAGTTCGAGACTCAACACGACTTCGCCACTTTCACTGGGGTGGCAGGCTGGCCAATGGGCCAGCGGGCTAGGAAGGGGGTGGTCGGGCTCCTTTCTACCCAGCACGAAGGCTCCGTGGGTGGACTCCTCCAGCCAGACTTGGCCCTGCATTTCCATGGCCCGGTAGAGGCGGGCGCAGGCATCGTCGTAGCGTCCTTGGGCGGCGGTCCGGAGCGAGTTGTCCAGGAGTTCGCGAATCACGATCTGGCTTGGTTTGCCGGCGGTGCACGCGACACACAACTGGAGCATCGCCCGGGTCCATTGCTTCAGACCGAAATCCTCCCGGCCGTCGTAAAGGGCCGGCAGAGCCTTATCGATTTCGCCAAGCAGAATCAGGGCTCGCTTGAAATCGAGTCGATGTCGGGCAGCCAGTGAGTCTGCCCATTTCGCCACCGTCTCAAAAGCGTGTCGTCGAGGGACTCGTGGCGCTGACTCGCGCAGCACGCGGGCACTGCCTTCGAAGAGCCCGCTGTTCCAAAGATCGCAGGCTCTCTCGATTTCGCGGATTGCCAGTTCGGACCACGGGTTGGCTTGGTACAGAGCTCGTTCCTGTCCGTTTAGCGTGATTCCCAAACCGCCCTTGCCGCGCTGGTTGCCACCGATATAGGCGAACTGCCCAAAGAGCTCGGAGCCGGCAAGCACCAGGGCCGCGCTCATCGTCTTGGTCCCGCCCGTGTAGTCCACCAGCACGTCTTTGGGATCGACCCGCCACTTTCGGAGCAGCGAGGGAAGGCTGTCGCGTAGAGCGCGGTAACAGGGGCCGAGTTCCTCGAATTGCTGGGCCTCAATGAAATCGCGGTCAGGATGCCAATCAAGCTGGCGGTGGATCTCGTCGGCAATCTCCCGACTGTCGGGGGAGCAGAAGTACCAGACGTGTGCCGGGGTGCCTCGCTGGAGTGAAAACAGCAGTGGTGCGGGAGCGCCGCCCACTGAAATCAGCATGGTGGTGAAGTGTGGGGATGTCATGAGTGACGGTAGCCTAGGTGCGGGCGTCGCCCCGGGGCGTCTTTTGGGGGTGGAACCTCGTCGTGCAGGCGTGGACCCCGCGCACGTGATTCCTTGCCGAGGACCCGGGTGGCCGGGGCTTCGAAGACCAGGATTCGATACGCCCCGTTGGACACCCGGATCGGCCTGAGATGGACGGCACTGGCTTGGCGGGGACTGCTGCTACCCAGAGGGGTGGGATTGGAGCGATGCGGGGTCCCCGCGGACCAGCCATCGCGAAGACCCCGAAGTTGGCCACCCAGCGCATCTTCGAGTTGGTCCTGTGCACCCTGAAACCGGCTCCAGCCGAAAAGGAACTCCGGCATTCGGGTTTGGATCTCACGCTTCAGAGACTCGAAAGCTGGCTCCGTGAAAGGGCGCTCCTGGGTTTCGAAGCAGCCCAAGCCCCGGGTGCTACGGAGTCCCAATGAACCGAGGAGGAGAAAGCTTTCGAGAGCCAATTCGAACAGGCTACGAACGGATGGCCGAATGGGCCGTCGCCAGGAAAGGTGGAGCTCAAAAGAACTGCCTGGGGACAAGGCTCCTTTAGCCCTCCAACGTGCTCCGTCCTGGGACTTAGAGGCGAAGAAGTAGAGATAGCTGCTGTTTGGATTGGCCTGATGATTGCTGGGTGTCCACTGATCGCGAGATTTGTAATCCGTGACCCGTACGATCAACGCACTCGCGGTTGGGGAATCCTTCTCGATGGAACCGAAAACCTCGCACTCTTCCTGAAACGATCCCCCGAGGACGCGAAACCACCAGCGGAGTTTCCCGCGAACCGACGGAGCGCGCACTTCGGCGATGGAAGGGTTGGCGCCCGCACAGAAGCACAGTGTGATGAAGGTCAGGCGAAAGCTCTGGGGTTTCATTGCAGCTTGATGTTCAGGCGTTTCAGGATGGCGACACCCTCGGGATGGGAGGTAAAGGACTGCCAGTAGCGGTCGGACCGTTTGGGTTTCAACAGTTCCCTGGCTGGCATGATGGCGAGGAAAACCCGTCGGAGTTCGGCTTCATCGGCCAGCCCCGCCAACGGTGGACGGAAAGCCTTGATGTTCTCGGCCTGGGTTCGGCCGCGCCACATTTCAATGATGGGGTGTTCCTGCGGCCTGGGCGGCGGATCGACTTGGGTCGGAACCTCGGAGGGGCCGGCAGATTGGGTCTTGCTGCGCTGTTCCTCTCTCGGACCCCGAAAGAATCCGTAACCCGCGGACGTTTTGGCACCGATTCCCACCGTTTCGAGTCCGGTGCGCAACCACTGGTTGGCATGTCGGCTCAGGTCAGTCCGTACGGGATAGGTGAGCTGGTTTCCTGACAAAGGGCGCGTGACAAACCGAAAGACGATTCCTCGAGCAACCGCCGGAAAGAGGACGGGTTCGGGATCCTCCGTATCCAGCGCGCTGGGCATGGTTAGCTGGCCTGACCGATCCTTGGTGCGGGAGTAGTATTCCTTGTGATGGGGGGTGACGACGTCCAACTCGAGATCCTTGGTTGGGAGCGAGACCGGGTAGGCAGCGAGGAAGGCGATGCTCCCGGCGAAGTTGGGAAGCTGAGGTGCCCAGGGAAGCCCCGGTTCGGCTGGCTTGCGACCGAGTACTCGAAATAGCTCACGAGCGGCGAGCTCCGAAAGCACCTTCCAGCGCTCGTCCCGAATAGCGTCGGCTGATTGGTCGCCAGCATCCACAGCCAAGGCATGCCAGAAATCCGAAATCGGTCCGGCATCCTTACTTTTGCCACCAGGTTCGCGTCGCCTTCGACCGTTCCTCCAGTCGGTGTCAGTCCAGCCAAAAACAAGGGCGATGCGGACGAGCGATTGACCCAGGATCTCGGTCGATGAGTTGTTCAGGGAGAGTTGACTCAACTCGAACAGGGCCATGCGTCGCGCACAGCCTTTCACGGCACTGCCAGAGATGTAGGGAATTCCGAATCGATTGAGGCAGAGACCTGCGTTTGTCATGGCGCCTCCGGCCATGTTGATGATGAGTCGGGACTGGAGTTCGGCGTCCAAGGCGAGCTCGGGAGTGATGCCGAGCCCGGGCGCCGTCAGGAAACTTTTCCAGGATTCGAGGTGGATCGTCTCCGGCTTCCTTTCAATGGCTTTCTCGAACCACCGCCGGCGGGCCATTTCCTTCCCCTTGTCCCGTGCCTCAGGATCTGCGAAGCGGTCGAAGAACAGAGAGCGGCTGTCGCACTTCTCGGCATTTTCACCGAGGAATTCACGGGTGTCCTTGGGCATTCGAATGGGCATGGGTCAGGAGGGTGAACGAAGTTGATCGATTTCGGGGACGAGCCCGGTGGGCACCAGGGGGAGGATCTGGGGGTGGGATTCGGCGAGGCGAGTCAAGTCGAGTCGGTCCTTTTGGCGCTTGCTGGCGCGTCGGGTCGGGTCTGTCGCCGCCCACAGCTTGCCCTGCACGAGATCCTCCAGGCACGCGATGGGGAGCCGGACGCCAAAGAGTTCGGCTTCGCCTGCGCGGGCGGGGAACCCGCCGTCGCGATGGTTGATGGTGATTTGGATGCGGAGGCGGCTCCCGGGAAGGACGGCGTTGATCGAATGGGGGTGCGCGTCCACCGTGAAGCCGGTGGACATCAACGCCTCGGCGACGCCGGTACTGGCGGCGATGGCGAAGTCGGCATCCAGGGTGACCACCGGGTCGGTGTAGTGGTTCACAGCCAGCCCTCCGATGAGGCAGAACGGTTGTTCGGCTTTCCGGAGGGCCGCGACGAGTCGAACGAGATCATCCGATCGTCCGGTGATCCCGGCGAAAAATTCAGCTTCGGACATCATGGCATGGTCATTCCTTGGACTTCGTGGCGAACCGCTTCAGGTAGGACAGGTACGCCAGCGCCTCCGTGGCTGCACCCTGAAGGGCGATGGAGTCCCTGCTAGTCAGATCGGCGATGAGGGTTCTTCCATCGCTCACGGACGCGCCGACGAGACTTCGTTCCCGCAGGTAGTGCGCGACGAGATCCATGGCGGTCTTCATTTGGGCCCGGTTGTCACCGCCTCCGTCGAGGGTGAAGGCCGTGGCGGCGAGCAGGCCATTGTTGAGAATCAGGGCGGGCAGCTTGCTGATCGCGCTCTTGTCGAGTTCCCCGACGTTAGCCAGAGCATGTTTGGCGCGTAATTGTTCGAGGTTTTGCATGGGTCACCAGAGGGTTTGAATATCGGGATACTTGGGGATGATAAGATCGCAGGTGATCAGGAGAACTCGGCGGGACTGCGCCAACGCGATGAGAAGCCGATCGAACGGGTCGTTGTGGATCGTGGGCAGCGCGGCTGCGGCGCAGGCGGTAGCCGCGTCGAGTGGCCACTCGGTGAGCCGATAGCGCTCGGTCATTCCGGCGAACCACGTTGGCGTTGGCTCAGGCATTCGGAGTCTTCCTGCGGCGGCTTTGATGGCGATCTCCCAGGGCGAAACGGCCGACACGAAGGCTTCCTCAGCTTGCTCCAGGGCGGCGTGACACCGGGCGGGCAGATCCCCGCGCGAGAGCGCCAGCAAGCCACAAGTATCCAAGAGGACGTTCATCGGAGGTGGGGCGGTCATTCCTCGCCAGAGAGCGGTTCCGCCAGGTCGAGGCCGGCGGGCCATTCAACCCGAAGGCGCGGGTCAGGACTGAGGTCCCTCCGGGGACTGCGCGCCGCCGTCCGACGCCGGATTTCAGCGACTTCGATCCCGTTTCGACAAAGGACAATGGTTTCGTTTTGTTCCTCCACCGCCCGGACCAGCTCCGACAGACGGGTCTTGGCGTCATGCATGTTGACCTGAATCATGGTTAGCTAAGTTAGTCAGGTGACGCGACGCTGGCCAGGGGAACATCGATTCTCGCCGTGCAATAGCCCAGACCGGTGGAGGCATCGCCGCCGAATTGAAACGCGATCTGTGAAGCGACCTTGGCGGCGAATTCGTCCAACGCGTCCACGTCCGTTTTAGTGGTCCACGGGTCACACTTTAAGCGGCTGCGGGTGGCATGGATGACTGCATAGAACAGGGTTTCGCTGGGCACGTTTTCCTGATTGAAGAGGCCTCTGGGATCGGCGGTGCCGGTTTCGTCGTTGATGCGGACGTGTTGGGCGACTTCGCAGGCGTTCTTGGCGAAGAAACTCATCATGCCATCGCTGAGGAGAACCAGGCGCGAGGGGACTTCCTTCCAGACGGGGTCAGCCTCCGCGCCGGGAGGATTCAGGAGCTCGGCGAACCGCTCCCCCAGCTTGCCAAGTCCCAGCCAGCCCTTGGCGGTGTAGGTGTATTCTTCGAGCACCACACGGTGGTCTCTGGCGAGTTTGGAATCTGGGCCGTCATCGCAGATCGCCTCGCCATCACCGGGCTCTTTGAGTCGGTCGAGCAGTTGTCTGGCGATGACTCCGTCGCGCGCGGCCCGGCGCAGGAGAAGGGGGGAGGTGATCCAAGCGAAGCTTCCACGGGCGGAACGAATGGGGAAGGCCAGCAGCCTAGCTTCA
>Ga0105048_10018983_pt1 | contig 10553 bp, 3 predicted proteins | sample MAT05_FD_78382 | JGI IMG/M metagenome (GOLD analysis project Ga0105048, IMG submission 78382) | Freshwater microbial communities from Lake Fryxell liftoff mats and glacier meltwater in Antarctica - MAT-05 | ecosystem: Environmental > Aquatic > Freshwater > Ice > Liftoff microbial mat | place...
AATGATAGCTTTGCTGATGCTGCACGACTCCCCGGTGCAAGAGGGCGCGTGAGTGGATCGAATCAGCGTGCATCTGCTGAGCTCGGGGAGCCTGATCACGCCGCTGCATCTTCGCCTATAGAATCGGTCTGGTATCGCTGGACTGCTCCTGCGGCTGGCACCTTGTCCATGAACACTTACGGGAGTTCGTTGGACACGACGCTGGCTTCATATACCGGGACGAGCGTAAGTGCTTTGACGCTGCTTTCAGCGAATAATGATGCGGGTGGGCTCCAGAGCTTCATCAGTATGCCAGTCGCTGCTGGACAAGAGATTACCTTTGCAGTGGACGGGGTAGCTAGCGCGGAAGGAATTTTCACCCTCAACTATTACTTTCAGCCTACTTTGCTGGGGCTCGCGAATGATGAGTTTAGTAATCGCTCTATTTTGCCCGGCGTTTCAGGTTCTGTCACAGGCAGTAATATCTCAGCAACGGGTGAGAACGGGGAGCCTACACATAGCCCTCTAGCAGCCCCGACTGCTTCTGTTTGGTGGGAATGGACAGCCCCGATGAATGGGTTGGCTGTGATCGACACTCTCGGCAGCAACTTTGATACGACTCTAGCCATCTACACTGGCAGTGCGGTGGATTCCCTGATCGCTATCACCAGTAATGATGATGCAGGCGGACCACAAAGTCGTGTTTCATTTAACTGTGTAGCAGGCACATCTTACCTTGTTGCAGTAGATGGGCGCGGCAGTGCAGAAGGGAACATTACGCTGAGCTTATCGACAGGGTTTTCTGCGCCTGAGATTTCTGTGGAGCAGCCCGTGGGTGTTAGTTTGGTTGATGGCGTCTCTAATGTGAGTTTTGGTGCCGTGGCTGTCGGTTTTAGCCGCAGTCTTAGCTTCACGATAGCAAATAGGGGTGGCGCTGATCTTACAGGCCTTGCATTGACCATGGAGGGTGATGTTTCGGGGGATTTCAGCCAGCCAACACTTTCAGTAACCAGCTTGCCAGCAGGCCAGACGACGAGCTTTACTCTCCAGTTTCAACCGGGAGTTCTGGGGCCTCGATCACTGACCTTGCGGCTAACGAGTAATGATGAAAATGAAAATCCATTCGACATTGCTATCTCAGGCTCAGGTGCCCTTGCGGCACCTGAAATCAGTGTGGAAACCGTAGAAGGCGTGGCTCTCACTTCAGGTGTTTCGACGGTGTCTTTAGGCTCAGTGGCCAGAGGACTGCCACGAACGAAGACCTATGTCATCCGTAATACTGGGCTAGCCCCGCTGACTGGTATTTCGGCGGCATTAGGCGGCCTGCAAGCTACAGATTATAGCTTTATAGCGCAACCTGCGCCGAGCGTGCAGCCTGGCGGCAGCACGAGCTTCGTTGTCAGTTTTGTGCCATCTGTGATTGGCGTGCGTAGCGCTACGCTCAGCATCACGAGCAATGATTTAGATGAGAGCCTTTTTAACACGAACATCACAGCGCGTGGACTGACCCCATCAGATCAGTTGGGTTTCCGGATCGCATCTCTGAACGCGACGGGTTCACAGATTGTTGATCATAATGTTCTCACGGGAGACGACCGTGGCGGTATCGCCATTTCGACTTCGCGCGTCTTTGTAACTGGGGATAGTGCGACAGCGGCCTTTAATCTTGATGACCTCAGCAATGGGGCCGCCATTGGACGTGTTTCTAATGGTTTGTGCTCAGACCTTGCTACCAATCGAGCCTACATTTTGGCCAATAACGGTCTGGAAGTCTCCTCCGGTGGAACGGTGAATCAGCTCATCGCTTTAGATCCAAACACCGGAGCGCTGACGAGCACGATCATTACTCTGAGTCAAGCCGTGGTAATGTCATACGGCAGCGGCATCTTCAGTGGTTTTGGCCGCATCGTTCTCTATACGGGTTCAGAAGTCTATGATGTGCGCTTACCCAGCGGAGAGGTCATCTTTCATGGTGCGATGGCCCGGCCCTCTTGGACTAGTTCTGAGAGCTGGGCTGTCTGGGGCGTGGCGGAGGATTTTAGCGGCTACTTGCACCTAGCTTACGCCTCTTCTAGCACCATCAGGCGTTCGCGCGTGCCAGATGGCAGCACGGAGGTCATAGCGAGCTTCACAAATCTCTCTGACATGGCAAATTGGACTGCCTCTTTGACCAATAATCGCTGGTACTTCCACCATGAAGGTAGCGGCCAGTTTGGCGGGGCTTCAGAGACTCTTGGCTACGCCGATGCAACCTATGTTTCAGGCGCTCCTACTGCTGCTCCAGAAATCACAAGTGCGGCGGTGGCTACGGCCAATGTGGGTGCTGCTTTTAACTTCGGCATCATAGCCACGAACCAGCCTACGATTTATTCGGCTACTGCCCTGCCTGCTGGACTTGTTGTGGACCCTAGCACGGGTCGCATCATCGGCACGGCTACCACAGAAGGAGTTTTTAATTGTGTGCTCACAGCTCGAAACAGCTTCGGCACAGGAAGCAGCAATTGCACAATCACGGTGACGAGGCCGTTGCAATCTTTTGAAGATGATTTTGACCCAGACATTAATCGACCCATCTGGGGAGAGTTTGGCGGCACGGTTGTAGCAAATACGATTGGGCATCAAGCAGGCTCAGGCTCCACCGGTAATAGTTTACATTTCAGCGGCGTCGGTAGTCGCTTTGCCACGACCACTCCTCTTGATGTAAGATCTCTCAGCGCGGTCTCCTTTAAATGCGCATTATCAAATGGTAGCAGTTCCTCATGGGAGGGCACTGATCCCGGTGAGGAGGTCGTCCTGGAGTATTCAATAGATGGAGTGACTTTCACTCGGTTTGGGGGTCCATATTACAACCGAGCATGGAGTCGTTACGTTACCGCTATACCGGCTCAGGCACGCACTGTAGCCACCGTTTTTCGTTGGCGGCAGCTAGCCAGCAGTGGTCCTAATTTTGACCAGTGGGCGATTGAGGACGTGAGCATTAACAACAGCATTATCATAGAATCTGAGATCTCAGTGCATTCACCCTTGGGTAATGAACTCAGAGCTGGTGTTTCGGTGGTTGATTTTGGTAATGTCGGTGCGTCAGCAACGGCTTCACGCACTTTCACCCTACGTAATGATGGTGGCGCCAATCTAACCGGCCTTGGTGTGTCTTTGGTTGGCGCAGATGCTTCCAGTTTTAGGATCCAAGCACCACTGCCGAATAGCCTCGCTTCTGCGGCGGCAGTGGATTTAACAGTGCTCTTCTCACCCACTAGTAGTGGGCAAAAGCAGTTGATACTTCGCATCACGAGTAATGACGCGGATGAATCTAATTTTGATCTTTCTTTGACTGGAAGAGGGGTCGTTTTTCAGGCGGAAATTATTGTTGAGCAGCCTCCTGGCACTAGTCTAACGGATGGCGTTTCGGCGATTGATTTTGGCTCGGTTTTGCCGACGAGAACCGTTTCAAAAAGTTTCACGATTCGTAATATAGGGCTAGATCCTCTTACTCCGATCAATGTCAATGTCGTGGGAGCCAATGCCTCCGATTTTAGTCTGACGTCTCTGCCTTTAACCTCTGTGAGTAGTAATGGTAGTACCACATTTACACTCAGCTACACGCCAGATGCGGTAGGCCCACATTCTGCGGTTCTGCTGATCACGAGTAATGATGTCGATGAGAATCCGTTTGAGGTTTTACTCTCTGGTACGGGTCTGGCACCGAGCGCCTACATTTCTATTTTTTCTAATCCAGGGTACACTTCGATTGTTACCGGGAGTCCTTATCAACGCATGATTCAGCTGCTGGAGGCTGAGAATTATGTGGTCAGAAGTTTTACCGGCCTTGCTGAAGAAGACTGGCGCATCGCGTTTGAGGCAGATGCTGTGATGATCCCACCTTTGACCGGAGCAGCTATCCCCCTTGACCTGGCCACTTGTGCCATGATTCGGCAGCAGGCTTCTGCTGGTAAAGGCCTCGTCGTGCTTGGCGCGACTTCAGGTTTTGGAACACCAGATGCTGATTTTCTTAACAGCATCCATGGTTGGACTCTTGCTGAAAACTATGATGATAGATTGAGTTCTATCGAGCGCAGCCTGCCGGTCTCGCGCATACCGAATTCTCCCTTCTTGCTGACTCCTAGAATGTCTAGCAGACAAAAATTTAAAGACTCGTCTTTGCCGCAAACTGCGCAGCGCATTTATGGCAATGGAAAATCCACCTTGGCCTTTTATAAAGGATCCACGGCCTTTTTGATGAATCACCTGGTGATTGATAGTGGCGACTTTGACGATTTCTTCCCAGACCTAACAAGTCTCATTCTACGAAATGGTCGTGTTGCTGATCTAAAGATCGAGTTCCCAGATGTCTATCGCCAGCCTGATCTTGGCGCGGTGATGAATCTGGGGTCTTCACCAGTCGGGATTGGTTCGACATATACACTCAGAATGACGAATACAGGCACGCAACCACTCACCAATTTGAGAGTGATTATGACCGGCACCAATGCATCAGATTTTTCTCTGGTAACACCGCTGCCGGTAAGGATCATGGAGGGTGAGACATTTACTTTAGGAGTGAGGATGAAGCCCGCTGCATTTGGCTCTCGTGTGGCTACACTGAACCTTTTGAGCAATGCTTATCTAACGCCGAACTTTGCCATACAGCTTAGCGGAACAGGGCAGTTGGGGGTTCCTGAGTTTTACATGTTGCCTATCAGAAATCAGATTTCAAATGAGGCGGTCAATCGCACTCCTGTATTCTTCAATGCATTCCCGGGTTCCACTTTCTCGCCTTCAATGAGCTTTAACATCGGCAATCTTGGAACGGCTCCACTTGGTGTCCGGTCGATCGAGATTACTGGAGCTTCTGCTCGCGAGTTTTCTCTGCAGAATCGAAGTCCGCTGAGCTTGCAGATTCAGCCGAATAATTTCATGTCTTTTAGCGTGGTTTATCACGGTTATGCCACTGATCCCGCAGTTGCTCAGTTGCGTATCATTTCAAATGATGGAGATGAAGGTGTCTTTGATGTCATGCTTATCAATGGCTTTCAATCGATGCCAAAAGTGTTTGTTCGTAATGACACAGAGCGCCGTTTTTTATTGAACTATGGGTTGATCGACTTGAGTAAATTGACGCTGGGTGATTCGATCACCCGTAAGTTCACGGTGGGCAATCATGGAGGTCTAAGTCTCACTAAAATCAGCCTGAGTAAAGCCGGCCCGCAGGCGGGTGATTTCATTGTCACTCCACTGTCGGCGAGCAGTCTCTATCCAGGCACCAGTCAATCATTCACACTCACTTTTACTCCGAAGAATGGTGGCTTGCGCATTGCCTCATTAAAGCTAGCGAGCAACTCAGGGGTCGATAATCCTATGGTGATTAACTTCATCGCTTCTGTCGATGCGGCGGAGATCAGTGTCACCGACTCATCAGATTCTTCGCTTGTTATCATTGATGGAAAAACCACGTTGCCGTTCGGTGTCAACATGGCCAGCGGACAGATCCAAACTCGTAATCTGACGGTCTCCAATTTGGGCAGTCGAATCCTAAAATTTGGTGAGGCGGTGATTGATGGACCACAAGCTCGCGCATTCACTGTCACTGGGTTCGATTCAGGTGATCTGGAGCCAGAGAGATCAGTGCCACTTGCGCTACGTTTTCAGGGTGCTCTTCCGGGCACTTACAATGCCACGTTACACCTTGTTAGCAGTGATGTGGATGAGTCACCTTATGACATCAAGCTAACCGCTCACGTTTCTGAGCCAGACATTTCTTTGGAATTGGTGTCTAACCGGCCCTTGATCTCAAATGTAGATAGTATCGAGTTTTCGGATGCTCGTGTGACTGCTCTCATCACCCGCACTTTGACGGTTCGTAATCTCGGAAATGCTCCGCTTAGTCTGACTGGACTCAGTCTTTCTGGGCCAGGAGTTGCTAGCTATTCTCTGGGTGACTTTTCCACTCAGATGTTAGCGCCAAAGGCTAGTGTGAAAATTTCAGTCAATCATGTGCTTTCTGATATGAGGGCCACACAGGCTGAGTTGCGCATATCCAGCAATGATCCTGATGAAGGGATTTTTTCACTGGCGCTTGTTGGCATTGGCTCCACTGAATATGCGCCACAGTTAGTTAGTCAGCCTCTAGATCAGATCGTTTATTTAGGCAGGCCTGTTACTCTCGAAAGTGACTTTAAGGCGCATCTAACAAACACTTATCAGTGGTCAAAAGGACCGATGCCTCTGACAAAGATTCGTGGTGCCAATATGAGCAGACTGACACTGCGTGCTGCGAGCTTAGCAGACGGGATTTTTCAATACTTTGTGAGTGCTGTGAACACGAGAGGCGTGGCGCAGAGTCAATCTGTAGCGCTCACCGTGGTGGATCCTGCTACAGGCTTTTGGAATCTTGCTCGTGGGGAAAATAAGATCATGAGTGTATCAGCCACCAGTAGCGGAGCGCTCTCTTATCGTTGGATGAAGAATGCCATTCCAATCATTGAGGATACCCGATACATGGGGGTAGAGTCAGCTCAGCTCAGTATCACTGATCTACAGATAAATGACTCGGCAACTTATAGCTGTGAGGTGAGTGGCCCCGGCGGCGCGCTGATTTCGGGGGCTCAGAATCTGACTGTCTATGATGCGGCTCCTCAGTTTGCAAGTGATCCTCTGATATTGCCTGCAACAGGGCTGGCGCAAGACTACAGCTATAGAGTGCCGCTGATGGCGCAGAATGGCGCTGCGACTAGCTTCACGGCCAAGAATCTGCCGCGAGGCCTCGCTATTAATGCTGTGACTGGTGAGATCACTGGTCGTGCAACTCAGACTAGCCCCAGCCCAGAGCCTTTTAGATTCAGCATCACGGCTACCAATAACTTAGCTTCAAGCACTGCATCCGCAGAGATCCAAATTTCAAGTTTGCCAAATCTTGTGCCGGGAACTTACGCAGCGCTTATTGCGCGTGGGTCACTGAACGCCGAGTTGGGCGGGCGACTTGATTTTGCCATCACAACCAGTGGCAGACTCACCGGGAAATTGCTGTCAGGGAAAAAGGCTTATACGTTACCAGCTAGCCTCATCACCTGTCTGCCCACGACTGAACAGATTCGGATTGACCTACTCATCCCCAGAAAGTCACAGTCCACTCTCAGACTCACCCTGCGAATGAGTTATGCTACAGGTATGCAGTTTCAAAGTGGCGCTATCACAGGACTTGATGTCGTTGATTGCCCAGTGCTTTCTTGTCGCACGCGGTTGCTTGTGGGTGACTCTCTGCTTCCTGCCTATGCTGGTTTTCATACGCTAGCGCTGAGCATACCCGCAGCTCTGATCGGTGCGGCAACAATACCGCAGGGGTTTAGTTACGCTGTTTATACAGTGCCTACAAAAGGCGGCTCTTTCTCATTTGTCGGGCGCATGGCAGATGGTGATGCCTTCACCACGAGCTGCCTGCTCACTCGTGGCGGGCTTTGCTCTCTCTATGGGTTACTTCCTGGTGGTGGTAGCTTGCACGGTCAGATCACCTTACCTCCAAGCTTCCAGCAAATGACTCAGGTTGATGTCACATGGTCACGCCCATCGTCGGCTTCCGCTAGCTATCCTGATGGCTTGGGGCCGCTCAGTCTTGGCTTGGCTGGTGGGCGTTACATGCCGCCTCAGAGTGGACAGATTGTTCTTGGCAAGCCTGTGCCAGCGACAGTTGGAAATGGCTCGCTGATCTTCCGTCACGCAGGGCTCCTGGGGCCTATATCGATTGTTGATCGTCTGGTCGATCTTACGCCTGCTGCATCGCTTAGTTTCTTACCCATTGGCCCTGTCGGCACCACTCTGAAAGTGAATGCAACCACGGGTAGTTACAGCGGGCGATTTAACTTCAATGATGCGCATCCCTACATTCCGGGTGCGCCTAGAATTTTGCGGGTTGCTGCTTTCCAAGGAGTCATTGTTCAAACGCCCGCAGGTCAAATAGGGCGTGGCTTCTTCCTACTTAAGCAGCTACCAAGACCGATCTTCCCGCAGCCGCGTATCCAGCCATCACTCTCTGGCTCTGTAATCTTTCAGTGAATGTCAGATACCAGTCCAAAGAGGACGGATGAATCCAAGCCAGTCGAACGCGTCTGCCAAGGATGGCTACTTCTAGCTAATCTAAAATACCCAAGCACAACAACATCGTTTTGCGGTCAAAATTTCCACTTGAAAGAAAGGCCTATCCGCTGGCAACACCCTTTCTTTGAAGTTCTTTGAGAGACTCAATATACTTGATTTTTGTTATTGAGTTGTTTATTAATATGGTTATTATAGTAAATACATATTAATTTAAAAACACTAGCATGACTCCATCACGCCGATTCAGACTACGCAGCCCACAAGCATTTACGTTTGTAGAGGCGATTTTCACGATTGCGATCATTGGAATCATGTCGGCATTGGCCCTCAGTGCTATTTCAAATGGGACCAGAGATGCCAACCGTATCATTGCGCGCCAGCAGCAAGCGGTCGTGCAAGAAGCCTTGAATATGTGGGTGATGTCTCAGACGCGTGTCGGCAATACAGCTCAAGTGCGTAGCTTGGCTAGTATCCGTTCTGCCTATAACACGCTCCCAACCACAGAAGCTAGGTTCAACCTGCTGATACCCAACCCTTCCTCCGCAGATTCAACGAAAAGAGATGGCTACTTGGATTCAACGACGGCGAATCACTTTTTAGCTTATAAAGTCAGCACGGATCGGCTTAACACGTCCGCGCTGAACGGCAATAAAAAGAGTTATTTAACCCTTCCAGATTGGAAGGTGAATGAATCACCCACGGTGGAAATGGTAACGCCGTAAGCGTGGCAAAAATTACACAGCGAACTATGAATACGATATCAAAAAACAGTATGAATCGGCCCCTCTCTCGGCGTGGTTTCTCAATGGTTGAGATGGTCGCCTGCGTGGCAATCTTGGGTATCATTTCCTTTATGGCCATCCCCTCTCTAACCAGGATGCGCGGCGAAAGTGAGCGTAACTTAGCCATCGCCCGCGCAGAAGGGCTAAACATGGCTATGTCCACTTACATTCAGGTTTTAGGCCGCTCGCAGGCTGCTTCGAACTGGGGTGCGAGCGCTTCATCTACTTCAGAAGACTCCAGGCGCTACCTCTTGGTTCAGCCGTATTTGGCGTATTCAGAGGCGACTTTATCCGCCTACATCCCGCAAGGGTATAGCCTGAGCCCACCTCAGTTTATCACCGCCATGACCAAGGCTGTTTTGCGGGACACATTGACGAGCACCCAAATCTTTTACTGAACCATTTAATGGCTCTTTTCTTCCAGCAATCTCCAGGCATGACACGACGCCATCAGCGTGCGTGGTCGTATGGTTTTTCGCTGACGGAAATGATCGCGACAATTTCCATGCTGGGTGTTTTAGCGGGGATCGTGATCCTGACGCTCAATGGCACCTTTGCTGCCTCAAAGGAGGCGCTTGCTGTCAATCGTTTGGAGACCTTGAACAGAGCCCTGGATGCTTATATGACGGTCGTTTATGAAGCCGTCTATTTACCGAACAATGGCTCCACCACAGATGAGTCTGTTGTTGTGGCGGCTCTGCGCTTCCGCAATCCAAATGAGAATCTAGCGGCACTTGGTAGCCCATTTATTGATCCACAGTACAATCCAAAGCCTTCCACCAGCGCTGCTCATTATCGGCTCCGCTGGATGGGCCGACGTTTTGAACTTTTACGTCCTGGTCAGCCAGGGTCAGGACTCAGGATACCCTTTGATGGGTCCGACGTGGGTGGCAATCCATCCGTGGTAAACCCTGAAAAAATATTCGGTAAATAAGCCCCATTTTGCACATGTCTGTCACGGCTCCATCCAATCCAGCACTTACTTCAAATTCCTTCGGGGATGCGAGTATTCCAGCTTCAGAAACCATTGATGCGAAACATGCTGCCATTCTTTCGATCGAAGGCTTGGCGCTGCAGCATCGGCTGATACCTGTCACTCTTCTGCGGGAGAGTTGCTCGCCAGAGGCAGAGAAAATCGTCCGTAAATTAGGACGTGTGCCTTATGTCGCTGATCCTTGGCTGCCCGTGACGACTCTGGGGCCGCTGCTGGTCATGGCGCATCACAACCCTCGTGCTGGTGATATTTGGGGCGTGCCTGGATTCCTAACGATCCGTATTTTGATCACTTCTGATCAATATCAAAAAACTCGCAAAGACCTCGTTCAGCGCCTTGGGCAGATGCCGATCGCCCAACAAAATGAGTTGGAAAAAATTCAGCCGCCGCGCTTTAACGAGTTGGGTCTTGAGGGAAGCTTTAACTGGCTCATGGAGCATTATCCGTATGATCCCGCTGAGATCACCAAACTGCGCGGTTTTTATGAAGGCCTAAAGGAAAAAAATGCCACCTTGGGGCAGGGGCATTACAATATCATCCAGCGTAATTTAGGTCCCGCATTGAACTACCTCAGCTCCATGGGGAGTGAACTATGCTTTTCAGCGCAGGAGGCACAACGCCAGACATTCTTCCCGCTGCCTTTGCTTGAGCGGCATAACGTTTACCCTCTCTACATCGGTAAAAAAGCCATCTTCATGCTCAGTGAGCAT
>Ga0105048_10018984_pt1 | contig 10551 bp, 9 predicted proteins | sample MAT05_FD_78382 | JGI IMG/M metagenome (GOLD analysis project Ga0105048, IMG submission 78382) | Freshwater microbial communities from Lake Fryxell liftoff mats and glacier meltwater in Antarctica - MAT-05 | ecosystem: Environmental > Aquatic > Freshwater > Ice > Liftoff microbial mat | place...
ACCTCCACCGGCTCGTATGATGACCTGACCGCCATCGCTGATTTCTGCGCCCGGCATAACCTGTGGTTTCACGCCGACGGTGCGCACGGGGGCGCAGCGGCCCTGTCTGATACGTACCGGTATCTGGTGCGGGGTATTGACCGGGCTGATTCGGTTATAGTCGATTTCCATAAAATGATGATGATTCCGGCCCTGACAACGGCGGTGCTTTACCGGCGCGACGCCGACTCGTACCGGACATTTCAGCAAAAAGCGCAGTACCTCTGGACCGATGCCGACGCCAAAGACTGGTTCAACTCCGGCAAGCGAACCTTTGAGTGTACCAAGCTGATGATGAGCGCGAAAATTTACGCTATTCTGCGCACCTGTGGCGAGGGCATCTTTACCGAATACGTTGATATGACGTACAATCTGGCTCGTCGGTTTGCCGAACAGATACGTAATCGGTCTGGTTTTGAACTGGCTATCGAACCACAGAGCAACATTGTCTGCTTTCGGTACGCTGGCAACGGCAATGATACCCCGGCCCAACTCACTGAACGTAACGCCCAGATCCGACAGAACCTGTTACAGGATGGCCGGTTTTATATTGTCCAGACAACACTGAACGGCCAGCTCTGGCTGCGCGTGTCGCTGATGAATTCCTTCACAACCGACGCGCAGCTAAGCGAACTGCTGGACGACATTACTGCCTGTAAATAGGTGAGGGCTGGTTGAATAGTTACCCGATAACTATTCAACCAGCCCTCACTAAAATCAGCAAACTTACTTCAGGCGAAGCAGGATAGACGAGCGGGCAGGTACTGTGTACGGCTGTCCGCCTTTGATGGCATCGGTGTCGGGGCGAACCTGCCCGGCTTTCGTATCGACCAGCACTTCCCAGCTTGCCGACTTGCGTTCCAGCTTAGGCAGTTTGAACTCGATGTCGGCCCAGTAGCTGTTCAAAATCCAGATGAGTTGCTCGTCGCCAATGTCGCGCCCGTCTTCGGTTTGTTCCTCCACGCGTTTGCCATCCAGAAATATGGTCAGGCAGTGGGTGCGGGTGTTGTGAATATCGTCGGCGGTCATTTCGTGGCCATCAGGACGGAGGTAAGCCAGTTGTTCAGAGCCGAAAAACTTCCGGCGGCTTAGCAGTGGTATCTCCTGCCGCAGGGCAGTTAGTTGGCTCGTAAAGTTAAATAAGGCCTGCTGTTTCTCGGTCCAGTGCCAGTCCATCCAGCTAAGGTTGCTGTCCTGATTATAGACGTTGTTGTTGCCGTTCTGGGTGCGGCCATACTCGTCGCCCATCACGACCATCGGCGTTCCCTGACTGAGCAGCAGCGTGGTCATGAAGTTACGCTTTTGCTGTTCGCGCAGGGCGTTGATTTCTTCGTCGTCGGTGGGGCCTTCTACGCCACAGTTCCAGCTTATGTTGTCGTTGGTGCCGTCGCGGTTGTCCTCGCCGTTAGCGTCGTTGTGCTTGTCGTTATAACTGACCAGGTCGTTGAGTGTAAAACCGTCGTGCGCCGTGATGAAGTTAACGCTGTTGGCCGGCGACCGCCCGTCGCTGTACAGATCGGGGCTGCCCAGAATCCGCAGCGTGGTTTCATGCGCTTTACCTTCTTCAGTTTTCCAGAAGCCACGGATGCAGTCGCGGTACTTGCCGTTCCACTCCGACCACCGTACCGGGAAGTCGCCCACGTGATACGAGCCAATGTCCCAGGGTTCGGCAATGAGTTTAACGCGGGCCAGTACGGGGTCCTGCGAGATGGTGTCGAGAAACGACGATACGTTACCAATTTCCTCGTCGGGCCGGATCAGGGCCGACGCCAGATCGAACCGGAAGCCATCCACATGCATCTCCGTAACCCAATACCGCAAACTGTCCATAACAAGCTGGAGCGTGCGCGGATGGCTGAGGTTCACGGTGTTGCCCGTGCCGGTATAGTCCATGTAGAAGTTGGGACTGTCGCCCACCTGATGGTAATACACCCGGTTGTCGATACCCTGAAACGACAGCGTCGGTCCCATCTGATTACCCTCGGCGGTGTGGTTATAGACCACGTCGAGGATTACCTCCAGCCCGGCAGCGTGCAAATCTTTGACCATCTGCTTGAACTCGATCACCTGCCCGCCCGCCATACCTGACGACGAGTAGGTGTTCTGCGGGGCGAAGAAACCAATGCTGTTGTAGCCCCAGTAGCTCTCGTCGGTAAACTGATGTATGGGCAGCAGTTCAACCGCCGTTACGCCCAGTTTTTTGAGGTAGTCGATGCTCTCGGGCGTGGCGATACCGGCGTAGGTACCGCGAATTTTTTTGTCAATATCGGGATGCTGATAGGTAAAACCCTTTACATGCGTCTCGTAAATAACGGAGCGGTGCATGGGCGTGTCAGGAGCAGTGTCGTCACCCCAGTCAAAGGCTTTGTCGTCAACCACAACGGATTTGGGCATGGTCGGGCCGCTGTCCACAGTACTCATAATGTGGTGTCCGTCATTGGCCTGGGTTTGCTCGGGGTCGTAGCCCAGCCAGTCGTTGTTGTGCGTTATGGGCGCGTTGATGGCGCGGGCGTAGGGATCGAGCAGGAGTTTATTGGGGTTAAAGAAATGCCCTTCCTGCGGTTCGTAGGGACCTTCTACCCGGTAGCCGTATAACTGACCGGGTTGCAGCCCTTCAACATACAGATGCCAGACGTGTTCGGTCTGCTCGGTAATGGGAATGCGGGCCACCTCCTTACCAGAATCGCTTCCATCGTACAGGCATAGGAAAACACCCGTGGCGTTTTCGGAAAAGAGAGCAAAATTGACCCCTTCTGCGTCGTAGGTGGCACCGCGTGGATACGGTTTGCCGGGTTTTGTCTGTTCGGCGTCGGGTACTGATGTATTGGGTTTGTGTGTACTCATCGGTAAGTTTTGTGTAACAATATGCCCGAGAATTACCGGAATAACGGCCAACGAATATCGATTGTTTAACTCGAAACGGGCTGTTGGTTGTGGCGGTCGGGCAACTGCTGTTCGCTGGAAATGGACCCTGTCTAACTGGTAACCTCAAGACAAAAAAGCCTGCCCCCAAAGAGGGCAGGCTTTTTGATCCCACCATTCACTACACTACCATAGCCAGCCGGCTCATAGAGGCATGGGCTGACTCAATGCTTTGTTTCTGTCGCAACAGTAACTCGCGGCTACTGGCTATCAGATCGGTTTCCTGTAATACTGAATTGTAGTTGTTGAGGGCTTCCTGATCGCCCCGCTGGCACTCCTGCACCGTTGCTTTGTCGTCGTTGCTGGAGAAAGTCGATTTAATGTTAATCCAGGCCCGGTGTAGATCGGCCCCAAGGCTGGTGCCATTGTCGGGGTCGCCACCGAGGGTTCTGATTTCTCGATCTATCTCCATAGCAAACTCCCCCCGCTGACGCGACTGGGCCAAAAAGAGACTCTTTAGTTCAACGTCTTTGACGTTCTCGGCGGCTTCCTGGTAGCCTTCTTCGCCATCGCGGGTATCGGTCAGGAGCCGGTTCAATTGGTCGAGGACTTCGCCCCGGGTTTCTTTAACGTTCATGGTTATGTTGTGTTTGGTTGAGTAAAATGAAAACTGTCTTTATGTGTTGAGTAAATCAGAAAGCTTATTTTTTATCGACCTCGCTGGCCGATTTCACAATTGTCTTCTTATCCTGTTTGATCACCAGCGCGGGTTCACCTTCGGAGCCTTTACGCTTCGTAGTACTTCCCTGCGTTTTGCGTTCTACATCGTCGGTGTGGACTTCCGAAACGGTTCCTTCGGCCTCACCTTTTCCCCATTTCCATGTTACGTCATCGCCTTTTTTAATTGCTGCCATGTCAACGTTCTGTTAAATATTAAATGTTTCAGATTCAGCGTAGTAAGTAGTTGGTAGTGTAAAAACGGGGAACCTGAAACGCTACTCTATCAGTCCTGAATCTTGCCATCTCTGGCATCCTTCTGCATTTTCTTGTCGGCAAAGACGCCGATGTCAACCCGGCGGTTCTGGGCTCGGCCTGCTTCGGTAGAGTTGTCGGCTACGGGTTGCTCTTCGCCATAGCCTACTTCGTTCACGCGGACTGAACGAATGCCGAGACTTTCCAGATAATCGCCAACGGCTTTGGCCCGGCGTTGCGACAGGGTTTTGTTGTACGAGTCCGAGCCGCTAGCGTCGGCATGGCCTTCTATTCTAATTTCAGTGTCTTCGTAGGTTTTCAGCGTTTTGGCAAACTGCTCAAGCTGGTCTTTGGTAGCTGCCCTCAGCGCGTAAGAATCCACATCGAACAGAATATCGGAGCCGAAGGTGATTTTGATGCCCTCGCCAACCCGCTCGACCTGCGCGTTGGGTACGTTACGCTTGATCTCTTCGGCCTGCTTGTCCATCTTCCGACCAATTACGGCCCCGGCAGCACCGCCTACGGTTGCCCCAATAATGGCTCCCAGCACAGTGTTGCCCTTCGCGTATTTGTTACCGATGACACCGCCCAGTAAGGCCCCACCAGCGGCCCCGGCGGTTGCTCCCTTCTGGGTTTTGTTCATACCCGCTCGGTTCGTGCTGTTTTTCTGCGCCTTACAACCCGTTAGCACGCTTGCCGACAGCAAACCTGCGGTCATGAACACGGCAAACGACTTCGTGCTGATGGATTTCAATTGACTTTTCATAGTAGTGAATAAAAATTGGTACTGCATTCAGACTGCCAAAAGCCATACCAGTTTAGTTCATCAGCCAACTGGCGTAGTCGCACTTGCACGTAAGTAATTGGCTGATAACCTATAAAGTACCGTACGGACTTATTTTTTTTCGATATGAGTTATAATAAAGTAAAGTTAATTGATAGAGTATTTGGGCAGTTGAATGCCTACTATTGTGGAGTACTTTCTACAATGACGCACCGTTATCGAATCATCAACTCAACCGTTTTATCCTGTATGCTCACGTTGAAAACTTCCCTGACGCTGCTATTGTGTGGCGTAATGCTTGTTGTAGGTCCTACCAGTTGCAAAAACGGCAACAACAATGATCCGGTCAATCCGGGTCCGACCCGGACGCTGGTAAAAAGTACGCTCGTCGGCGAGTATTCGCAGGCTGATTTGCGCAGCCGTTTCACGGGTGTTTCGTCGCTGTTTCAGGTATTTATCCGCAACGATATTCGGGTTTATCGGATCGAATACAACACGACGAATTCCGATGGCAAACCCATCAGGGCATCGGGCGCGTTGCTTGTACCTGTCGGAAGCGGGGTACAGAACAGGGCTCTACCGCTGCTTAGTCTGCAACACGGTACCATCCAGAATGACAATGATGCGCCCTCGAACTATCAGTCGGGCAGCGAAGCTTACACGTTCGGGTCGGTCTTTGCATCGCAGGGCTATATCATTTCTGCCCCGGACTATATTGGCTACGGCGCGTCGAAAGACCTGCCACATCCGTATGAACACAACAAAAGCCTGGCGTCGGCCTCGCTCGATATGCTTCGGGCCTCGCGCGAGTTCATTGCCGATAATAACCTGAACTGGGACAAACGCCTGTTCGTAGCGGGCTATTCGGAAGGTGGCTATGCCACGATGGCGTTGCAGAAAAAGATCGAGGAAGAAACCAACGGCGAGTTTAACCTCGTGGCGTCGAGCTGCGGGGCGGGTGCTTACGACAAATCGGCGTTCATGCGCGAGATCATCAATAACCGTACATCGGGCGTAGGGTTCATTAACCGGCTGTACGTGTGGGTGCTGACCACCTACGACCGCATTTACGGTCTGAACCGCCCCGCCACGTATTATTTCAAACCACCCTATGCGGCTCAGGTGACAGCTAACAACGCCAATACCAACATCAACGTAAGCCTGAATACAACCTTTACCGATAGCTTTAAAGCAGCCGTCAACAATAACACGGATCAGGCGTTTCTGAAAGCCGTGCAGGAAAACGACATCCACGACTGGAAACCCCGCACCCCCACGCGACTTTATCACGGCGATGCCGACGACACGGTATTTTACCTGAATTCTGTGAACGCCTATGAGGCCATGCAGAAACGGGGAGCCACGAACGTAGAACTGAAAACCCTGCGCGGAGCCAACCACGCCACCGGCATCATCGGCTTTATTACCGGCACCTACGAGTTCTTCGGGGGCGTTCAGTAACGTTCACCGAATTGTAACGATGCTGTACGGAGCCTGATTGGGCTGGCGAATCCTGTTGCCAACGGGCAGTTGAAACCGGTCGTCGTCGTGAATAATCAGCAGCCGGTTATTGTCCAGAAAGGTCAGGTCTTCGGCTTTGTGGTTGAAGTGCAGCGGTTGCCCCTGCCCGTTGCGCACGAGCGTGAACGGCTTGTCGGCCATGAGGTCGTCGGGCGAGATGTACCACAGATACGCATCCAGCTTTTCGGGCGTTTCGAGCGAGGTCAGGAGCCAGAACCGGTTGCGGGCGGGGTCGTATTCCAGACTCGACAGACTCAGCGGCTTCGGCAAATCAGGGGCGGTATTGGGTGCGTTAAAGTCGGCAACTACGCGCCAGTCATCGTCCAGCCGGATGCGTTCGCCAGCGGGCGTCTGCACGACCCGGTACGATACCGTTATGATTTTGTTGACGGGTTTGAAATCGTTGTAATCGCGGCCTATCTCGCGGATGCCGAACAGCAGCAACTGGTCGGTAGCGGCCAGTCCTTCTACTTTAAAATACGGCACCTCGCCCGGAAACTCGTCGTTGGCCAATGCCCGCGCCAGTTTGGTCCGGTATGCAATGGACGTTTTACTACTGTCGTCGGGAGTCAGGACAATGGGATTTTGTTCGTCGCCGGTGCGCCAGTACAGCAGGGTGTTATAGCCGTTCCAGTCGGGACTGTCGGCTTTTACGCGGTCGAAGGCGGTGGTCAGGAGCGTGAACTTCCGGTCGGGCGTCTGGGCGAAATCTTCGTATTTGCGGGCCAGTTTATAGGCCGGAGCCATCAGATACGTGGGCATTTGCAACGAGTCGGGCAGTGTGCCGGGCAATTTGGAAAACACCGGACTCAGGTTGGCGGGCATGTCTTTATCATTGGCCAGCAGCACCCGCGTTCCGTCGAACACCACTGCCGAAGCCTCGCACCAGACGGGTTGATTTTTCAGCAGCGTACTGGCTGGAAAACACGTCAGCAAGCCTTCTTCGGTAATGCTGGCTGAGAGCGGGGCGGACTCGGTTGACTTTATGGTTTTGCAACTCGTACCGGCCAGGGTCAGCAGGAAAATGGCAATGGCAAATCGGTTGGTCATGGGAGAGGAAGAGAAAGAAACTACCCGCAAACTAAGCGGATTCGTGCCGCAACACAAACCCTACGCCATGTACATTCTCGATACGTACCGTTGGCGCGTTGGCCAGCCGTTTGCGGAGCCGTGAGATAAACACGTCGAGACTGCGGCCCATGAAGTAATCGTCGTCTCCCCAGACAGCCCGCAGCAGGTCGTCGCGCCGGATAAGCGTGTTGGGCCGGTCGAGCAAATACGCCAGCACGTCGGCTTCGCGGTGGGTGAGGAGTTGCGTTTGTCCGGCCACGTGCAGAGTGAGATTGGGCCGGTCTAACGTAAACGACGCGGTTGTTAGTGCCGGAACAGGTTGACCCCCAGTTGCGCGTTTCAGAAATACCCTGATTTTGAGGATGAGTTCTTCGATGCTGAACGGCTTGGTCAGGTAATCGTCTGCTCCGATGCGCAGCCCGGTCAGGCGGCTGTCTTTATCGGCCAGTGCGCTCAGAAAGAGAATCGGGATGTGTTCATTTACCGCCCGAATCTGGCGAGCCAGCGCGAAACCATCAGTTTGGGGCAGCATCACATCGAGCAGACATAGATCGAACTCATTCGTCTGAAACGTGGCCCAGGCATCGGAGCCATTGGTGCAATGCGTCACGGCAAACGGCACCAGCGAGAGTGTATCGCGCACCACAAAGCCGAGGTTTACGTCGTCTTCAACAAACAGGATGCGGGCAGTCATAGCTGGTGAGAAATGGTAAACGTACTGCCTTGTCCGGGCTGACTCGTGAGTGACAACCGCCAGCCGTGCGCCCGCGCCACCTGCCAGACGTAGTACAGCCCCAGCCCGAAGCCTTTGGTGTCATGCGTGTGGCCCGTCGGTACGCGGAAAAACTGCCGGAACACCGCTTTCTGATAGGCCGGAGCAATACCGATACCCTCGTCGCTCACCGACCAGATTAGCCGGTCAACTTCCCGGCGTGTATGTAGCACCACCTGCGGCTGGTTCGGGCTGTACTTTATAGCGTTGTCGATCAGATTATTTAGCAGCGTTTCGAGCTGGTAGCGGTCGGCCAGCAGGTGCGCGTTGGTAGCGGTCAGGTTGAGCGATACGTGCGGGGCAAAGTGCGTGGCGGCTGTTTGCATCATCTCGTGCAAATTTACGTCGGTACGGTCGGGCGCGAAGCCACTGCGTTCTGAACGGGCCAGTTGCAGGATAGTACCGACCTGTTTTTGCAGCCGTTTGCTTTCTTCCTGTACAATGCGGGCATACTGCCGGAGCCGGTCGGGTTGCTGCGCGATGGTGTCGGATTGTAGTACGTCGGCAGCAATGCGGATGGTCGAGACGGGCGTTTGCAGTTCGTGCGTGATGTTGTTGATGAAATCGCGCTGCACGTCGGTCAGTCGTCGCTGTTGCAGTACGACTACCAGCGTATAGCCGAAGAAAAGTACCACCAGCACTACCGCCCCCGTTGTCCAGAGCCAGCCGCTGAGCTGCCCCGCCACGAAACTGGCCTGGCTGGGAAACCGAATCCCAAAGTAGTACGTGTACTTCGGAAACTTCGGTAACGTTCGTGACTGCGCCCGTTCCCCAGTCTGCCCGCTTGTGCTGATAAATGCTCCATAAACCATCTGGTCAGTTTCGCAATCGTAGATACCGTATTCGTAATCCGTGATGATATTATGTTGCTGCAATGACCGCTGAATGAACGTTTCGAGCGCGACCGGGTCAATGGGTGCGTCGGTGTTGACGATGAAGTAATCGGATGAGAGCTGCGTGACAGCGTAGCGATTCACGACAAACCGGTTCAGCCGTGCCACCTCATCGGCCACGTCCTGCAACGCAATGAACGCCGATTGCCGAAACTGCCGTTCGCGCAGGGTATATGCTTTCCGCACCCACACTGCCTGCGCCGTGAGAATGCCGATGATACTCAGCACTGAAACAACCACCAATAAGCGAAGACGCGCCATGTTTTAGAGAAAACAGGAAAGGAGACGGGACAAATATACCGTCAATTTGGGGCGGCAACCGGGCGTTAACGAGTCATTAACAAACGTTAGGCAGGGCTTAACAGGCGGACGTCACCTGAACCAGTACGTTTGTCCATCCGTTCGGGTGAACGGAGCTTTTTTCAATCACATCAAAAAATTTACACGCATGAAACGCAATCTATTTTTCGTCTCCCTGCTGGCTTTAGCGGCTTCGGTGGCCATGATTACTCCGTCGGCTGAGTTTGGCTGGGCTAAATCAACGCACGACTTCGGGCGCATTCAGCAGGGCAAACCCGTTACGGCGGAGTTTAAATTCACCAACAAAGGCGAGCTACCGCTCATCATCAGCAACGCCAAAGGTTCCTGCGGCTGTACGGGCGTGGAGTACCCCAGAGAGCCCGTCATTCCCGGCGCAACAGGCGTCATCAAAGCCACCTACAACGCGGCTGCACTCGGCGCGTTCAACAAAAGCGTCACCGTAGAATCCAACGCCGAAGGTGGCAGCACCATCCTGTACATGAAAGGGCAGGTGCTGAAAGAAGTTGCGGTGGGTCAGTAAAGGGCAGAGGGGTTGGGGCAGAGGGCATGGGACACGCTCGCGTCAGCCCCACCCCTCTGCGCCTTAATACTTCAACTCCCCCCGGTCTTTCTCTACCGCCGAGCGACCTTCCTTCATCCAGGCGGGCATCGGGGCGTCTTTGAGGTAGTAATCGAAAAACTGGTACATGCGGATGCTGAGGTCTTTGCTGTTGGCGCGCCCCGTCAGGTTATGGCCCTCGCCGTTATAGACAACCATCCAGGCGGGTTTATTAAGCCGGCGCATGGCCGCAAACATCTCGATGCCCTGCTGATGCGGTACGGCCCCGTCGTTATCATTGCTCATAATCATCAGGGGCGTCTGTATCTGATTGGCGTAGAAAAGGGGTGAGTTTTCAATGTAACTCATTGGTTTTTCCCAGAGCGTACCGCCAATGCGACTCTGGGTCTTTTCGTACTGAAACTGACGCACCATACCCGTCTCGCCCCGGATACCGCCGTAGGCCGAGGTCATGTTGGCCACCGGCGCACCGGCTTCAGCCGCCCGAAATAGGTTGGTCCGCGTGATGATAAAGGCCGTCTGATAGCCGCCCCAGCTTTGGCCCTGAATGCCGAGCCGGTCGCGGTCAATGTACGTGCGGTTCAGTAAGCTTAGTACGCCCGGCACTACGCAGTCGTAGGCGTTCGGGCCGGGTTGCCCGGTGGTGTAAACGATGTCGGGCACGAAGACGAAATAGCCATTCGAGACGCAGTACGGTACGTTTATCGTGGAACGGCTCGGCGACGGGGTGCGGTAATTATTCAGCGTTTCGGCGTTG
>Ga0105048_10018985_pt1 | contig 10551 bp, 8 predicted proteins | sample MAT05_FD_78382 | JGI IMG/M metagenome (GOLD analysis project Ga0105048, IMG submission 78382) | Freshwater microbial communities from Lake Fryxell liftoff mats and glacier meltwater in Antarctica - MAT-05 | ecosystem: Environmental > Aquatic > Freshwater > Ice > Liftoff microbial mat | place...
CAGGCCGCAGTCAAGCCAGAGGCTTGCCTTCTTCGCGCTGTCCAAGTGTGCGCGGGCACACTTGGAGCCGCAGCGCTCAGCCTTGCCAGCGCACCCCATCGCAGCCCACTCGGGCGCGTCCGACTGCGGTTTCTAGGATCATCGACGCCCGGCCCTCGGGTCAGCAGCAACTGGTCACTGGCAGTGTCCGCATGGACACCTTCCGCCAGGCCGGGGACTCGTTGGCGGGCCGCTTTCTCAGTTGGCGCTTGCGCCCTGTTTCCGTCAAGGAGTGGTGTGCACTGAGCCCGCAGGCCGCGTCCGGCCAAGCGCCTTCGCCCGAAGCCGCGCTGGCAGCGGCGCCGAGTGCCGCGAAAGACTGTCCCAAGCCCGGGGTTGGCCAGAAGGTTTGCCGTTCTCTCAAATTCCGCCGCAAATGCAAGCCCAAGTTCAAAATTTGCTCTCGCCGCTTGGAAAGCCGCAGCATCGTGCAACTTTGTGAGTGCGACTGGAAGGACACCGAGCTTCACTTCAACGCAGCACGGACTTGAGCAAGAGCCTCGGCGATTGGGATGACCCGAACCGTTCCATTTTCGACTTCGGCAATTCGACGTGCGACTTCACCATCCCAAGCTTCCTCAATCTCAGCGTCTTCGTCGAGACTGGCCCGCAATAGCTGCGCGCACACCGTTGTGAACTTGAGTGCCTCAGCTTCCAACATTTCGAGTTGAATTCCCAAAATCAGCGCCCTCATAAAACCAAGTTCAATTTTATTGCTACGGCAATCTGCGTGCCAAAAACGCCCACGTCCGACGTAATCGGCGTGCGGCGTGCGGCGTGCGGAGGCCGGCGTGCGGAGGCCGACGCTCGGCGCACGTCCAGTTGACGGACGTGCAGGCACAAGCAATTGTTTCGAAAGGGAGAGGGACTCGGTACGGCCCTGTCTGCTCAAAGTCGCCACAGTTTATAGCCGGCATCCAGGATTGACTTGGCGTCGAACGCCGCCTTTACGTCGATAAAGGCTCCGCCCTTGACCAGCTTCTTGCCAAAATCTTCCAGTGTCAGACTGGCGTACTCCCTGTGCGCCACCGCGGCGACGATGGCGTCGGCGCGCGGCAGGTCGTCCCAAGGCAACAGCGGAACCCCGTATTCGTGCATCGCTTCGTCCGACCTCGCCTGCGGGTCGGTCACAAACACTTCCACACCGTAGGTCTTGAGCTCGTTGATGATGTCGACGACCTTGGAGTTGCGAAGGTCGCCGCAGTTCTCCTTGAAGGTCAGGCCCAGCACGTTCACCTTGGCACCTTTTACATAACTGCCGCCGGCAATCATGTGTTTGATGGTCTGCTCGGCAATGAACTTGCCCATGCCGTCGTTGATGCGCCGCCCGGCAAGAATCACCTGCGGGTTGTAGCCCAGCATCTCTGCCTTATGGGTCAGGTAATACGGGTCCACGCCAATGCAGTGACCGCCTACCAGCCCTGGCTTGAACTTGAGAAAATTCCACTTGGTGCCGGCCGCCTCCAGCACTTCGGTGGTGTCGATGCCCATCTTGTCGAAGATGATGGACAACTCGTTCATCAAGGCGATGTTCAGGTCGCGCTGGGTGTTCTCGATCACCTTGGCCGCTTCTGCGGCCTTGATGCTCGACGCACGGTGCACGCCGGGCACGATGATACGTTCGTACAGGCGCGCCACGTTTTCAAGGGTCGCGGGGGTGTCACCAGAAACGATCTTCAGAATCTTGGTAAGCGTGTGCTCCTTGTCGCCCGGGTTGATGCGCTCGGGCGAGTAACCGACAAAGAAGTCCTTCTTCCAGACCAGGCCGGACTCGCGCTCGAGTACCGGGATACACACCTCCTCGGTGGCACCGGGATACACCGTGGATTCATACACCACGGTGACACCTTTTTTCATGTGCCGTCCGACACTGGTGCTGGAGCCAATCAGCGGGCGGAAGTCCGGAATGTGGGCGTTGTCCACCGGCGTGGGCACCGCCACGATGATGAAGTCGGCCTCGGCCAGCAGATTCGGGTCGGCGGTATAAACCGCGTGTGTCGATGCCTGCATCTCATCGTCCGACAACTCGCGCGAAGGATCGACCCCGCGCACGCAGGATTCGACCTTGGGCAGCGCAATATCGAACCCGATGGTGCGCCCATGTTTGCCAAACTCCACGACAAGGGGGAGCCCCACGTAACCCAGTCCAATTACCGCTACAACACCCATCACATACTCTCCATCTCGATCAACACCGATCAACACACCGTTGCACCACGCCTATTTGCCAGCCTTTGCCTGCCGCAACGCCGCATCAATGGCAGGGTAGTTGTCCGCCATGAACGACTGCAGGCTCTCATGGGCGCCGCCGACGCTGTCCTTCGGGGCGTACACGACGATGGTGGCCGAGTTGTCTCCACGCCCGAGTATCTGGTACACCGCACTATAGAGCTTGGCCATGTGGTCGCTGGCGGTCAGGGTTCCGTCGATCCAATACACCTGCCATGCGATCAGACGCCCGCTCTGCTCTGTAGGGCCGAGCTGGTTGCGCCGCAGTTCCATTGTGCGGACCGTCGGCGTATCGTCACCGAGCACGGCGCCTCTGGCGCCTCTGGTGACACGGCTCCAGTCCTCATTGGTTGTAGTGACCAGCACGTTCTCCGAGCTCACCAGCTTGCGGCTGTAATCCTGGTTGCGGTAATACGCAAGGTAGACACCAACCGACCTGTCCGACTTGCCATAGATTGCGTTCACTTCTGCAGACGGATTCTTGAAATCCGGCTTGAAGGTTAGCGGCATCGGTCCGGCAATCTGCCAGCCCTTGGCATCCAGTACCGGCACTGCCAGGGCAGCGGTTCCAGCAGACGTCTGGCGATCCAGGTTCCACTTTGCGGCCAACGGCAAGGCAACCAGCACTGCCGAGGCGAATGCGACGGACCACAAAAGGCCAGGCCCCGCTGCCTGCGCCACTGGGCCAGCCAGCAGCCGGTCCAACCCGGGAGCGCGGTGCGGCTCCGGCTCTGACCAGCGCGCACCGATCACAAACATCAGCATGATCACGACGCCGAAAAACACCCAGCCATAGATGAGGTGGTCGACACCAACGGCGATGGTGTTCCCCGACAAATGTCCCAGCATCACAATCATGTACGCGCGCAGCCAGTTGGCGACCACCGGCACCAGAATCGATGCCAGTACAAACAGAACCCGGCGCATGGTGGACTGGTAGTTCAAATACGCGAACAGGGTCCCGACTGTCACCGATGCAATCAGGTAGCGAATGCCACTGCAGGCCTCGACCACCGACCAGTTGCCCGATGGAATGACGAACTGCAAACCCTCACGCAACACCGGTACGCCAGTCAGGCGCAGCGCGGCCACCGTGAAGTCGGCCGTCATCTCCATGAACCACGGCATCAGAAATTCGCCGATAGGGACCGAAAAGAACAGGAAAGCGAGCGGGAACAGGATCAGCCATGCGACCTGGATGCCCAGAACCGCCGGAACCGAAAGTACCAGCATTGCGACGAATGCCAACTGCGTGACCGAATTCACCGCAGTCAGATCCCCCATCAACCAGATCAGGGCGAGTCCGGCCAACGGCAGCAGCAGCAACGGCGCTGGCTTGGGCACCAGCAACGCCAGGTCATGCCGCCGACGCCAAATCAACCACAAGGTGATGGGTAGCACGACAAAGGCGTGGTTGAAAGTCCCCGACCGGTACCAGATCGTCACCATAGCCACGGCGGTTTCGCGGTACAACAACAAAACAACGGCGATCACCAGTGCAAGGGCAGCAAGCGGCGTACGCCACACCAATGCTCCGGATCGGACTGTCATGTTCATGTTCGTGTCCATATGGCCAGTCTATCCGCACGCGGTGAACCGGCGTCGGCTGCCGGAGCTGGCAGATACTGGTCAATCGCCCGCAGATGGGCGTCCCAGCTGTATTGCAGAACCACTCTCTGCCTCCCCGCTGCGCCAATCGCGGTGGCGCGCGCAGGATCATTCAACAGGGACTGAATTGCAATCCGGTAAGCATCTGCGCTATCGGCGGCCAGAAGCTCGTCCCCTGGCGCCGCATTGATCGCCGTGACGCACTCGCGGGCGGCCACCACCGGGCGCGCCATCGCCATCGCCTCCAGAATCTTGTTCTGTACACCGCGCGCAACCCGCATGGGCGCCACCACGGTTGCCGCGTGCTGCAGATAGGGCCGTACATCGGGCACCGTGCCTGTGACGGTGACAGTCCTGGACGCCAGGGCAAGTACCGCGGGCGTCGGGCTGCGCCCAACCACATAAAAACGCAGCTTGGGCGACAACTGCTCCAAGCTCTTCAAAACGTTGGCCGCAAACCAGCACACCGCGTCACCATTGGGCCAATAGTCCATGGCGCCGGTAAACACAATTGGCAACTCATCCGCCGCAAATGGGGAAGGTCGATCGGGATCGGGCGCAAAATAGTCTGCGTCAACGCCATTCCCCACCGCCTGCACGCGATCGCTGCATTCTGGCGCGGCAGCGCAAAAAAGTTCGGCTTCCTTCTGAGTCACAAAAAAGGAGCGTGCGGAGCGCGCGGCGACAAAACGCTCATACGCCAGCAGACAACGGCCTTCCCGCGCATAGACCCAGGACATCGGCCAGGGGCGTCGGGCAGCGTATTCGGTCCATTTTGCGGAGTCCAGGTCGACAAAGTCCACCAGTACCGGGCCAGCCGACCCCGAGTCTGCCTGCATCGCATACTGGGCCATGGTGGACGAGAACACGACCGTCGTATCGATCTTCTGGTTCGCCTGCGTTGCAGCAACCCAGGCTTTCAATCCGGCATCGCGGTAGTAACCCAGACCCAGCGCCTGGGCTCTGGCAAGTCCAATCAGGCTGCGCAATTTCGCAAGGCCAGGCCTGAGTCGGGCCACGAACAGGTCGGCACACAAGGCGCGCACGGCAGGCACATGCACTTCGTCGTCCGGGTCATCGACAAAAGTCCCCAGGAACACCCGATGCCGCGCTGCCAGATGCTTGAGCAAATGGTAGGACCGCACCTTGTCGCCCTTGTTGGGCGGATACGGCAGGCGGTGCACCAGGTACAGGACATTTGCCATGGTGTGTCAGCCGAGGTTGCGCACGATGAACGGCCCAAGCCAGTTTGCCAGCCCAATCGGCAACCGCCGCCACGTCTCGATCATCAGCTTGTACTTTGCATTGGACGGGTTGTTCTGCGGGATGGCGTCGCGCTTGTAGAGGCGGTACTCGTAATGCAGGGGCGCAGCAACAAATCCCCAGTTCTTCTTGAACGCGAACGAGCCGGTTCCCTGTTTGCTGCGGCCATAGTCAAACACCTTGAGGCCGCGCGCGCAGGACCGGCGCATCAGCTCCCAATACTTGAAATCGTTGGCGGCAAGCTCCCGCGCCGACTCGTCGTCTCCAGCGTAGTAGGGCAACACCTCGTCGCGGAAATAAAAACTCAGCACGCTGCTGAGCAGGCGGCCATCTGGCGCGGTCACGGTGAGCACCTCGCAATCCGGACCAAACTCGGCCTGCAAGGCACGGAAATAGCGTTTGGGCATGGCTGGCGTGCCGTGCCGGTGCACGTTGTCCGCATACAAGGCAAAGAACCTGTCCACTCCAGCGTCGATCTGGCTCACCAGGCCATTCTTGATCCCCTTGCGCACCATCGCGCGCTGTTTGCGCGGGATCGCGAGCATGTTGGCCTCTTCATCGGGAAAAATTTCGCGGCGAAAGGTCACGTACAAGTCCTGGGTCGGCCAGTCGGAGTGGCGCGGCTGCACGTTGCGCAGTTCCAGGTGGTCGACCCCAAGCTGCTGCGCAATGGCTTGCGCCTCTTCTTCCAGCATTTGCGCAGCCGCATCGTTCTCTGCGGCCACCCCGCCGTACACAGCAAACGGCAATCCCATCAGCGAATTGCCGAACAGCCAGCTGTTCACATGCGCCAGCGGCAACACACCCTGGATGGCGCCGTCGGCTTCTGCGTACAGATAGTAGGTGGTGTGGCGGAATACCTCGCCAATGACTTTTTGCCAACCGGCGCGATGAAAAAACGTAGCCTGTGGACAAGCCAGCACAAATGCATCCCACCGCGAGGCTGCGTCTTTGTCTTTGTCTTTGGCAGAAAGGCGCCGGACCGTCAGCACACGAAGCTCAGTGGGCCGGCGCCAGTGGCGCTGGCTGCTTGGCCGGAGCCAGAAAGATCTGGTCCATGCGGCCCCAGCGGAAGTCCTTCAGCAGTTGCTGCAGACGGCTCTCCATGCGGCCGATGTTGACGTAATGCCGAAAGCGCGTCTTGCTGCCGATACCTGCGATGCGCGGCTGCCGGGTATCGATCTCCCAAGGGTGAAAGTAAAAAATACCCGACTGCCCTTCGGTGGTGTTGACCCGGCTCAGCATCCAGCGCGACAGCTGGTACGGCAACAGGCGGAAATAGCCGCCGCCGCTGGAAGGAAAATTGCGGTTCAACATGCGCAGGGTAGTGATCGGCACCTCCAGCAGCCCCGGCCGCACCTCGTACGCGTGGCGCGGCGAATCGGGCATGCCGTAGTGGTCATGGCGGATCGGGTAGACGCTGGAGCTGTAGCGATAACCGGCCCGCAGCAGGCAGTCAAAAGCCCAGAGATTGGCCTCGCCGATCGAGAAGCTTGGCGCCCGGTATCCCTTCACTTCGACGCCCGCAATGTCCTCCAGCAAGCGTTTGGCCGATTGCACGTCTTCCAGAAAAGCCGCCTCGGTCAAATCACTGGCCCGTTCATGGCCATATCCATGGCTGGCCAATTCGTGGCCAGCGTCCACGATGCTGCGCACCAGCGCCGGGTAGCGCTGCGCGATCCAGCCCAGCGTAAAGAATGTGGCCTTTGAATCCTGCGCGGCCAGCATCTCCAGAATGCGCCCGACGTTGCGCTCGACGCGGCATTCGCGGCTGTCCCAGGACGCACGGTCAATATGCGGCGCAAACGCCGACACCTGAAAATAGTCCTCGACGTCGACCGTCATCGCGTTGGTGATAGCGTGTTGGGCCATGGCGGTGCGTCTTAGCGTTTGAGCGAAGACACAAGCTTCTGCAACATTGAGAGGATCTCCAGATTGACGCGCTCGAGCCGCATCATGCTACGTTCCAGCCGCTGAATCCGATCTCCCTGTTGTTCGGCGCCCAGATTCGCAAGTTGGCTTGCAAGTACGTCAGCGAGGGACCCGACGCCCTGCAGCTTGGCCAGGTCGATGTCCACCAGCGAATCCGGCCCGGTATGGATGTGGCTGCTGTCGAGGAACCCGCGCGAAGACGCCTTCGCGGCGCCACCACCCTGCTCCTCACGCATCTCGTTGACAACCTCGTCCACGTCTTCCACAGCCAGGCCATCCTTGTTTCCAAGAAATCCCAGCAACAACAAACGATCACACACCGAGTTGATACGGCGCGGAATGCCACCCGTTGCCTTGTGGATGGCTTCAAACGCGCCCGCGCCAAAGGAGGGGCGGCCAGCACCTCCGGCACATTTCAGGCGGTGGTCTATATAACCCTTGGTTTCTTCCGGGTCGAGGGGACCGATGTGGCAGGTGGCGGTGACCCGCTGGCGCAGCTGCTGCATGTTCGGGTGCTGCAAAATATCGCGAAACTCGGGCTGGCCGACCAGAAAGGTCTGCAACAGAGCCTGTTTGCCAAACTGGAAGTTCGACAACATGCGCAACTCTTCCACTGCCCGCGCCGTCAGGTTCTGCGCTTCGTCAACGATCAGCAAACTGCGCTTGCCCTCGCTCACCTGGGTCACCAGAAACGCCTCGATCGCCATCAGCAGATCGGCTTTCGACACGTCCTTCACGCGCACGCCAAACGCCGCGCCCACCATGCGCAAGGTGTCTTCCGCGTCGAGCTGGGTGCTGACCAGGTTGGCAGCAGTCACCGCGCTGGCGTCCATACTCTCCAGCAAGCCGCGAACGATCGTCGTCTTGCCCGCGCCAATCTCGCCAGTGATGACGATGAAACCCTCGTTGCGCAGCAAACCGTATTCCAGATAGGCCTTGGCACGCCGGTGCTGCTTGCTACCGAAGTAAAAACTCGGGTCAGGGTTGAGCTGAAAGGGCTTGCTGGTCAGCCCGTAGAAACTTTCGTACATGGATCAGAACTGCACACTCAGGGTGCCTGTTACCGCAGTTTCTGAATAGGGGGCGATGTTGCTGTCAAACACGGCGCGCCGGGCACCGATGGCGCCGGTCATATCGCGGCTGAACTGGTGCGACAGATTGATGTTGTAGCTGCGCAATGAGTTACCCGCCTGCCCCACAGAGCCACTGGAGCGCTGCTGGGCTGCCGCAAGGCTCAGCACCGAGCGCGCGGACAACCGGTGTGAGACATTCAAGGCCAGGCCGGTCTGCCCGACCACAGACGAGGTGGTGAAGTCGTCGACCACCGCAGACACCGTGTCAAGGCGCGTGTTGCTGCTGCGCGTGGCTACGACCGACACGGTGCTGCGGGCGCCAAACAATGCAAACGACAACTGTTGCTGGCGCTGCAGCGACACCGACGACGACAAAAAGCCACCAATTGCAGTAGCCCCAGGCCTGATGCCATTGGCCAACAGGAAAGCGTCATACTGCGCGCGCTTGACCGGATCGGTTTCGCTGCTCGCAAAGGATGCGGTCAACAAATCGTACAGCGACACGCTGCCGCTGTTGGAAGGTTGACCGGTGCCGACGCTGCGCGAATCGATGAACGTCCATGCCGTGTTGGGCGTTCTGTAGGACAGTGCGATGTTATGGGTTTCGCCAAACAGACGCTGCTCGCGAACCACCGACAAGCTGGCGCGCTTGGATGGCGCCCAGTTCATGGAAAGACCGGTAAAGCCACGCGTATCCCGGTCGATGCCGACCCGGAACTCTTCGTAAGGCGCCCACCTGACACCCAGGGCTGCAGAGTTGTCCGCTTGCGTCGCGGCTGCCGCAAAGTTGTTTGACTCGTGATTGACGCTGGCGTATCCACTCCATTCGGTATTGAACGGATAACTCACCTGGCCATTGATGCGCCGCGACGTGGTCGAACGGCCAGCGCTGTAATCGGTCGACTGGCTGTCGGCCTGAAGCGACCAGCCGCCTCCGGGAAGTGCGCCAACCCCGGTCAACTTCAAGCTCAGAACGCTGGAGTTGACATCTGAAACCACCGTCGACTGGCTGCGGTTGGTCGTCAGGCTGTAACGCGCCTCGTAGTCGGCAACTCCCGCGAGCCGCCCGCGTACGTATGGCGACAGGCGAAACACACTAGTTTCCGTCGAATTGCCGTTTACCGTGGCAGCATTTACAGATGCAGTGCCGAAGGCTGAAACTGCCTGTTGGGAAATACTGGCGGCCATGTCCAGGAAAGCCCAGTTGTCCACCAGTTCTGCCGAGCCCAGGGCGCTCAAGGAGTTTTGCGACTGCCGACCACGGCTGTTGTTGGCGTACAAGAACTCGCTGAGCGAATAATCCAGACTGCCACGGATGCGTCCACCATTGCTCGAAATCCGGATGCCGGGGCTTAGCTGCGTGATGAAGTCGGAACTGCCGCCATTGCCTTGCAACAGGGCATTGTTCGTATACGTCTGCGTCACCGAGACCCTCGGCACAATAGACAAGGCAGCGGTCTGCGACCATACGGCTGCTGGAGACACCGCTGCGCCGAGCAGCAATAACCAATGCCGCCGGATCCGGCTGACCGCATCTGTGCAAGGAGTTGGAACCAGGTTTGACTCGGATTTCATCGACGCCCGGGCTGGTTATGGCGCCGTCTTGGTACCGTAGCCATAGCCGTAGCCATACCCCTGTCCATAACCTTGTCCATAGCCATAACCGTATCCACCTGCGGAAGTGGTGCGCGCCTGATTCAGCAACATCAGCTTGACCGGGCAGGCCTCAATGGAGGCCAGGGCGTCCTGCACGTCGGAGCGCAGGGTTTTTTCGGCATGAATCACCATCACGATCTGGCCCATGTGGGTCGCCAGCACGCGCGCCTCCGTGGTCAACAGCAACGGTGGCGAATCAAAAATAATGATCCGGTCAGAGTACCGTTTACCCATGTCAGCCAGCAGACGCGTCATCGCATCACTGGCCAGCATTTCGGTGGCGCGCTCATGCGGCGTACCGCTGGGCAAGATGCTCAACTTGTCGATATTGGTCTTGAGAAGCATGCTCGACAAATCAGCGGAGCCGTCGACGAGCAGGTCGAGCAGCCCTGGGCCGGGTGAAAGGCCCAGTACGCGCAGAACCGATGGGCGGGCCACATCCGCGTCGACCAGCATGACGGTATTGTCGAGCTCCGCCGCAATGCTGATAGCCAGATTGATAGCGGTAAAACTTTTGCCCTCACCCGGCACCGAACTGGTGACCATGATCAGGTTGCCATTTTCAATCAGGGTCGCACCCTTGCCCATGGCATTGCCAATCAGGGGGCGCTTGATGACCCGGTACTGGTCCGCAATGCGCGAGCGCGGTGCGTTGGGGCTCACGATACCGGCAATTGCCAACGCCTCCAGATCGATCTCGACGCGCTTGGAAACCTGAACTGGTTTGGGCGCAGGCGCCTCGGCGACCGCC
>Ga0105048_10018986_pt1 | contig 10550 bp, 5 predicted proteins | sample MAT05_FD_78382 | JGI IMG/M metagenome (GOLD analysis project Ga0105048, IMG submission 78382) | Freshwater microbial communities from Lake Fryxell liftoff mats and glacier meltwater in Antarctica - MAT-05 | ecosystem: Environmental > Aquatic > Freshwater > Ice > Liftoff microbial mat | place...
CTTGTCAGACGTTCGCTGACTGGTAGCCTCCCAGGCGACACAAGCCTGTAGCACCTCACTCCGACCGCGCAACACATGGGAACTGCGATGGAAAAAGGGCGCGTGACTGAACAAATGAGCATTTTTCCAGATGAGCCCGAGACGGTCACGAAGAAGGCGCGCGGCGGCGGCGGCAAGGGCGGCGGAGGCGGCAAATCGCCCTCTGGCGGCGGTGCGGGCCCCAACGAGCGGCCGATCAATCTGGCCACTGAGGCCAGGCGCCGGTACATCAACTACGCGCTCTCGGTGATCACGGCGCGCGCGTTGCCCGACGTGCGCGACGGCCTCAAGCCGGTGCAGCGGCGCATTCTCTTCGGCATGTGGCAAGACGGGGTGACCCACGATGCCAAGTTTCGCAAATGCGCGAACGTAGTTGGTACGATTATGGGTAACTACCACCCGCACGGCGACTCTTCGATCTACGACGCGCTGGTTCGGCTCGCGCAAGACTTCTCGCTGCGCTACCCGCTGATTGAAGGCCATGGCAACTTCGGCTCGCTCGACGGCGATTCGCCCGCAGCGATGCGTTACACCGAGTGCCGCCTCGAGGGCCTCGGCGAAGAACTACTCGAAGAACTCGGCAGCCAGACCATCGCCTACCGCCCGAACTTCGACTCGACCAAGCAAGAGCCGATCGTGCTGCCCTCGCGGGTGCCGCAGCTGCTGATGAACGGCACCACCGGCATCGCAGTGGGCATGGCGACCAACATTCCTCCCCACCACGCGGGTGAGGTGCTCGACGCCTGCATTGAGCTCATCAAAGACCCGAAGCTCGAGACCAAAGACCTGCTCAAGTGGATCAAGGGCCCCGACTTTCCCACCGGCGGGCAGCTGCTCAACTCGAAGAAAGAGCTGCGCGAGATCTACGAGACCGGCACCGGCGGCCTGCGCCTGCGCGGAGAATGGAAGCTCGAAGAGCGGGCGCGCGGCGGCAAGCTGATCATCGTCACCTCGGTGCCGTACGCCACCAACAAGTCGACCCTGGTCTCGCGCATCGGCGACCTGGTGCGGGAGCGAAAGCTGGCGCCGCTGGTCGACGTGCGCGACGAGTCGACCAAAGAAGTGCGCATCGTGATGGAGATCAAGAAGGAGGCCGACCCGGAGTTGGTGATGGCCTACCTCTACAAGCACACGCCGCTGGCCTCGAACTTCAACGTCAACCTCACCTGCCTGGTGCCGACCGACAACCCCGAGGTGGGCACGCCGCGCCGGCTCGATCTGAAGTCGATGCTGCGGCACTTTCTCGATTTTCGCTTCGAGGTGGTCACCAAGCGGTTTCAGTACGAGCTGAGCCAGGTCAAGACCCGGCTGCACATTCTCGAGGGCTTCGAGAAGGTCTACGACGCCCTCGACGAGATGATCAAAATCATCCGCAAGTCTGACGGCAAGGCTGACGCGGCGGCGAAGCTGATCGCCCGGTTCAAGCTCAGCGACACCCAGGTCGAAGCCATCTTGGAGATGAAGCTCTACAAGCTGGCCCGCCTCGAGATTCTGGTGATCGAGAAGGAGCTCAAAGAGAAGCGCACCGAGGCCAAGCGGTTGGCCGAGCTGCTTAAGAGCGATCGCGCCCGCTGGGCGGTGGTCAAAGAAGAGCTGATCGAGATTCGCAAGAAGTACGACGACAAGCGCCGCACCAAGATCGGCGGCGGTGGCGACGAGGTCGAGTACAACGCCGACGCGTTCATCTCAGACGAAGACTCGCAGGTGGTGATCACCCGCGACGGCTGGGTGAAGCGCGTTCGCGAGCTCAAAGACCCCACCTCGACCCGCATGCGCGAGGGCGATGAGATCATGGCGGTGATCTCGGGCTCCCTGAAGTCGAACCTGGTATTTTTCTCGAGCGCGGGCACGGCCTACGTCACCCGCTTCAACGACGTACCGGCCTCGACCGGCTACGGCGACCCGGTGCAGAAGCTCTTCAAGTTCGACGACGGCGAGCGGGTGGTGGGAGCGCTCTCGCTCGACGCCCGGTTGCCGATACCCGAGCGGTTGATCGCGGTGTCGAAGAAGGGCTTCGGGCTGCGCTTCGCGCTCGAGCCGCACAAAGAGGCCTCGACCCGTGCTGGCCGGCGGTTCGCGCGACCTCCGGCGGGCGACGAGATCATCGGGGTCGCCCCGTGCGGCGATCGCGACCTGCTGGCGGTGGTCTCGAAGAAGACCTTCGCGCTGGTGTGCAAGGCCAACGAGATCAACGAGCTGTCGGGCCCGGGCAAGGGAGTGACGGTGATCAAGCTGGCGCCCGACGACGAGGTGGCGGCGTTCATCTGCACTGCGAAGAAAGACGCCGAGATATTGCTCGAGACGGCCAAGGGCAAGAGCCTGAAGCTGACCCCGGTTCGCTACGAAGTGACCAGCCGCGCCGGCAAGGGTCGCGAGATGTCGAAGAAAGACAGCGTCAAGTCGGTGCAGAAGCCGCTCGAGATGATCGCCATTCCTGAGTCTGAGAAGAAGGAGAAGTAACCCCATGGCCGCGAAGAAGAACTACGACGCCAGTCAGATTCAGGTGCTCGAGGGGCTCGAGCCGGTTCGTAAGCGGCCGGCGATGTACATCGGCGGCACCGACGCCACCGGGTACCACCACCTGCTGTGGGAGATCGTCGACAACTGTGTCGACGAGGTGATCAATGGCCACGCCTCGCGCATCGAGGTGACGCTGCACAAGGGCGGTACCTCGGTCACCGTGGTCGACGACGGGCGCGGCATACCGGTTGACGTGATGCCCAAGTACAAGAAGCCGGCGCTCGAGGTGATTCTCACCGTGCTCCACTCGGGCGGGAAGTTCGAGAAAGACAACTACGTGCACTCGGGTGGTCTGCACGGCGTGGGCAGTTCGGTGGTCAACGCGCTCTCGAGCGAGATGGTGGTTCAGGTCAAGCGGGGCGGCAAGCTGCACGAGCAGCGCTTCGGCCAGGGTAAGGCGACCTCGAAGCTCAAGGTGCTGGGCAACAGCCGCGGCACCGGCACCACCATCACCTTCACGCCTGACACCGAGATCTTCGGCACCAAGCAGAAGTTCAACGCCGAAGAGATTCGCGAGCGGCTCGAGTCGAAGAGCTACCTGCACAAAGGCATGGAGGTCGTCTTCACCGACGAGACCCAGTCGCCCAAGGTCAGCAGCACCTTCAAGCACGATGGCGGCATCGCCGAGTACATCACCAAGGTGATCACTGATCGCAACAAGTCGATCGTGCCGATGGGCGCCACGCCGTTCTACAAATCGCACGAGAACGGCATTCGCCTCGAGCTAACCCTCGCGTGGACGGAGTCGACCGAGGAGTACGTCAAGAGCTACGTCAACGGCATTCCCACCAAGAACGGCGGCACGCACGAGGCGGGCCTGAAGACCGGCCTGGTCAAGGCCGTGCGCAACTACATCGAGACCCACGGCCTTGACCCGAAGGGCGTCACCCTCACCGCCGACGACATTCGCGAAGGCGTGACCTGCATCTTGAGCGTCTACGTGGTGGAGCCGCAGTTTCAGGGCCAGACCAAGGAGCGCCTCAACAACGCCGAAGTGCAGGGCCAAGTCGACACCGTGGTCAGGCCCTCGCTCGAGAAGTGGCTCAACGACAACAAGTCGATCGCCGAGTCGGTGATCGCCCGCATCATCTTGGCGGCCCGGGCCCGTGAGGCCTCACGCGCCGCCTCGCAAGCGGTGATCCGCAAGTCGCCGATACGGCACCTTAACCTGCCGGGCAAGCTGGCCGACTGCTCGTCGAACGACCCCAATGAGAGCGAGCTGTTCATCGTCGAAGGCGACTCGGCAGGTGGCTCGGCGAAGCAGGGTCGCGACCGGCGCACCCAGGCGATTCTGCCGCTGCGAGGCAAGGTGCTCAACGCCGAGCAGGCCTCCACCGACAAGGTCGCCGGCAACAAGGAGCTGCAAGACATCGCCAGCGCCCTAGGCTGCGGCATCGGCGCCGATACCGACCCGTCGCGCCTGCGCTACGGCAAAATCTTTCTGTTGATGGACGCAGACTCAGACGGTCAGCACATCTCGACGCTGCTGCTGACGTTCTTCTACCGGCAGATGAAGAAGTTGATCGAGGGCGGCCACGTGTTCATCGCCCAGCCTCCGCTCTACCGGGTCGACATCGGCAAAGAGACCTACTGGGCGCTCGACGATGAAGAGAAAGACAAGATCATCAAAGAGAAGACCAAGGGCAACGCCAAGCCGAACGTGATGCGGTTCAAAGGGCTGGGCGAGATGACCGCCGACGACCTGAAGGCCACCACGCTCGACCCGAAACGCCGCATTGCGCTCAAGGTGATGATCGACAACGAGCTCGAGACCGACCGCACCATCAATGACCTGCTGGGCAAAGACGTCGCCGCCCGCTACCAGTTCATCATGGAGCGCGCGGGCGACGTGCAGAACCTCGACATCTAGGGCTTGCTTGGCGTGGCGATAGAGATCGACTGGGTCGAATCGGCGACCCCGCTCGGTACCTCTGTCGGCTCGGCCCGATATCGCTGAACCCACTGAGTCACCTCGTGGCCCGAGGCGATGGTCGTGCCCCGGGTCGCCGCCTCGATGGCCTGCCAGAAGCCGAAGGCGGTGTCGAAGCGATCGACCTTCTCGTACGCGAAGCCCTTCTCGAACACCGCGTCGAGCCCTCGCGGCAACAGCGGGTTGGCGCTCGAGATGGGCACCGGCAGCGTGCCGACGGGCCACTCGTGAAAGGCGCGCTCACTCGAGAAGAGCTCGTAGAGCGTGGCGGCGGCGCGATAAGCCGACATCGCCAGCTCAAGTTCCCACAGCGCTTGCTGCACGTCGGGAGGAAACCGATTGGGCGCAAGGCCTTCGACGCCGCCAGCCCTTTCGAGCGCGCGCTCAATGGCGCCTGCGCGGGGCACGAAGAACACATCATGCGCCGGATGACCCGGTGCAGTGAACGGCCCGACGAGTCGATCTGCCACAGCGCTACCAGCTCTGGGCCGATGATCATCGCCGCCTCGACGATGGTGTCGAGGCTCTGGTCGCGCGGGTCGTTCTGCACCGAGTCAGCCACCCGCCGCATCACCTCCGCGGTTTGCACCGCGTCGGCCTGCCGCAGCGAGAACCACTTGTCGACCGACTTGCGCAGCCGGCGGTACACCGGGCCGACCGAGGCGAAGATCAACGCGGTGACCGCCACCAGCGCTTCAGAGCTGTTGGCGATGCCCAGCCGTTTGAGGATCAGAGGTAAGGTGAAGAGCACCATCACGTAGATGCCGCCCAGGCCGCCCAGGGTGACCACGTAGCCCACCACGCTGGCCGCATAGCGATCGATCTCCAACGGGTTGTGGCGCACCAGCACCATCGCGGTGGTCGCTCCGAAGATCAGCACCGCGATCGCGGTGACCTGGTGCGCGATGCCCCCTTCGATGCCTAGCGCGCGCACCAGCGTGTTCGCCACCAGCGGCAAGAACAGGCCTCCGACGGCCGCAATGCTCAGGGTTCGGGTCACCTCAATCAGCCGCTGGTTTTTCTGTTGTCGCGCGGAGCGGTACTGGTGCACCAGCGCGAACATCAGCGGAATCCCCGAGAAGATGTCGAAGGTGCGAGTGAGCGAGGCGACGACCAGCACGAGCTCCATGTCGAAGAGCCCCGAACCGGTGACGAACACCGAGAGCCCGAAAATGGTGAGGGCGATGAGGTAGAGCGCGGGGCGAAGCGTTGGGCGCTCCAGGGAGCGGGGAAGATGGAGAAGAAGTGAAAGCCGACCGAGGGGGCGGTGCAGAAGAGAAACCCCAGCACCGCGTAGGCGACCGCCAGCGGCGCGGGGAAGCCCTGCATCAGCAGCACCATCGAGCCCACTTCGCCCAGAAAGAGAAAGAACAACCAGCTCAGCTTCGCGCCCGGTCGAAGCAAGAAGACGCCAGCCGCCAGCACGTACAGCAGCACCCCCGTCATCCACCGCATGGCCAGCGCGCTGCCGTTGATCACGCTCAGGGCGTGACTTCACCGATGGCATCGAAGGCCTCGCCTTCACGGCGCAGCGTCACCCTCACCGGCCCGAGCGGCAGCGTGGTGCGCATCGTGAAAAAGTCGTCGACCCCGACTTACTCGCCGTTGACCGCGAGCAGCTCATCGCCCAAAGCCATCGTGGGCCACACCGCCATGTCATGCACCCCGATCACAGGTATGCCGGGGCGCCGCTGAATATTGAAATGGAGCTCGTTCGCGCCCAGCTCGGTGCGCACGCCAGTCAGCTGGAGCCCGGCCATCAGCGCCAACACCAGGCACAGCGCGATGAAGACCCAGAAGTAGGGCGTGCCCCTCAACCGCCCCAGAACCGTCAGGGTGGCGATCGACTTTGAAGTTGAGCCGCTCCCCGTCTCGGTCAAGGCCTGCAGCCTAGCGGCGCCGCCTCATCGCGTCGTGTCGCATTTCGCCGGCGCGGCTTCAGATCATGTAGTCGGTGATGCGACCCTTCATCACTCCGTTCGGCCTAGGGCGTGGTGACCGAGGTGGGCGTCGACCAAGCTCCGCTCCCGTCAACGTTCATCGGCTCGACGTAGTAGGTGTACACGGTGCCAGGCGTGAGCCCGCTGTCGGTGTAGAGCAGCACCGCCCCTTCGCTGAGCAGGGCGATAGTGCTGCTCGGCAGGCGCCGATAGAGCCGATACCGCGTCGCTCCAGTCGAGGCCGACCAGTTCAGCTGCACCACTCCAGGCGTGCCCGGCGTGGCGGTCACCGACGATTGGGTTGCGGGGAGCGCCGCCGAGGGCGTGGCGCTTGTCTCAGGCGAAGGCACGCTGTCATCGGAGTCGATCAACGCTTCGACGATCACCCACACCGGCGTGGCGTTGATCAGGCCGGTGAGACGGGCGCGCGTCTCGTACTCGCCGGTGGCGAACCCCTGCGCGGAGTAGGGGCCAGTCGAGCTCACTGAGGTCGAGACCCGATACGAGGTGGCGCCGGGCACTCGCGCCCACGAGACCTGCACAGCGCCGTTGCCCGGGGTCACCACCACGTCGTTCGGCGCCAGGGGCAGGGTGTCTGAGATCAGCCGCTCTTGCGTGAAATTCCACCCGCTCTCGCCGCTGGCACTGATCGACTGCACCGCGTAGCGCACGGTCTCGCCGTTCTGCACGTTGAAGTCGGTGAGTCGCGCGCTCGAGATGTCGGGCAACCGCTGCCAGTCGCTGTCGTCGAAGCGCCTGAAGACCCGATACGACGTCGCGCCCGCCACCGTCGGCCAGGTGAGGTAGGCGGCGTTGTTGCCTGGCTGGAGCACCGGCTGCGCGCTCAGCGGTGCCACCGAGCTTGGGGTCGCCCTGACCACCGCCGAGTAGGCACTGGTGACGTTGGTGCCGGTCAGCGCGAGCACTGCCGCGTTGACCGCGATGTCATTGGGAGACGAGAGATTGAGCCGCGTGTCGTAGGGGTGACTGGTGTACCCGCGGTACGAGAACGGCCCGGTCGGCGTGGGCGCGGTGTAGACGTAGTAGCTGGTCGCCCCCAGCACCGGCGCCCAGCTCACGGTCACCTCAGCGTTGCCCGCGACGATGGCCAGCGACTGCGGCGTGCTGGGGTGATCGGCGGTGGCCTGCGTCCAATTCTCGAGTGACCAGCGGCTGACTCCGGTCCCCGCGACCGTCTGCATCGCGTAGCGGTACTCGACGTAGTTGGGAATCAGGTCGGTGAAGTACGGCGCGGAGCGGGTGTCGAGCAACGCCCAGTCAGTGCCCCGGGTACGCCGGTAGAGTCGATACGAGGTGGCGTCGGTCACCTCGGGCGCGGTGATGGTCACCGCACCATTGCCTCGGGTCACGATCGAGTTGGGCGCTGCCGGCCCCACGGCGCTCGAGGTGATTGGTTGCTCTTCGGTGCGAGCGCTGATGCCCTGGGGCCCGTCGACCTGCAGGCTGACGTAGTAGGCAGTGCCATTGGTGGTGGCCAGAAAGCAGCGCGTCTCGTACGGCTCCGAGGTGGTGCAGTACGTCGGCGTCGAAGTAGGCGCAGAACCCGGCGCGTACCCGGCCAGCGCGGTGTAGCTGACGGCCCCTGGCTCTGGAGACCAGCTCACCATCACGCCGCTGTTGTACGGAGTGAGGGTGAGGTTCTGGGGGCGTACCGGGCGCTGCACGGTGGGGGTGGTGTAGCTGAGGGTGCCCCACACGCTCAGGCGCGGGCCGGTCTCGTTGATGGCCTGCACACCATATTTGTACTGCGTGCCGTTGGTCACCGTCGCATCGTTCCAGGTCAAGCTGGGGGTGGTGCCGAGGAGCGCCCAGTCGGTGGTCGGGGTACGACGAAAGAGGCGATAGCTGGTGGTGGTGGCGCTGAGCACCGGGTACCACGACACGCTGAGCGCGCCGTTGCCTCCGACGATGAACATGCTGGGTCGGGCCAGCCCGGCGGTCGCCCCGAGCGCGGTGGGGGTGGCGGTGGCCTCGCCGCTGAAGCTCCCCGGGGTGGTGCCATTCGTGGCCCGAACCACCAGGTACACCGGGGTCTCATTGGTCCACGTCAACGAACACTCCGTCTCGAAGGGCTCGGTGGTAGTGCAGCCCGCCCCGTCGTCATACGGCCCGCCCGGCACTGTGGAGGTGCGCACTTCATAGCCGTTGCTGTTGCCCACCGGGTTCCACCGCACCTGCACCGCGCCAGTGGAGGCCTCGGCCGTCAGCCCGCCGGGGGTCGCCGGTGGCGCGGCCAGCAGCGCCGTCGCCGACACTTCGTTGGAGTACTCACCGAGCGCGGCCGAGCGATCGGCGCGCACCACGTAGTAGTAGGTCGTGCCTCCCACCGCGGTCGAGTCGACCGTGCTGGTGCCGATTGCGGTGTACGGCCCGCCCGCCGTGGTCGAGCGAAAGAGGGTGGCCGCGGTCTGGCCCGGCACCGAGCCCCAGGTGAGGTCGATGCGGTTGACCCGGGCGATGGGCAGCCCCATCACCACCGGTTGCGGCGCGAGCGCGGGCAAGGGGGTGACGCTCACCTCGGCGCGATCTCCCAGAGCGCCGTTGGTCACCGCGGTCACGAAGCAGCGATAGGTCGTACCGTTGGTCAGGCCGGTGAGGTCGACGCGGGTGCCGGAGGTGACGTAGGCCTCGTAGGTGGGCGCCTGGTTCGGTGCGGCCACCTGGTGCACGAGGTAGCCCGTCGCGGCGGGTACGGGCGACCACTGCAAGCGCGCCCACTGGTACCCGGGAGTGGCGGTCAAGCTGCCAGGCGCTGCCGCCAGGGTCGACGACAACCGCGCTCCCACTTCGTTCGAATACACGCTTCGGCCCGCCGCGCTTTCGGTCTGCACCACGTAGAACACCGAGCTGTCGGTCGGTCGGCCGGTGTCGAGATAGGTCGTCGCCGAATAGGCCGAGGCGATGGCCGAGAACGGCCCTCCTGGCGAGGTGGCGCGAAACACGGTGTAGCCGGTGGCGGCGCTGACCGGGTTCCAGTTCAGCAGCGCCGTCTGCTGGCCGCCCTTCACCGTCACGGTCACCGGGGCTGCAGGGCGCGAGGGCGAAGGCGTGGCTGAGACCTGGTTCGAGGGCGCGGTGACGCCCAACGAGGTCAGCGCGGTGACGGTGTAGAAATAGGTCGTGCCGTTCGAGGCCAGCTCGTCGGTGTAGGTCACGCCGGTGGTGGTGTAGGTGGTGACGAGGCCGGTCGCCGTCGTCGAGCGATTGACCGAGTACTGGGTGGCACCTGCCACGCCATTCCAATGCAAGGTGACCGCGCTGGTGCCCAATTTTGCCTGCAGGCTGGTCGGCGCAGGTGAGCCGGCGGTGAAGCGAAACGCCTTGGCCGAGGGCAGCGGCTGGCCCGCATTGTCCTGGATGCCGGTGGTCACGGTGACCTCGTACGAAGCGCCCGGGGTGAACGGCGCAGTCGGAGTCAGCACGATGGTGTCATCCGCCGCGGTGATTGACGCGCTCAGCACGCCCGCGTCGCTGGTCAAGATGACGGTGCTGCTGGTGGCGGTCGCGCCGTTGATGGGTTTGGAGGTGCGAATCAGAATCGGGGCGTCGAGAAAGACGCCGGTCTGACCGACGTCGGGCCGGGTCACGGCGATAAAGGGCGGCTGGGTGCTGCTCGAGGCGCTCGGCGTGCCAGTCGCCACCGCCGAAGGGGCGCTCTCGCCGCCCGCGTTCACCGCGGTCAGCACGTAGGCGTACTGGGTGCCATTGGTCAGACCCTGGTGAATGAACGAGCCCGAGAGGTTCAGAATCGCGGTGCCGCTCGCGGGCGTCACGGTCGCTGCCGCCGCCCAGTACAGCCGGTAGCTGGTCGCCCCTGACGACGGGCTCCAGGTGAGCGTGACCTGACCATTGCTCGGCATCGCCGCCAGGTTGGTAGGCGCCCCCGGGGGAGGCCCGTTGTTGCCGCCGTCGACCGTGCCACCATCGCTGCGGCCGGGGCCACCATCGCTGCGGCCGGGGCCACCGTCGTTGGAGCCCCCGCCACCGTCAGAGCCATTGCTGCCGCCCCCGCCGCCACCGGTGCCGCCGGTGCCGCCGCCGGTGCCGCCGGTGCCGCCGCCGGTGCCGCCGCCGGTGCCGCCGGTGCCGCCGCCGCTCCC
>Ga0105048_10018987_pt1 | contig 10550 bp, 9 predicted proteins | sample MAT05_FD_78382 | JGI IMG/M metagenome (GOLD analysis project Ga0105048, IMG submission 78382) | Freshwater microbial communities from Lake Fryxell liftoff mats and glacier meltwater in Antarctica - MAT-05 | ecosystem: Environmental > Aquatic > Freshwater > Ice > Liftoff microbial mat | place...
GCCGTCGACTGGATGTAGAGACGCTTTTCCGAAGGTGTTTACCAATGGTATTCTCCCTTGAAACCTCTTCATCGCGTTATTCCTCCAGTGTGACAATACATCGGATCGGCGGCACACCCATCCGACCCGCGTTATCTGACTCAGGTTGCTGAGATCCCTGCATTTCCATTCTCCACTTTCTCTGACCTTCTCAAAGCCATCAGAACGGGAGATTGCGAATTACGACGTTTTGCATTTAGGCAGGAATTCTTGCTCTTCAACTTGTTTGCTCCAAGGGGTGCCACATTCGCCTTTTTGGTTTCAGTGATCGCTTAGCACCTGATTCCGATAGGTTCGCCCATTTTGGCATTTGTTTTTTCGCCGTGGTGGCTTTTTGGAATCCTCTATTTTCTCTGCGGATTGCGGCTCACCGAGCGGATCTATGGATCTGTCATACTAAAGGGTGCCGTCTCATCTGAAATGGCGTTCTGCCTTCTCTTTTATATTTCTCAGGTTCACATCGTTATTCCTACGACGGGCCAGGAATACGAATGGCAGCTCCTTACCAAGAAGCAGTGATAGCTGTCGTCCGTCCTCGCCCGATCGCCCTTGAGGGATCGCAATTTTCATGTAGGAGTGGGGACCATGCTTTCCGGTCCACGCCAGAACTTCGCAGAAGGATATGCGTCGGGGCTGAACTCGACAGACGCCTACGCCGCTGCCCACCCGCAGGCGAGCCGGGACGCCGCCCGCAAACACGCACCCCGCCTGCTGGCAGACGATGGCATCCGGGCGGAGATCGAGCGGATTCGGCGCGAAGCGGAAAAGCTGGCGGGCATCGTCGAGGCGACGGGCGGAATGTTTCAAGGTGTCGAGGTGCGTGTGTCGGACATCGTGAAAGCGATTCAGGTGGATAACGACATGAGCGGCGACGGCGCGGAGGCTGAGGCGAACAAGGCGATTGCCGTGACTGTCCGCCGCGCATGGAAAGATGACTGAGATAGAACTGCCTTACCGCTTTGATCCGCGTCGGTATCAGAAGCGGATCATGCGGGCGATTCTGGAGGGCGGAGAGAAGCGCGCGGTCTGCGTGTGGCATCGGCGCGCAGGGAAGGACAAGACCTTCCTGAACATCCTCGCGATTGCAGCGATGGAGAAGATGGGGAACTACGCCTATTATTTTCCGACCGCGACCCTCGGGCGAAAGGCGTTGTGGGACAATATTGATGCGCGCTCGGGGAGAGATTCTCGCGAAGTCGAATGAGCAGCAGATGAAGCTCGTGCTGGTGAACGGCTCGACAATCCAAGTGGCCGGGACTGAGACGCTGGACGTGGTGGGCGGCAATCCGGTCGGCGTGGTGTTTTCCGAGACAGCGCAGCATCGGCCTGACGCCTGGGATTACATCCGCCCGATTCTCGCCGAGAATGGCGGCTGGGCGCTTTTCAACCGCACGCCCCGCGGCAAGAACTGGTTCTTTCGTCTCTACGACATGGCTCGGCAGAATCCCGAGTGGTTCGCCGAAGTGCTGACTGTGGAGGACACGGGCGCGGTGCCGTTGGAGGACATCGAAAAGGAACGGCGCGCCGGGATGCGCGAGGAAATGATCCAGCAGGAATTTTACTGCGATTGGAGCGTGGCATTGCCCGGTGCGATTTACGGCAGGGTCATCGAGGCGGCGCGGCGAGAGGGACGGATCTGCGCGATGCCGGTGGATCCATCGAACGTGGTGAACACGTCCTGGGACTTGGGCAGTCCCCGGCATACCGTCGTGTGGTACTGGCAGGTTGTCGGACGTGAGATCCGCATGATCGATTGCGACATGGGCCGCGAGGAAACGATCACGGAGCGCGTGGCGCGGATGCTGGCGAAAGGGTATTTCTACGGGAAGCATTTCCTGCCGCACGATGCCGCGCAGACAGAGCGCAGCGGCACGACGTTTCTAACGGAACTGGCGAGGGCGGGCTTTCCTGCGAACAGTCTTGCGGTGGTTCCTCGGGTGGCTTCCGTGTGGCAGGGAATTAACGCCCTCAAGGAACTGTTCCCGGCGCTCTCCTTCCGTTCTCCGGCGTGCGACAACGGCGTGGAGGCATTGGGCGCTTACCGGCAGCATATCGAGGACGAAGGGACGCTGACGAAAACGGAGCCAATCGGGGATTGGGCAAGCCATCCCTCCGATGCGCTCAGAACAATGGCCGAAGCGCACCGCGCCAGCATGGTGTCATTCAAGCACACGACGGCGGAGGTGCGGGCCGACTGGTATTTCCCGAAGCCGAAAAGGCGGGGCGCGAAGCCGATCCGGGTGTCGGCATCATTCTGAATCGCCGTGTTTGGTGGCAAATGGTGACATTCGCGCCAAGACCGCACGCCAGCGGACCGGTGCGGAAAAGCTGGTGGATTCCTCCGTGATCACCCTCGCGAGAAGCGGAGTTTTCTTGCGCGTGTGGTCCGCACACGGGTGGCGCTCTTGCGGGTTCTGGCTCGGACTTGCGAACTGCGAGCGGCAAGCGGTAGCTTCGGATCGCAGACAAAATCGCGGCCATCAAATTCGGCGACGGTCTGGCTGGCTCCGGCTCGGCGGCAAGTTCTGACGACGCTCTGACGGCGATGCTGCGGAGCGTGATTAAGTAAGGTTGAGTCACGCGAAGCGCCCCGAGTCTTTGTGATGGCACGAAGCGGTGCGGGGCAACATGGTGGCGGGATGATTGCGCGTGTCTTTCTGCTCTTTGCCTCCGCCGTGTCCTTGGCCGGCTGCATCTCGTCACGAAGCATTTCGGGCTCGACCACTGCCCACATTCCCAGATGGCAGTTACGCGGGCGAGCCTTACCCTGGCTCTGGAAGGGCGGTAGCCGCTGGCCTCAAGTCCGCTCTCATCCGATTTTACCCGCGAGTGGAAATCGCCGAGCGGGGCGATTCCGATTTCACGATCAAGCCCGAGATTCTGCATTGGGAAGATCGCGCAACCGAATGGTCCGGTCGCCCGGATCGCGTGAGTATTTCGCTGCAAACTTATGACCGGCACGGCAGGACAGTCGATGCAAGCGTGATCGATGCAAAGAGCAGTTGGTGGACGCTCGGGGCCGATAAACCGGAAGCCCAACTCACTCGCGCCTTCGCGGATTACGCGGGACGGCTTTCGCGATGACCGTAGCTCGCTGCCCGACTGCGGGAAAAAAGGGTGGTAAGTGCGAGCGCACAGTGCTAGGAGAAACATCGCCGGACGTGCTTGGATTTCAGGGGACGCACTCTAACTCTGACTCTAACTACCGGCAGATTTGAGGCCGAGAAAGTCGCAAGCCTCTGATACGCAACAGTCCCCGTAGTTCAACGGATAGAACGCTGGTTTCCTAAACCGGTGATGTGGGTTCGATTCCCGCCGGGGACACCAGCGCAGGAAATTGGGTGGCACGCGAGGGAGGGGAAACCCTGCGTCAAAAGCTCGGTGAAGACTCAAGCCGTCGCAGGAACGCGCTGTTCGTGCGTTTCCAGCGACGCGTCGGTGCCGGTGACTGCGAGAAGATTCTTGGCCTCGAATTCCTTGCACCAGCCTTTGATCTCCGTGTCGTTGAAAATCTTGCCGACGACGCGGCGGAGGAGGCCCTTGAGGCTGGCGTTTTCGAGGTCGCGCAACGAGCGGATGGCTTCCTCCTTGTAACGTTCGAGGAGTTCTTTGCACCGTTCGCCGGCCTTGAGATCGCGATAGAGTTGCTCAATGTCGGCGACGGTCGCGGTGCGCTGGCGGCTCCAGAGCGCGCTGGTGATTGCGCGTTTGTCGCACTCGGCGCGCTCGTGCGCGGTGGCGAGGAGCAGGCTCGGGCGCAGGCCGGCGATGTCGCTGGTGTCCGCGGTCTGCCCGAGGTCGGCGAGGTCGTCGCGGATCTGGTAGGCGATGCCGAGGGCTTCGCTGTAGGCGCGGAGGACGTCAGCGACTTCATCGTGAAGCTCGACGCCGGCGTAGAGTGCGCCGATGCGGAGCGCGACCTCGAATGCGGGCGCGGTTTTCTTCCGGAAAATGTCGAGCACTTGCAGGCTGGTGAGCGCGTCGGGCTTGCGTGCCCAGAGGAGTTCGGCGCCTTGGCCGCGGCTGAGTTCGCGCTGGCCTGCGGCGGCTACGGCGAGCATGGCGGCGCGCTGTTCGGCGCTGATGTTTGCCGCCGCGAGCAGGCGGTAGCCTTCGCCGATGAGCAGGTCGCCGACATTCAGCGCGACGGCCACGCCGTGCCCGGTGTGGAGCGTGGGCTCGCCGTAACGGGTTGCGTCTTCGTCCTCGATGTCGTCGTGGATGAGGGAAGCCTTGTGGAAGCATTCCACGGCGACGGCGACCTTTTTCAAATCGTCGGGCATCGCGGCCTCGTTGCCTGCGAGCGCGCGCCATGCGGCGACCGCGAGGAATGGGCGCCAGCGCTTGCCCGCGCGCGCGAGCCACTCGCGGCCAATGCGCTCGGTCTCACACTCGGCGGTGCCCATGATCGCAGTGAGCGATTCGGTGGAAAACCATTCGTCCACTTCATTGCGCAGCGAGCTGAGATCGAGCCGGCGTGTCTTGTCGTCGGCGGTGAGGTGGATGTAGTCCCACACCCAGTCGAGATCGACGGTGGTATCGATGCAGTCATCCTGCAGCAGCGGCACCGCGACGCCGGGAATGGCTGCGGCCTCCATGTAGGGGAAGCTGCGCTCCAGCACGCTCAGACAACTGATGCCGACGATGGCTTCGATCTGCCCCGTCTGGATCAGCGACATGACAATGGCGCTGCCTTCCGCCACGAGCACTGCGTAGCCAAGACGCTCGGCTTCATTTTGCAAATCCTGGATCGAGCAAAGCCCGCACTGCTTGCACAGCAGCCCGAATTCATCGAACGGCGCGGGGCACTTGCTTTCCACTCGCAGGCATTTCGGCATGAGCAGCAGGCGGCGCTCGAACGGAACGGCGGCGAGCTGCTCTCGCCACATCTCGTTATTGATGAGCACGCCGACGTAGTCGCGGTAGATGGTCGCGCAGCCCAGGTGTTGCACCACGCGGTCCGCATGCTCGGCGAGTTCCGCGAAGGGGAGCGGCGGGGTGGGGGAGAACTCCGCGACGTAGTTGCGCACCGCGTGCAGAATCTGTGTCCGTTCCTCGGGAGTCTGCGGGATGTTTTTCTTCGGCTGCCGGAAACGCGCGGGCGCGATGGGCTTGGGGAGAGTGAGGGAAAGGGGGGGCACCTCTTTGCGGGGCGAGTCGGACATGGGTGGCAGGGTAATTGGTTCATTGAACCATCCGCAAGGGCGGAGGTTCTTTGCATTCGTGGCGGAATCGTAGCGTAGCTCTCCAGAGCTGCGGGAGGGACGCGCAGTAGCGGCGCAGCTCTGGAGAGCTACGCTTTGGGGGAAGTTCCTTTGGGGGCGCGGCTGGACTGGGAGCGGCGACTTCCAAGTCGCCGCGGTGTCACCGTCGCGGCTTGGCCGCAATCGGCGGCGGCGATCGGCGACTTGGAACTCGCGCTCCCAAGGGAGGCTCCCCGCGTGGAAGAGGCTTACCGCCGCAGCATGCCGAGGACGATTGCCACGGTCGCGAGGCCGCTCAGGGGCATGAGGATCGCGGCGAGGAGCGGGCTCATGTTGCCGGAAATCGACAGCGCGATGGCCACCAGATTGTAGGCGATGGCAAATGTGATCACGGCCCGCACGGCGGCGCGCTTTCGGATGGCGATGTCGAAGAGCGCGCGGATTCCGGCGAGGCCGCGGCCGAGGAAATAGAAGTCGGCTTTGCGCTCCAGCAGGCCGCGGTCGATGGCGGGCGTGCCGGTGCAGAGGCTCTCGTTGAAGGCGAGGCTGTCGTTTGCGCCGTCGCCGATCATGAGCGTGCGCTGTGGGCCGTGGGCGCGGAGCCAGGCGGCTTTGTCATCGGGGCTTTGTGAGCCGTGCGCCTGTGCGGGCGGAAGGCCGACGCTGGTGGCGATGGCGGTGACTTTCTCTGCGCGGTCGCCGCTCAGGATGTGCAGTGAACGGCCCGGTGCGGCGAGCGCCTGAAATTCCGCAGCCGCATCTTCGCGGAGTTCGTCGCCGAAGCGGAATGCGGCAAGCAGTTCGCCGTCGCGGGTGAAAAGGCAGTCGCCTTCGCCTTCGCCCGCCCAGCCGGGACGGCCGAGGCGCCAGCGGTGGCCGAGAAAGTGTGATTCGAGACCGCAGCCGATTTCCTCGTGCAGTTGCATGGCAGCCGAGGGCTGGACCCGGGCTGCGAGCAGTTGCTCGCGCACGCAGGATGCGACGGGGTGGAGATTGTTTTCGACCATCGCGAGGAGGATCGAGCGCTCGTCGGCGCGGAGTGTTTCCAGCGCGCCGGGATTCAAAAGTGCGATCGTTTCGAGGGTGAGCGTGCCGGTCTTGTCGAAGACGATTGTGTCCACCTTTGGCAGCCGCCCCCAGATGCCGGGGTCGCGGATGAGCACGCCAGCCCGGCGTGCGCGTGCGGTGGCGAGATCCTCGGCGAGCGGCAGCGCGACGCCGGTGGCACACGGACACGAGACGACGAGGATGCTCGTGAGTACTTGGAGCGCGCGCAGAGCATCTCCGCCGAACCAGAGCCAGCCAAGAAATGCCGCAGTCGCGATGGCGAGCACGACGAGCAGGTAGATGCGGATGAAACGTTCCAGTCCCCGTTGCCGGCGATCGGCGCGCGGAGTGGCATCGAGCAGACGCGCGAGCATGCTCTCGTGCCACGGCTCGGCCGCTTCGAGTTCGATCGGTTCGCGGCTGAGGTTCACGGCACCGCCGGGGATCAACTGGCCGTGACGTGCAGTCCGCGCTTCGCTCTCGCCGCTGATCCACTCCATGCCGAGCGTCGCCGCGAGGCTGTGCAGGATCGATTTCACCGGGACGACCTGCCCGGGTGTGACGCGGAAGCGCTCGCCACGGTCGGGATGCGCGACGGTGAATTGCTGGTCGAGAAGCCGGTTGCGATTTGCGGCGACGGCGGTCTCCTGCGTCCAGCGGCCGGCGAGCATGAGGAACGTGAAGACCGAGATGAAATCGAAATAGACAAAGTCCGTGGCGCCGTGACGCCATGCGACGAGCGAGCCTGCGTAGGCCGCGATGAGGCCGAGCGAAATCGGGAGATCGATGTGCAACACGCCATGACGCAGACTGTGCCACGTGCGTCCGAAGAAGTAGCTGCCGCCGACGAGAAAACTCAGCGTGCTGCACGCGAAGGCGAGCATGCTGAACATGCCCGCCAGCTCGAAGCCGGGCTCCATTCCGAGGTAGCCGGGCAGCGTGAAAAGCATCGCGTTCATCGCGAGCGCCGCGCACAGGCCGAGGCGGATGATGAGGCTGCGATTGGTCCGTTTGCCCGTGGCGGCGACGGGGCCGACGAGGTAGCCGAAGCTCTGAATTTCCCTCGCGAACGCGACGAGATCGAAGCGGCCTGGCTCCCAGCGCAGGTGCAGCCGGCCGAGTGTCGGGTCCACGCGGATGGCGAGCGCGCCGGGTTTGGTGTCGAAGAGTTTTTCGATGAGCCACACGCAGCCGATGCACGAGATGCCCTGGAGGTCGAGGTCGAGCGAGCCGCGGTCGTCGCGCGCGATGGATTCGAGCCACGTGTAGTCGCGCTGTTGGAAGACGACGGAGCGCACCGGGAACGTGGTGCCGTCCTGCAGTTCGTAGAATTGCGTGAGCCCTTTCTGCTGGATCAGGCTGTGGACGAATTCGCAGCCCGCGCAGCAGAAGTCCGGACGATGCGCCGTCGGGCGGAACCGCGTGCCGCAGTGGATGCAGACTTTGCCTGTGTCAGTGCGTGTCATGCGCTTTGAAGTTTCTCATCGAGCGGGTCGTCTTGCGCATGTCCCGGAGGGACAATTGAAATTAGCCGGTGGTCGAGCGAAGCGAACACCACCGGATCACAGGAAAAGATGGAATGCGCCCCGGAGGGTGCGCCGGAAAGCCGCCACATGGAATTTCCGCCGCCCCCTCCGGGGCGGGTATTCTGGTGACCGTGATCCGGTGGTTTTCGCTCGCAGAGCTCGCTCGACCACCGGCTAATTTCTGTGCCGCCTCCAGCGTCCAGAGCAGCATGGCACGCTCTAGTGGCAGCACTCATGGAGCGGAGCGAGCGAGCGCCAGACGAGCAGTCCCGCGCCGAGCAGCGCGACGCCTTGTTGCGTGCGAAGCAGGACGGCGGAGCCGCCCTGTTGCAGACGGAGGAACTGCGACTGGACGATCCAGAAAAGCGGGATGGTTCCCGCGGCGAAACTCGCGAGGAGCATCGAACCCCGCCACCACGAGCCGGTGAGAACCGCGACGCCGAACATGAGCCAGAGCGGTCCGCACGGGAGCAGCGGCGTGAGCCAGCCGAGCGAGCCGCTGAGCTTCACGCGCAGCAGCAGGCGCGAGACGAAGCGCGGCTGCGGGATCTTTTTGTCGAGGCCGAATGCGACGAGCACGAGGATGATCGCGAGCGTCCACGGGACGAAGCGGGCGAAGTTGCTGTCGAGCACCATGCGCGCGGATTGGCCGATCGCGCCGAGCAGTGCGCCGGTGACGGTGTACGAAATGAGACGGCTCGCGTGGTAGTTCGCCGGTTGCACGCGCATCGCGCAGGCGAGCGGGCCGCACATTCCCGCGCAGTGCAGGCTGGTGACAAGGCCGGCGACAAACGCCGCCAGCGGAGTGGTGGCGGCGCTAAGGTCCATGCTTGAGCGGGACTTCCGGGTCCTTGTTCTTGATGGCGATCACCACCGCCGTGGTGATCCCCGCGATGAATGCGGCGTAGCCAAACACGATCCAGAGCCATGGGCGTTTTTTCATTTTGCGACGATGTGATGGGTTGCGTTGGGGAGCGCGGGCGCCCTCGCCCGCAGTCTTCGGCGCCCCGCCGAAGACATCGGTGGTGGCGGACGCGTGTTTTCGAAATGACGCTTCCCGTGGTCCGAAGGTCCCGGCGAGGGCGCCGGGAACGGCGGGCGAGGCGCCCGCGCTCCCCATGCACCGCATGTCCGCATCTCACGCCAACTTCGATTTTCAAACTGAGTTTGCAGTCCCTCACTGCACAAGAGATCCACGCCCCGCTTGTGCGAATTCGCGGGATGACTGTGCGAGGGGGGGTGAGGCTGGCCCCGGCGCTGAGCTGCAATTGGCGTGTCACATTCCATGGCCGGGTCCGAGGAAGGTTGCGGTTTTCTCGAGCGAGATTTTTCCGTCGGCGCTAATGACGCGGATGCGCAACGGGAATTCCCCGTGTCCCGCTCCCATCTTCGAGCGCGGGTAGGTGAACACGACTGGCGAGAGCTTTTCACCGAGCGCATCGACCACGATGGCCGACTCGGTGCCGCTCACGGTGAGGCCGTGCGGTGCGTCGGGGACTTCGAGGCGGAATGTGGCGGGTTCGTTGCGTTTGTTCAGCACCCGGATGAAAAACTGATTCCGCACTTCGTCGCCTTCGAGGAAGTATGGCGAGCCTTGCATGCGGACGAGCGTGATGGTCACGGGCTTGAACGTGCTGAAAGCCCACGTCATCACCGATGCGCCCAGGAGCAGGAGGAATGTGTAGGCGATGACGCGCGGGCGGATGATCTTCTTCGGCTTCCGCTCGAGGCCGTTCATCGAGTCGTAGCGCACGAGGCCGCGTGGGCGCTCGATTTTTTCCATCACCGCATCGCACGCATCCACGCAGGCGGCACAGCCGATGCACTCGAGTTGCAGGCCCTGGCGGATGTCGATCCCGGTCGGGCACACCTGCACGCAGCGGCGGCAGTCGATGCAATCGCCCGCGCCCACGGTGCCTTTTTTCCCGCGCGGTTCGCCGCGCTTTTCGTCGTAGCCGATGATCATCGTGTTGTCGTCCGTCAGCGCGCTCTGGATGCGGCCGTACGGACACATGATGATGCAGAACTGCTCGCGGAACCACGTGAAGTCGAACCACAGCGCGGCAGTCATCCCGAAGACAAAGACAAACGCGGCCCAGTTCTCGCGCGGCGAGTGGCGCATCATCTGGTAGAGCTTCGGCAGCGAGACGAAGTAGGAGAGGAAAACGTGCGCGATCAGGAATGCAAAGAGGCCGATGAGGACGAGCTTCGTGCCACGTTTGAGGGTTTTCTCCGGGTTCCAGGGCATGTCGTCGAGCCGTCTCCGCTGGGGCACGTCGCCCTCCAGCCGGCGCTCGATGAAGCGCACGATGTCGAGGAAGACCGTCTGCGGGCAGCCCCATCCGCACCAGATGCGGCCCAGCAGCGCAGTGATGTAGAAAAGCGAAAACCCGACGCCGGTGATGATGAAGAACCCCAGCCACAAATCCTGCGTGACGAACGTGAGCCCGAAGAGGTGAAAGTGCCGCTGCGCCACGTCGAGAAACACCGCAGGGTGTCCATTGATCGGAATCCACGGCAGCAGCACATACACCGCCATGATCAGCAGCCCGACGAGCGTCCGCGCCCGCGTGAAGCGCCCCGAAACCGTCGCCGGATGGATGAACCGCCGCGAGCCGTCGTCGCGGATCGTGGTGACGGAGTCGAGGCTCGGCTTTACGGGCGTGGTGGCCATCGGCGCTCCTACTTTGCCGGGGCGGGGGCAACGGGCATGATGGGCGTCCAGCCGGCGACC
>Ga0105048_10018988_pt1 | contig 10550 bp, 10 predicted proteins | sample MAT05_FD_78382 | JGI IMG/M metagenome (GOLD analysis project Ga0105048, IMG submission 78382) | Freshwater microbial communities from Lake Fryxell liftoff mats and glacier meltwater in Antarctica - MAT-05 | ecosystem: Environmental > Aquatic > Freshwater > Ice > Liftoff microbial mat | place...
ATTAAACCCGGGCGCTCAAGCCAGTGTATTTCGGTCGGTAGGCAGGTCAATTCTAACTTTTTTGGCAGTGCTGGAGCGGCAGTTGTTAAGTCAATGGATTGAAGTGAAGGAAAGGCAGAAGTATTGATGCCCGCGACAAGGTCTGACATGGTTGGTTCTGCTCGCGGCTGCTGCGGTAGCTGGGTTTTAGCGAGTGAAGTGCCCCATTTTTCTTCCTTTTGCTCGAGAATGGTTGGTTCTGTATTGGATGTTGTAGTCCTTGAAACACTCCAGCCCTCTTTGAAAGATTGCTCAGATGTTTGGGTAGGGGTTTTCCTAAAATCGGAAGGTAATGGGTCCGCTGTAGCCTGCGGGGGCGATAACGCTATTGTTTGGGTATTTTGGTTCGGCTGGGTCACGGAGTGCTTGGGCGCTTCTGAGGCTTTAGTTTTCGGAGAAACGTTTTGCTCCCCGGCTGGGGTTGCAGACAAAACCCGAAGTTTTTCTTCATAATAAAGATGCTCGCAAACGAGGGTTGAAAAAAGCACCAAAATAACCATCGCAGCCACAGCCTTCCAGCCATAGCGCAGATAGGTTGCACGAGGGGATTGGATCACGGTCGGAGGCAATAAATCAGCTTCCACTCGGCTCCACATATCTAAAGAAGGATCCTCTTCGTGCTCCTCAAATGACTTTCGAACATAGTCATCCAATTTATCGTCATGTATATTTTCTTCCATGGCTGTCAAGTTGTTAAGCTATTTTCAAGCAATTTTCTAAAGTGTGCTTTTGCCCTCAATAATTGTGATTTGGAGGTACCAACCGAGATATCGAGAATTTCAGCAATTTCAGGATGCGAGTACCCTTCCAAAACATGCAGGTTGAAAATGGTTCGGAAACCTGTTGGCAACTGCTGCAAAATTCGGATCATATTTTTGGCTGGAGGTTCATCTGCTGAAAAAATCTCCGCGTCGTCTGGAAAATCCTGTCCATCCAATGCTGTGGTGATGAGGTTCTTTTTGTTGCGTTGAAGGTGCTGAAGCGCGGTATTCACAAACACTTTCCGAACCCATCCTTCAAAATTCCCGGCCCCAGTGTATTGATTCAAATCGCGAAATACCTTTACAAAACCCTCCTGCAACACATCCTCTGCATCCTCCCTGCTATTAGTATAGCGTAGGCAAAGGGCAAACATCTTACCCTTGAAGCACTCGAAGAAATGTTTTTGAGCAAGTCGGTCACCGCGAAGGCAGGCTTGCAAATTGGGTTCAACCATTTTTTTCGTTCAGGCGCAAGTTGGTGTATTGGAAAGGTAGGTCATGAATTTTGGGAGGGGTTGCATTTGGGAGGAAAAATTTAAAACAGAAAAACAGGGGGATTTAAAAATGTGAAGATGGAGGTAAAAAAAATTTCCAAAATGCAACCCCTGCCAAAAGTCCTGACCTAATCCGTCAAATGCATTTTCAAAAACAAACCTTATTCAACTTGAAAACACACACTCTAAATTTCACTTTCAAATTTTTATCCATCATGTTAAAAGCAATCAAATTTTTCTTCCTGCCACTCGCAGTTATCATGTCCGTAATGGTCGCCTGCAATAAGTCTTCTGATTTAACTACCGAAGAACTCGTTGATCAAGCCCTATATAGCGCTCAAGAGCGTGGTGGCATGGGTCGGTTCGGCTGCTATGAATTGGTGTTCCCCGTCTCGATCGTGCTAACTGACGGTACTTCTGCTGAGGTGAATTCGTACGATGAACTGAAACAAACCCTTCGTACTTATTTTGAAGCCAATGGCGGTGGACAAGGCCATCATGGCCATCATGGTAATCATGGTAATCGCCCACACCTGTCTTTTGAATTCCCGATTTCGGTCGTTTCGCAAGATGGCGAAGTAATTTTGGTGGGCTCCGACGAGGAACTTCGTGCCATTCGCGTTGAATGCGCTGGTGCAACTTTTGGAAATCACGGCCCACAAGGGCACGGCCAACACGGGCTTTCTTGTTTCGAAGTAGTTTTCCCAATCACACTTTCATTCCCTGATGGAACCACCGCAGAAGCTGCAGATCGCATGGCGCTTCGTCAGTTGATTCGTACTTGGAGAGAAGCCAATCCAGATGCTACAGAGCGTCCGAAAATTGTGTTCCCACTCACCGTAAAAATGAAAGACGACGGTTCGTTAGTTACCGTAAACACCCGAGAAGCACTGAAGCAGTTGAAAGAAGACTGCGAATAATCTTGGTTCAAAACTCTATTTACAACACGTTCCTCAACCCTGCGCTTTCTTGTCTTAGGATGAGAAAGCGCAGTTTGCTTTTAGCCATCAGCTCAGAGCATTCGCTCAAAAATATGGTGTACGCTGCGCTCAATTTGTCCTATTCCGGCATCGGCTTGATAGATTTCCAGCATATCGGCCAGGATTTTGTCTTTGTCGGCTTTTGTTCTGCAATATTGCTTCCGATACGAGAAGATGATATCCAAAGCATCTGCATCATCACAAGCCATAAAAATGGATTTGATTCGGGTGTATTCTGCGGCTGTAAGCGTAGGAACTATGAGCTCTTCCTCTTCCCTTGCCAGGTTCCCATCCGTGTTGGCGGCATATAGCATGACAAAAGCGTGGAATTCAGCGTAGGTCCAATTGTCTGTTTGGTTGACCATATTCTTAGAAATTTGATGTTGAATACTTGAATAAAATAGTTTCAGATGGCCCTCCCCTGCCGAAACTTGATTTGGATAAATTTCAAAGGCATTGTATACATTGAGTTGAAAATAGATACGTTTTGTCGTATTTCTGAGGAAGTCACAAAAAATCATTGGTCATATCCCAAAAAATTCCTACACTTTAGCCCTTGAAAACAGTCGAAGTTCTTTGAGCAGCCGGATTTCTTGCACCATCAAACCTGAAAACAGCCTGACAAGGCTAATCCATCATTCTGCCCACTGAGTTGCGTTCCAGCAACTTTGATGGGGATTTTCTAATGCATAAACTTCTCGCACAATGGAAATCGTAGGATTCTTGGTCTTGTTATTTATTGTTCTGGCAGCTATATCAAGCTCGTCAACTGACCGTGATGAGCGTCGCCAAAATCGCGACGGCTATCGGAACAACCGCAACCGCTCTTCGCACCGTCGCTATCCAGATGACGATTGGGACGATGAGTATGATGATCACTACCCCTACAACCCTTATTGGCCACCACCCTACCCTTATCCTCGTCGCAGACGCCGCGGCAGCACAGTCTTGGGTATCTTGCTTGGCTTTTTGTTTGCAGTGGTTCTGGTGAGCCTGGTGGCAGCATATCCCTGGAATGGGCAATCTGCTTACACTATTGGCCCATCAAAGGATGTACCTGTGGCTGGGAAAACGCCAAAAGGTTTAGCAACCAGCGTTGCTGCTTATGAAGTACCCGAACAAGAGGATTCAAAACCCATGCTTCCACCCAAAGCGCAGTATGAATTGTTGACAAAACCGCACATGATTCGATTGACGATTAGCGATTATTTGACTTTTAAATCCATTCAAAGCAAGTATCCAACGCGCAATATTGAAGCCTTTCGCGACAAAGATAAGCGCTATTGGGTTTGCATTTTTGCGAAAACGAGTCAAGAATTGGACGAAATCGTTAACCTGCTGCGCCTTAGAGAAGACGACTTAATGGAAAATGGCCTTGGAATAACTTATTACCCTATTTCCAAGGTTTGTTCTGGACAAATTGTACGAGAAAAAGGAACCGATATTTGGTTCTGCCTGTAGTAACCCGAAGTATTCACACACAATTGAGTTATCCGTGAAAAAACATCGACTAGTAATAATCCCAACCACATGACACCCATGTCGTACCACACGGCATGGGTTTTTTTATTCCTGGAAATGTCGTCCTTTGCGCAATAGCTAAATCTGATGTCCCCATTTCAAATCCTTTTTTCCGATGAACATTTTGTAGCGATCAACAAACCGCCTGGAATCCTAATGCACCGCACCCGCATCAGTGAAGACAATGTGTTTGTAGTACAGCTGCTTCGCGACCAAATCGGGCAACGGGTGTACCCGGTGCATCGGCTCGATCGGGCCACTTCGGGTGTGCTAATTTTTGGCAAAAACTCAGAAGCTTCCGGGCTGCTTGGCGAACAAGTGATGGACAAAACGGTAGAAAAAAAATACCTGGCTATTGTGCGTGGCTGGACGCCGGAAGCTGGCACCGTAGACTACGCACTCGATGATCCGGATTCCGGCAAAGGCCCCCTGCAAGCGATTACGCATTTCGTACGGCTTGGCACGTCTGAAATAGATCACCCAATTGGCTTGCGGCATACTACTGCACGTTTTTCTCTCGTGGAAGCCCAATTGGAAACTGGTCGCCGGCACCAAATTCGCAAACATTTTGCCCACCTCAGATATCCGGTCATCGGCGATAAACGTCACGGAGATGTGAAACACAACTCCTACTTTCGCGATGTATTCGACCTGCACAGAATGTTCTTACACAGTATGTTATTGTCGTTTCAGCACCCATACAGCAAGGAGTCCGTCCGTATTTCAGCCCCTGTGGATGAGGTTTTTGAAAGAACACTGCATTTATTGAACCTGCATGAATTTTTACCCACCATAGCCTTCCCGGCTGCCGAGCCTTGGCGGGAAGGAGCGAAGGAGGGTTGACGATAACCCTATTTTACCCGCAATAGCCCACTTCAGGCAGTGGCAAAGGCGGGTTTCACAAGGATCAAAATCAATTACCTTGACCACATCATCTTACTCCCTCCGCGCCGGAAATCTGGCTGATTTAAAAGTTCAAAGCTTCGAACTTTCCCCTCCTGCAGCCGGCGAAGTCCAAATAGCGGTACGCGCTATCGGCCTAAACTTCGCCGATGTGTTTGCCATCTGGGGACTTTACGGTGCCACCCCCAAAGGCGAATTTATCCCAGGTCTGGAGTATTCCGGCACCATCGAAGCGGTGGGCGAAGGCATTACACACCTACATCCTGGTGATCATATCATGGGCGTCACCCGTTTTGGCGCATATACTACGCACCTGAACATTGACGCCCGATATGCCATACCGATGCCAACCGACTGGTCTTTTCCTACGGGCGCAGCTTATTTGGTACAAACGCTCACTGCCTACTACGGCATGGCAACGCTTGGCGCCTTACAACAGGGTCAAAATGTGCTGATTCACAGTGCTGTTGGCGGCGTGGGCTTGCAGGCTTTGAAGATAGCAAAGGCCTACAACTGTTTTACCATCGGCACCGTTGGCACCGCAGCCAAGGTGGATTTTGCCTTGTCAGAAGGATACGACCGGGTTATCGTACGGGGCAAAGATTTTGAAGCACAACTCAAAACTGCACTTGATGGCAAACCCCTTCACTTGCTTATGGATAGTGTGGGCGGGCCATTTTTTAGCATTCCTTTTGAGCTACTAGCACCAATGGGCCGAGCCGTGGTATTCGGCTCAGCGCGCTACGCAACTGCCAGCGACCGCCCAAACAAACTCCACCTGCTGCGCCATTTTTTCACCCGCCCCAAGGTAGATCCGCAGCGTATGGTCGAAACCAACCGCGCAGTGTTGGGCTTCAACCTGATTTGGCTGTATGAAAATGCCGAATTGCTTCGTGGCTTATTGGTTGAGCTGGAAACGATGCATCTTGCACCACCTCACGTGGGGCATGTTTTTCCGTTTGAAAAATTACCGGACGCCGTGCGGTTATTTCAGACCGGAAAAACAATGGGGAAGGTGGTGGTGGAGATATGAGATTTGAGTTATGAGATTTGAGTTATCAGTTATCAGTTTTAAATCCAAAATTTATGACCAATACACCTTTAGACTTCCAACCTGAATTCACGCCCACCGAAGAAGAACGTCCTGCTGGCACTTGGATGGAAAGCTACTGGGCAGAAACTGCCCGATGGGCTAAGTACTTTTCATTTGCCATTTTAGGCTATTTTGTCTGGGTGACTTATACGGATATGAGCCTGACTTTTCCCAATAGCAATAGCTTCTCCAAGACTGGAATATACTTAATTGCAGCGCTGATGATCCCATTGGCAAACATCCCGGTAGGATTTCTGAGCTTCTTTTGTTTCCGTTTTAGTCAAGACCTTGAACAGGCTTTGGCTGGAAGCAATCAATTATTGCTCGAAAAGGCATTTCGACAATTACAGCGTTCTCTGATTTCAGGCCTGGTCATTGCCACCCTTTGGGCTTTATCCGCTGTGGCACAATGGCAAACCACGATCCAGTTTATGAACCAGCATGTTCCACCTGACCATCTGGATTTTGGACCAACAATTATTGAAACCTTAGATACTCTAAACTAAGCCTAACATGGAAAATCTAGCGCAAGATCTACCCCAGGAGCCGACCCAAAACAATGACGACCAAAGCCTTTGGCTCACCGACCGCTTGTTGGCGCAATTGCGCAAATCTTCCAAAATAGGATGGCTATTGATGGCATTAGGCCTCTTATTGGGCATCTCCGCATTTTTACTTTCACTTTTTGATTTATATTTATCTTGGATTCTATACCCGCTAAAAGAGTTTTATCTTCTAGAGGGAAATACCCTTTTCAGAACCCTCTCCGCATTGACGATGGTCGCCATGTATTACCTTTTTTTTCGTGGAATGCTAGAAGGCTATAAAGCTTGGCGTTTGTTGCGTTACAGCGAAACCGACGATGATGCACTGCTCGAAGGCTCCGAACGCTTGGGTAAGATGTTTCATTGGCTGGTTATCTGGGCAGGTATTTTTGGAGCGCGAATTTTGTTGGTATTGTTGTCGCAAAAATGGATGTCTTGAAGATTATGACAAAACTGTCCCTGCTCTTATTCCATTAATGTACCGTAATTCCGGTGTTAAATTGTGTGTTAAGAATAGGAGAAGTTTTATAGTCCAATGCATACATTTGCATCGCTGATCAGCACCGGATCAGCGTTCAATTGATGCATTCTAACCATGACAAAACGTATGAACTGCCCATCAAAGCCCTGGAGATGGCTATTCCTCTTTCCACTTTTTTTCAGCACCACAATTTTTGCCCTTGCCCCCCCTACCCCATTCGTTGATAAAACGATTACTGGCCAGGTGCTTTCTATTGACGGTGAAACCCTAATCGGGGTCACCGTTGTTGAAGCCGGCACAACCAATGGTACGAGGACTGACCTCAATGGAAAATATTCCCTAAAAGTCAGTGCCGGAGCTACAGCACTCGAATTTTCTTTAATTGGCTATGAAAAGCAACGGATCAAAATCGGTATCCGAACCTCGATTGATGTAGTACTTGAGTCCAGCCTGAACAACCTCTCCGAGATAGTCGTAGTGGGCTACGGCGTAGAGCAAAAAGCCCTTTTGACGGGTTCTGTAAGCGAAGTCAAATCGGAAAACCTGAAAAACATCCCGGTAGGCAGTGTAGACGGCATCTTGCAAGGGCAGGCTGCCGGGGTGCAAGTGGTACAAAACTCTGGAACACCTGGTTCTGCCATTTCCGTCCGCATCCGGGGCGTAGGTTCGATTGGCGGTTCTAGTCAGCCTCTGTATATTATTGACGGAATACCAGTCACCACTGGTGATTTTGCCCAAGTCGGCTACGAAGGCCAAGGGGTAAATGCTCTTTCGGATCTGAGCCCCAATGATATTGAGTCGGTCACCATTTTGAAAGACGCTGCCGCAGCAGCCATTTATGGCGCACGGGCTTCCAATGGGGTGGTTTTGATTACCACCAAGCGTGGGAAAAACCAGAAGTCAGTCATCAATTTCAACGCCTACTACGGCATTCAGGAAACCTGGCGGACGCTGGAAATGCTGGATGCCCGCGACTGGATGTTGTATCGAAATGACCTGACTGGTTCGCCCGTTTTTTCTGAAGAACAAATTAGCAACATCAAAATCAACACGAATTGGCAAGACGTAATTTTTAGAACGGCGCCTATTGCAAACTACGAGCTTTCGTCGTCCGGTGGCAATGATAAAACCAGGGTATTCCTGAGTGGCAATTTCTTTCAGCAAGACGGGATCGTGATCGGCACCGATTACCGCCGGCTTAATGGCCGCGTGAACATTGATCATCGCTTGTCGGAAAAGCTGCTTGTGGGCACTAGCATTGGCTTGTCTTATGCCAAAACCAATCGCGTGGAAGGTGATCAGACCTTACAAGGCCCATTGCCCAATGGCATTTCTACCCCGGCTATTTTCCCGGTATACAATGAAGATGGGTCGTACAACCAGGAAGGTCCTTACTCCAACGCAGTTTCCATTGCCAATGAGGCCATCAATGAAAACTTCTCGTACCGCTCTGTGGCCAATGTTTACGCAGACTATAAAATCCTGCCCGGCCTGACATTTTCCACCAAATGGGGTGTAGATTTCCTGAATTTTCGAGAACACGCCTACGAATCCATCAAAACGGTGCAGGGCGCAAAATTCAACGGTTTGGGCTTTGAAACCTATTCCAATGTATTGAATTTGGTGTCTAACAACTTTTTGAAATACCAACTAGATCGCGGAAAGCACAACATGGAATTCCTCGGAGGTTACAGTTTTGAACAATACCAAAACCGTAGTTCGTTTATTCGCGGTCAGGATTTTGCCGATCCGAGTTTGCAGTATATCAATACCGCTTCGACCATTGTTTCTGCCAGTTCCAGCGGCTCGGAGAATGGATTGCGTTCCTTTTTGGGTCGGGTGAACTATAATTTTGACAATAAATACCTGCTTACATTTTCCGGGCGACTGGATGGCTCCTCCCGCTTTGGCGAAAACAACCGCAATGGTTTTTTCCCGGCGGTGTCGGCAGGATGGCGGGTTTCGCAAGAAGGTTTCCTGAAATCCAAGGCTATTTCTGAATTAAAAATCCGGGCGAGTTATGGACTAACGGGTAATGATGACATTCCAGCTTTCCTTTTTTCTGAATTGTATGGAATAACCTCCTACGGCGATCAACCCGGCATTTATCCAAGCAATATTCCCAATCCAGACCTCAAATGGGAAACCACCGCCCAATTGAACTTCGGGATTGATCTGGGTCTATTTGAAAATCGAGTACTCCTAAGTGCCGACGTGTACAACAAAAAAACTACAGATTTGCTGCTCAGCCGTCCGCTTCCGCCGAGCTCTGGGTTTAGCGTGATCACAGAGAACATCGGGGAAGTAGAAAATAAAGGGATTGAGCTCTCCCTAACCACTGAAAACCTATCGGAACGAGTATTTACATGGACGACTCGATTCAACTTTTCCGCCAACCGCAACAAAGTGCTGAAACTCTACAATGGTCAACCTATTGACGATCTCGGGCGTGGTAGTAACCGCATTGAAGAAGGCCAGCCCATTGGTATTTTCTACAGCTACGAATCCTTGGGCGTTGATCCTTCCACTGGAGATATCGTGTACAAGGACAACAACTACGACGGAGAGTTGACCACTGCTGACCGTACCAAAATAGGTAACCCTAATCCTGATTTCATTGCTGGAATTACCAATCAACTGGGCTACAAGGGCTTTGATTTAAGCGTCTTTTTTCAAGGTTCCTATGGCAACGACGTGTTCAATGGCTCGCGTCTTTTCCTTGAATCCTTGCAGGGTGGCGACAACCAATTGGCCGCAGTAAATCGCCGATGGAGAACTCCTGGCGACATCACAAACATCCCGGATGCTACGAGCGATCCTGTTCGAGCGGCTTCCAACAAGCGGGTTTCTTCTCGTTTTATTGAAGACGGTTCTTATTTAAGGTTGAAGAACTTGACCCTGGGCTACACTATCCCGAAAAATCGTGCAACTGGAAAATGGTTTTCAAGCTTCCGTTTATTTGCCAGCGCACAAAATCTGCTCACGTTTACCAACTATACTGGTCTAGACCCTGAAGTGAATTACCGAGGGAATGACAACGCCGTTATTGGCACCGATTTCTTCACTTTTCCACAGGTACGCAGTTACACCTTCGGATTCAACCTAACTTTCTGAAAATGAAAAAAATAGCTATACTTTATTGCCTCTTTTTTCTGGTCTCTTCCTGCGATGTTTTGGACGTAAAACCGCAGAGTTCTATTCCGGCCAGCGAAGCATTCAAAGATAAATCCGGGATTGAACGTGGAATACTCGGTGCTTATTCCGGTTTGCAAAGCCTGAGCTATTATGGTCGCGCTTACCTGATTTTTTCCGACCTCGCTGGCGATAATCTGGTTCACCCGCCCAATGCCACGTCTGTAAATTATGCCGAGGTAGACAACAATGCTATTCTCCCCGAAAACGAATCCGTAGACGGTATTTGGAGCGCAGCCTACGACGCCATCAATGTGGCAAACAACGTTATTGTTCAGGTACCAAATATCCCCGATATGACACAGGCTGAAAAAGACAAGGCCCTTGGAGAATTATATTTCATCCGTGCCCTGAATCATTTCAACCTGCTCAATTACTTCGGGGCCATCCCACTCCGGACTACTCCGACAGTTGGTGTGGAAAATATCAATGTTCCCCGCAACCCGGTCAATGAGGTTTCTGCACAGATTGTGCGTGATTTGGAGTTTGCGGCGCTTCATCTCCCCGTTTCAAGCAGCATCAAGACCCGAGCTTGCAAACA
>Ga0105048_10018989_pt1 | contig 10550 bp, 6 predicted proteins | sample MAT05_FD_78382 | JGI IMG/M metagenome (GOLD analysis project Ga0105048, IMG submission 78382) | Freshwater microbial communities from Lake Fryxell liftoff mats and glacier meltwater in Antarctica - MAT-05 | ecosystem: Environmental > Aquatic > Freshwater > Ice > Liftoff microbial mat | place...
CACGATTGTCGTCGGCTGCCCCACGGTCATGATCGGGGGGTAGAGGCAACCCCAGCCAACGCGTGAGCCTTCCGATACCACTGGGCGTGAGCCCGTCCCATGCGCGGCCGGGGCTGCTCGTGGACGCGATTGGGAACGCCCTGTCGCTGGGGGGGACGCCCGACAACTTCCAGGCGACCTACAAGACGAGCCTCGTTCTCAGGAAGCAATGGGACGTGTGGCTGGTGCAGTTCGAGCCGTGAAACGTCCGGGGTTGCCCGGGAGGGTGGCACTCGTCCATTTTGAATCCGTGCCGCCGAAACTGGACCCGGGAACCAACCTCTATGACGTCGTCGATTATCCCTCGGGTTGTCATGCCCAGACCCATCCGTCGCGGCTCGCCGCGTCCGCCCTGTTGCGTGGGTTCGAGCCGGTTCCAACGGCCGGAGCCCGGATCGTCGAGCTGGGATGTGGCGACGGCTGGAACCTGATTCCCATCGCCGAGCACTTTCCGGAGTGCCAGTGCTTCGGCATTGATCTGGCACAGAAGCCGATCGAGAGGGGACAGGCCGCCATCGAACAGTTGGGCCTGCGCAACATTCGTTTGCAGTGCGGTGATGTGACCGAGTTGGGCGGACAGTTGGGCACCGTCGATTACCTGATCGCCCACGGACTCTATTCCTGGGTGCCAGACCGGGTCCGGGACTCGATCCTGTCGTTGTGCGGACGGATGTTGTCGGATCGTGGGTTGGCCTTCATCAGTTTCAACGCCCTGCCGGGCTCTCATTCGCGGATGATGATCCGGGAGATGTTGCAGCGGCACGTGGGGATGGCCGGCGGTGTGGAAGAGCGACTAGGGCAGGCCCGGGGGCTGCTGGCCTTCCTGCATGCTGCCTGCGAGGGGGCAACCGGACTCCGCGGGACGATGCGTCCCGAGTACGAACGATTGCTCCAGGGTTCACCCGCCCAGCTCGTCCACGACGAGATGTCCAACTGTCACGAGGCCTTCTATTTTTCCGATTTCATGGCCCGGGCGGGCCTCCATGGATTGGAGTTCGTGGCCAATGCCGAGTTGGTGGATTCCGGCCTGGCCGGTTTTCCCCGGGAGGTGCAGGAAGTTCTGGCGGGCATGGACGCGGACGATCTTCGACGCGAGCAGTACATCGACTACGCCCGGCTCCGGCCCTTCCGTCAGGTGTTGCTGTGTCGAAGGGGATCCTTTCATAGGAGCCCGGAGGACGGGGTCGCGGCCGACCGTCTGCATGTGGCGGGATCCTTCAATGAACTCGAATCACCGGTGGACCTGCGTGCGGGAGTCGAGGTCGAGTTCCGAAGCGGTGCCGGCAAGTCCATCGTAACGGAGACGCCCACGGCCAAGGCGACCTTGGGCTTGCTCTGTGGCACCGGGTTGCATCCACAGTCCGTGCCCGTCCTGTGCCGGGCGGCGGTCGAGTTGCTCGCCGGTGCGGGCATGGCGGCGGAGCCCTCGGAGATCCGGGATTTCCTCGTTCATTCCGCGCAGCGGGGTCTGGTGACCCTCTGGCATCAACCGCCGGCGGCCGCTCAGGAACCGGGAGCCCACCCACGAGCCAGCCGACTGGCGCGCTTCGAGGCCGCCCTCGGGGGCCTGACCACCACGGCCTACCATCAGCGGGTGGATGTGTCGGATCCGGTGCTGCGTCGGATGATCTTCCTGATGGATGGGACGCACGAGTTCGAAGCGATCGTTGCCCGGCTTCGAGAAGAGTTCGCCCGGGATCCAGCCATTGCCGGTCCGGAGTTCGAGCGACAGGCGTTCCGCAGTCTGAAGCTGCTGGCGGCCGGGGGGCTGCTCGCGGATGCGCCCGGACGGTGATCGGCGCATCTGGACACTGCCCCCGCCTGACTGACATCCGCCTCCTCACGTCGGCAGCGACAGGGGTAGCTGCCGAGGTCACGAGGCGGACCGTAGACGAGGCGAAGCACGCAGAGATCCGCCTCCTCACGTCGGCAGCTACGGGGGTAGCTGCCGAGGTCACGAGGCGGATCGTAGACGAGGCGAAGCACTCAGACATCCGCCTCCTCACGTCGGCAGCGACCCAGGCTCGTGTCGCCGCCCAACAGATCGGGGGCAGTGTCCAGATGCCCCCGGACGGCGATCGGCGCTGACTGTCGGCTTGCGGGCGGGAGGATCGATGCCGCACAATGTCCCGCCACGCGTGGCGGTACCGTCACCGCAAAATACCATGGACGACACTCACCCTCAGAATCTCCGTCCCATGGCGATGTGGCCCATCGCCGTGGCGGCTCCGGCCTGTCTGGCCAGCCTCGGCGTCCTGGCCATGTTCGTCGAAGGCTCCGTGCCGGGAAGGGTTCTGGCCGGGGTCTTTGGTGTGGCGGCGGTGGGGGTTTTGATCGTTGGCGACCGCTTGCTGCGGGGTCGATTGGAGGCGACCGCCCAGTCGGTCGAAGAGGCGGGCCGCGGCGTTGGTGAATTGCGGGAAACGATCCGATCGCGCGAAGCGGAGATCAATCGGTTGCAAGCGGATGTAAAGCGTCGGACGACGGCCTTTGACGCCGAGAAGGACGATCTTTCAGAGCGGATGGCCAAGGTCACCGGCGAACTGACCGAGACCCGTACCCAGCTCAGTGCCCTTCAGTCGAGCATCGGTGAAATGACGAACCAGAACGTCACGCTGCAGACCGAACGGGCGGAGGCGATCCAGCGCCGTCAGATGTTGCAGGCCCAGTATCAGGATCTGGAGACGACTTCCCGCCAGTTGGGTGCTTCCCATACCGAACGGACCGTTCAGTACCGGTCGGCCATGGACGTGGCGGAGCAGGCCAAAACCGAACTCGACCGCCTTCGGACCAACGAAGCCGGGTTGGCCGCCGAGAGCCAGCGACTGCGGCATCAGGTGGAACGATTGGAGCAGGAACTCCGCGGTTTCGAGTTCCGGGAACGGGCTCTCAACGACGAAGTCGAGACGCTCCGTCGGAAGGCCGCCGATGCCGTGGCCGCGGCGCAGTCTGCCTCCGCCCAGCGGGCCCTTCACGAGGAACTCGCCGCCCGCCGCAACGAACTCGACCGGTTTGCCGAGGAACTTTCCCACCAGAAATCCCAGGTCGAAGTGGCCCGGGAACGCGCCGATCTGGCCGAGCGTTCCCGTGAGGAGGCCGCAGCCACCCTCCAGCGACTGGAGGAGAAGGTCGAAGCCTCCGATTCCGTCATCGGCGAATTGCAGGACGAAGTGCGCAACGTGTCGGCGGAACCCCGTTCCGACATGGCGAAGCATTTCAGTTGGCGCCTGAATTTCTTCGAGACCCAGGAGGTGAGGCTCAACTTCACCAACGACGGTGCCACCGTCGATCTGATCGATGTGTTCGCCGAACCGACGATTCCGTGCGCGTTCGAGGGGGCTCGGCGGCTCGAGCGGGGAGCGGATGGCACTGTCCTGGTCCGGCCCGCCAAGGGAGCGAAGCTTCCCGACGATTTCAAGCTCACCGTCCGCTACACGCTGCGGACCCAGTCGGCCGTGTTCCGATTGCGCCCCTTTTCACCGAACAAGATCGAGAGGTTGTGACATGAAACGGATCCTTCTGGGGAATGGCCCCTCCTTTCTCCCGGCGGTCCTGGGTCTTGCCCTGCTGACCCTGGGTAGCTCAGCCGCCCGCGCCAATGTCGAGTTGAACGCCGCCGCCGACGCCCTGGCGAAGGCCGGGGGGGATTTCCTTCGGTCCACCGGTGCCGCTCCGGCCCGCGGATCAATGCCGGTGGCGGCGAACAACCCCGGCGCGGCCAAGTCGGCGACGGGCGCGACGGTTGCTCCCGTGGTCGAGGTGCCGTTCGAAGGGGTCTTCGTCGGGGCTCTCGGCGAGGGCGCTGGCGATCTGCGGGCGCGGTTCGTCGGCGGCAAGGTGGAGTGGGTGGAACCCGGCAAGCGCACCTGGAGCCCCAAGGTGACGAATGGGTACACCTTCACCGTCGCCGCCGGCCAGTTGACGGTGGCCCGCGCCGGCTCGGTCCCGCTGGTGTACCGGATCGGTGAGGGCCGGAGGTCCCTCGCCCTGGAATCCGGCGACGGCAAGTTGGTTCCCAAGGAGCTCAAGGCCGCCCAGCCCTGAGCGGATCCCTTTCTTGGAAACGCCCGCCCATCGACATGCTGAATCTCAACCTCTTCGAGTTCGTTCCGGTGTTTCCTGACACCCAGGATCATCCGGCGAAGTTGTGTGTCATCGTCCGGCAAAAGCCGGATCCGGTCGCCGGCTGGTTCGTTCCGGTCCGCCACACCATGGATGCGGCGGTTTATCTGGGGGCGCTGTGTGATGCGGAAGGTCGTCCGAGGCGATGGGTGGAGATCTGGGTGCAGTCGGTCGGCAGCCATGGCGGACGAAAGCCGGATGCCATGCACAACAACGCCTCGCTGGATCAGCGGTGGAGGCGCTGGGCGGGAGCGCTCCTCGACGAGAATCCCGAATCCATTCACGCCGGGCCCTGGCAGGAGATCCATCCGCTTCCCACGTACTTCAAGCCCGATGCCCGCGAGATGGTGCATCCGGCCGATCCCAACGAAGGGAGAGCCTGGCAGGTGTGCACCGATGATTTTGTCCTGCGCAAGGCCGGTCTGCCGGCCTACTCGGGGACGACGCATCGCCTGCTCCACATTCCCGGCACGTCCCGCGAGCCGCTGTTTGTCTCGGCGGATCCGGCCGCGACGCCCATCGCCCGGACCCGCGCCCCCAGTCGTGAGCTGGGATTTGATCCCTCCTGGGTTCCCTTCAATCCCGAGGGGGGACTGCTGTTGTTCCGCTCGTTCGAGGCCTATTCGCTGCGGCAGTTCAAGGCCATCCTGGAAGGGCATCGGCTCGATGCGGTGAACCTGGAGGCGGACGGCCTCCTGCACCCGGACGTGGCACCCACGCTGCGGACCACGGGCTACCTCGAGAACGGTCATGGCCTCCTGTTCGCCGGTCGTCGCGGCCGTGCGGGACGAGCCCTCGAAGTCTTCCTGCTCAAGACACTCCTCTTCACCGAGGTCATCGAACGGGTCGCCCGGGCCGCCAAGGCGGGGGGCGCTCCGTTCCTCAATCTGCACGTCAGCGACATTCGCGTGGATCTGCAGACCGAATCCAGCCGTCTGCCGGCCTGTTGGGGTTTCCGCACGGCCGTTACCCGCTCGCCGGAGTCGCTCCCGGTCGAGATCGCCGTCGGGGGCTTTCGCATGTTCCAGCCGGTCGGACCGATCGTCAGTTCGGAGTACCGGCCGAAGCAATTGTCCGCCGCCTACTCGGGGCAGGGGACCGTCCGTATCCGTGATGTGCGGACCGACCCGGGCGACGTGCTGGTGGCCGAGGGCACCCTGGCGGACATCGAAGCTCGCCGGGCCTCGCGCCACGATCTCCTGCGACTGGTCCTTCCGGTCCGCGGCCAGGGTCTCGTCGTTCACGCGCGCATCCTCTCCGACCAGCAGATGGCGTCGGATGAGTTGAGGTTCGAGACCCTGCCTCAGGCGGTCCGGCCCGACCTCAAGGAATCCCTGCTGTCCATCCGTGGTGCTCCGCTGGAGTCGGTGGCCTACCAGTTCCAACCGGTCGCCAGCAGTCCCTGCGACCTGTATTCCTGCGCCATTCTCGGCCTGGAAATCCTGATCGATCCCACCCGGGTGAGGCTGCCGCTGGCGGTGGATGAGTTCCTGAGCTTCGTCCGGCAGTTGGGGTTGGAGAAGGCCGAGATGGCGCTCCCGACCCGCCGGGGCCGAGTCCTGACGGCGGAACCGCGCTTCGCGAAATCCCTCGGTCCGCAGAATCTTGGTGCCAGTCAGTCCGCCTCTGCCGAGGACGAATTGTTGATCCCACCCGAACTGTGGTGGTCGTACCTCGAGATCCTGGCCCGCATGATTCCCGGGGGCATGCCCGATGCCTGGGCCCGCGATTTCGGCGACGTGAACCCGGCGGCGCTGGAAAGCTGTTTCAAGGGGCCTCTGGAGGAACTGGGACAGCTTTCCGAACGGATTCGCAGCATTGCCTTCTCTGATTGGACCCACAATCAGGAGGTGATTCGCATTCTTGACCAACTTGCCCTTTGACCCCTCATCATCCCAACGCGGTATGAAGACCATCAAACCTGCCTTTCTCTTCGTCAGCGTGGTGCTGGCGATCCTGACCCTCGGCTCCGTCACCGGCTGCACCAGCAAGGGATCGACCGCCCCGCCCAAGAAGGGTCCGGGCTATAAATATGTCGTGCACCTGCACGAGTCGCTCGCCGGCCAGAAGTTCAGCGTGGATGTGGTCGGGGTGAACTCGTCCAACAAGGATCGCCTCACAGGCATGTCCGTTGACGACTATTTCAACAACAAGGACAACGTACGTTCGGGGATCACCACAAAGGTGGTGACCAAGGTCCTGTCCAACGGGGACGATCTGGTCGTTGATCTGGAAGACAAGGCGGCTCCGGGCAACCTGCAATACCGGTTTCCCGGCTTTTCCCACATCGCCATCCTTGCCGACTCCAGAGTCCGCGGCTCCAACCCGGCCAATGACCAACGGCGCATTCTCCTTCCTCTGAACCCGAACCTCTGGCCGCGGGATTGGCCCGGCAAGAAGCGTGAGATCACCGTCACTTTCGGTTCCGCCGGAGTGGAAGCCTCGCCCGGACCCATTTCCCAGTAGTCTCCCCGTCCGATCATGGCTGACGAACAGCCCAGCACAGGCGGTTTCAGCCACTCGCGACAGCCGCGGCGGGATGGATTCCATGACACCCTTCATCCGGAGACGGGTGAACGGCTGCTCCTGAGCCGGGTCGAGGCCTCCGATTCCAAGGCATCGATTCCCGAATGGACCGATGCCTTTGCGCTTCAGGAGAGGTTGGGTGCCGTTTCTCCGACCGCCTGGTGGCCGGTAGAACGACAGGGGGCCGAAGGCGACGTCGCCTATGCCGCCTTCATCCCGTGGAAGAGCACGCTTTCCCAGGATCTGGCCAAGGGCTATCGCTGCAACCCTGCCGAGTTGGTCGCCCTCGCCGAGTGCCTGGTCGATGGCCTTAACCAACTCCACTCCGCCGCCCAACGCCCCCACGGGGCCCTTCGCCCCGAGTGCATCGTCTTTCCCAAATCGTCGGGCGACGCACACGACAGCCTTGCGCCCCGTCTGACCGGTCTGCTCCCGCTCGATGAGACCGACCCCCGAGACCACGGCGACCGACGCCGCGCCGGGCATCTGCTCTACTCCGCGATCACCGGTGCTGAGACGAACTTCTGGGGCGTCCCGGATTTCGGCCTCGCCTGGTCCGATGTCAGTCTTCCTGGGAAGACCGGCTGGAAGAAGTTCATCGAGGATCTCACGACCGGGAACCTCGACAGCGAATCCTACGAGCAGATCCGCCTCCGAATCGGCAAGAGCCAGGCCGGCAAATTGCCCATCGTCCCGATCGTGGCGGGGTTGCTGGTGATGGTCGCGGGTGTGGGCGGGTTTCTGATGTTCAAGGGACGAGGCGGCGGTGGCGGTCTCGTGGCCAGCAACCAGCCGACGTCGAACGTGGTCAAGGGCCCGGAGAAGACGAACCCGGTGGTTCCGCCGGTGATTGATCCTGGGGCGGGAGATCCGGCCTGGCTGGTGGCGGTGCGGGCCGACAGGGAGCTTTCTCAGGCGCTGGGACTGCCGGCCGCAGCTTCCCGGAGCCGCTTGCAGGGGGCCATTGAGACCTGGTGGAAAGATCTTCCACAGCCCGATCCCGGCGCGTGGCTCCGGCTGGATTTCCCCGCGCCGCCGGCCCTCGTGCTGGACGCTCAGGCGGCGGCGATTCTAAAGGCGGAAGCACAGCGTCGACGTGCCTATCTTGGTGCGTCCGGGAGCCTGCCCCGGGCCCAGAAGGATCTCGCGGGCGAGATCGACGATTGGTTGGGGGCGCTCAAGTGGGGTCAGAAGGAGGTCGAAACCCTGATCCACACCCGGGTGATCCTCGGAGCCAGCAATGTTTTGAAATCCCGGGCCCTGGTCTTCAGCCCGGGGGTGGATCCTTCCGTCGAGTATCCCAGGGCGTTGAACGGGGTGACCAACGTTGCCCAATTCAACCTTGGCAGCTTCAAGGGCTGGGCGAAGGGTTGGACCGACCTGAGCGCCGATCAGAAGGCGGAAGCGGCGAAGAACCTACGCGAGGTGTGGCGGAACGAGCTCGTTGCCTGGGCCGACTTCGAGCCTCCGAAGCTGGACGGACCCGAGAAGGCGGCAGCCGAACTTCGCACCCGGGCCACCAAGGCCGGGATCGGCATGACGACGGTGGATCCCTTCCTGGAGCAGGCCAGCAGGCAGTTTGCGACGTTCGACCTTCAGACCCGGCTGCGTCGGTACCGGAGTCGCGAGGAAGCACAGAAAGCGGTGGAGGATGCACTCCGTCCAAGTTTGGCAGGCGCATCGCAGGCGTTTGGCGAGGCCGAGAAGAGCGTTGGGGATCAGAAGGCAAGGGAAGCCCGCCTTAAGAAAGAGAAGGACCTTCAAGCGCTGGACGACCGACTGACGCAGTCCGCGACCACGGCCTCCCGAACTCAGGGCGGTGTCCGCAAAGCCCGCACCGATCTGAGGAGCAATCTGGACGCCGAGAAGGCCCGGGATGCCGCCAAAGCGCTCTCCTTCACCTTCCCGAAAGCGGAGGCCTTTTACGCTCAGTTGGAGGATGCGGCCTGGGTCGAGGAAGCAAGGGCGTCGGTTGACCTGAAGAGCACCGACAGCCTCGCCATGGTCCGTTCGGCACTGGAACTGAAACTGCGCGACAAACCCGCCGGTGGATTTGTCGAGTCCCGGAAGTTGGTTGGGGAATTCAAGTCGGGGGAGGCCAAACTGGCCGAGGATCTCAAGGATTTGGCGAAGAAGCAGGCCGAGGAGATCCTCAATCAGGCCAAGGCCGCCGATGTCACTCGGGCGCAGACGGCCACGGCGACGGCCCGGACGGATGTCGCGGGAGCGTTGCGAACCCTGGAGGAACAACTGAAATCCGCTCCGGGAAGGGTCACCAACCAATCGATCCTGCTCCGGGATGAGTTGGTCCAGGTTCGCGACTGGTTGGATCTGCCTGAATTCCGGTTCACCGAATCCACCTGGACTCCAGCGAAGCCGCCCGCAGCCGGGGGTTCAGGATGGGAGACGCGGTACTCACAGGTGCCGGCGAAGATCCGGGGCTTTCAGGATGCCAAGGCTGAATGGGACGAGGCGGACGCGAGTTCGAAGAGAATCGACCAGTTCAAGACCAAGGCGGAGTTGGATGCCGTGGAGAACGCCCTCAATCGGCCGTTCCTTGTCAACAAACCCACGTTCGCGTCGGCACGGCAGAAGCTGCAGGTCTACACGCCGCTGGTCGCTTCAGGTGAACTGCTTCGGACGTCCAACGACACGAATTCCCTGAAGGCTGCGATCGAAAAGGTGAGTGGCCAGACACCCCCCTATTTCGCTCACGATCTCGTCCCGGCCCTGGAACAGCGGAGGTCGAAATTGATCGCTGATGGGGAAAACCAGGCTGTCCAGCCGGTGGAGAACGAGAAAAGGGACTCGGACCTCAGGGTGAAACAGAAGGGTCTCGCGGATCTGAAAACCACTGTCGCGACGATGGCCAAGGGGGTGGGTGGGGTGATCGTCACGGTCATCCAACCGGGCCGGTTCCCCGCGCAACGAAGGGTGTCCAGGATCAAGGCGAACATGTGGAAAACAGAGCTCCAGCAGTTTCGGAAGCTTTTCGTCGAACTGATGGGTGAATTGGAGCCGGGTACCGACCTGCCAAAGCTCAACAAGGAATTGGATGCGCTGGATCGGGCCCTTCAGGATGTCATCAGTTTCTACTGATCCCTGGGTCACCGTAATACGGTCCAGTCCCTGTTCGAACCTCGTTGCTCCACGAACTCGCGGAGCTCGTCCCAGAACTCCGCTCGGGGGCAGGGAGGACGATGTGGGCGGATACGCCCGCGGGCCCCGCTGGGGCAGTGCCAGAATGCGCCGCTCGACCCGCTTCGGTGTCGGCCTCGCCTTCGGGTTCGCGGCAACCTCCTCCCTTCTCCTCCACGCACAGGGATCGACCAACGAACTGGCGTCGGCCCTCGAGAGTGAGGACGATCGTCCCCGGCTTCGGAACGTCACGGTTTAAGGGATTACCTCCAAGGCCTTGGCCACATCAGTCTGCCCGTCGGCTTCGCTCTGGATGGGGCGGCGATCGGGCGCACGGTGGCTTCGCCCGACCACGAATCCTCCTATTACGGCGGATCGGTTTCGACGTTGCCTACACCCAGGGAACTTCTTCCGGCAATTTCACCTTCCAGCCGGAAAAGAACGGCCGCTGGCCCCAGGCAGCCATCAACTCGGCTTTCACCGGGGCTCCGTCCGAGCCTGAGATCGGACAGATTCCGAAGGCTTCTTCCGATGGCCTCACCCTGAGCAATGCCGATGGAGATATTCCGGTCAACGCCGGCGATACCTTCATCGTGGGAACGACGGCGGCCCAGCAGTTCGCTGCCGACGGGACCTTCCGCTTCAGCGTGAATGAAGGGGTCAACCTGAAGGCCGCGTTCACCCGTTGGAGCGTGAACGGAACCGGTGTGGTTACCAATCAGACC
>Ga0105048_10018991_pt1 | contig 10549 bp, 9 predicted proteins | sample MAT05_FD_78382 | JGI IMG/M metagenome (GOLD analysis project Ga0105048, IMG submission 78382) | Freshwater microbial communities from Lake Fryxell liftoff mats and glacier meltwater in Antarctica - MAT-05 | ecosystem: Environmental > Aquatic > Freshwater > Ice > Liftoff microbial mat | place...
ATTAGCGGTTCGCGGCACCATTTAGCTGATGAGACTCCCGAAGGCTCGTAGTAGTCTGTAACAGAAATGTTTTCACATCATGAATGACAACTACAGTCTCCTAGTTTTTCTGAAACATTGTTCCAACCCCTTGGAATTCTTCATTCTCTATAAATCTCTCTGGATCATTTAACCCCAAAACCATGATGAGTGGTTAAAGATTCTCTGTCAGTAGCGTCGCAAGTGTTTTGTGATTCTGAATTTGACTGAAATTTAGAAGGTTAGAGCGCTGCAGGGGATCGAATGAAGGGTTGTCCATGAGCATAAGCCGACTGAATCGCGAGCGATTATACCAAGACGAAGCTCTTTTCAATGAGCTTTTGCCGTATGCTAAATACGACGAAAAATTCGGACTTTTTGTCCACTCTGACGCTTCGCTTTGGTCTATCTGGGAACTCTCTCCCCTTGTCATCACAAAAACTGGCGACGAAGAGGCCTTTCAAATCTGCCAAAGTGTTCAAGAGCTCATCGATTCACTTGATCACACGATAAGCGTCCAGTTTTCATGGGTGACTACCTTTGATACTGAAGAACTCCTGCGCAAAAGTCTGAACGGCTATCCGGCCGGCGGTGCCGCAGGCTGGATGGCAAAACGATGGATACGACAGCTTCGTGGAAATTCTCAGTCAGCAGCTCTTGGGCGACGACCAAGGAAGCTTCGATTACTTGTTGCCTTTCGGTGCGATCCAAAATGGGCCGGCAAAAGTCCGTTCGACCAGATACTTCGAGTCTTTAAGATTCTTTTCAAAGGCGAAGTTGGGGTTACCGCGATGGAAAGGCAAACTGAGTATTCCCAGTTTGCAAGCAAATTCAAAGTTGATGTAGAAGGCAAAACGGGGCGACTTAGCGACTTGGGTTTCCGGCCGCGCCGTCTTGATGGACAAGGACTTATTGATCTTCTTTATCCGCTCCTCAACCGCAAAAGCACTCGCGCGGGGAAATTTCGAAGAGGCCGCACGACGCAGGTGCCGGTACCGACCTATGATGCACAGGATCTCTTATCAAATCAGATATCAGAGTCGGCAGTATCCCATCCAGCTAATGGAATTATCAAGAAAGATGGACGCGTCTACCGAGCACTTTCGATGGTGAAGCCGCCGAAGAAGTGCTTACCGCTTATGGTTACTCCGCTTCAGTCATTGCCGTACGAAAATATTTTGAGTGTCACCGTGTCTCGCGACACATTAGACAAGCAGTTAAAGAGGCTGGATTCGCTTGATACCATGCTTGGTCTACGAGAGACGACAAATCTCGGTAGATCAAACCAAAAGATTTCACATCAGATCTCTGCGATTCGAAGTGCGCGTCAAGATCTCTATGACGGTTCATCGCAGATTGTGCGTGCAGGGCTTCATCAAACATTTATTTGTTTGAACGAGGATGAGGCGATTCGGGCAACTTCAGAAGCTCTTTCAACGCTGTCACAAATGAACGGTGCTCGCGGAATGGTTCACGAAGTCTCCGATCTCGGCCTGGTGATTAATTCTCTTCCCGGGTGTTACGATCCTGCAACTGACGGCGCAGGATGGACTTCGACTCTTATGTCGTCTCGAGCAGTGCGACTCTTTCCGTTATGGGGAAATTGGCAAGGAAGCGCTGGTTCCCTCTTTGTTCTTCCTAGTCTATGGAACCGAGAGCTAGTGGGGTTTGATCTCTATGACTCGAACGTTGCACCGAACATGTTAATAAGCGGTGTGTCTGGCGCGGGCAAGAGTTATCTACTTTGTTATATCCTCATCACGATGAATCGGGGTCATTTCGCGACTCTTTCAGATGGCTCGACCACAGAACGTCCACCAATCACTTTCGTGTTCGATAAGGGTATGACCGGTCAGCCCTGCGGTTTTGACAAAGTTGCAAAGCTCTTTGGCGGACGAGTGTACGAAGCTACACCTTCGAAAGCTCCGGCAATGAACTTCCTCGCGAGATTTGGGAAGACTGCCGCGACATCGAAAGACGACGACTACAAAGATCTCCTCGATATGTGCGCAGACATTTTATGCGACATGGCGTCTGAAGGAAATCGTCAAATGGACCGCCTTGAGCGATCGAGCATTATTGAATCGCTTGTAGAAGCCCATCGTGTGTACCGCCAGGGACAGATGAGACGCGAATTTATCTTGAGCGATGTAGTGTCAGTTTTGAAGGCACCGAGACGCGTAGAAGAACATGTTGAATCAGCGCAGCGCCGCCAAAAAGTAGCTGTCCTCATGGGAGATTATTACGGTGATGGAAACTACGCGAGATTCTTTGACCGCCCGGGTTCTCTCGAATTGAAAGAGCGGTTCATTGTGTTCGATTTAAAAGCATTGAGTAGAAACCCCGATCTTCAAAGAGTATTCCTGAAAGTTGCTATGCTTTGGGCCGATACGGTAATGAATGATCCAAATGAGCTAGATTCTCGTAAAATTCTTGTATTCGACGAAGCTCATGATCTTATCGGCAAAACTTCTGCTAACACAATCGAGACCGCTTTCAGATTGTATCGTAAGCGCAAAGGTATCGTTATCGCAGCGTCTCAGTCTGGTGAAGATTTCTATGTTGGTAGTGGTGGGCAAGCGATTGTGCAAAACAGCGCTCATAAGATCTTCTTACGACAGGATCCAAGTAAGTTCCATTTTACTGCGCAGGCTTTCAATTTAACGCAGCAACAGTCGAATGTGATCTTGAAGCTTCGCACCATCAAAGGTGTGGAATCACAATTTTACATGGTGTCTGACATCGGAGAGGCAGCCCTCGTTTTGCCTCTCGAATCCGCATTTTACTGGGCAAGCACTAATAACGGCGATGACAATCAACTCTTTAACGATGTCTTACAACAAGCTGGAGGAGATTTTTGGCGAGCCTTTGAGCATGTCGTTCGTATAGCTCCGGGAGGGGCAAGCTCAATGCATCAAAATGGAGCGGCGGTGGCTCAAACCCCCGGAACCGAGGGCGTATCGCAAGTTGTTTCAGGCCTCATGGTGGATAATGCTTAGCTCACACGGAGTGTAGACTCCACCATAACGGTATTAGACAATGCTGTTTATCAGGGTATTAGGTATGAAAACATTAATAAAATTGGCTGGAGTCGCGGTTGCACTTAGTTTAAGCGCTTGCGGAGCACGGGTATCTTCAGAGTCCATCAGTTCAAGTGCCACCTGTCCAGGATGTCCTGCGCAACCACCTGGTATCACGCAATATGTTTGGGAGGAGCCGATGGTAGACGTCGTGGAAGTTCCTCCCGGTTTAGATCCAGATGGTATATACTACCGCCCTCCCCACCAAGAAGTGGTTGAGATTCGACAGGGGCGTTGGAAATATTACAAGCCAGATTAGTCCAGTCAGTTTGGAGAAAACCGCATGAGTTTAATAAGCGTACAAAATTTTATTGCTCCGTTTCGTAACACAACCCACGTGGTGACACTGGTGCTTGTGGCGGCTCTCTTCGGTGCCTATCGCTATTCGGGCGGAGCGCTTGCAACGGTTTCAAAACGTTCTCCGTTAGCACCTCGTGTTGCACCGAACGTCCATGAAGATGCTCCCGTTATCGTGGATGAGGTCGAAGATGCTGATAACGATGTTCTTAAGGAAGTAATGGGCCGCTCTAATCGTAAAGATCCAAACAAAAATGCAAAAGGCGAAGATTTGAAGTCTACGCTTGATGATGTAGAGAAAAAGCTCGGTCTAAGGTAGGCATTCATGATTGAAGGAAAGGTTATCATCACAAAATCTTGGCGATCTGAATTGCCGGGACTTTGCGTGTATGTAGTGCTCCTTTTCGCAGCTCCGATACTTTCGGATTATCTTCCTGGCACCACCTTTCGAGGCCCTCTGTTTAGTTTCGGAGACTCAACTGTTTATCTGTGGCTTCCATTTTTTTGGCTCATGCCACTCGTATCCCTGCTGTACCTTATCTCGAAAATGTATGACGTCTGGTACGTTGTTGACCGCACGGGTATTGAGGCTTGGTCAGGCATTTTGTCACTTCGGCAACAGATTACTCGTCTTCGACATGAAGACATTCGAAGCATTGAAACCGACCAGAGCGTGATAGAGAGACTTTTGGATGTAGGGCGTGTTTCCGTCGCGACCGCGGCTATTGGCGAGGTTGAGGTGATGTTTCGGGGAGTTGCCAGCCCAAAAGCGCTGCAGACCTGGCTCCAAGCGGAGCGTGATGAGGTCCAAAAGCGGCTTCGAAGGAAGATCGAAGACCTTGAAAAGTTTCCGCAGAAAACACCTCCTGCTGAGGCTACTAATTTCTTAGATCCTACCATAACTACTACTAGAGAGACTGATGCTGCCGGAGGCGTTTCTTTTAAGTAAGTTTCCGCACATAATCTCCTAATTAAGCGATCGGTTTTAGGTATGCGCGTTATGAAAATGAAATCATTCTTCGTTGGCGAAAGTGTAGGGAGAAGACTCTTAATGGGCGCTCTCGTTACCATGATGACATGTGCCCCTTTCGTTAGAGCTGAAGAGGAAATTAATCTCGACGCCATAAGGAAGGAGCTTCGAGCTGCAAAAGCATCCATAAAGGGTGTGCAACTAGAGAGTGAAGCAGTTGAGCCAGCATCTTTTAGTGTGAAAGAGGATGGAGGTCTCGCTCAAAAAAGAGCAGCGCTCCTTGCAAAAGAAAATGCGTTGCTTAGCCAGCTTCAGGCAGACGGCAGCTCTCCCATCAAGACCCCGACTCCAGTAACGCCAAAAGCTGGCGCAATTATCCCAGTAAGTGCTTCGGCGATTACTGAGGAAGATAATTCATACGTCCGCGCCTCGGCAAATTTGAAAACTCAGCGACTAGCAGAGACATTTGAAGATGATTCTGAACTGCCCGCAGCTCGATCAATCCCAGGAGCGGTATCTTACTCAAACACCCGTTCTGATTCAAACAGCGCTGCTCGCACTGATAAAGCTTCGACGCGCTCTAGCTCAACTTCTGGCGAGTTCGATGCAATTAAGACGATCGAATCCAGCCTAAATGCGCTCCGTACAGAAAACGTGTCACTTGAAGCCCGACTAAAAAGTTCAAACACCCGTGCGTCGAGCATGCAGAAAGAGCTAGAAGAGGCACGAGATCGATTGATGATTGCAGAAACGGAAGTTGAAAGACTTTCTGGTGTCGTCAAAACAAGAAATCAGGAAACGTTGCAAAAATTTGGCGGAGACACAAATAGTGCGCCTGCGGTGAATAAGGCTGTAGTTACTCAACCAGTTGCACCAGTGATCGCACCTGCCGTTCGTAGGGAGCAGCCGAAGGTCGCTGACGACGTGTTAATCGGGACTGTCGTAGCTGACAAAGCGAATCTCCGTACGGGACCAGGGAAAGATAACTCCCCTTTTATGACGGTTCCAAAAGGAGCGCGTCTTACCGTAGAAACTCGAAACGGAGAGTGGTACCGAGTTATCACTCCAACTGGCAGTCGGGCATGGGTTGCCGCAGAAGTTCTCGCTTTTGGAAATACCAACCAAGCAAGTCCGTCGGGAGCAATTCGAATTCGTGGATATAATGTGGCAATAGAAAATGACTCGCTTAAGCTTCAAAATACTAGTTTGCGCCAGTAGCCTTCTACTCATGGCAGGCGTTCCGAACGAGGGTTCACTGCGAGTTCCCATGGGCACGTTTGTCTACCCGCTTTTGGGCACACGAGTTTCGAGTAGTTTCGGCACGAGAGTGCATCCCGTCCTGCGATTCACCAAGCATCATAACGGTATCGACCTAGCTGCGCCGGATGGGGCGACCATTCGGGCTATTGGAAGCGGCAGAGTGGTTTATGCCGATCCGTACGGTGGTTATGGAAATTTGATAGTCGTACAACACGAAAGTGGACTCACCTCACATTATGGTCACTGCCAGTCCATCAAAGTGCAGCCCGGACAAGTCATAACTGCGGGACATATTCTGGGAACTGTCGGACGCACAGGAAGGGTGACAGGACCTCATCTTCATTTTGAAATACGAATGGATGGGAAGGCTCAAGACCCGGAAAAATTCTTGCCTGGTCTAGCTCTCGCAGCTGATGGCTAGTCATTTCTATTGGTTTGTCTCGCCCAAAACGGCGGCAAACTAAATCGCGCCCCGTTTTGCGGTTTTTATTTTTACGCGAAATACGGAAGAGGCTTAAGGTGTTACAGCTAAAAAGGGATGAAAGCCGCCCCCGAACTTACTGATTTCTCTGCAATATCACTCGCTTAACTTTTTACTCTGGCCACGAATGGTGCCGAAAAGAGGAGCGTTTTTTTGCTCTCCAATTCAAGTTCTAGATGCTGCTTGACTGTCGGCGGTGAGCCGCCATGTTGCTCTATGCAAATAGTGCTTTACTCGCAGTGTATGTTTTATGAGCCGATCAAGCTCATTGAGGTAGATGTTTGTAAAAACCTGCGAAGTAAGGTGCCCAATCGGAAGCCCTTTTGCTGGTTTTTCTTCGCGTAAGCGTTCAGCTTTTGCCCTGACTCTGCGTTACCTTCGATTTGAGGTCAAATTCTGAGCGCTTACACTATGGGGTTGAACGCTTACAGAAATTAACTAATTACGCGCCACTGACTTTTATTGCTTTTCTGCAAACTCCCCAACCACCTCAAGGTGGTGAGTGAACGGAAACATATCGAACGGTTTAACGCTTACCAGTGTATAGCGTTCTGACAAAAGCTGAGAGTCTCTCACAAATGTTTCAGGGTTACAGCTTGAGTAAATGAGTTTTTTGCAGCGAAATTTATTTATATCGGAAATTAGACCAGTAGATACACCGCGCCGAGGAGGATTCATCACAATTATTTCAGGCTTTTCGCCCGAGTAGTCCCTTATAAACCTATCAACATCGCTTGCAATGAAAGTTAATTGAGCTGCGCTATTTATAGATCGCGCACTGTTTGCAGCTAGTATTGCGTCCTCCGATAGTTCAACCCCAATGCTTTTGACACTATGCCGTGCCGATGCGAATGAAAAACCTCCGACTCCACAAAACAGATCGAATAGAAGGGAACACTTGTGTTCGCCTTTGGTGAGCGAGCAAACATAATGATAGAGCTCTGAGGCGACAGAATGAGACACTTGCATAAAGGACTGTGGGCCGACAAAAACACTAAAATCGCCGTAAGAAACTTTGATTGTTTTCTCTGATGTCAGAAAGATCTCTTCTGTTCCATCCACCAGAGCTATGTGTCGAGGTAGAATATTTGCTGTAATTACTTTTACCGAAGGATGCTTAGCCTGGACAAACTCAAGCTGGCTATTGATGGCGTGTATTGAGTCAGTACTTCGTAAGACTAAACGAAGAATGATCTCACTCGCATCTTCATTGGCCATGAGGACAATCCCCTTTAGTTCACCTTTTCGAGATGGAAGGTCATAAGGGATGAGCCGAGCGCGAATAATACTCTCTTTAATCGTTCTAAGAAGAGCATTCAAATTTGGCAGATGAAGTGGGCAATCTAAGATTTCCGATCCGACATTGCCGGGTAATCCGACAAGAGGATTCTCTGCAGTCCCGTGCACCGCCATTTTTATTTTATGACGGGACCCTGTCTCTTGAGACTTAAATATTTCCCTCACAGCTGTCTGTGGGAATGTCTTTTCTAGCTGGTCTGTTAAACGCTTCGTTTTAAGACTTATCGCTTCTAGATATGTCCGCGGAAGCAAGGTGCAAGAGGCACACTCCTCTTTATAAAAGTATTCACACCGCACGCAGTTCCATGTTGTCTATCAAACGCACACCTTCAATCTCTGCCGCGATAAGCGCTCGAATGGGAAGTAGTTCGTTCGAGATTTCACCAGTGAGTTCATTCAGATTCTTTTCAGTGACGATCGCTGCATAATCAAGTTTGACACTGGCTTCTGCATTTACCATTTCGACAATCAAATTCTTTAAGACATCTGCGCGACGCTCACCTCCCACAAATGCATCGCGTGCCACTTTTAAAGAGCTACTCAACGCTAGTGCGGAACTCTTGCCGTTGGATGATAAGCGAACGTTTCGTGAACTAAGCGCAAGCCCTCCCTCTTCTCGAATGATGGGGCAGCGCACAATTTCGATTCCCAGTTGTAAATCTCGAGTTAAGTTTTCGATGATTCGAAGCTGTTGGAAATCTTTCTCTCCGAACACAGCAGCAGTTGGTTTAATCAGTGAGAAAAGCACCGCTACTACACTTGCAACACCCTTGAAATGCCCCGGGCGAGAAGCCCCTTCCCACTTTTGACTCAGCGGTTCAGGCACAATCCAGCTTTCGAATTCAGGATGAAAAATATCCTTAGTTGCGGCTGGAGCGAACACGAAATCGGTGCCGATAGACTCTAGGAGTCCTATATCCTTTGCAATATTACGGGGATACTTCTCGAAATCGGCCGCATCGTTAAACTGGTGGGGATTCACAAAGAGCGTTACGATCGTCTTTGCGGCCCTCGGCTTTGCTAGTTTAATAAGTGAAAGGTGCCCTTCATGCAAACTCCCCATTGTTGGAATGAGCGCATAGCTACTTTTCATTTCTTTTAAACGCCTCTTAAGATCGATTGTTGAAGTGCAGAGTTCCATATTGTTAAGTGTTTAGAGCCAGTTAGCTTGCACAGGCGCAATTGCTCATTAGCCCCGGCTACCCGGAGTTAATGAGCAATTACGCACAGACCGCGATTCGTCCGTTATGATACACGCGCCTATGAGCTGCACATAACAATAGTAGAAAATGGGACTCGGGGACATCCCCGGAGTCGGTACAAAAAAATCAACGTTTGTTAATAAATTATTAGGTCCTGTATGAAAACTATTCAGTCCGTGGTTGCTAAGATTCGCGGAGAGTCCCTTAAGCTTGGTCAGGCATATGGCGCAATGAAAGTTGCTCCTTCGTCTGCACAGGGGCAAATGATGCTCTTCGCGTTTGGTGTCGGTATCCTTTCTCTGGGTCTTGCTCAGAGTGGACATGCTCAATTTGGTGTTGGAATAAACATCGGATTCAACAGTCTCCAAGATCACGACATTACTTATAACGATTCACAGGTTGCACAAGCAGTTATTGCAATCCTCACCTACATCGAAGGTTCTTTCGGTGCGTTGGTGATGGTTGGCGCTGGTATCGCAGCTATCCTTAGCTCTGCATTCGGTCAGTACCGTGCAGCGCTCGGCTGTCTTGTAGTAGCGGTTGGATCATTCATCCTTCGCTCCTTCATGAGCACCTTCTTCAACACTGACACCATCACTGGTGAAGGTGGAGCTCTCCGATAAAGTAGTTAATCAGTAGGAAGTTTCTACTGAGGGGAGGTATCGAAAGATACCTCCTTTTTTGTACCCGTTCAGCCCCATAGTGTAAGCGCTCAGAATTTGACTTCAAATCAAGGCATATTCGATCTGGCCGAAATGTTTTTTATTCCGTCAGTTCTTTGCCTGTGCCAGCATCGGACGGCTGCCGCGACCTCTCTGCGGCTTGCAGTTTTTCCAGCACATTCGTGCGTAAGTTGATCTTTTTCTCCTGAGCCGCAGCTTCCCTAAGTACTGCAGCCTCTTCAGGCTTATGGGCATCGAGATGTGCGTAAGCAAGTGTTCGTGAGAGATCATCGTGATGTCGACTGAGCCTTTTTAAAAGTTCCAAATTCCCTTTCCAAGTAGCTTCCTTTAGGTAACGCGCGGCTTCAATTTTAAGGGCATCGACCCCCGCGACTGCGTCACTTTCCACTAGCAAGCCCAACACGGCCTCTGGGTCTGGTTTTGTTTGTATCCAACTTGAAACAAATGAATAACTAGCATCACCTTCGAGTTTCAGCGCGGACATGAGAAGCACTGTCTGCTCGCGGGTGAACGGCGCATCGCGCGCAGATAGAATATTCATGATCGGAGTTAAATCATTTGGAAGCATCTGCTGGATTTTTTTCACCGCATCTCTGCGAATTGAAGCGCTGGGGAACAAGAAGCAATCCACATATTGCTCAAACGTGAGGGATTTCGGTGGAGCGGCAGCCGCGAGTGATAGTACAGCATCAGGAGGAGCATTTTTCCACGTACCGAGTGAATCCTCGTTAATCCAAGCAATACGCTTCCCTAGAATGTTATTGCTTCCAGCCAAATACTCGTAAAGAGTTGACGGGAGATTCGGATACTCAGAAAAAAGTGGAAGCAAAATTTCAAGTTTCTTTTGAGTAGCAGTCGCATTTCTAAGAGCAGTGTCAGCCGCATCGCCCTCGCCGTCCGCCCGGGCTTGAAGCGCGGCAAAGTAAATTCCGAGGAGATGCTTTGTTGGATTGCCAGCTAGTAAATGAGAAAGCGCACGGGCAACGGGATGATTTAAGTCCGTGATACCCATCTTCAGAAGTTCCCCATAAGCGACACCAAACGGCGGGGGAAGCGCGGACATTTGGTCGAGTGGCACGGCAAGTTCACGCACTAATTTATCCTCTCCCACATCTCCTGCGATTGCCATAAACACTGCGGGATGGTTGTCATCGCTTATTATAGGCCCTTCAGCGCGCTGGAGATTCATTCCTATTAAGGCAACTCGCAACGCCGCCACTTTGTCGGACTTTGACAACGCATCTCGCCATGCAGGATGA
>Ga0105048_10018993_pt1 | contig 10548 bp, 4 predicted proteins | sample MAT05_FD_78382 | JGI IMG/M metagenome (GOLD analysis project Ga0105048, IMG submission 78382) | Freshwater microbial communities from Lake Fryxell liftoff mats and glacier meltwater in Antarctica - MAT-05 | ecosystem: Environmental > Aquatic > Freshwater > Ice > Liftoff microbial mat | place...
CGCACCGTGCGCTTAAAAAACAGAGTAAGACTCTAGCCCTCTCCCCCGTGGAAGAATTCTACAGTTGGAAAATCGATTGCGGGGGGAGAGGGGACAATCGCAAGACACTTGCAGCCTCATTCCTGACCGCGCGGAATATAACCATATCATCGTGAAATGCACGAAAGATCCCCTTTGGTGCGCGATGACGCATCTGTCGGTTCCAAATGTTCAGCAATTTTCTCTCGACATTCGTCTTGAGTCAAAACGCACAATTCTGCAATGCTACAGCTTCTTCTCTTCTCGCCTGTCTCAAGTCAATCCGCCGATTCCTGTCATTTTTGCCGAATTTCCTTCCGGTGCTGGACTGAGACCACTCAGTCTTTTCCCAATTCATAGGCCCGAACATGCCAAGTTCGCACGCTCAGATTCGGCGAATCCGACGCCATCCACAATTGTGGCTGAATGCGTGCATTCTGTCGATTGCTGCGATCACCGCCATGTTGGCCTGGCAACCGGGGCTGATCTACGCTCAGCAGGAAGGTGAAGTGACGATTGCGGATGTTCGCATCGAAGGCAATCAGACAATTCCGGAATCGGTCATTCTGCAGAAAATTCAGGCCCAGCCGCAGCGACCAATTTCCGAACGACTGATGCTCGAAGATAAACGATCACTGATGTCGACTCGCTGGTTTTTCAACGTTAAAGAACGAATCGACGATACGCCAGATGGGTTGATCCTGGTTTATACTGTTCACGAAAAGCCAATTGTGCAACGCGTGGAATTCCGCGGCAATAAGAAGGTCAAAGTCAAGCATCTTAAGGCCTGGACCGGCTTGAAGGCTGGCAGCCCTTTCGATGCCCGCGCGAATAACGAAGCCGTTAATAGTATTGAACGTGAATACAAGGACAAAGGATATTACTTTGCCAAAGTCAAACTGCTCAAAGGCGGCAACTCCGGTGATCGCGACGTGATTTTTCAGATCGCAGAAGGCCCGAAGGTTCAGGTCAAAGATCGGACATTCGAAGGAAACAGGTTCTGGTCGCCCGGAGATCTGAGAAAGAATCTGATCAGCAAGGAAGCCTTCCTCATTTTTGGCGGGATCTATAATCCTGACACCATTCCAGCAGACGTTGAGGCTCTGAAACAGTACTATCGTAACGTGGGCTACTTTGACGTGGAAGTAACGGGAAAACCTTTGTTTTCAAAGGACCGTTCTGATGTCAATCTGCACTTTGTCGTGACTGAAGGAAAGCAATACAAGGTTCGTGAAATTCGCTATGAAGGGAATGCCGCAGTCGCGACGAATCGCCTGAGGTCCGAATCGAAACTGAATAATGGCGATTATTACAGCGCGTATCCCCTGGCAAAGGATGTACGCCGGATGCTTGGGTATTACGGTGAGAAGGGTCACTTTTTTGCAACGGTGACTCCTGTTCCGCACTTTACTGAACAACCAGGCATTGTTGATTTGGTCTTTGAAATTGACGAAGACCGACCGCGCTACGTGCGCGACATCAACATCACTTACGATGGCGATCATCCCCATACGAAGCAAACGGTCGCGTTAGACCGTCTCCAGATTCAACCGGGCGATCTGGCAGACCCGCGAATCATCAGGCGGGGACAATCCAGACTCAACGGATCCCAGCTGTTTGAGGCAGGCATCGGGTTTCAATTTGAACCTGTCGAGCCTGGCCAGTCCGGATTCTCAGCCGATTCGCGAACCTATCGCGCCCAGGGACCACAGCCAAATGAACTGGCAGATCCCCGTATTATCAATCGCGAACGTTCGCGACGGACTCGCCAGGATGATCCAGTCACGGCAATTGCTGGTGACGCTGGCGTGCAGGCAATTCCTGACGCCGGGCAACCCCGAAACCCTGTTCCGCCCGCCCAGGATGCACGCGCAGCAATTAGGATTCGAGCTGACGACGTCGAGAAGCGTGATGTCAAACCTGCTCGACCGCGGTACCAACGTGAACCGAATCCAGTAGCCACGCCACCGGCAGATTTTGATCATGATGTGGCTCATCCCGTCTATGAATCAGACCTGATGGGATTTCGTACCGTGACGCCGTCACAGTTCTTTTCTTTTGAGCCTGTCGCATTCGAGACATCACAGGATTCCAATGCAGAAGAACCAGTGGTGCGTGCCCAGAGTCTCGATCAGACAGACTCGAATCTCGACGGCGGCCCGTACGATGGTCAGTTCCGTGAAATCCAGCCCGGCTGGCTGGACATCAATGTGAATGCGGCGGAGGGCCGCACAGGACGACTGATGTTTGGTGCCGGTGTTAACAGTAACTCCGGATTGGTTGGATCGTTTGTGTGGGATGAATCGAACTTCGACATCCTTCGTCCGCCAACAAGCCTCTCCGACATTATTGAAGGTCGAGCCTGGCGTGGTGGTGGACAGCGATTTCGCCTGGAAGCCGCGCCTGGTAATCAGGTCAGTCGGTATGCCGTCAGTTGGACGGATCCGTATTTTCTGTATACCGATTACAGCTTCGGTGTGAGTGGCTTTTACTTCAATCGCTTTTATCCGGACTGGACTGAAGATCGATACGGCGGTCGCATTTCTCTGGGAAAACAGTTCACGCCGGAATGGTCGGGCTCACTGGCATTGCGTCTTGAGGACGTCGAGATGCGCAATCCGCAGACTCCGACGCCCGCAAGCGTTTTGCCTTTTATTGGAAGCAATTTCCTGTCCACGCTGCGGGCTGCTGTGACGCATGACACCCGAGATTCTTCAATGATGCCAACGGAAGGTCATTACATTGACGGCGGTTACGAACAGGCATTCGGCGAATTCACATTTCCGAAAGTTGACGTGGATGCGCGGCAGTACTTTACGACGTACAATCGACCCGACGGAACCGGACGCCATGTCCTGACAGTGGCCGGGAACCTTGGCGTCAGCGGCAATGATACGCCCACCTTTGAACGCTACTTCGCGGGTGGATTTCAGTCGTTTCGCGGATTTGCCTTCCGTGGCGTGACACCCCGTGAAAGCGGTTTTACCACCGGCGGTACGTTTCAGGCACTCGGCACCGTTGAATACCGAGTTCCTGTCACTGCAGACGACATGATCAGCGTTGTGGCGTTTTCAGACTTCGGTACCGTCGATGAAAGTGTCTCGCTCAGCAAGTTCCGAACCAGTGTAGGTTTCGGGTTTCGCGTCGTCATTCCTGCGATGGGCCCCGTCCCGCTCGCGTTCGACTTCGCCTTCCCCGTGCTTTCAGAAGAAGAAGACGACGAACGCATCTTCAGCTTCTACGTCGGCATCAATCGATAAGGCGAGCGGCAGATTCCTGGTTACCGTCGAAAACCGAAAACCGGGGGCTAGCGCCCTGCGGCTGATAAAATCAGCCGCCACGCGCTAGCGTCCGGTTGTTCGGCTTGGTAGTTCCTGATCTGCCGCTCGCCTGAGAACCGGTCCAAAAACAAATCCGTCATAATGAGATCTCAGCCCAGTGGTTTCGCGACCATCAATAATGACGTGTTAAGGCGGAAATCCGGAACACTGATCTTCGCTGATTAACGCTAATGCAGACTCAGGATGCGGCCACAATACCAAGCCGTTCTGTATGAGATTAGTGGTTATCAGCGGAGATTAGTGTTCAAAGAATTCCGGATCTTGCTTCTCACTTCTCAACCCGTGTTTCTCCATCGCACCAAAACACGGACTTGTTTCTGGACGGGTCCAAAGGCAGCCGACATGCTGGCTACCGCAACGGAATCTGCAGACGCAGCAGGCGACCGGATGCGCGAAGCACCAAGAACTCATTGCTGGCCGGTGCCGGCATGAGATCAACGATCGGGTCGGAATCGATCGCTTCCTCAAATTCGGCCATGAGCTCCGCAGTGCCCGCATTCAGACGATAACTGGCAATACGTCCTGTGGCACGACAGGCAGCGACGAAGAGACCGTTGCCAGTACAGGCAATCAATGGCTGATCAAATCCCAGTGCGAATGAACAGCTCTCGTTCGACATCGGCCAAACAGCCTGAGCAGTGTTTTGAAATGAAAATGCCAGACGCAGCGTTGTATTCACTGGCGACGCAGTCATCTTCGAGGGAGGCTCAGCAAACTCTATCACGGGCATTGGTTGCACGATGATTTCGCTCCACATATCGACGACGGCGGCTTCAACAGAATCGACCCGCCAGACATGTTGGCCTGTGACGACGATTACACGAGAACCATCGTGATGAATTCGACACCGCTGCACTTCGAACTGATCGTCAAAATGATCGTATGCGTTAGCTTTCCGATCGAGCACGATCGTTTGGCGAACCAGCCCATTGAGTCAGATCGCTTCCAAAACCAGGCGGTGATGTGCATCAATGAACAAAGCCCAGATTGTGCCCGTCGGAAGTTGCATAAAATCCAGGAGCAGATCGCACTGCGGCGCGAGAACATCCAGAAACCCCGTCTGCCCGTGAATCCGCTCCAACGCCACTTTGTTCCAGATGGATAACGCAGGGAATGACTGCAGGTAGGCTCGCGGCGCTATTCCGCCCGGTCGAAGCTCGCAGGCGCCCAGCACCAGATTCTCTCCCGAACGGAGGATGAACGCATTGGCAGTCAACACGCCAGTTTCCATACGTGGCTTCGAGCCTTCAACAATCAGCAACGACTCATCCGGGGCGAAACCGAGCACAAAACAATGCCCATGTGAGGTGACACCAGACAACCATTTCGTTCCCTTCGGAGCGTTCGCCGGAGAAATCTGAACTGTTCCAACGGCAACGAGGGTTTTGACAGCAGACTTTGGCTGCGGGATCACTCTCGTTTTCTTCGTCGCAGATTTTTGCTGTTGAGTCCTTTGTGCCTTCTGCACTTTGACTCGAGTTGCTGCAAATCGTTGAGCATCTCGCTGAAGTAATTCGTCTGGTTTTGAGAGAGTGCGAATCGCCGCCAATGCGACGGGATGCTGGCCGGTCTGAACATCCTGCAACACCACGCTTGCAATCTGCCAGGTCTGCCGACGTGCGAAATCACGAACACCGGCGTCCGGATAGGCAACAGCCGTTTCACTACAGACTTTAACCGCGTCGGCGCGCTGATGAACGAACAAATTTGGTCCGCCAGTCAACTTCTGAATCGCCAGGCGAGACTGAGCGTGCTGACCTAGCTGACCATGCAGATTCAACAGACCCCGGAAACATTTTTCGGCCGAAGAATTCAGTTCCCAGCCCTTCGTCAAGAGTGCTGCGGCCTGTTCGGGATCCTGCAGACGCTGATCGGCCAGCTCGCCGGCTTTCAGAAAATCCCGACGCGCTTCGCAGCTTCGAATCTCGTTCGAAAACATGATGCGTGCTTCGTTCGGCTGATCGAGTTTCAAATGCAACTCGCCCGCCTCAATCCAGCGACCGAGACCACGATAAATCACAAGAGAGTCTTCCCAGAAACCGCCGTTGCGAAGGCACTCGGCCGCTTTGAGCGGATTGTTGAGGTGCTTCTGATAAATCGTCGCGGCATCGCGATGAAGGCTTCCAGCTTCAAGTGCCGTCGCCGCTGCGTTGAGATCACCAAGCAGCGTCGCGTAAATGTAGGCCGCTCTCCGGTGATTGGCCAGCCGCATTTCACGCTGAGCCAGATCGCGATAACTTTGCATCAGTTTGACGTGATATTCCCATGGAAGTTCCCAGCCATCTGCAGGACCTGCCCCGCCGAGTTGCCCCATCTCAAAGTTCGGCGTTCGCTCAGCCAGCCGTCCTGATGGGATTGCCTGGCCTCGATGAGAACTTCCATGCAAAGGCAGTGCATATCGCAAGCCCTGGTCGGGGTCGTTGCTCAGCAGATGCAGGAGGCGTTTGAGTTCATTCTCCCGCTGTGAAGACAGGTGGCCGCTCGCGCGCTGGATTTGCTGGCCGGCAGCGCCAGCACCAGCGGCGGCACCAGCAGCAAGACCGCTCAGAATCGATGCCGCCCATTGGTGAAGTTTCGCCAGAGCCTGACTGCCGCCCGGTCGTTCTGGCAGTCGGCTTGTGATCCCGAAGATTCCTTTGGCGAACATTCGCTGCACGGCACGAATGGCGTCGTTCAGCTTGGGATGTCGAACTTCATCAGGACTCGGCGGTGCTTTTGAAATGTCGCCCGCATCTTTGCCAATGTCGTCCTGTCCCTGTTGAAGAATGTCGAGCAGACTTTCAGGAGCTTCGGGATTGAGGCTGCGAATTCGATCGTTCAGTGTCTCGCCGAATTTCGCGTCATTCCAATGCGTCTCTGCAATCGTAGGAACTCGCAGTAGATCGGCCACATTCGGAATCTGATCCGATTCAAACTGAATCAATCCCGCCGAAGGATGCCACACGAGGACTGAGGACGAATCCGACGGCAGCAGACCTCGAAGCTCGGCATCAGAAACGTGCGGCGTGAGTTCAGCGTCGATGGGAAGAAACAGTCGATCGGCCACGCAGCGATAGAACAGCGGCAGGACGGGAATCGCTGGCCTGTGGCTCACCAGACGTTCGAATTCGTCACGGCTTTGCGGAAGGCCAGTGCCAATGATGAGTGCTGAGCAAAGACCGTTGCCCCGTCGCTCCGCGGTTAGAGTCTTACTCTGTTTTTTAAGCGCACGGTGCGTGCATGTTTCATAGTCGTGGATCGCTCCGCGATCCAACGCTGGATCGCGGAGCGATCCACGACTATGGGGTGCGGGCGGAGCCCGCGTTAGGCATTCGCCGTCCATTTCCCCCGACGGAGCGGCAGGGCTACGCAGAGCATCGATCACCAGAAAACGCAGCGTCTCCGTACCAAGCCCCCAATGGGTCACGGTTGTCAGCCAGTCAGCGGGCGAATTGCCGGAAATCAGTATCCCGGCAACACCGTATTTCCCGTCTGAGCAGTATCGGAGCTGAAGTGGAAGTTCCATGGCACGGATTCAATGAAAAGCCGAATGGCCGAATTCCAGGCAAAATCTGCGGTCACGCGCCGCAGCCCGTGAGCGACCGGATCTCTGCCGCAGTAATAATTCTCTCCAAAAACTTCACCGGATGACAGCCAACCGGACAACGGTCCATCACGCATTACCAGAGTGATCTCCGGAATCGATTGATTGGCACTCTTCAGATGCAGCAAGCCCCGAGAATCCAGCCAGGCTTTGCTGCCGTTGTCCCACTCGGCTTTTTGCAGAGTGAAACGCAAAGCGGCTGCTTTCTTGTCATTGCAAGGCGACGCAAGAATTTCACATGCGCCACCGGCATTGATGATCTCCGACTTTTCGGCAACGTCGCTGGGCGTTTCCTTAAACTCAATCAACTGCGGCAATGCTGCCGTTTCACCGGCTGGCGCAAATCGTATCGCTCGGTTCTTTGAATCCCAGGCAACGTGAAACAGTCCGCCGCTGGGATCCTGCAACACCAATCCCCCGCGGTCGGTGCCGATGCGTGAGAACCGATAATGTGGAGTGTGCTGACGCACGAACGTGAACGCACGTTCGTATTCGATGCGAGCAATCTCGCTACCCGTTGCTGGTTTGTTTGAACTTGCAATTAGTGTCCCGGAACGCAGGTCGATCGTTGTATGTCCGGACGTTCCCGTGAATGGGTTGGCCCGGATCAAATTACGGTGACCGTGCATTTTCGCTGCGTCATCTCGAACGACATGGCTGACGACCGCAAGATCACCGTCGCTCGACACTTCCACAAACGTTAGCAACCTGATATCACAATGGTTTTGCAGTGTGTCATTCAATTTTCTGAATCGTCTCTCGTCGAGCGAATCAACGAGCTGGCCCAGGCGGATGGCAAGATAAACCCCGGGAGTAATTTCGGCCACAGAGGATGTGGCAACTTTGACTCCTGCGACGCTGAGAATGTGGTCTGGCAACGCCTGCATCAACCAGGAAGCATGACCGCCACCCCAGTTGAGGACACAAAAACCCTTCAGACAATGAAACAGGCATCGGCCAGCTCGTGCCTCGATATGGTGACCGGGTAGATGAGTCCCGAGAAACTCCCCTGAGTCGTGTACAATCGCAGAACAAACCTCCAGCCCTTCGTGAGTCTTTCCGAAGACGAGCAGAGCGGGTTCGGTCACGGCGATATCCGAAACGATTGGAACCCGGTAGTCGGCCCGTTGAATGGTCACGTCATCATTGATTCCCGAAACTGTCACCAACGTTCCGACCTGCTCATTCATCGGGCAAATCAGGAGTTGCACGACCACGCCTGCCTGCCTTCGCACAATGAATATCTTCGCATCACCGCGACCGCACAGCCCCGACGCCAACTGTCGAGCCCCCAGACCTTTTTCGGTCCAGTGCATCAACCGACCGTCGTCCGTCACCGCAATGGCAGATTCGCCCCATTTCCAGAGTCGACCAATACGAATCTGATGCGACAACAGCAACGGGAATGACGCAAGGTGAAAAATCGCAGGAAGGTCATCGAGCAGATCCGTTCGACGAATCTTTTCCGCCGTTCGACGACTCAGAATCTCATCCAGAGGCAACTGCAATTGCTTGCGGACTGATATCCCCTGGCGAGTTCTCTGCAGAACCTTCAACCGCCCGTCTCGTTCGACAACGATCAACCAGAGATCGCCGATGCATGTCTTGTCAAGCGTCTGACGAAACTCGCTGCTCTCCAAAACGTCGCTCGTTGTGATCAGCACAGGTTCGGCGGACAACGGTTCGTCCACAATGGCCTTGAAGAACGATTGCAGCGACGCACCAGGATGTTCAGTCGGTTCAAGGGCCGACAGGTGTTCCTGCAAACCCTCGCGAGTTGTGAGCTTTGTTGCCTTCATCCCACCCAATGACGAACGAAAACAGTGAATGCGAATCTGTTTGTCACTCGTCGCATGCAGGGCCATTGCGGCGGCAGTCGCGTAGAGCCTCGGAATTCCCCACATGGGCAAACTGAGATCAATCAGCACGCTGCGAGTTCTCGTCTGCGGCGCAGGCGGCGATTCACGACGCAAGTAGAGCGCTTCGTTCATAGCGAGTCGAACTGCCAGCGTCAGGTCATCGTGAGCCAGCTCACTCAGCAAAAGACTGTCAAGGCTGCCGCGATTGGCGATGTCCGAAATACCGCCAACCTGCAGGTCATCAGGCTCCGACAACGACCGAGGCAGCGTGATGGCCGCGATAAGTTGCTTCGTCAATCTTGCGAATCCACTGAGTTCCTCATCGTCCGATATCTGTTCAAGCAGACCGCGTGCCTGAGATCGCTGATCCAGCAACTCATCATCCGGAACCTTGATGTCATCCGCGATGCCGGTCTTCAGCAGTTGGTCCAGTTGTTCGATGGTTTCGCACGGGATGCAGGCCGCAAGGGAATTCGCAATCCTGAACATCCGCAGAATTCGAGGCACAGCGAATGCGGTGATTTCCGTTGAACGGCTGATCCGCAATGCTTCGCCGACGCTTGCTGGAAGTAACAGTAGATTGACCTCCGAATCTCGTGCGTTCTCTATGAGCCAGTCTTCCGGCAGACCGGATCGAAATGCTGCGGCAAGTTCTTCCTGCGTTGATGCTGCGAAGTTGCTGGAGAATTCCCCCAGTACAAGAGCGAGCAGCTCCGCGCGTTGCAACGTTGACGGTGAATAAAATTCGACATACCTCGTCAGCAAATTCAACTTTCGCAACGTTTCAGGCCATGCTTCGAACGCCTCTTTGCGTGAGTCGACCGCTTTGCGAATCTGTGCAACCGGCGACAACTTCAAAAATGTGAACGCATGAGTCAGCTGTGCCGCCACTTCTGGCCACGAATTCCGCAGCGTCGCAAGGCTCAGAGCCAGCGTCGAGAAGTCCGGAAAATCCTGATCCACAAATCGATCGAGAGCTGCAGAAATCTCTTCGTGAAAAGCAATCGTCGTCCCGTTGCACCAGCACAATTCCCGTCCATGATCGGTCCACATGAAGTAGGACGACAGCACATCGCGAAAATATTTTCTTGCGGGAGTCATGACTGAAATATACCCGGCCTTACAACTGAGCCGCAAGGCGTGCAGCGAAGCCGTTTTTTATCCGAACGCCCAAGCATTCACTGGCGCTCTCGAAAACTCGTTCCATTACTGGGGCGGCGTCGCGAAGTCGCTCGCGTTACCTGGCGAACGCATTCCCTTTTCTTGCACGAAGGTCGATGGAATGTCAATCGCGACGAACACTGTACAGCTTTCCGCCACGGAGCTTCTGAAGCTAAAGGCTTTGCCACATAAATGGAGCCCCCGCGCTGGCTGTCCTTCGGCCCATGCAGGGGCAGATCGTGGCGCTCTGTCCTGGTTGATGAATGTCGATTGACAAATGCTCATCACGGCGGAGCGTGATGGCTACTTTGGGTTACGGGCGAAGCCCGCGTTGGGCAATCAGAGTTGATGCGCCTGGAGTTCGTCGACTCTTCAAGCAACAGAACCGAGGACAGATTCAGTGAGGATTCGCGTGACCGATAATGCATGAACAGCCGCGTGGCTTTCCGGGATCTATACTCCGCGCGGTTATGAGTGAGAGAATTGGCATAGGGGTAGGGAAGACCGGTTGAACCGGTCTTCCCTCCCTCCAAACCGTACGGGCGGTTTTCCCGCATACGGCTTTCCAGTCAGTAGTTGCCTGCTA
>Ga0105048_10018994_pt1 | contig 10548 bp, 11 predicted proteins | sample MAT05_FD_78382 | JGI IMG/M metagenome (GOLD analysis project Ga0105048, IMG submission 78382) | Freshwater microbial communities from Lake Fryxell liftoff mats and glacier meltwater in Antarctica - MAT-05 | ecosystem: Environmental > Aquatic > Freshwater > Ice > Liftoff microbial mat | place...
AAAGGAACCAAAAAAAAACCCAATGTTTTAACCCACTTGGGCATATTAACATACAAAATACCCACCATTACAGCCAATTGCAACCAGGCACCTTTACAAAATGAGAGTACAATTGAAGAAATAATTAAAAATAAAAGCAACCAATCGCTCCACTTCTTTTTTTGGGGAAGAAATACAAACAAAGCAAAAACCAAAAAATGCCCCCAGTTTACCGGGTCGAAAAAAGTAGAAACCATGCGTGGAATTCCTCCCCAAATGGGTTCAAGCCATTGTGCAGGAATATCTGCTTCGCTAATGTCAGTTCCTTTGGCTTCAAAATATGATTTGAGCCAGTGTAATTCCTGAGCAGGTGTAAAATATAAAATGAGCCCCAAAGCGATTAAAATCCAAGTCCAAATTTTTAATTTTTTCTTACTTTCTTCAATCAACGATTTATTCAACTGAAAAAGGCTTCCCATTACTAGAAAAACCAAAGGGAAAATCAGTTGGCGAAACGACCCAATTTTAGCAGACAAACAAGCATCGGAAAAAAGGCCTGAAATGCTCAAAATCAAAACAAAAGGAGCAAACGCCGCAATACTTAATGGAACCCTGTTTAAAGAATTTTTATTGAGAAAAAGTAAAGTAAGCAGAAAGATTAAAATCAAAAAGTCTTTGCCAGCTAATATAAATTTATGGTTTGGAAAGAGATAAAAAAAGTATGCAAGCAATGGTGTGAAAGCAGTTACAGAGACAATCAACAGTAGCCAAATTTGTACTTTCTTGTTTTGCCACATAATTTATAACTGATTATAAAATTTGGCGCTGTTTTCAACTATCGACTCCCAAGTAAAATTTGTTTTTACTAAATTTTTTATTGCATTTGATTTTTCCGTTCGTTCATTTGATGATAAATTATTGATTCCATTTAGCCGTTCAATCATGTTATGTTCATCAACGTAAATAGCCAAATCGCCCAATATTTCTTTAACAGTAATATGAGCTTTAGAAACAACCAAAGTGCCTAAAGCAGCCGCTTCCATGTTAACCAAAGGAGCAACATCAGAATCACTAAACAATAAGTGAGCGGTCGAAAAACGATAAAGCGCTTTTAAATTTTGGCTATCTGCTGGCAATCCTTCTAGCCAACAATATCTATCGGGATGGCTGTTTACTAATTTCCTTATTTCGTTAATGTAATTTTCTTCGTAATTATCTGGTGGACCACAAATTACTACTTTAAAATTAGTATTGGCCAGTATATTTAATACTTTTAGCTGCGCTTTCAAAGGAGTTACACGACCGACCATCAAAAAATATCCATCCCAATTGCTAACGGCATCGGGCAAGTCGCTTCTTTCTAAAATTGAATCAAACAAAGATTCACTAACTCCTGAACCTAAAACTTTAATTTTTTGACTATCAATATGGTAAGCTTCTGATATATAATCTTTTTCGGCTTGTGTATTGACAATGAGCATATTGGTATGTTCGAGTAAGTTTTTTCTGTATCTCAACGAAGTTGGAAAAGGCAATAATGCATCAAAAGCAAGAAATGCTTTGTATTTAAAGGTGTTTTTAGTTGGAAATAAGATTGGAGTGCCCACCACTTTTATTCCTTCTTTTGTGGCGTATTTTCCCCATTCTGCCAATTGGATGTTTGCACCAAAAAAGTGAATAATATCGTATTGTGTGGGTTGGTTAAAATTGAACCACTCCGCTTCAAAACCATAATTTTTTAAAAGAGATACATATTTGGACGCTTGAATTTCGCCGCCTCCGCGTTTCCAAAACGTATGGGGATTCAACTGCAAAATTCCTACTTTTTTCATTGCTTTCTGGGGATTAAAAAGAGGTAAAAGTAACCAATTAACAAAAGGTTTTGCATAATCCAAACCGAAACATAAGTGTAAAAAACGCCCTGAAAGCCCCAAATAGGTAATGCATAACGAAGTAAGACAAGAAAAACAAGTTGACTAAAAATTTCAAAAACGATAAAAGCAGTGGTTTTATTTAATGCAGCTAAATAATTGGTAAATAACCACGAAATCGATTTTAAATAATCGCCCAAAATTTGAAGACTCAATATGGCTGATATTGCGAGAAACTCATCAGTGAATATTAACCCAATAAGCCAATCTTTTAATGGCAATAGAAAAAGTGCAACAATAACGTATAAGCCAGTAATGTATAACCCACCTTTTTTTAACTCTTGTTTCATTTCTCGGTTTGATAGCTTTACTGAAAAGCGCGGTAGAAAATATCCGGTAAATAAAAACGACAAAAAGAAAATGTAAATATTGCTAATGCGAATGGTTGCTTCCCATAATCCAGCCGATGATTCAGAAAGCTCATCGGAAATCATTGTTCGAGCTACTATTTGTGAAAAAGCTACAACAACTGTAGATGCAATAGCCATCATCGAAAAACGCCCAAGTTGGGTAGCTAAAATCTGATCGATGTGGTAAAAAGGTTTTTTAAATAGTCGTTTTAAATCAGAAAAAAAATAAAATGCAATCACAATAAAAGTGGCAAGTTGCGAGAGTGAAAGACCAATCAAAGCTCCACGTAGCCCAAAATAATAGGCGCCAAAAACAACCAATAATGCCATGAGTATCGATTGGATGTTATTAAAAATGGATACCGCCTTAAATCGCCTTTCGGCATTAAAAATCGATAATAAAAGTTGATTTAAACCAATGCCCAAAGCGCCAACACCCAACAAGCGGATTGATAATTCAAATGCTTCGGTTTCAAAAAAATAACGAGAAATAAATCCTCCAAAAACAATTAAAGTAAAGCTAATAAAGGTGCTAAACAGTAAGGTGATTGTAGTAATGGTTTGCCTTAATATTGTCTCGTTTTGATTGGTTTTTCGGGCTGCCCAATATTTTATTACCCCATTATGAATAGCGCCTGTTGATAAATTTTGAACTACCAACATCAAGCTTTGTAGTTGCCCAAAGTAGTAAAGCCCAGAAGTACCAAGCCACAACGCCAAACATTTCCCGATAAAAACATTTACGCCCAAGCGAACAGCAGAAAGTATTGCCATAAAATAGCTGGCCTTAATGACTTCTGATGACTTAATATTGTTTAATATTTTTTGCAATGGTATAAATGTGACGCTGCGAATTTATTGGGCTTTTTCTGATTTTTACCAGTTTTCTTTGATTAGTGATCTATGATTGAATTTTGATTCGAAGCCTAACCTTTATGAATTCCTGTTTGATTGAAGTTAAAAATTTCAATTGTTCGATTTCTTAAGTTAAACCAATATAAGTTGCTACTAGATATTTGCTGATTTGAGCGGTTGGTTTGAATTAGCTTACTTTAGTAGTTGCTAGTATTATTTTTTGATGTTTCAAAAACACACCATAAGCTGAAATGCGTGCAATTTTAAATCCTGCGGAGCCATCTAAAAAACCAAGTTTAACAACATAATCGCGAAAAAATCGCCACATTGGACTCAAGTATTGCTTTAGAACGGAGCTTTTTTTTCCCTTAGCAAAAGCATCGGCTGCGGTGAGCGCTGTAAACTTCTCGAGTTGCGCCCAATGTTCGCTTTCGTTGTGGTAGCTATAATGAAGCAGTAAACCCCGGAGTTCAATGGGTTTTGTAATTTCATGGAATATCACTTTTTCGTGAATGTCGCCTTCCCAACGGGCATTTAAACGGTTGAAAAAACGAATTTTTCGGTCGGGAAACCAACTTCCATATTTTATCCATGTGCCGCAATAATTGGTTAAACGATTTAGGATGGCCGTTTGGGGATTCAATTTCAACGCAATCAATTCTTTAATCAGTGCATCGCTTAAGCATTCATCGGCATCGAGCGATAAAATCCAATCGTGGCTTGCCCATTCATTTCCTTTGTTTTTTTGGGCGCTGTATCCCAACCAATTTTGTTGCATCACAATGGCACCCAACTGTTGAGCAAGTTTTTGTGTTTGATCGGTTGAGCCCGAATCGACCAATATAATTTCATCTACCACTGCCAACAAAGATTTCAAACACCTTTCTATGTTTTTTTCTTCGTTAAAGGTAATAACTACCGCAGATATTTTGTGGACGCTTGACACAGGTCAAATAAAATGAAATTTAATTTAGCCCAAAACACCTAATTTCACAGCATCAAAAAAACCAGTTTCAATGCCCCAATTTGTTGTAATTATTCCGGCAAGATATGCCAGTTCTCGACTGCCCGGAAAACCCTTGGTTGACATTGGTGGTGTTCCCATGATTGTGCGCGTAGTACGCCAAGCAAAGTTGGCCAAAAATATAAGTCAAGTTATTGTGGCAACTGATCATGACGCTATTTTTGATGTTTGTAAAAACCAAGGCATTGATGTAATTTTAACCCACGAAAATCACCAAAGCGGAACCGACAGAATTTGCGAAGCAGCTCAAAAACTCGGAAATTTGAATGCTGATGATGTGGTGATTAATGTGCAAGGCGACGAACCGTTCATCAAACCCGAGCAGATAGAGCAATTGGTTTCGCTATTTTTGAATCAAGAAGTAAAAATAGCAACTCTCATCAAATCGGCAATATTTTCCGACGAAATCAAGCAGCCATCAAAAGTAAAAGTGGTGGTGAATAAGCATTTGCAAGCACTTTATTTTAGCCGTTCCGTTATTCCATTTTACCGCGAAGAAACCCTTCAAACCCATTTTTTTACCCATGTTGGCCTGTACGCTTACCGATACGAGACATTAAATGAAATTGCTGCACTTTCGCTATCAAAACTCGAAAAAGCAGAACAATTGGAGCAATTGCGCTGGTTAGAAAATGGCTATTCGATTCAAACTGCCATCACCGATTTTGAAACCTATGCGGTTGATACTCCGAGCGATTTAGAAAACATTCGCCATCGGTTTGCAAATTCCAGTTTATAAACCCTATTTTTGGAGCTTAGTAATATGAAATCACCCCAACAAATAGAGCAAGCCATTGGCCAATTGTTATATCTGCACGACTGTGTGGTTCTGCCCGAATTTGGTGGTTTTATTGCTCGTAAGAAGTCAGCTTTTTTTGATCAAGAATCGGGTAGATTATACCCAACACACAAGCAAATAGGCTTTAATAAACAACTTATTGCAGATGATGGCTTGCTTACCCACCATTTTGCTTTGGTAAATGCTTGTACTTTTGACGAAGCCCGCAATGAAGTGAGTGAATTTGTCCGACAATTAAAACAAAGGTTGTTTAACCGAGAGCAAGTTACAATTTCCCGATTAGGCATATTGTATAACGATACCGACTTTTTAATTCAATTTCGGCAGGACCAATCGGTGCTATTTTATTTACCTCATTTTGGTTTGAAAGCCATAGAAGTTAAATCGATAGTCCGCGATGAGGTTGAACCCCGAAAAATTAAAAATTTAACACAAATTAACCACCAACCCGATGCCATTCGGTTGCCAGCACGACCCGTGATTTGGTTAACCAAAAAGGCTCTGCAAATTGTGCCAATGGTTGCAGCTTTGGTTTTTAGCGGTTTGGTTTTTATCAATTCAAACCACATTGGTAGTAACCAAATGGCTGCTTTGGGAATTGTTTCTTTGGAAAATGCACCATTGTCATTTGGTTTACCTTTAACGCATCCTAAGTTTGCACGTTTTACTTCGTTTCGCCAAGTTCAAAATCAAACATCGGTGCAGCAAGAAGCTATGGTGTTTTTGATAGCATCGTCGCATCGATCAATTGCTCAAGCCGAATTTGAAGCAATGCGTTTGCAAGATTTGGGTTTTAATGCATTGGTGTTAGAACGAAGCAAATCGGGTTTAATTCGGGTGGCTTATGGCCAATACGAAACAGTAGAAAGCGCAGAAAATGAATTGACCGAAATTCGCAAAGGCATGAATGAAGATGCCTATTTATTGGTTGAATAAAATCAATTATCGCCTTAAATTTTTGTAAATTCTGATGGCAACAACCAATGCCACAATTAGTGCTATCAATCCCAATAAACCATACAGTGCGCTAAGTTCATTTTTCATTTCCACCAAAAAAACGATAGCGACTAAAAAAATAGTAGCAATTTCGTTCCATAAGCGCATGCCTTGCGATGAGAATTTTACGATGTCTTTTTTAAGCTGCATCATAATGATTTGACTGGTGATGTGATAAACTACCAAACCAACTACCAAACCCACTTTGGTCACAAACCAACTCACGCTTGTGTCTAGCTCCATTACTAGAGCAATCCAAGTGCCTAAAAACAGGGTTAGTATGCAACTTGGCCAGGCAATTCCATACCACAAGCGTTTTTGCATCAAACGGAATTGATTAATTAAAATTGATTTTTCGGGTTCCCCTTTTTCGCGGGCTTCAATGTCGTAAATAAACAAACGAGGCATATAAAACAATGCAGCAAACCAAGTAACTACAAATATGATGTGAAGCGATTTGATGTAACCAATATCCATTATGCTATTGTTTTTTGGGTTCTTGCAGAGATAAAGATGCCAATTTCATACAATACAAACAACGGAAGCGAAACAATGATTTGGCTTACCACATCGGGTGGGGTAATAATAGCCGATAGAATTAGGATAATTACGTACATCAACCGGCGTTGATCGCGCAGCCATTTTGGGGTAACAATTCCAAATTTGCTTAAAAAATAGATAACCAAAGGCAGTTCGAAAACAATGCCACACCACAGCGTAGTTGATGTAACCAAACCAATGTAGCTGCTGAGGTTAATTTGATTATCGATGGATTCGCTAATGTGATAATTGCCAAAGAAAGTAACACTAAGCGGAGTGATGATGAAATAGCCAAATCCGATACCCAACAAAAATAATACGCTTAAAAAGAATACCAAGCCACTGGCGCTCTGCCGTTCTTTATCGTAGAGTGCGGGTTTTAGAAATCGCCATATTTCCCAAGCTATGTATGGGAACGAAATAATCATTCCCGCCACAATAGAAGCAGTGAGGTGCATAGTAAATTGACCAGCCATTTGAATACTAATAAGTTGCATGTTTACTTTTGAAAAGCACATGCTTTCATCGTTAAACAACAAGTGCGACATTTTACAAAACACCCGATAGGTAATGAAGTCTGGATTTAGCGGTTTAAGCACCACGCCATCAAAAATCAAATCGACATAAATAAAACAGATGGTTCCAAAAACAAGAACTGCTATGGCGCTTCTCACCAAATGCCAACGAAGCGCTTCTAAATGATCTAAAAACGACATATCAGCACCTTTTCGTTCTGTTGGTACTTCGGGTTGGTCTAATGGCATGTTTTAATTTGATGGCTTGCAAAGATAGCTACTGGAATGTTAATGGATGAAAGATTTAAAATTCTTTGATTTTCATTAATGACAAAACGATTTTTTTTCGCTATTAGAAGATTTCTTTCCATTTCAAATCTTTTATTATGTTTGTGATATGAAATTGACTCATCACATTTTTAAAGGGATTTTTTATTCTTTTTGCTTTTTTCTGATCATTTTTTCTTCGTCTTGTGAAGATAAGAACAAATTAGTAACTTTTAATTTAGCTGTCGAACATCAATTAAAATACGATACTGTTTCGAGGTTGAGATTCTTAGACACTATAATTGATAACGAAATTTTTCAACAAGAGTATGCAGGATTAAGTTTCAATAATGAAAAAGAATTCGAAACTAACAGAACCAACAGCACAAAAGCTGAAGATGTTCAAAGCCTAGGCATTATTATCACAATTGATTCCGCGCAAGCCGAAGTGACTAAAATAAGAAGTTTACAAATATTTTATATGGGTTTAGGACAACCGCTCTTACTTTTTCAAAAAGACATTTTTGAACCTGGCATTTTTACTTTTAGTGCTGTTTTAGGGGCCACAAACACTCAAATGTTAAGTGCTATTCAACAAACCAATTATAAATTGTTGATTAAAACGTTTTTGTCTGCTCAAAACACTGAACCCATTTACATGACGGTTCAAATGCGATTTAAGATAAAAGCTATGCCTGCATAGGGCTTTTAAATTAAACTGTAAATTTATAGGCTTAATTGACAAGTTTTTACATCTTTGCGGCACTTAAAAAACAGTTTTAACATACTCAAATAATCAAACACATTTATGGCAAAAACACCTATTACCATTGCTTATGGTGACGGTATCGGACCTGAAATTATGCAGGCCACACTCGACATTATTTTAGCCGCTGGCGCTGAATTAGATATCGAAGAAATTGAAATTGGCGAAAAAGTATATTTAAGCGGAAATTCTGCGGGAATTGCCCCAAGTGCTTGGGATTCGCTTCGTAGAACACAAGTTTTCTTAAAAGCGCCAATTACAACGCCCCAAGGTGGTGGATTTAAAAGCTTGAATGTTACAACCCGCAAAATGTTGAGCTTGTATGCCAATGTTAGGCCTTGTATTTCTTATTATCCTTATGTGGATACTAAACATCCTAAAATGGATATGGTCATTATTCGTGAAAACGAAGAAGATCTATATGCAGGTATTGAACACCAACAAACTGATGAAGTAGTTCAGTGCTTGAAGCTGATTTCTCGCCCAGGTTGCGAGCGCATTGTGCGTTATGCTTTTGAATATGCCCGTTCTTATGGCCGCAAAAAAGTAACTGCTTTCAGTAAAGATAACATCATGAAACAGACTGATGGTTTATTCCACCAAGTGTTTGATGAAATCGCTCCAGAATATCCTGATATTGAAAACGAACACTGGATTATTGATATAGGTTCAGCTAAAATGGCCGATACGCCAGAAGCTTTCGATGTTATTGTAACTCTAAATTTATACGGTGATATTATTTCTGATATCGCTGCTCAAATTGCTGGTTCAGTTGGATTAGCGGGCTCTGCCAACATTGGTCCTAATTGCGCCATGTTCGAAGCCATTCATGGTTCTGCACCAAGGCGCGCGGGTTAAAATTTAGCGAATCCTTCGGGTTTATTATTGGGTGCAGTACAAATGTTGGTTCACATCAACCAACGTACAGTAGCCGAAAAAGTACATAATGCTTGGTTAAAAACGTTAGAAGATGGCATTCACACTTACGATATCTTTAAAGAAGGTGTGAGTAAAGAAAAAGTCGGCACCAAAGAGTTTGCACAAGCTGTTATTGCTCGTTTGGGACAAAAACCAACTCAGCTCACCCATGTGAACTACGATACTGCACATGTTATGAACTTGAAACCTTATGTGAGAAGAGCACCAGCTAAAAAGGAAATTGTAGGGGTTGATATTTTTGTTCACCATGCAGGAACTGCCGAAGAAGTAGCAAACAAAGCAAAAGACATTATTGCTGAAGGAAAATTGGCCTTAACCATGATCTCTAACCGTGGCCTTTCGGTTTGGCCAACTGGATTTCCAGAAACGTTCCTTACTGACCATTGGAGATTGCGTTGCAAACCTAAAAATGCGGGCGAAACAATAACACACTCTGAAATTGCGCAAACATTAACTAGGTTAGCCAACGCAGGTGTTGATTTTATTAAAACGGAACATTTAATTCGTTTTGATGGCAAAGACGCGTTCTCATTAGGACAAGGACAATAATCTTATTTGATAGAAAGCATGAGTGGGCCATAAAAAGCCCACTTTTTGTTTATAAGTGCTTGTAGTTTGTGAAAAAAAATTAATTTTGGACTTTAAATATGTTTTTAATGAAAAAAATACTTGCTTTTTTAGTACTCTTTATTTCTGCATCAGCCAGCTCATCAGCACAATCCAATGAGATTGTTGCCAAAAGAGCTGATTTACCGGCCAATCAATTTTGTAAGAAGATAAGCCAAAATGCCCACCGCCAATATTTCATGATTGACATGAATTCTTTTGCATCCAAAGTGGAACAGCAACAATTTCATGATTTATTGTTTAAGGATGAATTTTTAGCAGTTATTTCAAAAGTAAACGAAGAAGGTCTTTTGATTGTCGCTTTTCCAATAAACATGAATGAGAAAGATGCTGTAATCCATCTATATCAAAAGCAATCGGAAGCCATAGAATTATCTAAGGCATTGCAAGGCAAAGCATTGGAAAACATTAATAAATCAATAGAAAAAAATCAAACAAGATAATTAGAAACATGAATTCAATTTTTCGTTCAATCCTTTCTTTGATTTTTGTTTCGGGTACTATTCAGGTGAGTGCGCAAAGTACTAACTGCCAAGAACCCGACCCTTTTTGTACTGGTTCCGGCACCACATTTCCAGCTGTAACGGGCGGAGGCACTGCGGTAGATGGACCTGATTACGGGTGCTTGGGCTCTGTACCTAACCCATCTTGGTTTTTCCTGAAAGTGGCAACACCAGGTAATCTCAACCTTCAAATATTCAGCACACCATCGTTAGATATCGATTTTATTACTTGGGGGCCTTTTACGAGCTTAACCGGAGTTTGTCCCGCTTTACTAACTGATGCTAATATTGTTGATTGTAGTTATTCTTCGGCTGCTGTGGAAAATATAGATATTACAGGTACTTCAGTTGGGGAAATCTACGTGGTGCTTATCACAAACTTTTCTAATCAGACCAATGTGATTAATTTCGTTGGTTTACCGGGTTCAGATGGAACCACCGATTGCAATATTCTTAA
>Ga0105048_10018995_pt1 | contig 10548 bp, 7 predicted proteins | sample MAT05_FD_78382 | JGI IMG/M metagenome (GOLD analysis project Ga0105048, IMG submission 78382) | Freshwater microbial communities from Lake Fryxell liftoff mats and glacier meltwater in Antarctica - MAT-05 | ecosystem: Environmental > Aquatic > Freshwater > Ice > Liftoff microbial mat | place...
AATAATTTTGATTCCAACTCCCGGCTTTGTATGTCTAGTGCGGTGGCAGCGTACAGCCAGAGCTTTGGCTCTGATGGGCCACCGTGCTGTTATGACGATCTAGAACTGACTGACTGTGCTTTTATCATTGGTTCTAATACGGCAGAATGTCATCCGATCGTCTACAACCGGCTCCGCAAATACCACAAAAAGAACAACAACGTAAAAATGATTGTGGTGGATCCCCGGCGCACCTCTACCGCAGAAGATGCGGATTTGCATCTGGCGATCCGTCCCGGCACAGACGTGGATCTGCTCAACGGGATCGCCCATCTCTTGTGGCAATGGGGAAAACTTGATACCACTTTTATAGACAACCACACCACCAACTTTTCTGCCTTCCTTGAAGTTATCCAGCACTATCCTCCCCAAATTGTTGCCGATCGCTGTGGCCTTACCGCCCACGAAATTGAAACTGCTGCTCGCTGGTGGGCAGAATCCGATCGAGTGCTTTCCCTATGGTCTATGGGGGTTAATCAATCCAGAGAAGGAACGGCTAAAGCACGGGGCATTATTAACTTGCATTTGATGACCGGACAGCTTGGCAAGCCAGGATCTGGCCCTTTTTCCTTGACAGGTCAGCCCAATGCTATGGGTGGACGAGAAGTGGGGGGATTATCCTCCCTGCTGCCGGGCTATCGATCGGTAACGGATGCTCAACATCGGGCTGAGCTTGAGGAATTTTGGCGGGTTCCGGCTGGACGCATCTCCCCTATCCCTGGGCTATCAGCCGGGGAAATAATTACAGAACTGGAGTTAGGAGAACTAGACTTTCTATGGATTGTCGCCACAAATCCTGCCGTAAGTATGCCCGACTTAGAGCGCACCAAAGCTGCCTTGAGGCGATCGCCCCTCACAGTTTATCAGGAAGCTTACTACCCCACAGAAACCTCAGCCTTCGCTCATATCTTGTTGCCAGCGGCGCAATGGGGAGAAAAAACAGGAGTGATGACAAATTCTGAGCGGCGAGTCACCTTGCTCTCAGCCTTTCGCCCTCCCGTAGGAGAAGCTCTCCCGGATTGGGAAATTATTTCAGAAGTAGGCAGACGTTTAGGCTTTGCCGAGCATTTTCCTTACACCGACTCTGCTGAAATCTATGCCGAATTTGTGCAGATTACGCAAGGCAGAACCTGTGATGTTAGTGGTTTAAGCCATGAAATTCTCAAAGTAAATCCAGTCCAGTGGCCCTACCCAGATACAGAGATAAAACCTGAGGCCTCTCGGTTATACACTGATAACTACTTTCCTACCGCCGACGGACGCGCCCACTTTTCTGCCTACCACTCCCAAGGGTTAGCCGAGCCGCCCGATCCTGAGTATCCTTTTGTCCTCACCACAGGGAGGCTCTACGGTCACTGGCATACTCAAACCCGAACAGGTCGTGTAGAAAAAATCCGCAAGATGCACCCCACGCCGTTCCTAGAAATTCACCCGCGAGATGCTCAGAAGCTAGGAATTGAAGAAGCTACTCTAGTCAAAGTTCAAAGTCGCCGGGGAACTTCTTGCTTTCCGGCTAAAATCACAAGGTCTATTTCTCCCGGTATGGTTTTTGTGCCTATGCACTGGGGTGCTCTCTGGGCTGATGGGGCAGAGGCAAATGCTACGACTCATTCCGCCGTTGATCCAGATTCGTTACAGCCAGAGTTAAAAGCCTGTGCCGTACAATTAGTTCCTATTACTATTGCTCAAGCTGGGGAAGCTATGAAATTAGAAACCAGTCCAGCGGTTTTACCGGGTTTATGTCTATAAATTAGTTAAACCATCTACAGCACTTTTAGGTTTGGTGAGGTACAAACAAGTGATTTAAGTCCTCGTTTTATAAGGATTTGCCTGTACCCCATTTATCTGCAAAGTGCTGTATTTCAGCGATTACGGCAACCGTAGCTACGATTGTGGCAACCACAACTACGATTGTGGCAACCACAGCTACAATCGCAAATTCTTGCTTGATTTGGTTATGAAATTAACTCCTTTACACAAACTCACCCTGAGCCACCAAAATCACCCGACCACCGACAAAAACCTTAATTACAGTTTGGTCTCTACGAGCTTTGAGAAGTAGTAAAGAAGGTCGTCCAATCTCATAGCCTTGTTCTATTTTTAGGTCAATAGAAGATTGAGAAAAATAATCGTACTGGACTAAATAAGCCGCCAAACAACCATTAGCACTTCCAGTAGCTGGGTCTTCAGGAATCCCGATATAATCAGCAAATACCCGGACACTTAAATCATTTTCTGGATCGCAAGTTTCTGGACAAAATACAAGGATAGACTTAGCGCCAATATCTTTAATTAACTGTTGATATTTTTCTTGATTAATACGACAAGATTTTAGGGCTTGGTGGGTTTTGAGAGGCACGATCAGGAAAGGAATCCCTGTAGATATAGACTGGATCGGGAACCTTTCATCTAGATCATCAACACTAATATTTAAGACTACGGCTAAGTCTTCTGGGGAGAAAGTTTCATAAAAAATTGGAGGTTTTTGAGCCATCCATAAAAAATCGATCGCCCCATCTTGATAGCTAATTTCTACAGGAATTTGTCCTCCTTGTAGATTTAGGTTTATCCGACCTACGGGTTGTTGAAGAATTTTTTGTTGGAGAATAAATGCGGTGCCAAGAGTAGGATGCCCAGCGAAAGGTAATTCCTGTTTTGGCGTAAAAATTCGGACTGGATAGCCGTTATTTTCTGGCTGACTTTGTAAAATGAAAGTAGTTTCTGAAAAGTTGATTTCCTTAGCGATCGCCTGCATTTCTTGATCGGTTAGATGGGCAGCATCAGGAAATACGGCTAATTGGTTTCCTGTATATTTATCAACAGCAAAAACATCAACAATATAGAAAGATAAATTTCTCATAAAAGTAAAGTTAGTTAATATTCCTAATTTGGTAATCCTAAAAAAGTAATGATTCTTTGGTAAGGATGTCCCCCGCAGCGCAGAGGGACATCCTTAATGGTTTAGCACTACCCCTAATTTATATTAGGTAATATTTTTGGTAATACTTCATACCTCAAGAAATATTCTTAGGCATGACTAGCTAATTTTGATATTGACTTTAATGTTTTCCTAATAGTGATTATAAGTAAACCCTATTAACAATTACTTCTGGAAATTGCTGTTACTATAGTAATAGGATTTAGAGGAGTAAAACTTGTTAGTTCACTAATAGCAACAGACTTAGATAATTGTACTTGCAATATTTTAACTTGCCATGCTTTTTGTCGATACCAAGCTAAACTTTGATGAAGATATTCTAGGGTATCGATCGCCATCACCATCACTCCCTCTGGTTTTAATCGGCTACCACAAGCATCTAAAATTGCCCCTAAATCGTCATCTTTGCTGTTCTTAGCACTCCCTCTACAATCGCTAATATTGCTCATGAAAATGCGATCTGGAGCTGGGAGATGACGGAGCATATCTGGAGCATGACCATGAATAGAAATTACATTAGATACTTGAAATCGTTGGATATTTTGTTCGATCAAACTAGTTCCCACAACACTCTTTTCTAGGGCATAAATTCGGGAAGTAGGACAGAGACGAGCAATTTCGATGGAGACAGCCCCGTGACCAGCGCCGATATCCCAGATAATTTGCTCTGGTTGCAAAGCTAATTCTCCTAGAGCCAAAATACGTAGTTCTCGCTGGGCCATGGTGAGCGGGCGATCGTAGCTACGGTTGCCGTAATCGCTAAAGCTGAAAAATTCTTGATCTGGCAAACCTATGATAGGTAGAGGTGCTCGGCTCTTGAGGCTGGTATCGGTAGCTAGTTTGCGGACTAAAATTACTACATTCAAGGGCGCAAATTCCCCCATCACCAGAGGGTTTAACCCTTGAGTATCAAAACTAGGAGCATCAAGACTAAAAGCTTGAATCTTTTCTTGTTCCTCTCCTAAGTTCTCGCAAACCCAGAGGTGATACTCGTAGGGCAGGGCTAAGGCAAGATAAAGTTGAGCGATCGCCCCCGGTGCATCGGGACTTTCGGTGAGAATAGCAATCTTCTCGGTTCCAACTTGCAGGTGAGCTTTGATCTGATCGAGGGAGCGACCGTGAATACTTAAGATTTGGGCATCTTGCCAAGGTAATTTCAGGCGATTGAAAGCCAACTGGACGGGAGTGAGGTGGGGATGGAAAGTTATATTTTCAGGGGGAATTTCGGCTATTAATAACTTTCCTAAGCCAAAAAATAGGGGATCGCCGGGAGCAAAAATTACGATCGCCACAGGTTCAAGATTATTGTAAGGAGGGACATACCGTGATTTTGCCGGACTTATTTGGTCTAGTAAGCTCTTAATTTGCCGAATAGCCACTCCCAAATCTCCTAGTACAATCCGCCGGGCGGGGTGGTCAAGAAAATAACTGAGATGGCGATCGCTCCCCACCAAGACTGTTGCCTGATTTACTAAATCCCGCACTGGAGAAGTCAAACCTGCTGCTCCGTCCAAACCGATGCCCACCACATTTATTGGAGTTATAGCCACAATTAGGTAATCCTGATTGATTTTGTACTTGATTTCTGCAAATATTCACTCTCACTCCTGATTTTACTGTAGCGATCGCCCGAATCTTTCCCTAAGAACACGAAGAATCAACAAGAGTATGGCAAAATGGGGAATATATTTTTCAGATTAAATTCCTAGGTTAAACAAAGTGAGTTCTTCAGTCTCTGCCCCTGCTGCCAGCCAACGCCCGGTCTTTCCCTTCACTGCGATCGTAGGGCAAGAAGAAATGAAATTAGCCCTGATTTTGAATGTGATCGATCCCTTTGTGGGCGGGGTGATGATTATGGGCGATCGCGGGACAGGTAAATCCACTACCATCAGGGCTTTGGCGGATTTGTTACCAGAGATTGATGTGATTGCTGGCGACCCCTTCAATAGTTTCCCCGGCGATCCAGATTTAATTAATCCTAGCAATACGGGCGATCGCCCGGTAGTTAAGGCAAAGGTTTCCATGGTAGACCTACCTTTGGGAGCAACGGAGGACAGAGTATGCGGGACGATCGATATTGAGAAAGCTCTAGCGGAAGGAGTGAAAGCCTTTGAGCCGGGACTTTTGGCAAAAGCGAACCGAGGCATTTTGTACGTAGATGAAGTTAACCTTTTAGACGATCACCTAGTAGACGTACTGTTAGATTCTGCTGCCAGTGGTTGGAACACTGTGGAACGAGAAGGAATTTCGATCCGTCATCCAGCTCGGTTTGTTTTGGTGGGTTCCGGCAACCCCGAAGAAGGAGAACTCAGACCCCAATTGCTCGATCGCTTTGGGATGCACGCTGAAATTCGCACAGTCAAGGAGCCAGCCCTCCGAGTTCAAATTGTAGAGCAGCGATCGGAATTTGATCAAAATCCTACAGACTTTCTGACCAAATACCAACCTGATCAAGTCCATCTGCAAGATCAGATCACTAAAGCTCAAACTCTCTTGCCCCAAGTGGAAATGGACTACGACCTGCGAGTGAAAATCTCTCAAGTTTGCTCGGAGTTAGATGTGGATGGTTTGCGGGGAGATATTGTTACTAACCGAGCCGCCAAAGCCCTCACCGCTTACGAAGGCAGAACTGAGGTCACCACCGATGATATCCGCCGGGTAATTGTGCTTTGTCTGCGTCACCGTCTACGGAAGGATCCTCTGGAGTCGATCGATTCGGGCTACAAAGTGGATAAAGTTGCCAGCCAAGTTTTTGCCGCTGATTAAGGCTTAATTCCCATGGTAAAATGAGATAGACCAGAACTGGAGAGGTGGCAGAGCACGGTTGAATGCGACGCACTCGAAATGCGTTAAGGAGGAAACTTCTTCGTGGGTTCAAATCCCACCCTCTCCGTACTCTAAGCAACCGAATTTTCAATAAATTTTATTGTTCAGGATTGAGGTGTAATTTATAGCGATAAAGAGCCACTGGCCGATCGCCCGCCTGCCAGTAGTTGCGGTCTTGAGGACTCAGATAAATAGCTGTAATTTGTTCTCCCTTAATGTGTTTCCCCAGTCTCTGGTAAAAAGTAGTAGTTTCTACCTGGTTGATATAAGGAGGGATTGTTCCCCGAAATACCTGCTGGGAAATTTCGCTCGCTACAAATTGATCTAACCCCGGAGTTTCACTACCCCGCTGGGTAACCATAGAAATTAGTTGGCTTTGTCTGCCATCTGCCGTGCGGATATGGGTCACTTGCTCGTTAGGATTCCGAGATTTTACCCGTACCGAGAGGACGCGATCGCCCAGATAAGCCCGACTGATCTGCAAACCATTAAAAACGCGATCGGCAACTACCTGCTGGGCTTTAGTGAAATTCCCTACCGGCAGTCCCCAAAAAGCCCCATTAAGGGCATGGAATTTGACTTGAAAATCCACGGGCTGGTTGAGATACTTTTGATTGCCCGCAAAACCGGGAGTTTCTATCTTGGGAGCTAAGGGAGCTACTGCATCCACCAGAGTGCTGGTCACCTGCCAAGTCCCCGCCATCCAAGCTGGGTAGAGGAGATCGCCCGTTGCCATTTCTATGTCTGGCTTCTCCTGCCAGTCTGGAAATTCCGCCACCCGTTCTGTTAATACTCCAGCGATCGCTGACCCACTCCACAAACAATTCCCCAAGTACAAAAGAACGATTAATCCCCAACTAGCAATTCTGATTAGTGGCATAGAAAGTAGCTTAAAAAAACATCACAGATCAATCTTGACATTAAAATCCCCAACTGAATAGTTTCCAGTCGGGGATAGTTCTTAGAGGTTCTCAAAAACTATAGTCACTCCCTACAAGCATCGGTCATGGCTATAAATTTCTAGATTAATCTCATAATTTAGACTTCACAATTTAGACTTCACAATTTAGACTTCACAATTTAGACTTCGTAGGCAGCTTTGCCGCTAAATTTGATTGTCGGGGGTTCAGGATTGCTGCCAATATTGCGATCGATCTTGCCCACATATTCCCGTCCGGGATTGACCTTCTCAGGGAAGACCCCATCCTTAGGATGAAGAAACTCAATTTCTCCATTGGGATAAACCCGATAAATTTTATAGTCGGTGATTTTGAATTTTCTAAGTTGTTGCATACCCAAAGCCAAGCAGTATTCCTTCCGGGCTTGGTATAAAAGATTTTCACCTTGGCGCATAATTGCAGCACCACCAGTGGGCATTTCAAACACCTGTTCCTTGGGGCTTGTCCAAGTAATCGCGTACTTTTCCTCTACCTGTGCTTTTCTCAGTAGACCACCAGTGCTACCGGGAAAAATAGGGGGCTGTCCAGAAAGACTTTCTACCATACATTTCTCCTAAAAGTTTGTCCTAGAGACGTTTTCAGGCATATTATCATTGAGTTGCTACTCAGATCCTAAATTTGCCTAAATCTGTCAACAACTGTAACAAATCTTCCTAGGGAAGGTAGTCCTTGCAAAAAAAACAAAGAGACTCCCCACAGCGAGAGGAGCATCTTTAGCCCGAAAAATATTACTGCTGTTACCCCTAAATTAACTGTAGGTCACAGTTTTACTAACACCCTGCAAGGCGGATTTGCGACTTTCAAAGAGTTGTAAGAGGGCTTCAGTAATTAGACGAACAATTTCCGGATCGCACTTATCGAGAAACTCTTCCGGCGTTAAACTACCATTGAAAAATTCCTTCGCTTGTTTTAGAGATTCCATAATTCCACTAAAACCTAGACGTTTGACAATCAAAGTAGCTAGGGGGGAATTTTTGATGTCATAACGAGATTCTTTATTCCGTCCCTTATTAAGAATTTCAAATACCTCCACTTCCATAGGGGTTTCTAGCTTTTTATTTAGAGGAATATCTGGGAGAAAATCAGCCAAGGCAGCTACCTTCATGCCAGAAGAAGGATGCTCCCCCATCATGGTAGATACAGGAATGGTTTTACCCAAACGATAAGAAAGAGCTTCTAAGATGGCGATCGTAAAAAGTTTGCTGCCCAGATATAACTTAGAAACTTCTAGATTTTTCTTGGTGTTGGCGACCATTTCTTGGTAGGTTTTCTCCTCCGGTTCTCCTCGAAATTCATGGAAGACTACCTCTGGCTTCAGGAAGTTCATAAATCCTTCCATTTTTTGTAGGGATTTGCGATAACCCACTACAGAGTAGGAACTGCCATTAGATAGTTCATGGTTAGTCTCTGGCAAAAGATTCCAAGTATTATCCAGAAAATCTGCCGATTGGGGAGCCGCAAAATTTTCCACATCTCGGTTAGATAATCTCACGGCTCGTTTGACTATGAAGACCATCTGTTCAGTTGTCCAACCAAAATTAAAGGTGGTATTGGCAACTCCTAGGCGATCGAACAATACTTCACTACAGGTTTGACCAGAGGGGGATGGCGATCGGAAAGGGACAGTGGCTTCGATACAAGCAATGATTTCCCCAATAGTATTTTCTGGCAACATTGGCTTGAGACACTTAGCCGCAATCAAGGCACTGAGAAATTCATTTTGTCCAGCAAAAGGAGAAAGAACTTGACATTTTTTCATCCCAAAGATTGTTGAGACAATCTCAAATAGGTGATCGGGGATAATTTCCTGCTCTGAGCGGATAACTAGTTCACTATTTTTTACCTCTTTAACGAAGGGGGTGAGGTAACCACTAATGTTGAGGCTAGAGGCTTGGTCTACTTGGACATAGACCATATCGTGAAATAGAGCAGAAAGGACTTCGATCGCATCGCCACCACTCCCCACCTCAAAAATATGTTCGGGGGTATGGAAATTTCGCCAAGTACCTGTCATGGCTTGGATAATCAACTCGGCGGTGCTTTCTAACTGAACAGGGTCAAGAACCCCTCCCAACTGCTCAATTGATGTTGTTAGAGCATTTAGGCAATTTTGATTTTCGTCCACTGCATAGCCTCCATTAGTCTTCCCTGATTGAGCTAATATCTATAAGTTTGATAGACAGGGGCAGGTTTAACCGCCCAGCATCAAAACCTATTTTCCCTAACAGTCTTAACTCTGATTTTTTCTAATATACTGGTATTTTCTAATATAGCAGTCCTCTATAGATTTTAGAGATTTTAGTTCATGATTGTAATTCCAGCGATCGATATCCTAGACGGTAAATGTGTTCGCCTCTACCAAGGGGACTACCAAGCAGCAGAAATATTTAATGATGACCCTGTAGCTGTGGCGCAGCAGTGGGCAGATCAAGGAGCAACTAAGTTGCACTTAGTGGATCTAGATGGTGCTAAACAAGGAAAGGTAGTTAATGGGGCAATAATTGCGGCGATCGCCAAGCAAGTTTCGATCCCTATCCAAGTAGGTGGCGGCTTGCGGGATTGGGGTAGCGTCACTCAAGTTTTGGGACTGGGAGTAGCGCAGGTCATTTTGGGGACTATCGCAGTGAAACAGCCAGACCTCGTAAGTCAGTTATGCGGGGAATTTCCCGGACAAATTCTTGTTGGAATCGATGCTCGTAATGGCAAAGTTGCTACCGATGGCTGGATCGAAACTTCAGAAGTTACAGCTATTTCTCTAGGGCAAAGCATGGCTAACCTCGGCGTTGCTGGCCTTATCTACACTGATATCCACCGGGATGGAACTCTAACTGGAGCTAACCTCCCGGCTCTCCGAGAAATGGCAGAAGCTGTCAATGTTCCTGTAATTGCCTCTGGGGGTATTAGCTCTATTACTAATCTCTTGAGCCTTCTTGCCCTTGAACCTTTGGGAGTTACGGGAGTAATTGTGGGTAAGGCTCTTTATACGGGGGATGTTTCCCTCAAGGAAGCCCTGCAAGCTGTGGGAGATGGCAGGCTCCAAGATGTTCCGCCTGATCTGGGTTTTTCTAGCTTTGCCTGAACACAAATAGCACAAATGGGGGTGCAAATTCTGTATCCCTTCTACATCCCTAAAAGGGCAACAATTCTTCTATAGCAACAGAGAATCCTGAGAGAACTTTAGGAGAAAGGGCACGATCGTGGTTTGCAAAAATACTCCACTTAACCCTAGTCTCTGGAGTTTCTTCTGGGGTTTCTGTAAACTCTGGAGAAATTTCCTCTACAGTAGCGATCATAATCAAGTGGTTTCTAGGAAATAGCAGCCAGACTTCTTCTGCACCAGATTCTAGATATTCTGCGGCTTTAGCAAAAACATCTTCGGCTGCATCGGTAGGAGAAACAACTTCAGCTACTAAGGGAAAGCATTCCGGCAAAATTGTAAAATCGGTTTGTCCATAATCTTCCACTTGTTGAGCAGACATATAAGCAACATCTGGTCTTCTGGCTTGCTTTTGAGTCCGACAAAGAACCTCAGTGCAGACAATCCCCGGTAACTGATTTGCTCTGAGGAATGTTATGAGCAAGGCTCCAAACTCCACCTGCACCCGACCATGAAATATTCCCATCCCTGTTTTCTCAATAATTTCTCCATCCACATACTCCGTCCCCTCTGGTGGATAGAGACAGAATTCTTCTAGACTCATGGGTTGTAGAGGAAAACCTAGTAGAGGAGACTCTTCTATCAATAGCTCTAACTTTTGTGCATCTTCAACAATGGGTTCAAGGGGT
>Ga0105048_10018996_pt1 | contig 10548 bp, 9 predicted proteins | sample MAT05_FD_78382 | JGI IMG/M metagenome (GOLD analysis project Ga0105048, IMG submission 78382) | Freshwater microbial communities from Lake Fryxell liftoff mats and glacier meltwater in Antarctica - MAT-05 | ecosystem: Environmental > Aquatic > Freshwater > Ice > Liftoff microbial mat | place...
CGGCCGGCGTTGAGGGCTTCGAGCAGGCCGTAGGCGAGGGCTGATTTCGTGGCGGCGGTGTAGAGGTACGGGGTCACGACGCGCGGCCCGAGGGCGGCACCGAGGAACGCGGCGAGACCTCCGCCAACGCCGGTCGCGTCCACCACGACGGCTCGGCACGGCCATGTGGACCGGACCAGAGACAGGATCGTCGGGTAGAGCTGGCGGTGCGGGGTGCCCGTCCAGGCGTGGATGCGGACGACGCGTAGGATCGGCTCTACGACCAGGCCCGATACGCGCGGCTCCTCGACGCGGGCGATCATGAGCACTGTGCTGTCACGCTTCGGGGCCACGCGGGTCAGGACGCCGTCCGGGTCCTCTTCGTCGGCCCCGGCCACGTCGATAGCTGCCACGTACACCGCGCCAGCACATGGCGCGGCTTCGGGCGGGTGATCGCCTGCCAGGGCGGCGAGCTGATCGGCTGACAGGAGCCGGCCAGCGTGGGCCAGCGTCTTCAAGAGGTACTGCGTCTGGATGATGGGGTGCTGCTCGCCGAGACGGGCGATCTCCGAAGCGACGTGCTGGCGGTAGAGCGGATTGGCGTCGCCGACGACATCCGCCGAGATCTCGAAGTGGCGGCGGATGCCGTCCTTTGACTCAGCAGCGCGGGCCTCGGCGATTGAGGTCGCCAGCAGGTCATCATCGGTCCACGGGGTGCCCCAGTAGACGCGGGTGGCGTTGCCGATGGCTCCCATCGGCACGAAGTCCTTGCCCCACTTCACGGGGTCCACGTCCTGCGCCTCGTCACATTCGAGCAGCAGGGAGGCTGTGCCGCCGACCACGTTGGCGGCCGGGCCAGCCGAGAAGAACATGCAGCGGGCGCGGCCCATGTCGATCATGTAGCCGTGGCCGGGCTTCCACTTGCCTCTCGTGAGGGCGTTGTCGAGCAGTTGGGACAGGCGGAGGATGCTGTTGAGCGTTTGCGGCTTGAAGGTGGGGGCGGCTTTGACGATGCTGCCGCCGCGCGCCTGATAGCGGGTGAGGAGATACGCTTCGAGCTGGGCGGACGTTTCGTTCTTGCCCGACTGGCGGGGCATCATGACGGTGATGGTGCGCCCGGCGTGCTCCTCGACGGAGCGGAGGATGGCGCGGGCGACTTCGAGCTGATAGGGGCGCAGCGGCCGGCGCAGGACGGCTGCGCTGTAGGCCGAGATGTCGGACAGGGCGCGGACCGGGCCGGTGAGCTGCCGGGCGTTAATCCACGAACGACGGCCGCTGCGCGGCGCGAATATCGGCTGCGCCGACATCCCCTCGGCTGCGCCGCCTCAGGGCTATCGCATTACTTTTGAGTCTCCCACTCCGGCTAATAATGGGCGGTGCTGAGAATCAAGATCAACCGGGGACGGGTTCTCTTCATGCCTGTTGACGCCAATTCGATGAAGTTTCGGGCGGATCGCTGCTCTCGGGACGCCGTCGTCTGCCCAGAAATCACGATTTTGACGCTAGTAGACAGAAGGTTATGCGATAGCCCTGGTCCCGGCCCATGCAGCAGAACCGTGGCAGCGTGACTTGTAGTGTAAAATGTGCGCGCAGCAAGCCCGTCGTCGTCCTGGTGGCAGCCGTGCTGGCCCAGCGCAAGAAGGACGAAGAGGCAGGGTCCAAACCGTGAAGACGTTGCAACATGGAGTGAACGGCTGCTCAGATTGTTGCAAACACCCACAACGCTATCTGGTCAGTGGACTGCTGCATAGACCTATAACGTCTGATCGTCGCGCCCCCATTGTCGCGCTGCTGTGCGGGAATGGGGGTTTTTCACGTCCTGCGCCACGCGGACTGCGGTTACGCTGCCGCGCGTTGTCAGAAGAGAGGCTCGTCGTCCATGCCGATGATGTTCGGGTTTGCGGACCACCGCCGGCAGTTGCTCGAATCGGAGGCCCGCCGGTTTGGCAGCGAAGCGCCACCGTACGGCGCGATGGCCGCCTGGATCGTGGGCGAGTTGGCGCACGGGCGGGTCGGACCGGAAACCGAACTGGTAATCGTGCTGATTCAGGAGACCGACGAGCCATTCCAGCGGCGCGGCGAGTTCTGGGAGACCCACCTCCGGCCGCGTGTCGGCACCCGCTACATCGTGTACACACCCGGCGAAGTTGACGAATTCGAGGGGGACGACCCGTTGCTACACGAGGCGATGACCTCCGGCGAGGTGATTCTTGGCTGATCGAACGCCGCCGAACCCTCGCGTGACGCTGGCGTGGCTGCGCCAGTCCGAGCACGATTTGCGTGATGCGCACCTCGTGGCCGAGGCAGGGCGGCATGCGCTGGCCTGCTTCCTGTGCCACCAGTCTGCTGAGAAGGCGGTCACTGCGTACCTCCTGGCGCGGGGTGCCGAACGCGTCTGGGGGCACGCCCTGGCCGACCTCTGTGAAGACGCGTTGGCGCTTGATCCGTCGTTCGACCTCATCAAGACGGTGGCGATGCTGCTCGACAAGCACTTCTTGGGCGCGCGGTATCCGACCACGCTGCCCGGCGGCGTGCCGGCCGACGTGTACGAGGCGACGGATTCGGAGCGTGCGCTCGAGGTGGCCGGCGACGTGCGCCGCTTCGTGGATGAGCGATTGGTGGCGCTCGGACTGACGCCGTAGCAGCGACGCCTGTCGGCCAATAGCCTGTGAGCCAACAACACGCTGCCGAACGCGGCGGCTACGGCACCAATTCCCGCTTCATCAGGAACTCGCCTACGGCCTGTGCCGCAAGGTTGTGCCCGGCAGCGGTCCAGTGGATGTCAACGGGGAAGTACAGCCGCTCGCCTCCCTGGCCGGCGGCTCGACGGAAGACGGGCAAGAGGTCCAGCACCGGCACCCCGAGTGTGCCTGCCAGGTCGGTGATCCGGCGATTCGGCCCGCGCAGTACCCACCGCTCGTCGTCCGGCTCCCCGATTGCCGCCAGCAGCGCCCGCCAGTCCTCGGTGTACACCTGCCATTTGGCCGGCACGATCACCAGTGCGTAGCGGGCACTCTGGCGCTCGGTCTCGTCGCGGGTGGCAGTCAGCAGGGCTGCAAGGGTCTTCCAGGCGCGGGCCTCGGCCGGGCTTTCCTTGAAGCGGAACACTTCCAGCATCTGCCTCTCAATGCCCTGGCCGTCTCGCTCGGCGTATCGCACCTTGTCCACCACGCCCGTCTCATAGGCACGAGCCAGGGCTGAGCGGCGAGTGAGCCGCCCCAGGAGGGCGTCGCCGCTGGTCGCGCTGCGCCGGTGCCACTCCGGGAACGTCAGATCGCCGTCGTCGTCCACCGTCGCGACCGGCCGTTCGAGGTCGCGCAACTCTCCCCGCGAGCGCGGCCACAGGTCGCCGATGTCGTTGCCGACGTACACAAACTGCACGACCACGTTCGGGCGCAAGACCGGCCCGGCCTGCTGGAGATACAGGTACTCGTGCACCTGCCCCCAGTCGAAGGTGCCTGCATTGAGCACGTGCGGGCGGCCACCACCGCGTTCTGCCAGGGCGGCGGCGAGACGGTCCGACACGGTCTGATGCTCGGCAACCTGCTTGGCCTCAATGAACGAGTCGCCCAGCAGCAACACGCGCGGCTCTGCAGTCTCGGTTGCCTCGGGGAAGTCGGGGCCGCGCAGGCCGAAGCGGTTGAACCGTAGGTGCGTCGTAAACTCGGGTTCACGGACCCAGGCCGCCGCACCCGGGATGTGGAAGTGGCCGTAGACCGGGTGTCCCTCAGCCCAGACGCCCGTCTCATAGTTGCCGGGCACAACCGGGCCGACAACCCGCAGGACGAGTTCAAGCACCACCAAGGGCAGCGCGACGCCGAGCAGTACCAGCGCCGCCCGTGCCACGAGTCGCTTCACGATCATGGGCTCGCGTCAGCGGCGCGCGGGATCCACGAGGTGGGTCCGGATGTCGTCGGCAAAGAGCAACTCGGCATCATCCTCCGGCGCATAGCCGATGACCTTCCGAGCGTTGACGATGCTCCAGAAGGCGCGAGCGTTGCCGGAAATGCCGTAGAAGACCTGGAACGGGACGCCGTGGTCGTCTTCGATGTTTTCCGTCTCGATGGATTTCACGAACAGTTGCGTCAGGTCGCGCGCACTGATGAACGCCCCGAGATCACGCCGATAGTGGGCTGCCTGGGCGGCGAAGTCGCCGCCCTCCTTGAAGAAGCGCGCTGCTTGCAGAACACGCGGCGCACCAATCCGAATCTGCACGTTCTGGAGCTTCCGCCCGCGCGAGCCGCTCGCATAGAGAAAGCCGAGCGCCTCGTGTGCCAACTTGGCCCACCCGTAGAAGTTGTCCGACTTTGGCGGCGTCGAGTCGGGGTCTACCATGTCCATCTTGCCGATATGCAGCAACTCTTCGTACCAGTCGGCGGCATGGTTTGAACTGGCGATGACGACGCGCCGCACGCCTTCTTCGAGCGCCAGGCGCAGCACCCGGTTCGCCATATCGACGTTCGGGCGCTCGTCCTCGTAGTCGCGGCCGGCGCCGCTCGGGCCGGTCTTCAGCGACCCTCGATGGTAAGCCAGGTGCACGACGGCATCGCAGCCGGTGAACAGCGGCCGGATGACCTCGTCTGGCCCGTTCAGGAGGTCAACGACCTGCGCGCCGAGCACCGGTACGCCCGCGTGGTCAGTGTCGCGGACGTCGATCAGCCGCACGTCGTAGCGCTCACGGAAGATCGGCACCATCTGGGATGCCACGTAGCCGGTGGCACCGGTCACGAGAACGGTGCGGCGTGCGGGGGTCGTCATGCGGGCTCCTCGTGCTGGGTGAAGGCGGGACACGGGCGGCAGGACATCCGACGCTCTCTCGTCGGCCACCGTTGGCTGGTGCGTTCGCGGTGCGAGGATACCAGAGGCGTCGTCGAATGCTCACCATGCCGTCATCTCGCCCGACGGGATGATACCTACTCGGCACGCCCTGACCTTGCGCCCCCATGACCTGATATCGTGCAGACTGCTGGCACCCGCTCCCCGTGCGATCTTCGGCGGCGGACGTGTGTATCTTCCGGGGGCCAATCGGTCCCGCTGAGGAGACAGGACCACCCATGCCGACCGAATACCTGAAGGATGCGCCGCCGCGCGTGTTCGATGTCCACGTCCACTACGGGCCGCGTCCGAACGGCGGCCCGGGCGGCACGCAAGAGTTCCACCGCGAGATGCTTGCCTACACCTGCAATCGCCTGAACATCCGCAAGGTTGCGCTGCTCGGGCGGCGCGGCGAAGATGACTGGGAGACGACGCTCGACGCCTGGCGCGCGCATCCCGACCTGTTCATTCCGCTAGCCCAGGTGTTCCTGGACGACGACGGGGCCGACCAGATTTCGGCCTAACACGAGCGGGGCTTCAAAGGACTGAAGATTACTGGCCCGGCCAAGAATTACGACGACGAGTCGTACTTTCCGCTCTACGAGCGGTGCGAAGAACTAGGCATGCCGATCCTCTTCCATACGGGCATTCGCGGCGGCCCGGTCGATTTCCTGCTATTCCACCCACGCGACAACGAACTGGCGGAGCGGGCATCCTCCCAGGGCGAGCAGCGCAACCGTCGCACGACCAAGGGCGCGGCGCGGATGCAGCCGATCTACCTGGACACGGTGAGTGTCGCCTTCCCGCAGCTTCGCATCATCGGGGCGCACCTGGGCTACGGCCTGTATGACAGCGCGGCGGCGGTCGCCCGCTGGCGGCGCAACGTCTCATTTGATGTGTCGGGCGGGGCGGTCGTGCGCCGGCACATCCTCGACCGGGAGATGATCTACACAGAGATCCTGCCGGAGAAGCTCGTCTGGGGGTCGGACACGGATGTGGCGCACATGTCGCGCGAGTTGACGGCCTGGATGGACGCCTTCAACAAGATGGGCATGTCAGCCGACGACCAGGACAAAATCTTCTACCGCAACGCGGCGGCCATTTTCGGCGTCGAGTAACCGCCGAGCTCACATGGTGGCGGCCGGCGTGTATCGACGCCACTCGCCGTCACACCACGACAGGGAGGAACCGGTGAAGATCACCGCGCTGGAGACGGTCAACGTTGACGCGTATCCGCAGATCACCTTCGTGCTCGTTCACACCGACGAGGGACTCGTCGGGCTAGGCGACACCTTCTTCGGCAGCGCGTCGGTGCAAACCTACGTGCACGAAGTCGCAGCTCCGCTGCTATTGGGCCAGGACCCGTTGGCGATTGAGGCACTCTGGAACAGCCTGTTCGTCAATACGGTGCGCGGCGGCCTCAGCATGCGGAGCGCCGAGATGCGCGGCCTGTCGGGCATCGACGTGGCGCTGTGGGACATCGCGGGGCAGGCGTACGGCCAACCGCTGTACCGGCTGCTCGGCGGGCCGACCCGCGAGTCGCTGCGGGTCTACAACACCTGTGCTGGCTACCGGTACGGCGGTCGGAAACCGGCCGGGTCCACGGCCAACTTCATCGACGACCAGCGCGAAGGGCCGTACGAAGACCTGGAAGCGTTCTTGCATCGCGCCGACGAGTTGGCCCACGATCTGCTGTCCGAAGGGTACCGGGCCATGAAGATCTGGCCGTTTGACCAGTTCGGGCCGGCGACAAACGGGCAGCAGATCTCCGCTGAGGAGATCGCGCGGGGTTGTGAGCCGTTCGAGAAGATTCGGCGCGCGGTTGGCAACAAGATCGAGATCGCGCTTGAAATGCACAGCGTCTGGGGGCTGCCGGCCGCCCAGCGCATCGCCCGAGCCGTGGAGCAGTACGACCCGCTCTGGTTTGAGGATCCGGTCCGAATGGATAACCTGGACGCGCTGCTCCAGTTCCGTATGAGCACGCGCATCCCGACGACGGCCAGCGAGACGATGTCTACCCGCTGGCAGTTCCGCGAGGCGTTCGAGAAGGGCGCGCTCTCCGTGGTGATGTTCGACATCGGGTGGGTCGGCGGCCTCTCCGAAGCGCGCAAGATCGCCACGATGGCTGAGGCGTACCAGTTGCCGATTGCGCCGCACGATTGCGTGGGGCCGATCACGCTGGTGGCGGCCGTGCACCTGGACTACGCGGTGCCGAACGTCTTCATTCAGGAGGTCGTGCGGGCCTACTTGCAGGGCGTCTACCCGAACCTCGTCACCGACCTGCCGAAGGTCGTTGATGGACACATTCGGCCGCTGGAAGGGCCGGGCCTTGGCACGAAATTGCTGCCTGATCTGCGGTCGCGGGCGGACGCGTCGGTGCGGATCACGAAGGCCAGTTAGCGGGGTTGCCGTGACACCGTACGGGCACCGCCGCCCCCAAGGTGTCAGTCAGCGGCGGCCGGTTCCACCCGGTTGCCGCCGCGGGCCTTCGCTGCACGCAGGGCCGCTTCCGCATGCCCGAGCAGGGCGTCATAGGTCGTTGCAGCGTCTGCGTCGAAGGTGGCGATGCCGGCGCTCACCGTCATCTGCTGCCAGGGGGGATTGCCGGCGTGCGGCAAGTGCAGCGCGTCAATGGACTCGCGAATGCGTTCGACGGCCGTTCTGGAAGACGCCGCCGACTGCTCCGGTAGCAGCACCACGAACTCATCGCCGCCGTATCGGTAGGCGCGGTCGCCGGTCCGCAGTTGTCGTGCGATGGTATCCGCGACGACGCGCAGCGCCTCGTCGCCGGCAATGCGCCCGTTCGTCTCGTTCAACGGGCCGAGCCTATCCAGGCCGATGATCGCCGCTGCGTAGCGATGCCCGTACCGTTGTAGCTGACCCTGGAACAGATCAAGGTCGTTGTGAAGTTGGAGCCGATTCCACAGCCCGGTCAGGCCGTCCGTGCGGGCACTGGCTCGAAGCGCTTCCCGGTGCTGGGCAGCGTCGTCCTGTGCGCGGGTAAGTTGACGCGCCAGCAAGCAGACGCGCTCGGCCACCTGGAGGCGCGCATGCAACTGCTCGGCCTGGGCCGGTTGGACCAGGAAGTCGTCAGCGCCGGCCGACATCGCGGTAAACAACGCATCATCGTCGTCCCGGTCGATCACCGCGACGATGTACGGATGCACGGCGCGCGGGATGCTGCGAGCTTGACGTAACAACTCCACGCCGTCTACGTCAGGCAGCCGCAGCGGCAACAGGACAACATCCGGCGTGATCGCTTGCAATTGTGCCCAGGCGTCCGCGCCGCTGGCCGCCACCACGCACCGGTAGCCGAAGCGTTCAGTGGCCCGACGCGCGTCTGCACCCCGGGCCGCGTCAATGTCCGCGATCAGGACCAGCACGTCTCGACCAACACCAGTCGTGGGAGCGGACCGTCAGCAGTTGCCGCGTCAGCCACCCGTCGTGACGATGCGAACATGCGTGCCACAGGCCCGGCATTCGGCATTGGCGGCGTCTGGCCGGGCCGGCCCTTCACCAATCGCCACCTCGCCGCGCTGGGCCGCCACCTGGGCACCTGGCGACTGTGCGGCCGGTCCGTAGATGATGGGCCGCATGGTCTTCAGCCCTTGACAGGTCGGGCATTGCACCGGACTCCAGGGCGTCGAGAACACGTCCGGGACGTTGGAACGAGCGGATGGTCCACCGAAGGGCACCTGGCGCGGCGGCGGGGCCATCGGTGCCGCGACTTGTGCCATCAGGAACGTAAACACCGAGTCACCAATACGCAGGATCGACCCGTCAACGAGCGGCACCGCATCGCGCACCGCCCGGTCGTCCACGCGGGTACCGTTGCGACTGTTCAGGTCTTCCACGGTGTACCCACGCCCGTCGCGGATCACGCGCGCATGGTGCCGGGAGACGCGGGCGTCGTCCAGGCTGATGTCGTTGGCCCGCGACCGGCCGATGGTCACGACCGCCGCATCAAGCGGGTATTCGGTCTTGCCGGTGCTGCCGTCAAGGATGAGCCGGGCTGGTCCGGTGCCGGCCGGGAGATACGGCGTATCCTCGCGGCTGCCGGCGTAGGGATCGACGGGCGGTTGCCCGTATGGTGGCTGGCCGCCGTACGGCTGCGGGACCGGTGGCTGCGCGTAGGGGTCGGGCCGATACGGTGGCTGCGGCGCGTACGGGTCCGGCTGCGCGTAGGGGTCGGGGCGCTGCTGCGGCTGGCCATATGGCGGCTGCCCAAACGGTGGTTGGCCGCCCTGCTGCTGGCGGTACGGATCCTGAGGAGGCTGCTGCGGCCGGTAGCTGCCCAGCTGCGCGCCACACTCGATGCAAAAGGGATACTCCTCCGGCGGATATTCCGGCGGGTTCTCGTTACCGCAGGCGGGGCAGCGCACCATATCTCTCGCCCGATCCCTAGCTTGCTGACTCGAAACGTAGCCGCGCCGGGCCGACGCGGATCACATCGCCACTGCGGAGTGGGTGTGCACCGGCCACCGCTGCGTCGTTGACAAACAGGTCGCCGCCCCCGGCGACGCTCTCGACCCGCCAACCGTCGTCGCCGCGCACGATGCGCGCATGGTCGTAGGCTACCGCATCGTCCTCCACCGTGACGTGACAGCCAATGCTGCGTCCGATGGTCGTCGCGGGGCGGTTCATCGTGAACTGCCGCCCGTGGACTGGCCCTTCCAGGACGACGAGCTTCGAGGTAGCGGCGGTCGGCCGAAGACTCGGCGGCGCAGCAAACATGATGGTATGCGACTCGTAGTCGTCCGGCGGCGGTGCTGCCAGCCGGCCGGGCGCGACCTTCGGCAGTGGCGGCGCATGCGGGATGTCGCGCAGAAACGCCGGCACGGCGCTGGTCGCGGCATCGTCGGCTGCGGCAGGCGCACCGGTGTCGCCCGCGTCTCTGTATGGCTCGAACGCCGTAGTCGCCTGACCCTCGTATGGATCAATGGGGCTGGAGGACTGATAGGCTGTCGGAGCGGATGCGGGCGTCGGCGGCACAGACGGCTCTGGCTGCATCACCGCCGTGCCCGAGTCGTACGGCGCGCCGGTGCCCTGTTCGTAGGATGATAAGGCCCCAGGGTTGTACGACGATCCGTGCGGGGGCGTTGACGGCCCCGGGCCGTAGCCTGGACCGGTGTTCGGCTGCATGATCGTTGCCGCCGGAGCATAGCCGCCGGCGTCCTGTTGCACCGGTGGGTAGCCGCCTGCTGCTTGCTGGCAGTCCGCGCACGGTCCCGACATCGCGACCGTCATCTGCTCGGCCCAGAGCTGTTGGCCGCGCTCCCAGAGCTGGCGGCGGGCCTTTGCGCCCGGCATGAACGACAGCAGTGCATCGACCACACCATCAGGTGGGCGACCGGCCCAGGCCGTCCGCGCCACCATCTTACCAGTCTCCAGGCTCAGCGTCTGATCGATCTCCGCAGCCACGGCTTCGAGGTCGGCCGGCGGCAGCGAGCGCCCGCACATGCTACAGACACCGCTCGCACCGTCTGGCGCGCGCTCGCTCTGCTCATATTCGTACCCTGGTGCGCCGCCCGCTGGGTCCATCGACGACATGCTGTAGTCGCTCCTCACTGTCCCGTATTGTAGCAGCGACGTTTGTTTTGGGAACCCGTTTCGGAACGGACTGGGGCTAGGCGCAATACCAGTAAGTTAGCGTGATCTGAGGTAGTCTTTCCGGTCAAGTTGAGCGGGAGGGCAGGCGATGACGCTACGCGGGTGGTCGTGGGAAACGGCGCTTGGACCGGCCGGGCTTGGGGA
>Ga0105048_10018997_pt1 | contig 10547 bp, 8 predicted proteins | sample MAT05_FD_78382 | JGI IMG/M metagenome (GOLD analysis project Ga0105048, IMG submission 78382) | Freshwater microbial communities from Lake Fryxell liftoff mats and glacier meltwater in Antarctica - MAT-05 | ecosystem: Environmental > Aquatic > Freshwater > Ice > Liftoff microbial mat | place...
CAGAGATCAACGGCTAGTCACATCGCGTCGCGATAGCAGCACACAGCACCAACACGCCGGTGGGGAGTACCCAGGTACCCCCACCGGCGAACACAATGCACTTCCCCCACCAAAGGAGTTGGATCGCCGGTGAATGCAAACATTCTCGAGATGCGTTCGATCACGAAGACCTTCCCCGGCGTCAAGGCGCTGTCGGACGTCACCCTCAATGTCGCCCGCGGCGAGGTCCACGCGATCTGCGGCGAGAACGGGGCGGGCAAGTCGACCCTGATGAAAGTCCTCAGTGGCGTCTACCCCCTCGGGACGTACGACGGCGACATCGTCTTCGAGAACGAGACGATGACCTTTCACGACATCCGCGACAGCGAAGCCCAAGGCATCGTGATCATTCATCAGGAGCTCGCCCTGAGTCCGCAGCTGTCGATCGCGGAGAACATCTTCCTCAACAACGAACAGCGCGGCGCCTTCGGGCTGATCGACTGGAACAAGACCAATTCGGAAGCCGCGAAGCTGCTCGCTCGGGTCGGGCTTCGCGAGAACCCGACGACCAAGATCAAGAACATCGGCGTCGGCAAGCAGCAGCTCGTCGAGATCGCCAAGGCCCTGTCGAAGCGAGTGAAGCTCCTCATCCTCGACGAGCCGACCGCCGCCCTCAACGACGAGGACAGCGACCACCTGCTCGACCTCATCCTGCACCTCAAGGGGCAGGGGATCACCTCGATCATCATCAGCCACAAGCTCAACGAGATCAAGAAGGTCTCCGACTCGGTGACCGTCATCCGCGACGGCAAGACCATCGAGACGATCTCCAAGGCCGAGGTGACCGAAGACCGGATCATCAAGGACATGGTGGGCCGCGACCTCGAGCACCGGTACCCCGACCACACCCCTCACATCGGAGAGGAGGTGCTGCGCGTGGAGAACTGGACGGCGCATCACCCGCAGGATCCGACGCGGGTCATGGTCGACAACGTCGACCTCAACGTGCGGGCCGGCGAGATCGTCGGGATCGCCGGTCTCATGGGAGCCGGACGCACCGAGTTCGCGATGAGCCTGTTCGGCCGCTCCTATGGCAGCCGGATCACGGGCAAGGTCTTCAAGAACGGCAAGGAGATCAAGGTTCGGGATGTCTCGGAGGCGATCAGCAACGGCATCGCCTACGCGACCGAGGACCGCAAGACCTACGGGCTCAACCTCATCGAGGACATTAAGCGGAACGTCTCGATGGCGGCGCTCGGCAAGCTCTCGAAGTACGGCCTCGTCGACGACAACGAGGAATTCAAGGTTGCGAACGAATACCGCAAGTCGATGAATATCAAGGCTCCCACCGTGCTCGCGAAGACGGGCAAGCTCTCGGGAGGAAACCAGCAGAAGGTCGTGCTGAGCAAGTGGATTTTCTCCGACCCCGACGTGCTGATCCTCGACGAGCCGACGCGCGGAATCGACGTGGGAGCGAAGTACGAGATCTACACCATCATCAATCGCCTCGCGGCGGACGGCAAGGCCATCATCGTCATCTCGTCCGAGCTGCCGGAACTGCTCGGAATCTGCGACCGCATCTATGCGATCTCCGAGGGCAGGATCACCGGAGAACTGCCGATCGAACGAGCGAACCCCGAGGCACTCATCAAACTCATGACCATGGAGACGCCTCGCTGACGGGCGGGCGATTCACAAAGGAGCATTCACGCCCATGACTGACACCAAGCCGGTTTCCACAGAGGCCATCGGGCCGCCCGAGAACCGATTCACCGCGTCGCTCACCCACATCCTTGCCGACCTCGGCAAGAACGGCATCTTCCTCGCCCTGATCGCGGTCATTATCCTCTTCTCGATCACGACCAACGGGATCCTGCTGCGACCGCAGAACATCTCGAACCTGATCGTGCAGAACGGCTACATCCTGATCCTCGCGATCGGGATGGTCCTGGTGATCGTCGCCGGACACATCGACCTGTCCGTCGGGTCGGTGGCCGCATTCGTCGGCGCCGTATCGGGCGTCTTCGCCGTGCAGATGGGGCTGCCGTGGTGGCTCTCGATCATCCTGTCGCTGCTCGTCGGCGCTGTCGTCGGAGCCTGGCAGGGCTTCTGGATCGCGTATGTGGGCATACCCGCGTTCATCGTGACTCTCGCCGGCATGCTCATCTTCCGCGGGCTCGCGCTCGTCGTGCTCGGCAACGCCAACATCGGTTCGTTCCCGTCGGAGTACCGCGCGCTCGGCAACGGGTTCCTGACCGACCTCCTCGGCGCGTATCAGGTCGACCCGGTGACGATGGGCATCGCGGTCATCGCGATCGTCGCCCTCGTGGTCCAGCAGATCCGAACCCGCCGCGGTCGCCTGCAGTACGCGCAGGCGGTCGAGCCCCTCCTCTGGTTCATCGCGAAGCTCGCGCTCATCATCGTCGGAATCGGATTCTTCGCCTACGCTCTCGCTACCTTCAAGGGCATCCCGATCACCCTCATCGTGCTCGCGGTGCTCGTGATGGTCTACGGGGTTCTCACGACGAAGAGCGTGTTCGGCCGCCACATCTACGCGATCGGCGGCAACCGCCACGCGGCAGAGCTCTCGGGTGTCAAGACCCGGCAGGTCGACTTCTGGATCTTCGTCAACATGGGATTCCTTGCGGCGCTCGCGGGCCTCGTCTTCACCGCGCGGCTGAACCTCGCCGGGCCGAAGGCCGGTGAGGGCTTCGAACTCGAGGCCATCTCTGCGGCGTTCATCGGTGGCGCCGCAGTGCAGGGCGGCATCGGCACGATCGCCGGCGCCATCATCGGTGGCCTCATCATCGGCGTGCTCAACAACGGCATGTCGATCATGGGCATCGGGATCGAGTGGCAGCAGGCCGTCAAGGGACTCGTGCTCCTGCTCGCGGTGGCCTTCGACGTGTTCAACAAGCGCCGCTCCGGAGGTCGCTAGCACCGGCTCCCCACGACGAGCCCTGTTCCTGTCGGAGCGGGGCTCGTCGTGCAGTACCCTCGCAGCGTAGGAGGGATCGCCATGATCGCAGCGGGCCGAAGCACCGATCACGCACCGGATAGCCGATGACCGCCAAGCTGAGGATCGTCATTGCGCCCGATTCGTTCAAGGGAACCGCGACCGCAGCCGACGCGGCCGCGGCACTCGCGGCAGGGTGGCACGCGGCCAGGCCGGGCGACGACGTCGTGCTCGCTCCCATGGCGGACGGGGGAGAGGGCACGATCGGCACGATCGCGGCCGCCGTACCCGGGGCACGGCGGATGCCGGAACGGGTGCAGGGCCCGATCGGTCGTGGCAATGACGGACTGGTGGATGCGGAGTGGCTGCTGCTGCCCGGTACCTCGCCCGGCGACGGACCCACCGGTGTAGTCGAGCTCGCCGCTGCGAGCGGCATCACACACCTCGAACGACTGGCACCGATGGCCGCGCACACTCACGGGTTCGGCCAGCTCATCGCGAGGGCCCTGGGGGGAGGCGTGCACCGGCTGCTCCTCGCGATCGGCGGCAGCGCCTCGATCGACGGCGGCACCGGTGCGCTCTCCGCTCTCGGCGCCCGGTTCCTCGACGGCACCGGCGAGGCCGTAGCGCCCGGCGGCGCCGGCCTCGGCGACATCGTGTTGGCCGACCTGTCCGCGCTTCCCCCTCTTCCCGCCGGCGGCGCGGTCGTGCTGGGCGACGTCACGAACCCGCTTTTCGGTGAAAAGGGTGCCGCAGCGGTGTTCGGACCGCAGAAGGGGGCGACGCCCGCCCAGGTGGCCGAGCTCGATGCCGGGCTGCGGCGGCTCTCGGGGCTGGTCCCGGCTGACCCAGGGACCTCCGGCGCAGGCGCGGCCGGCGGCACCGGATTCGCGTTGCTCGCCTGGGGTGCCTCAATGACGCCGGGGGCCGTGGCCATCGCCGACGCGATCGGCCTCGCCAACAGCATCCGCTCGGCCGACGTCGTCATCACCGGCGAGGGCAGGTTCGACGACCAGTCGAGCGACGGCAAGGTGCCCTCGCACGTGCTCGCGCTCGCCGACGAGGGAGGGGCCGCAGCGATGCTCGTGGCCGGGCGCATCGATGCCGACACTCACGGCTTCGCGGCATCCGTCTCGCTCACCGACCTCGCCGGAGGGACGGATGCCGCGCTCGCCGACCCGCTCGAATGGCTGCGTGCGGCGGGCACGCGCCTCGCGAACGGGCTCTGACCTGCGACGCCCGGCGCCCGAGGCCGGCCGTCGGCTACCGCGCGCCGAGGATGTGCTCGGTCGCGAGCTGGTTGAGGCGCACGAACCCGAAACCCTTCCCGCCGAAGTACGCGTCGGTGTCGAAGTCCTCGTAGGAGGACGCATCCGCGAGCAGCTCCACGTAGCTCTCCCCCGCGGCGAGGGTCGGCTCGTTGATCTCGGGCACGCGCGCGTTCGCGAGGGCCTCCTGCACCTCGGGGTCGGCGCGGAAGGCCGCCGCGCGCTCCTTGAGCAGCAGGTACATGCGCATGTTCGCGGCCGCCGAGTCCCAGACGCCCGAGGCATCCTCGGTGCGGCTGGGCTTGTAGTCGAAGTGCCGCGGCCCGTCGTAGGCGGGGCCGCCGTTGGGCCCGCCGTTCTCGAGCAGGTCGACGAGCGAGAACGCGTTCGCGAGGTCGCCGTGGCCGAATACGAGGTCCTGGTCGTACTTGATGCCCCGCTGCCCGTTGAGGTCGATGTGGAAGAGCTTGCCCTGGTAGAGCGCCTGGGCGATGCCGGCGGTGAAGTTGAGCCCGGCCATCTGCTCGTGCCCCGTCTCGGGGTTCACGCCCACGAGTTCCGGGCGCTCGAGCGTCTCGATAAACGCGAGCGCGTGCCCGAGGGTGGGCAGCAGGATGTCGCCGCGGGGCTCGTTCGGCTTGGGCTCGATCGCGAACCGGATGTCGTAGCCCTTGTCGGTCACGTAGTCGCCGAGCAGGTTGACGGCCTCGCGGTAGCGCTCGAGGGCACCGCGGATGTCCTTCGCGGCGTCGTACTCCGCGCCCTCGCGGCCGCCCCACATGACGAACGTCGTCGCGCCGAGCTCGGCGGCGAGGTCGATGTTGCGCAGCACCTTGCGGATCGCGAAGCGCCGCACGGCACGGTCGTTCGAGGTGAAGCCGCCGTCCTTGAAGACGGGTGCGCTGAACAGGTTCGTCGTGACCATGGGCACGACGATGCCGGTGTCGGCGAAGGCCTGCTTCGCGCGGTCGATCTCCCTCTGGCGTGCGGCGTCGCTCGAACCGAAGGCGAACAGGTCGTCGTCGTGGAAGGTGAGACCGTAGGCGCCGGCCTCGGCGAGCTTGTGCACGGCCTCGACGACGTCGAGGCGCGGCCGCGTCGGGCCGCCGAAGGGGTCGGCTCCGTTGTAGCCGATCGTCCAGAGCCCGAAGGAGAACTTGTCGTCGCGCGTCGGGGTGAGGGTCATGGCGTTTCCTTTGCGTCGGCATCGTCGGTGGTTTTAGTTTGAAGCAACAACATATTAGGGGACGGCGCGCTGCCCGCACCAGTCGACGTTGACATCGCGCCCGGTCGCTAGGCTGAATCACCGCGGCTCGAGCCGAATCGTTCCGTGCCGGAGGTGAGGATGCCCGTCGTACCACTGTCGTCCGCGAGATCGCCGGGGAGGCATGGCGCGAGCAACGAGCAGACCCGCCGCCACAACCTCTCGATCGTGCTCACCGCGCTGCACCAGCACGGGGCACAGCCCAGGGCCAACCTGACCGCCCGTTCCGGGCTCAACCGTTCGACGACCGCGGCGCTCGTCGCGGAACTCGCCGCGCGTGGCCTCGTGTTCGAGACCGACCCCGGGAAGGCCGGGCAGGTCGGGCGACCGAGTCCGACCGTTCATCCCGACCCGTCAAACGTCGCCTTCGCGGTGAACCCCGAGGTCGATGCGATCACGGTCGGAGTGGTCGCGCTCGGCGGCCGGGTCGTTCGCCGGGTGCGCCACCCGACCACGCAGACCGCGAGCGTCGACGAGGCGATTCAGATCATCGTCGCGATCATCGAACGGCTCCGGATCGAGCTCGGGGCGAGTGTCCGCGTCGCCGGCATCGGCGTCGCGATCCCCGGCCTCGTTCGGTCGGGCGACGGAGTGGTGCGCTTCGCCCCTCACCTCGGCTGGAGGGACGCGCCATTCGCGCAATTGCTCGCCGACGCGACCGGCGAGCGGGTCGCGGTCGGCAACGACGCCAGCCTCGGTGCCGTTGCGGAGAAGATCTTCGGAGCAGGGCGGGGCATGAGCGACATCGTGTATCTCAACGGCGGCGCGAGCGGCATCGGCGGGGGAGTGATCGCGGGCGGGACGCTGCTGAGGGGGGCGGGGGGATACGCCGGCGAATTCGGCCACATCCGGGTCGTCGGCGGCGCGGCATCCCGCGACCGTGCGGAGGAAGGGAGCCTCGAGGCCGCGGTCAATCGCGCCGACCTGCTTCGGGCGCTCTACCTGGAGACGGCCGACGCCGACGAGCTCGACGGCGCCCTCGCCGCCTCGACGGATTCCGCCGTCATCGCGCTCGTCCGTCGCCAGCTCGACTATCTCAGCATCGCGCTCCGCAACGCGGTCAATGTGCTGAATCCGCAGGTGGTCGTACTCGGCGGGTTCCTCGCCTCGATTTTTCAGGTCGACCCCGCCTACCTGCGCGAGAGGGTCGCCGAGCAATCGCTCGCCCCGGCAGTCGAGTGCGTGACGATCACGTGTGCTCTGCTCGGTTCGGACCTGCTCATGATCGGCGCTGCCGAACTGGCGTTCGCCGGGCTGCTTTCCGACCCGGTAGGGACGATCGGCCGATGAACCCTACGATGGATCGACTCCATCGAAAGGCATAAGCTATGACCCAGGGCAGCCCCGACTACCGCGACTCCGGCCTCGCGTTCGGGCCCGATTTCCTGTTCGGCTCGGCCACCGCGTCGTACCAGATCGAGGGGGCCGCCAGCGAGGACGGCCGTAGGCCGTCCATCTGGGACACGTTCAGCCACACGCCCGGCCGCGTCGTGAACGGAGACACCGGCGACGTCGCCGACGACCACTACCACCGGCTCGACGAGGACCTCGACACGATGAAGAGCCTCGGACTCGAGGCGTACCGGTTCTCGATCGCGTGGCCGCGCATCGTGCCGACCGGATCCGGCGCGGTCAACCCGGCCGGCATCGACTTTTACTCCCGCCTCGTCGATGGGCTCATCGCGCGGGGGATCAAGCCGATCGCGACGCTCTACCACTGGGACCTGCCGCAGAGCCTCGAGGACACCGGCGGCTGGACGAACCGCGAGACCGCGTACCGCTTCGCAGAGTATGCGGCCGTCATCGGCGCGGCGCTCGGCGACCGGGTGACGACCTGGACGACCCTCAATGAGCCGTGGTGCTCCGCCTACCTCGGCTACGGCTCCGGCGTGCACGCGCCCGGCCGCACGAACGGCGCCGACGCGCTCGCCGCCGTGCACCACCTCAACCTCGCCCATGGCCTCGCCCTCACCGAACTGCGCAAGGTGACGACGAACGACCCCGACTTCTCGGTGACCCTCAACCTGCATGTCATCCGCCCTGGCTCGGGTGACGCGGCCGACGCCGTTCGCCGCATCGACGCGATCGCGAACCGCGCGTTCACCGGGCCGATGCTGCGCGGACAGTACCCGGAGGACCTCCTGCGTGACACCGCCGGTGTCACCGACTGGGCGTTCGTTCTCCCGGGCGACCTCGAACTGATCCACCAGAGAATCGACGTGCTCGGCGTCAACTACTACTCCACCGCGACGGTGCGGCCGTGGGACGGGGTCTCCCCGAAGCAGAGCGCCGACGGGCACGGCGATGCGGCCGGCTCAGCCTGGCCGGGCAGCGAGGATGTCGAGTTTCTCGAGCAGCCCGGGCCGTACACCGACATGGGCTGGAACATTGCGCCCGACGGGCTCGAGGAGCTGCTCGTCTCGCTGCACGAGCAGTTCCCCGCCCAGCCGCTCATGGTGACCGAAAACGGCGCCGCCTTCCCCGACGTCGTCGAGGAAGGCCGCGTGCACGACGCCGATCGCATCGACTACCTCCGCCGTCACTTCACGGCCGCCCACCGCGCGATGGAACGCGGGGTCGACCTGCGCGGCTACCAGGTGTGGTCGCTCATGGACAACTTCGAGTGGGCCTACGGCTATACGAAGCGGTTCGGTATCGTGCACGTCGACTACGACACGCTCGAGCGCACGGTGAAGGACAGCGGGCACTGGTACGCCCAGCTGGTGCGAACGCGGCGCATCCCGGCGTAGCGGTCGGGAGACCGGCATTTTTTTCGAGAAGGAGGGAATAACGATTCGGCTTCGTCGTTAACGTCAGAGCGCGCCCTTTTCCGGGCGGGCATCTCCTCACGCATTGTTGCGCCGCCCGCCCCGCGTTGAATGGGGCCCGGCCGGCGTCAGGTGTGCCCCTCGAACTGCAGAAGGATGCTCCGCTGTGACCACCATGACCAGGCCCGTTCCCGTCGTCCACCCCGGCGATCTGCTGACCCGTCGCCAGCGCCTCGTCTACATCGTCCTCCTCGGCGCGCTCGTCGCGCTCGGACCCTTCACGATTGATCTCTACCTGCCCGCCTTCCCCGTCATCGAGGGCGACCTCGGCGTCTCGCAGGCAGCGGTGCAGCTGACCCTCACGGCGACGACGATCGGCTTCGGAGTGGGCCAGCTCCTCGTCGGCCCGTGGAGCGACCGTGTCGGCCGCCGCCTCCCGCTGATCGCCGCCACCGTGCTGCACGTGCTCGCGAGCGTTGGGGTCGCGCTTGCCCCCGACATCTTCTGGATCGGCGTGTTTCGCGTACTGCAGGGCGTCGGTGCCGCCGCCGGAGCGGTTGTCGCGATGGCCACCGTGCGGGATCTCTTCGGTGGACAGCCGCTCGTGCGGATGCTGTCGCGTCTCGCGCTCGTGACCGGCCTCGCCCCGATCCTCGCCCCTCTGATCGGATCGCAGCTCCTGCTCGTGCTCGACTGGCGCGGGGTGTTCTACTTCCTTGCCGCGTACGGCGTCATCGTGCTGCTGGCGGCGATCTTCTTCATCGTCGAGACCCGTCCGAAAGAGGCCCGCGGCGGTTCGGACTACACGATGGCGCAGCGCTACCGGGCGATCTTCAGCGACCGCGTCTTCATCGGCGTGGCGATCATTGGCGGGATGTCGTTCTCCGGGCTCTTCGCGTACCTCAGCGCCTCGCCGTTCCTCTTCCAGGACCTGTTCGGCCTCGATGCGCAGCAGTACGGCCTGCTCTTCGCCGTCAACTCGATCGGCGTCGTCATCGGCACCCAGGCCGCGGCCCGGCTCGCCCGCGTGATCGGCCCGCAGTGGATCCTGGCCGGGTCAACGGCCGTGCTCTTCCTCGCCTCGGTCGCGATTGTCGTGCTCGATCTTGCCGGCGCCGGGCTCGTCGGGGTGCTCGTTCCGTTGTGGTTCTTCATCACGGCGGTCGGGTTCGGGTTCCCGATGGTGCAGGTTCTCGCGCTCGCGAACCACGGTCGAGAGGCGGGCACCGCCGCATCGGTGCTTGGCGCACTCAACTTCGGCCTCGCCGGGCTCATCTCCCCGATCGTCGGCGTGTTCGGGGTGAGCGCCTTCGTGATGGGAATGGTGATGGCATCGACCGCTCTCGTCGCGGTGCTCTCGCTGTGGTTCATCGTGCAGCCGCGGTCGGTGCCGGCCCTCTCGCACTGAGCGGACGGCCGCAGGGGATAACGTGAATCCATGACCGACAACAGGCCGAGAACCCGTTTCGCCGCCGACAGGGCGCGCGCGGCGTCGAGCGTGAGCCGCCGCTGGCCGCTCATCAGCGGCGTCACGGCGATCGTGCTCGTCGCGCTCCTGGGTGGGGCGATCGCCTACCGAGCCGGAAACCTGCCGTTCGAGTTCGACACGGAGTGGATGGAAGAGGTCATCGAGCACCGTAACCCCGCGTGGGAGGTGCCCGCCCAGCTCATGAACACCGTCGGTGGCGGCCTGTTCGGCATCTTCATCCTGCCGACCGTGATCATCGTCGTGCTGCTCGTGCTGCGACGATTCTGGGCGGCGGTCTACTTCGCCGTGGCAACTGTGCTCAGCGCGGGGCTCGTGCAGCTGCTCAAGAACCTCTACGTGCGGCCGCGCCCCGAGGACATGCTTGTGGTGGCCGATGTCGGCTCGTTCCCGTCGGGCCACGTCGCCAACGCCGCGACGATGGCGGTCGTTCTCGGCTTCATCGTGCAGCGCGCGTGGGTCTGGGTCGCGGGCGTCGCCTACGCGGTGCTGATGATGGCGTCGCGAACCTATCTCGGGGCGCACTGGGTGAGCGACACGATCGGGGGCCTCGTGCTGGGAGCCGGCGTCGCCGTCATCGTCTGGGCGCCGCTCGCCCACCGGTTGCACATCGAGAGGCACGGCCGCCCGCCTGCACCGGCGCAATCTGCGTAGCGGCAGCGCGGCAGCGCGGGCGTGCCGCCATGCCGCCATGCCGCAGTGCCGCCGCAGTGCCGCCATGCCGCAGTGCCGCCGCAGTGCCGCCGTGCGGCCATGCCGCCGCCGTGCCGCCGTGCGGCCATGCCGCCGCGGCGCCGCTCGGTTGCCGGGTCTCGGTGGGCGCGCC
>Ga0105048_10018998_pt1 | contig 10547 bp, 5 predicted proteins | sample MAT05_FD_78382 | JGI IMG/M metagenome (GOLD analysis project Ga0105048, IMG submission 78382) | Freshwater microbial communities from Lake Fryxell liftoff mats and glacier meltwater in Antarctica - MAT-05 | ecosystem: Environmental > Aquatic > Freshwater > Ice > Liftoff microbial mat | place...
CACCACCGACAGTGGCACCGGCTCGAGCGACTCGGGCACGAGCGGCAACGACGCGGGCAACACGCCGGTCGACGCGGGCAACACGCCAGTCGACAGTGGCACCTCCAGCTCCGATGGTGGCTCGATGCCTGCCAACGGTCGCTTTCACGGCTACATCGAAGCCAGCGCACTGAGCGTGGTCACTGGCGGCGATGTGACCTTCAGCGGCGTCGCAGTCGGAGGCACCGGCCCCTTCACCTATGCCTGGACGATCGGCAACGTGCCGTTTCAGGAGACCAAGACCGGCCAGGGCCCCCACACGCACACCTTCGTGAACTCCGTGGGCGGCACGCTCATCGTCGCAATGACCGTCACCGACATGGCCACCGGTGATCAATGGTCGCAGAAGCTGCCCGTGGTTATTTCCACCACGGCCGTCAACGGTTTGACGCCGACCATTGCTGAGCCCGCCTCTGGTTCGGCCGAGGTCGGGCAGGGCGGCATGCTCGCGATTCGAGGCACCGGCGCGCAGACCTGGAACAGCTTCTCCGGGTCGCTCTCGATCAATGGCTCGACGTTGGGCAACCTTGACAGCGAAGACTTTATCTTCCCCTGGGTGGGCACCTACACCGCCACCATGATCGGCTCTAGCTCGCCGGTGACCAACACCGGCACTGCGTCGGCCACCATCACCGTGCTGCCCGAGCCCTCGGGCTCGCTGAGCGACGGTCTGCGCATCGGGCCACTGCAGGGCGTCAACGGCTGTGTGGTGTGCAACGGCTATGAAGACAAGCGCATCGCGGTGCGAATGGCGGGCAACAACGCAGGCAAGTACATCGCCGCGTTCGACCAGAAGATCAAAGCGGTCGACGCCAACGACAGCATCGTGGTCTCGCTCTACGACGGCGCCAGCTGGTCGCCGTTCGTCGATGTCGATGTCTCGGCCGGGCTGAAGGTCAGCAACACCTCGCTGGGCGAGGGCAACCCCGAGTCGCAGCACCACCTCGACGTGGCGATGGCTCCCAATGGCGACGCGGTCGTGGTGTTCATGCAACAGGCCGAGGCGGTGCCGCCGGTGAAGCCCAACCCGTCGCCGCATGTGTTCGCGAACGTGTACCGCACTGGCAGTGGCTGGTCGGGCCCGGTTCGGCTCGGCAGTGAGGTCGACAACCTCTTCAATCGAACCAAAGAGCCGCGGGTCGTCGCCTGGTCAGAGGCCGGCGTGACGCGCGCACTGGCGGTGTGGCGAGGCAACGACAACGGCGGGCCGGAGCGCATCTTCTCGGCGAGCTATTCGGGTGCCACCAATGCGTGGAGCGCCTCGGCGGCGGTCACGGGCAGCACCTTCTATGAAGCGCTCGAGCTGGCGGTCACTCCGGCCGGCAAGGTCTTCTTGGTCTATCAAGAGCACCCGGCGATCAAAGCTGCGGTGTACAGCGCGGGGGTCTGGAGCACGCCGGTCACCCTGGTCAGCACCAACATCGATACCAACGCCGCGATTGACGTCGCGGCCTCAGCAAATGGTACTGGCATGGTGCTGATCGGCAACACCAAAGGTGCATTCCAGGACTCGGTCTTCTCGGTGCTGCACGACGGCACGGCGTGGCAGACCCCGGTGCAGATCGGCAGCCTGACCAACATCGACACCCTGATTCCCGACGCGGTGGGTACCGGGTTCACATTCTCCTTTGTCGACGACGTGCGCCTGGCGATGGATGCCGATGGCAACGCGCTGGCGGTGTTCACCCCGAAGCCCGGCTCAGGCTCGCTCTCGTTCACGATGGGCGCCTCGTCGTACTTCACCGCCGGCGGCACCTGGTCGCCGTTCACTGCGTTCACCAGGGTCGTCTCGCTCACCGATCTCGAGATCATTGATCAGCCCAGCAGCTCGCGCGCGCACGTCGAACTGGGAGTGGCGCTCAACAACGGGCGCGGCCTGGTGACCTACCCGGTGGCGGCGTTCTCGCCTCCGGCCGGCATGTACAAACAGCAGCTCTCCCTGCGCCGCTTCACCGTCGGCAGCAAGACCTGGGGCGATCGGGTGCAGGTCGACTCGAAGGTCGGGCAGAAGCAGGGCCACTCGCGGGCGCAGCTTGAGGCCGACGGCAGTGGCATGGTGGTCTACGAGAGCTTCCCGCTGAACTCGGTTTCGGCTGGCAGCGTCAACGCGCGCAAGGTGACGGCGCCGTAATTGCTCAGGGTGAGCGGGGCTCCGTGAAGAGGGTGCTGTACTCCGAGCGGAGCTTCGACTTGAGAAACTTGCCAGTCGAGGTGCGTGGAATCTGCGCGATGAACACCGTCGCGTCGGGCAGCGACATCTTGGCGAACTGAGTCGAGAGGTGCTCGACCAACTGCTCGTGCGACGCCTGTTGGCCGGGCTTGAGCACCACCGCGGCCACCGGGCGCTCATCCCACTTGGGGTGGGGCACGCCGAACACCGCGGCCTCTTGAACGGCGGGGTGCGCCATCAGCGCGTTCTCAAGCCCGACCGAGCTGATCCACTCTCCGCCTGACTTGATCACGTCTTTCGAGCGGTCGGTGATGCGCATGTAGCCGTCGGCATCGATGGTCGAGACGTCACCGGTCTTGAACCAGCCATCGGCGGTGAACCGGTCGGCGCCTTCATCACCCAGGTAGCTCGAGGCCACCCACGGCCCACGCACTTCGAGCTCGCCCATCGACTCCCCGTCCCACGGGAGCTCTTTGCCTTGATCATCGACCACCCGAAGCTCGACGAACGGCGCCGGCAGGCCCTGCGAGGCACGGGCGCCGAAGGTCGCCTTCTCGCCGCGCGCACGAACCGCTGGAGTCGCTCGCGCCAACGTGCCGAGCGGGTTCGTCTCGCTCATGCCCCAGGCATGGAGCACCTCGAGCTGGTGCCGCTCTTGAAAACCTTGAATCAGCGACGGCGGCGCGGCGGAGCCACCGATGATCATCGAGCGAACGCTCGACAGGTTCCACTTCTTCGGGTTGGCGTCGAGCTGGCCGAGAATGCCCATCCAGATGGTGGGCACGCCGCCGGCGAGCGTCACTTGTTCGCCGGCCATCAAGTCGAGCAGCGACACCGGGTCGAGATGCGGGCCGGGCATCACCATTTTACTGCCCACCATGAACGCGGTGTAGGTCAGGCCCCAGGCGGCCGCGTGAAACATCGGCACCACTGGCAACACGGTGTCGTTCACGCTGATCGCCGCGGTGTCGGCCATCGCCTCGGCGAACGAATGGAGCACGCTGGAGCGGTGCGTGTAGACCACGCCCTTCGGGTTGCCGGTGGTGCCCGAGGTGTAACAAATCATCGACGCGCTGCGCTCATCGGGGTGCCGAAACGGTGACCCTTCGGGGATGACGGTGCTCGGCCCGTGCTTCGCCGCAGTCTCGGCCTGCACCAGCGCTTCGTAGTCGAGCGCTCCGCCGGGCACGGCTCCATCGTCATCGCGCACCACCAGCACGTGCTTCACCGTGGTCAGGCGCGCGCGAAATTTCTCGAACAGCGGCCACAAGGTGCGGTCGACGACGATCACCGAGTCTTGCGCGTGGTTGGCGATGTAGGTCAGCTCATCGGGGTGCAGCCGCAGGTTGAGCGTGTGCACCACCGCTCCCATCGCTGGCACGCCGAGGTAGCATTCGAGGTGCTCGCGGTGATTCCAGCAGAAGGTCGCCACGCGATCTCCGCTTTTCACTCCGAGCCGGGTCAGCGCCCGAGCCAGCTTCTCGGCGCGCTCGTAGGTCTGCGCGAAGGTCTGCCGAATGAGCGACTTGTCGGCGCGGCGGGTGACGACCTCCACGGTGGGGAAGATCGCGCGCCCGTGCTCGAGCAAGTGGGTGATGGTGAGCGGGAAATCCATCATGCGGCCGTCGAGGTTCATCAGCGGGCTCCTTTGGGTGGTCACAGCGCGGGCGGACCAAACCAAGAATCACCGGCGGGCGCACTCACGGCTTGATCAGTGACGCAGCGCAGTGCGCAATGAAGGGCGCGTTCGCCGGTGATGCCGCAGCTCAGACCCGGTGCGGGCCGGTGTGGTGTTCAGGGTAGGCGAAGCGCGCTTCAGTGCGCCGCTGTACCGCTCCGGGGCCGCGCATTCCAGACCCGGGTCGCCAAAAACAAGCCGACCACCGCCACGGGGATCATCGCCATCGGCCAGACCGACCAGTTCGCGGGGTCTTTCGCGGCCGCGTCGCGGGGCAACAAGCGCCCGAAGATGAACGACTGCGAGGCGCTGCCCAGGTAGACGAAGCCGTCGATGATGCCAGTGGCGATGCCGGCGCCCTTCTTGCCCCCGAAGTCCATCGAGGCGGTGCCCGAGAGCATGCCGTGCACGCCGATCACGCACAGCGACATGAAGGCCACCGACCACCCGACGACCGGGTGACCGATGGTGAAGTAGGCCACGCTCGCGCCGGCGAGCAGGCCTGCGTAGAGCACCGCCGCGACCGGGCCTCGTCGTGAGCCGAACACCGCGTCAGAGATGAAGCCCGCGAAGACGCCGCCCAGAATGCCGGCCACGCAGGAGACCAGGCCCCAGTTGGCGAAGACGAAGTGCGAGGCCTGCCCGATGCTCTTGGCGTAGTTGGGGCCCCAGGTCATCACCGCCTGCCGCAGGTACCCGCTGCAGAACTCGACCGAGATGATGATCCAGATCACCGGTTGGCTGAACATGCGCTTGGCGATGCGCGTGAGCGAGGGCGGGCCCGGGTGGCTGTCGGTCGCGTCGCCGGTATCGAAGTCGGGGTGCCCTGCATCGCCAGGCGTGTTCCGAATCGCGAAGAGATCGAGCACGAAGAACAACGCGAGGGTGGCGGCCGGTATCCAGAACACCCAGTGAATCGGAGCGACGGCACGAATGGCCTTGCTCCAGTCGAACGCGAAATACAGCCCGAGGGAGATGAGGATGCCGAACAGGCCGCCGAGGACTCCGCGCTCCCGAATGTGAAACCAGGGCGCGTTGACCTTGACGATCGAGACCGCTCCGAAGCTCTGGAAGTACATGTTGACCGCGTTGATCAGCGTGAGCCAGCCGATCATCGTCTCTTTGGCGATCTGCCCGTCGATGGCCCTCCAGAAGAGGAACCCCATCGCCAGGTTGGCGAGCGCCGAGCCCCCGGAGGCGAGCAGAATGGTCACCCGGCCACCCCAGCGGTCGGTCAGGGGGCCGTTGAGCAAGAAGGCCAGGCCGTAGGTGACCGCGCCGACCCCCTCGATGTCGCCGAACTGCATCTTGGTCAAAAGCCCAATGGTTTCGAACTCTGAGCCCATCGCCTTGAAGTTGTAGCGACCGAAATAGAGGAAGGCGTAGGTCAGCCCGAGGGGCAGCCAATTCAAGATTCGGCGGCGCTTGAAGGCGGGCGAGTGACCCAGCTCGACCTTCGGCAGCCGCCAGAGCACCAGCCCGACCGCCACCAGGAGCACCACGATGGGGAGCATGTTCGACAGCCAGCTGGGCATGGTGGCCGCGCGTCGCACACTCGGTCAGAGCCGTCAACGAAGGCGCCAGCTGGCGTTGTGACAGAACTGTGACGTATTCTGTGACGGTGGCAGCGCGGAGCAGTGAACCAAAGGTGACGACTGGGCACACGGGGCACACGCTCTTCGAGACCAAACTCGAAATTCATGACCGCAAGCAGTTTGAGCTGAAGCTGGAGTACCAGCCGAGCGGCACCGACCCATCGAGCGAGTACCTGGTCGAGACACTGATGTTCGTGCCGCGCTCGCTCAACGTGACGCCCGATACCTGGCCGCGCTCTGCTTTCTACGCCGACCTCCACAACTACGTTCGCTTGAAGACGCCGGTGCTGGCCTTCGACGAGCTGCTGACCGGTGCACACTCGCCGTTGGTTCAGCTCCAAGAGCGAATCATGATCGGGCTCAACGGCCCCGAGTCTGAGGTCATCTACGACGCGAAGATGCTGGCTTGTGTGTTGCGCGCGGCGCTGCGGCGCTTCGCCAAGGGCATGAAAGACCACTGCGCGACCTTGGCGAACGGGCACCACCCCGATTCGCTCGAGCTGTTGCAGCGGCTGGCCCGACGTTCGGTCAGCGCGACCCAGCAGGTGTTGACGCGCTTTCGCAGCGCCACCGCGCAGATCAACGAGAAGTACCCGTTGGCCGAGAAGACCAAGGCCTCGCTGCGGCTGGTCGATGAGTACTTGAGCCTGTTGGTCGAGCACTACTTTCGCCGCGTGGTGGTGCAGATGGAGAGCATGCCGCGCAGTGGCGTCTATGCCGACCTGCGTCGCGAGCTGATGGACGTGGTGGTCGCCGACGAAAGCTACCGGAAGATGAATCGGTTGCCGTCGGTGATCACGCCCGACTCAGACAACGAGGAGTACACCCACCGGATCAGCTTTTTGAAGAAGTTCTGCATGAACATTCTCTTCTTGAAGGTGCACCGCAGCGCTTCGCGCAAGGCGTGGGAAGAGGTGCTCTTCGGCGTCGCGGCGGGCAGCGCGATGGCAATGGCGCTCGGCATCGGTTTCGTCGCGCAGTCGAAGTACCCGCAGGCCTCGTTCAACTTCTTCATTCTGGCGGTGGTCGGCTACATTCTGAAAGACCGGCTCAAAGAGATGCTGCGTCGGGTCTTCTCGGTGGACGCCGGCCCATTTAAAAAAAAACGCAGCACCCGCATCGAAGACCCGGTGACCCACAAGAGCGTCGGGGTCTGTAAAGAGCGGCTCGACTACGACGACGCGGTCACCGTGCCTGAAGACATCAGGCGCCTGCGCGCGCAAGACGATTTGATCACCGTGGCCCAGGGCGAAGTGCCCGAGACGATCATTCGCTACCGCAAGAAGATCTCTCTCGATTCAGACATGTTGCCGCGCATCGCCGACGGCCTGGTGGCGGGCGTGACCGACATCATTCGCCTCAACGTCGAGCGCATGCTCCACGACATGGACGACCCGGAGTACGCGCTGGACTACGTCGACATCGACGATTTCAGCGTGGAGCGACTCAAGGCCGCCAAGTCGTACCGCGTCGATTTCGCGTTCGTCTTCTCGGTCGACGACGGCAAGCACCGCGAGACCAAGATTCGCCTGGTGCGGTTGGTGCTCGACCGCAACGGCATCAAGCGCATGACCGAGATCTTCGCGCCCTCAGAGAGCAAGGCGCCCGCTCCGCTACCAGTGCCGGCTGTGCCCGCGCTCGACCCGGCCGCGCCGATCAAGGTCGCCTGACGGTAACGCAACGAGTCAGTGCGGGTGATTTCGCGCGCCGACTTTTCTGCTAAGGCGCCGCGCCTCTATGAGCGAATTTCACCCGCGAATCGCAGTCGACTGGCCGCTGACGCTCGAGGCCATTCTGGCCAAAGCCCGGTTGCTCGGGCCCAAGGCCGTGCTGGTGTTCGACCTCGACTCCACGGTCTTCGACAACCGCCCTCGTCAGGCGCGAATCGTGCGTGAGTTCGGCGCGGCCAGGGGCCTCGAGGTGCTCAAGCGCTGCCAGCCCTTTCACTTCTCGAGCGGGTGGGATCTGACGGCAGCGATGACCGGAGCGGGCATGCCCGCCGCCGAAGCGTCGACGCACTACAACGAGCTCAAGCAGTTCTGGGGCGCGCGCTTCTTCACCAGCGATTACTGCCGCGACGACATCGAGATCCTGGGCGCTCCGCGGTTTCTGCAGGCGTGCGTGAAGACCGGCGCGCAGGTGATCTACGTCACCGGGCGCCACGAAGAGATGCGGGCCGGCTCGGTCGCAGCGCTCGAGAAGTGCGGCATGCCCACGCCCGATGGAGTCTCGGTGAAGTTGATGATGAAGCCGACGCTGCGAGAGAATGACGACGCGTACAAGCGGGTGGCGCACGCGCTGCTCGCCGAGCTGGGCACCCTGGTCGCTGCGTTCGACAACGAGCCGACCCACATCAACGACTACGCCACCAAGTTTCCCCAGGCGGTGGCGGTGCACCTGGCGACCGATCACTCAGGCCGCGAAGTGCTGGTCGACCCGCGGGCCGTGTCGGTGCCGCACTTCGCCTGGTGAGCTTGCGCGCTCAGGCGGGGTCTTCATCGCGCTCGGCGAGAAAGCGATTCAAGGCCAGCTCGGTCTTGGCGTCTTGCACCTCGCCTTGAAGACAGGCGTTTCGCAGGGCGGCTGCTGACCACCAGCGAGTCACGCCGCCTTCTTCGAGCGGAGTGCCATCGCCTTTGGGGGTCGTCTGCTCGAGCCCAGTCACCTCGACCGCGCAGAGGAAGATCTTCTCGCTGATGATGCCGGGCGCGACGAAGAAAGGTGCTCCCAGCAGCTCGATCTTCTCGGCGCTCACCTGAAAGCCGACCTCTTCAGCGACCTCTTCACTGGCGCGATACCGCACCCCGGCCTCACCCACGTCATCGAGCTCAACGAGGCCCGCGACGATCTCTTCGCAGTGCAGATGCGAGCGCCCATCGGGCACGGCGGGCATTTTCTCGCGCCGAAAGTGTGCAGCCGGTCGCAGGTTGTCGCGGGTGAGAAACTCGAGGTCTCCGGTGGCGGAGGTTCGGTAGACCAGCACCGCCACCGCGTCGAGGCGGGGCCGATCGACCACATCGATTCGGTAGATCGGCGAGAGCGAGCCGTCAGCGCGGTGGTTGCGTGCCCGCAGCCGTCGAATTTGCAGAAAGCCTTCGTCACAGCGCGCCGAAGCCGAGAAGTCTTCGACGATTTCGATGTCTGTCACCCGCGCGTGTGTCATTGCCTCGCTCGTATACATCCGCGCCGTACGCTTCGCCGGCCAACTCTTGTATGGGGCTGACCCATGCTCGGCTTGCTCGCGGCGCTGCTCGCGGTTGACCCCTCTGTCGCCACGGTTCCTCTCGGAGGTGACTACTGGGTGGGCACCGACGTGCCCGCTGGCGAGGTGTGGGGTGTGGCTGATCTCCACGCGCACTTCTTCAACTACCTCGCGTTCGGCGGTCGGGTGCTGCACGGCACGGCCTCTGCTCCGAACGGCATGCCTCAGGCGCTGGCGAGCTGCAGACGAAACCACGGCGATGACGGGCACGGTCACAGCGCTGCGGTGCTGCCCGAACCGCCGCATGGCACGGCCGGGTACCCGAGCTTCGAGGGCTGGCCCCGCTACGACACGCTGGTGCACCAGCAGGCCTACGTCGATTGGGTTCGCCGCGCGTGGCAGGGAGGCGTGCGCCTGGTGCAGATGGACGTGCAGAACACGCCGATTCTCGGCAGCGCGTACAAGCTCGGCAACGCGCTCTCGCTCAAGGGCGTGCTGACGCCGGTGCCACTCGATGACGCCTCGGCGCTGGGGCTTCAAGTCGGTGCAGCGCGCGCGTTCTTCGATGGGCCGGCATCTGACTTCGCGGCCATCGCGCGTACCCCGGGCGAGGCGAGGGCGATCATCGCTTCGGGCAGAATGGCCGTCATTCTTGGCATCGAGGTCGAAGCTCTCGCCAACCTCTCGCGCGAGGAGCAGCTCGGCCCCGACCCGCGCAAGACCATCGCCGAGGTGCTCGATACCCTCTGGGCGGCGGGCGTTCGGCACGTGCTGCCGATTCACCTCACCACCAACGCCTTCGGTCAGCCTGCCGTGTTCGACCCGGTGCTCAACGCGATGAACTTCGTCGACACCGGCGAGTTCTACGCCACGCACGAAGCCTTCGATGCGGGCATTCGCTTCGACCCGAGCCGGGTGCCGGCCGAGTCGGTCACCGGTCTGGTCGGCTTTGCCAGCGCCTTCAAGGGCAAGCGGCCCTTTCCTCCGGCGCGCGCGATCGCGGCGAGTTCGGGGCTCACCCGCTCTGGCGAGCTGCTGATCGAGGCGATGCTGCAACGCCACTTCATCGTCGATGTGGAGCACATGTCGGAGCAGGCGGTCGACACCACGCTCGCGCTGGCCCGGGCGGCGAGGGTGCCGGTGGTCAGCTCACACACGCACTTTCGAGACCTCTCGTTCGGTACCCGGGTGACCTATTTCGACGGCGGCCCCTCGACAGGCTTTCAGGCAGAGCCGTTGCCCATCGCCTTTGCCGATGACGAGCTTGGAGCGTACGGCGTCTCTGACGCGCGCAAGATTCGCAGCGATCGAAGCCGCACCCGCGCGCAGCTGCAGGCCATCGCCGAGGGCGGAGGCATGGTCGGCGTGCAGATCGTCTCGGGCGGAGTCGGGGTCAGCTGGAGAGACCGCATTCCGCTCGACTGCGACCGCTCGTCGAAGGGCTTTCTGCAGATGCTTGAGTACGTCGAAGAGCTGGCGCCGGGCCGAGCGGGCATCGCCTCAGACGTGGGCGGCTTCGCCACCATGCCGGCGCCGCGTTTCGGAGTCGACGCCTGCCCAGGAGCCCGCGGCGATGCGGTGCGCCGCGCCAAGGGCCGCATTCGCGCCCAGGCCTTCGCGCAACGAAACGGCGTGCAGTACCAGACTCCACTCGACGGCTCGGTCGCTTCGCGCTTCGTTCAAAGCGCCATCGGTGACGACTCGCCGTACACCGCCCCAGAGGTGCGCGCCTGGCAAGCCGGGCGACCTGACCCGGAGCGTTGGGCGGCGATGAGCGAGGGGCCGAACGCGCCGCTCGAGCGCTCCATCGCCGGTACCCGCCATTTCGACCTGAACCTCGACGGCATGGCGCACTACGGCATG
>Ga0105048_10019003_pt1 | contig 10546 bp, 7 predicted proteins | sample MAT05_FD_78382 | JGI IMG/M metagenome (GOLD analysis project Ga0105048, IMG submission 78382) | Freshwater microbial communities from Lake Fryxell liftoff mats and glacier meltwater in Antarctica - MAT-05 | ecosystem: Environmental > Aquatic > Freshwater > Ice > Liftoff microbial mat | place...
AACCGCTCCACCCTTTGACCCCGCGCTCAACCCGAACGCGCGCTTCACCGCATCACCCAGGCCACCCAGAGAGATCGCCCGCTTCTGTTCGGCAGGCGCGTCGTCTTTTCGCGTCGCCTCCGGCATTCGCCGAGGCTTCATCGGCCCATCTGCGAGTGGCAGTGGAGGCGCCGCGGGCAGGCTCGCCCCGGTCGCGATCTCGGCGTCGAAGTCGGCCGCGCCTTCCTCCCTCATCTCGCGAACGGCGCTCAAGGAGAGGTCGTCGAGCTCAGCCACCACCGGCATCGCCTCTGGAGTCGCCAGCGACGACTTCGCTGCTGAGCCGACTGGCACCATGCGACCCCGCTGACCTCCACTGACCGCCACGGAGGTCGGCGCACGCAGACCCAACCCCTCGGCCGACAGACCGTACACCGGTGACTGCGGTTGGTTCTCGGTGCGCCGCGGAGCGCGGGGGTCGACGGTCTGCATCGAACTCACCGCCACCCACGAGGTGAGCCGGGTCGAGATCTGAAACTCCAGGCCCGCCGTCTCGATGCGCTCGTCGAAGCCGGGGCCATTGCCCTCGATGACCCGGTTCTGCTCCAGGTCTTCGACCAGCTCGCGGCCGAACAGCGTGGCGATGGCCGGGCTGCCTTCACCGACCTCCATCGGCGGCACGGTGATGCGCTCTTCCAGCTCGCCGAACGCCGTCTTGCCTCGAATCAACAGCGAGCCACCGCGCGGGTCGAGCTTGACCGAGAGCAGCGCAGGCGCGCCGCCGTACAGGTCAGGCAATCGCTGAGGCGAATGAGCCAGCACCGCCGAACCGGTCATCGACAGCTCGGTGACCAGAGGCTGAGAAGTGCGAGCGAGCAACCGCTTCACGCCCACCTCCGCGTCTTCACCCAACCCGACGATGAATTCGACACCGCGGCCCGCCCGCGCTGCCGGTTGGGTCAAGCTGCGATTGACGCCCGAGCCCACTCCGATGGTGTGCACCCGAGACGCCGCCGGCAGCTGGTGCGCAATGGCCTGGAGCACCTCGTGCTCGCTGCCGATCAACCCGTCGGTGATCAACACCACTTGCCGCTGTGCCTGATTGCGAATGCCGCGCAGCGCCTCGAGAATGCCGCTGCGCATCTCGGTGCCGCCCGAGGCACGAAGCCGGGCGAGCCAGGCCTGGGCATCACGCCGATTCGAGGCCGTCGCCGAGACCGCGCCCGACTTCCACCGTCGCGGCGTGTTCGAGAACTCGATCAGCTCGAGCTGATCAGCATCGCTCAAGGTGTCGATCAGCGCCGAGGTCACCCGACGGGCTTGATCGAGCGGCATGCCTGACATCGAGCCCGAGGTGTCGAGCAGCACGATCAAATCGCGCGCGACCGCCTTCATGCTCGCCTCGAGTGCCGGCGGCACCAGCGTCACCAGGCCGAAGGCGCGCTCACTGTGCAGTCGAACCGTGTCGAGCGAGGTGCCCACCTTCAGGGTCGTCGCCTTCCACCGAACCACCACGTCGCGATCGAGCCCGACGCCCCGCTCGTCACCGAACGTCACGTCCAGCCGCTGTACGCCGCGCGCGGTGTGTAAGGCGTGGCTGGGTGACTCGGGTCGAACCCCTTCAGGCAGCTGGTCGCGAATCGACATCGCCAGCGAGAGCTTCACCGGCAGCGCTTGATCAGCCACGTCGACCGTGATCTTCGCGTGGTCAGCCACCCGGCCCGTCTCACCCAGGTAACGCGGCGCCACCACCGTGGGAAACCGCCACTCCCAGAACCCGTCGGGCAACCAGGCCAGCTTCTGATCAATCGTCACCCGGCACACCACCTCGGTGCGAGGAGGAATGTTGCCGACCTCCTGCGTGAACACACTGGTGCGCTCCTGGTCGAGAATCGCCGCGGTGCGGCCTTCGATGATCGCGTCTTCGAAGCGCTGCCGAGCCTGCTTCTTGGTGTCGACCTCGCCGATGATCTGCGTGTCGCCAATCGAGAACGAGAACCCGCTCACCGCACCGTCGGCCGGCAGCGGCAAGGTGTAGGTCACCCGCAGCGGCTCGTTGAAGGCGTTGGCGAAGGTCTGCTCCAGCGTGACGCGAATCAGCCCCCCTTTCGCGTCGGCGGTCAGCGAGGCGCCCTTGAGCGGCAACACCCGCCCATCAACGCCGATCAGCCGGCCCCCCGATGATTCGTACGAGGTCGGCGCCTGAGAGATGAGGGGCGAGAGCGAGGGCATGGTCGTCGTTTCCTTGTGCAGCGGGTTCGTCTCGCTCAACGCGACCCGCCCGATTCTTGTGACAGAGCCCTTAACTGCCCGAGATTTCAGTGTAAACCTTTGGTCAATGCACCGCGTTCACGCCGTCGACTGGCTGCGCGGGCTCGCGTTGCTGGTGATGATTCAGACCCACTCGCTGGTGCTGCTCTCACCCGATACCCACGCCGACCCGCTCTTTCGCTGGCTGGTTCGCATCGATGGGCTGGTCGCGCCGGCCTTCATTCTCTGCGCCGGGTTTGCGCTGGCTCTGATGCAGTGTCGGGCGGCCCTCAAAGGCGAGCGGCGCCCTCAGGCCATCAAATCGCTCAAGCGCATTGGCGAGGTGTTGCTCGCCGCCACTTTCGTCAACGCAGTGTGGTTTCCGCTCATCAGCCAGCCGAAGTGGCTCTTTCGAATCGATATTCTGCAGTGCATCGGCCTCTCGCTGCTATTGGTCTTGCCGCTGCTGGTCTGGCTCTCAAGCCGCCCCATCGTGCTGCGCTGGGTGATGCTGGCGCTCTCGCTCACGGTCTTCGCCATCGCCCCGTTCTTCGAGAAGGTCGACGGGTTCCTCGGGCTGTTTCTCAACCCGCAACCGGGCTTCCTCGAGGCCTCCACCGGCAGCGTGTTTCCGCTCCTGCCGTGGGCTGGCTACGTCTTCATGGGCGCCTCGATCGGGGCGAGCGTCGCGGCGATGACGCGCGAGGCAGACCTCTGGGAGTGGCTTGGTCTGCTCGCCTTCATCGGCGTCACCCTCTGGGTGCAACAAAGCGAACTCAACCTGGCCTACCCGCCGCACACCTTCTGGGTCACCAACCCGGCCAACGCCGCCCAGCGGTGGGCCCTAGTGGTCGGGCTGATCGCCCTCTTTCGCATCATCGAAATTCGACGCCCGAGCGCTGCGCAGAGCACAGCTCTCAAGTGGCTCGCGGCGTTCTCGGCCTCATCGCTGTCGGCGTACGTCTTTCACGAGATGCTGCTCTATCAACGCACCTTCGGCATCTTCACCCGGCTCTGGCGCGAGCAAGCCAACTGGCCCCAATACGCCGTGCTCCTGCTCGCGCTGATCATCGCCACCTGGCTCTGCGTACGGCTCACTTCTTGGGTAACACGGCGTCGAGCTGCTTCTTGAGCTCGTCGCCGGTCGGGTCGACCTTCGATGACAGATGCGCTGCGACCTTGCCCTCGGGCGTCACCAGGAACTTGTTGAAGTTCCACGTCACCTCGCCGCCGTTCTCTTTCTGACCGGTGAGGAATTTGTAGAGCGGGTCGGCGCCCTCGCCCTTCACCGCCACCTTGGCGAACAGGGGAAAGGTGGTCTTGTACTTGAGGTCGCAGAACTTCTTGATCTCCTCGTTCGAGCCGGGCTCCTGCGCGCCGAAGTCGTTGGAAGGGAAGGCGAGAATCTCGAAGCCTTTGGCTTTATACGCCTGGTAGAGTTCTTCGAGGCCCTTGTACTGCGGGGTGAAGCCGCACGCCGACGCGGTGTTCACGATCAACAAGGCCTTGCCCTTGTACTGAGAAAGGGCGACGTCTTTTCCATCGATGCTCTTCACCTGAAAATCGAACACGGACATGGGAGCTCCTTGAACCACGAGTGACACGACGAGGGCAGTCAGCATGACCCGCCTGGTAACGCCCCCGGCTCCCGATGTCTCGTCTTCCTAGTGCGCGGGCGCCGTGCCCTCGGCCACGAACTGCTCGAAGCGCTGCTTGCTGGTCGCCTTGTGATACGCGTCTTCGCCCGAGATCTTGCCGTCTTCGGCCAGCTTGAAGAGCGTGTCGTCCATCGACTGCATGCCCAGACCTTTGCCCTGCTGAATGATCGAGTTGAGCATCGCGGTGTTGCCTTCGCGAATGATGTTCGGCAACCCGGGCGTCTTAAGCAGAATCTCATGTACGGCGACCCGGCCACGACCGTCGGGCGTCTTGAGCAACAGCTGCGATACCACCGCCGCCAGCGACTCTGAGAGCATGGTGCGAACTTGCTGCTGCTGATCGGTAGGAAACGCGTCGATCACCCGGTCGATGGTCTTGGGCGCGCTGTTGGTGTGCAGCGTGCCGAACACCAGCACACCCATCTCCGAGGCGGTGATCGCCAGCGCAATGGTCTCCATGTCTCGCATTTCGCCGACCAGAATCACCCCCGGGTCTTGGCGAATCGCTGAGCGCAACGCGTTCGAGAAGCTCTTGGTGTCTTGCCCCACCTCACGCTGCGAGAGCGTGCACTTCTTGTTCTGGTGCACGAACTCCACCGGGTCTTCGATGGTCACAATGTGCTTCGCGTGCCGGGTGTTGATCAAGTCGATGATCGCCGCCAGCGTGGTCGATTTGCCTGAGCCCGTCGGCCCAGTCACCAACACCAACCCCTGCTCAAGGTCGGCCAAGGTGCTCAGCGTCGCCGGAGCCTTCAGCTCCTCCAGCGTGCGAATCCTCTCAGGAATGATTCGAAACACCGCAGCCGCGCCGCGCTCCTGATTGAAGTAGTTCGCGCGAAAGCGGGCCACGCCGGGCAAGGCATAGGCGAAGTCGAGATCGAGGTTGCTCTCGTAGAACTTCCACTTCTCGTCGATGGGCAGCTCTTTGAGGTGCTCTCGCAGCGACTCGTCAGAGAAGATCGGCCAATCAGCCACCGGCACCGTCGAGCCATTCTTTCGCAGGTGCGGCACCATGCCCGCCGCCAGGTGGAGGTCTGAAGCGCCTTCGTCTTTCAGAACTTTGAACAACACGTCGAGCTTGTTGGCCATGAGGGTGTGCTTTCAGCGTCAAACGAAGCGTTTGGGGTCTTCGGCCACTCGGCGCGCGTCTTCTTTTCGTATCTGACCCGCCTTCACCAGGTCGGCCAGCGAGTCGTCGAGCAGCGTCATGCCCTCTGAGCGACCGGTCTGCATCGCCGAGCGAATCTGAAAGGTCTTCTCTTCGCGAATCAGGTTCGAGATCGACGGCTTCATGAACAGAGTCTCGACCGCCACCACCCGCTTGGTGCCGTCAATCGAGGGCACCAGCCGCTGCGAGATGATGCCGCGCAACGACTCTGAGACCATCGCCCGAATCTGCGACTGCTGCTTTGGAGGAAAGACGTCGAGCACCCGGTTGATGGTGCGAATCGCGTTGTTGGTGTGCAGCGTGCCCAACACCAGATGACCCGTCTCGGCCGCGGTGATCGCCAGCTGAATCGTCTCCAGGTCGCGGAGCTCGCCGATCACGATGATGTCAGGGTCTTCACGAAGCGCCGCGCGCAGGGCGTTGGCGAACGACTTGGTGTGCTTGCCCGCCTGACGCTGATTGACGATGCACTTCTTCTTCGGGTGCACGTATTCGATCGGGTCTTCGACGGTGATGATGTGGTCGTTGCGCGTCTCGTTGAGCATGCCCACCAGCGCCGCGAGGGTCGACGACTTGCCGCACCCCGCCGGCCCGGTGACCAGCACCAGCCCCTGGTGGTACTCGGTGAACTTCTTGAGCGTCTGCGGCAACCCCAGCTCCTCCAGCGTCGGCACCTCCGGAGGAATCGCGCGAAACACCGCGTCCCACCCGCGTTGCTGGCGGTAGAAAGAGCCGCGAAAGCGCCCCACGTTCGGTATGGCGATCGCCAGGTCGAGATCCATCGACTCTTCGAGCTGGGTTCGCTGCTCCTCGGTGAGCGCGTCTTTGAGAATGGCCTCGATGTCGTCGGCGTTCATCACGCCGGTGCGAAGCTCTTTGAGAGCGCCACCCACCCGCATCAACAGCGGCGCGCCAGAGTGCAGGTGCACGTCGCTCGCCTTGGCGGTCACCGCCTTGGTCAAGATCTGCTCGAGCGAGGGCAGCTGCCGCCCCGCCTTGTTCGCGCTCGCAGAGGGAGCCGGCGCCGGAGCAGAAGCCACCGGGGCGGGAGCGGACGGCCTCGCCATCGCCGGGGCTGGTGCTGACGCCCTTGGAGCCGCGGCCGGCGCCGCACCCCGCTGCTTCGCGAGATATTGCTCCTGGGCGGTCAGCAACCACTTCAGCTGATCAGCACTGATGAACTTCAGCTCCAGCATCGCCTCACCAATCTTCTTCCCCGGCGTCGAGGAGAGTCGCTGGTTGGCCTGCCCGAGCTGCTCTTCAGAGATCAGCTTGTAGTGAAGCGCGATGCGACCGAGAACGGCATCTTCCTGGGCGTTCGACATGCGGCGCGAACACTACCCTGATTCTTCGCCCTGCTCGCAGCTCACTTCGTCGCCCGGCCTGACGAAGAATCGTGAAGAGCGCTGTGAGCGGGCCCGGGTGTGGTTAGGGTACGCCGCGTGAGTTCTGCACCTACCCCAGCCGACAGCACCAAAATCGAGAAGCCCAAGCCAGCCACCGAGGTCACGCTCCGGCGCCTCTATTCGCTGGCCTGGCCCGAGCGACGGTCACTGCTCCTCGGCATCGTGATGCTGGTCTTCTCGAGCGGAGGCGGTCTCGCCTTCCCCTTCATCGCGGGCAAGATCATCGACGCGGCGATGAGGGTCGGCCGCAACATCGACCTTCGTGAGGTCGACCGCCTGACCCTGATTCTGGTCGGCATCTTCGCCATCACCGCGCTGGCCTCGGCGTTGAGGGCCGTCGCCTTCGGCCGCGCCGGCGAGCGCATCGTCAGCAAGCTGCGGGTCGACCTGTACCGGGCCTTGATGGGGCAGGAGACCGCCTTCTTCGACGGCGAGAAGATCGGCGAGCTCTCGAGCCGCTTGTCGTCTGACGCCACCATTCTGCAAAGCACGCTCACCGCCAACGTCAGCATGGTCTTGCGAAACGGCATTCAGGTCATCGGCGCGATGGGCATGATGGTCTACATCTCGGCCAAGCTGACCCTGGTGATGCTGGTGGTGATACCGCCGGTCGCCCTCGGCGCGGTGTTCTATGGGCGCCGGGTTCGCAAGCTCTCGCGCGAGGCGCAAGACGCGCTCGCCAAGTCGAGCGACGTCGCCGTCGAGTCGATGTCGGGCATTCGCACCGTGCGCTCGTTCGCCGCCGAGAAGAAAGAAGTGCTGCGCTACGAGTCAGCCATTCTCAAGACCCTCGATCTCGCCTTCCGGCGCATTCGCCTCTCGTCGATGTTCTTCGGGCTGACCAGCTTCCTCGGCTTCAGCGCCGGCGCCGCGGTGCTCTGGTACGGCGCCCGCTTACTGGCCACCGACGAAATCACCGCCGGCTCGCTGGCCACGTTCATGATGAACACCGTGCAGGTGGCCTTCGCCTTCTCCTCTCTCGCCGAGCTGTGGACCGACGTTCAGCGCGCGTCAGGCGCCTCGGAGCGGGTGTTCGAGCTGCTGCACCGCCAACCGCAAATCGCCAACAGCGGCGGCGAAGCGCCCAGCGCCGTCGAGGGCCGGGTCGAGTTCAAAGACGTCACATTCGCCTACCCGACTCGCAAAGACGTCACGGTGCTCCGCCGCTTCAATCTGAAGCTCGAGCCCGGAGAAGTCGTCGCCCTGGTGGGGCCGTCGGGCGGCGGCAAGTCGACCATCGCCTCGATGTTGTACCGGCTCTACGACCCCGAGCAGGGCCAACTGCTGCTCGATGGCGTGCCCTATTCGAAGCTCGACCCCGAGTGGCTGCGCCGCCAGGTCGGCGTGGTGGCCCAGGAGCCGCTCCTTTTCTCCACCAGCATCGCCGAGAACATTCGCTACGGCCGGCCCGAGGCCACCGAAGCCGAGGTCGAGGCCGCCGCGAAGACCGCCAACGCCCATGACTTCATCAGCGCGTTTCCCGAGAAGTACCAGACACTGGTCGGCGAGCGCGGCATTCAGCTCTCTGGGGGCCAGAAGCAGCGGGTCGCCATCGCGCGCGCGGTGCTCAAGAACCCACGAATTCTGATTCTCGATGAAGCCACCAGCGCCCTCGATTCTGAGAGCGAGCACCTGGTGCGCGAAGCACTCGACCGCTTGATGAAGGGGAGAACCACCCTGGTCATCGCCCACCGCCTCTCGACCGTGAAAGACGCGAACCGGGTGGTGGTGCTCGAGAGCGGCTCGGTGGTGCAGACCGGTACCCATGCGGCGCTGGTCTCAGAAGAGGGCCTCTACCGGCGCCTCGTGGAGCGGCAGTTCGCCGCCTGACCGCGCAGCGAAAACGACTACGCGGCCCGCTGGGCGCTGAGCACCACCAACAGCCGGTGCATCTCGCGCTCCAGCTGCGCGAACATGTCGGCAGCCTTGGTCAATTCGGCCTTCGAGCCCATCAGCTCCAACTCGCGTGTGGTGATGACGCAGGGCTGAGCCGCCAGGCTGGCCAACGCCCCTTTGAGCCGATGCGCGGTGTGCTTCACCGCCTGGGCGTCACCCGCTTGCACCGCCGCCCCGACGTCGGCCAGCAGCCCAGGGGCCTCTTTTCGAAATAGCTCCAAGACCTCGGCCACCAGCGACGCATCACCGGCGCAGTTCTCGCTCAGCGCGTTCCAATCGATCGGTTCCATCGCAACACTCCCGGGTCGGCTCGACCCCTACTGGTACCAACTGACCTACCTCGCCGCCAGGGGCTGGTACTTCGAGACAGAGTTCATGCAAATCAGAAACCACCGCCCGGGCGATGTGCCGAATCTTGCGACGAGGTGTGGCAAGGTGCGACCCGAAAATGCCTGCAGAGACATCGCTCCTCACCTCGGTACCGCTGCTGATCTTCAAGCGTGGCGACCCGGGCGGGTCGATTTTCATCGTGGCCTCGGGCGAGGTCGAGATCTTGGTCGAAGACACCATCGGCCAACGAATCGTCTTCGAGACCGCCAAGACCGACGACTTCTTTGGAGAGCTCTCGCTGCTCGACGGCGACCCCCGCAGCGCCTCCGCCCTCGCCATCGGCGAGACCCGGCCCCAAGCGCGTCGGAAGCTCAGAAACCTGAGTCTCCCCGTTTTGTGAACGGCTGGTCAGTCCGTGTGAACGGTCGCACCAGGGTAGCCGCTCGCCGCCATCACCTCGATCGCCTGCGAGAGGACCCGTCGATGGTTGGTGCCCCGCTGGTACAGGGAGATCTCCGTCGCCGTCACGCGAATCCAGATGCCGAACGGAAGCCGCGGAGAAGGCTCGTACCCGATGCCGAACACGAGACAGACCTCGAGCGGCCGGCCAGACAGCACGAGCTGCCGCTGGACCTCGGTCGGAGGAAGCCCCAACTGCTGCACCCACACTTCCCGCAATGATCGGCTGGCGCTCTGGGTGGCGGCAAGCAGCGCCCGACGTGCTTCTTCCCCGTCGAGCATCTCGTACGCGAGCTCGAGACGCTCCAGCCCGGGGAGCAACGGCAGCATCGCCTGCACGAAGCTCCCTGGCTGCCTCGTTCGAAAGACCTTCACCCGCGCGTGCACGGAAGCCGGCATGAGGTTCAGGTCGGCGAGCTCGAACCCGCGGAGCTCCTCGAGTCGCGGGAGCGGCGCCTGGCCGTCGAACGGTCGCGGCCCCTGGGCCAAGCTTCCGTGCACGCACGAGAGGATCTTCACCGTCTGCCACGCGCTGTGCGCCGGGTCCGTCGGGCCACACCACGTCGTCTCGACCAGGCACCCACGCTCGTACCGCCAGAAGTCCGGGTCGACACCCGGTGGCAGCCAGGCTCGCGAGTGCCGCCACAGCAGGGCCGTCTCGTCGGCAGACACCGGCTCTCCCGGCACGCGTTGGAGCTGCAACGCCATCAACTCGCCACGCCGATCTCCGGCCTCGATGAGCCGGTCTGACAGCACCGCCATGCCGTGGTCATCGTCGAAGACCTCGTGAACCGAGCGGAGCACCGCCTCAACCGTGTCGAGATCGATCTTCACCGACGGGTCGACTCGGCGGATGCGGGTCGGTGGGAGCGCTGGCGGCGCGGCGACGTGGGCCCCTCCTTCAGCATGGAAGATGACGTGAAAGCGGCTGCGCGGATCCCACGCGACGAGGAAGGTGTCGACGCCCGCCGGCGTGAACTCGCGGTTGAGCCGGCCGCTGTGCGGATCGTGGCTGGCGCGCTCGTGCAGCACACCGGCGTCGTCGTACCAGCCGTACGACCACGAGGAGGTGCTCAGAGTGTGCGCCGCGTTGAGCCGTTTCTCGTGCACGTGATGCTCCAGCACCGTACCCGGCGAGATCACTCCATGACGGAACAGGTGCACGATGCGTTCGACGTCGTCTCCGAGATTGCGCTGACGCAGCGTCTGTTCGTTGAGGGGCAAGTGCTGCACCCGCTCGGCCGCGGTGGCCTCGAGCCCCGGAGCGACGCCCGCTTCACGCGCGCGTTGACCCTTCGCGCGCCGGCTGCGGATGCCCCGCGTGGCGACCCACAGGGGCTTCGCGGCGACCAGCGCCACGATGAACAGCACCACGCACGCTGAGCAGAGCTTCAGCACCG